>Ga0102938_10003080_pt1 | contig 12477 bp, 8 predicted proteins | sample SalPonR2_B_D2_MG_FD_84516 | JGI IMG/M metagenome (GOLD analysis project Ga0102938, IMG submission 84516) | Salt pond soil microbial communities from South San Francisco under conditions of wetland restoration - Salt Pond MetaG R2_B_D2_MG | ecosystem: Environmental > Aquatic > Marine > Intertidal... | reverse complement strand
TCAGGGGCTGTTCGAGGACATCGCCTTCCGGCGCGAGGGCGACACGCTGGTGATCGAGGTGGAGGAGCGGCCCTCCATCGCCGAGTTCACCATCGAGGGCAACAAGGACATCAAGACCGAGGACCTGATGCAGTCGCTGCGCGGCGTGGGGCTCGCCCGCGGCAAGACCTTCGACCGCTCGGTGCTGGAGGAGGTGACCCGTTTCCTGACCGAGCAGTACTACAGCCGCGGCAAGTACGGCGTCTCGGTGGTCGCGAACGTGGAGGACCGGCCGAACAATCAGGTGGCCATCTCCATCGACGTGAAGGAAGGCGAAAGGGCCCGTATCCGCCAGATCAACATCGTCGGCAACGAGGAGTTCCGCGACGAGGAGATCCGCGGCCAGTTCGAACTGCAGACGCCCAACTGGCTCTCCTTCATCCGCCAGGACGACCGCTACGCGAAAGAGTCGCTGTCCGGCGACCTGGAGAGCCTGCGCTCGTTCTACATGGACCGGGGCTTCGCGGACTTCCGGGTGGAGTCCACCCAGGTGGCGATCAGCCCGGACAGGAAAGACATCTACATCACCATCAACGTGCGCGAGGGCGAGCGCTACGAGATTTCCGACATCAAGCTGGCGGGCGAGATGGTGGTGCCGAGGGAGGAGCTGGAGCGGCTGATCCTCGCCAAACCCGGCGAGACCTTCAACCTGCAGCGGCTCACCCAGACCTCCGAGCTGATCTCCTTCCGTCTGGGTGCCGACGGCTACGCCCAGGCCGAGGTCGAGCCCGTGCCGGACCTGGACCGGGAGAACAAGCTCGCCGACGTCACGATCTACATCGAGCCCAACAACCGGGTGTACGTGCGCCGCATCAACTTCAACGGCATCGACAGCGTGGCGGACGAGGTGCTGCGCCGGGAGATGCGCCAGATGGAGGGAGGCTATCTCTCCAACACGCTGGTCGACCGCTCCAAGGTCCGCCTGCAGCGGCTGCCCTACATCGAGGAAGTGCAGGTCGACACCGCGCCGGTGGCCGGTACTCCGGACCTGGTCGACGTGAATTACGACCTGAAGTACGGCCTGCCGGGCCAGTTCGGCGGCGGCGTCGGCTACTCCGAGGCTCAGAAGCTGATCCTGAACGGCAATTTCGTGCACTCGAATTTCCTCGGCACGGGCAACCGGGTGGCCGCCGAGATCAACTCGGGACGGTTCAGCACGGCTTACAGCATTTCGTACACGGACCCCTACCGGACCATCGACGGCGTCCGGCGCACGCTGTCCGTGGGCTACCGGGACATCACGCAGTTCACCTCGTCTTCGTCCGACTTCTCTACCGAGACGATCACCGCCGGCATCGACTACGGCTACCCGATCACCGAGTACCAGACCCTGTCCTTCGGCCTGGCGCTGCAGGATGCGGAACTGGTCGCCTCGACCTTCAGCACCCAGCAGGCCCAGGACTGGGTGCTGAATAACGGCAACCCGCGGGTGGAGGACCTGGGTAACGGCAATTCGCTGTTCGTCACCGACTTCAAGACGCTCGAGCTGGTGGCCGGCTGGACCTACGACAGCCGCAACCGGGCCATTTTCGCCGACCGGGGCACCCGGCAGCGCTTCGTGGTTTCGGCCGCCGTGCCGGGCAGCGACGTCGAGTACTACACGGCGCGCTACGACCTGCTGAAATACTTCCCGATCACCCGCAACTGGATCGTCTCCTTCGCCTCGGAGTTCGCCTTCGGCGAGGGCATCGACGAGACGACCGCGCTGCCGCCGTACAAACAGTTCTTCGCCGGCGGGCCGGGGTCGGTGCGCGGCTTCGCTGAATCGGACCTCGGGCCGGTGGACAGCTTCGGCAATCCCTATGGCGGCAACCTTTTGGTCACGAGCCAGCTTGAGCTTATAATCCCGGTCCCTGAGGCACTGCGCGGCCGTACGCGCTTCAGCCTGTTCTACGACGTCGGCAACGTATTCAACACGGGAGAGGTGGCCTTCACCGACAGGCTCGGCGACCCGATCAGCTACGACTTCGAATCGGGCGAACTGAGGCAGTCCGTCGGCATCGCCGCCGAGTGGCTGGCGCCGCTGGGGCTGTTCCGCTTCAGTTACGCGCTGCCGCTGAACGAGGTCTCGGGCACGGATCGCATCTTCGGTGATCGGGTCGAGCGCTTTCAGTTCTCGATCGGAAATGCATTTTGACGCCTCTTTTAAGCATGGGAAACGGTATGAAATTCAAGACCCACCAAGGACCCCTGGGATTCTCCATCCTCGCACTGGCACTCCTGGCATTGGCGACGCCCCTGTCCCACGCGTGGGCGCAGTCCAGCCTCAAGATCGGCGTGGTCTCGTTGCCGCGGCTGCTGAAAGAGGCGCCCCAGGCGCAGGCATCCATGGCGGAGCTGCAGCAGGAGTTCGCGCCGAGGGAGCGCAGCATCCGGGCCAAGCAGGAGGAGTTCCAGAGCCGCAGCGAGCAGGTGCAGCGCGACCTCGCGGTGATGAGCGAGGAGGAGCGGCGCACGGCCGAGCGCGAGCTGCGCGAGTCCCAGCGTGACACCCAGCGTCTGCTGGAGGAGTTCCGCGAGGATTACAACCTGCGCGTGAACGAGGAGCTCGGCAAGCTGCAGCGCTCGCTGCTGAAGGAAGTGCAGGACTACGCCCGCGCCTCCGGCTACGATCTCATCGTCGGCGACGGCGTACTGTATGCCAGCGACGTGGTGAATATCACCGACGAAGTCCTGCGCGAGCTGCAGGGCAACTTCGACGCCGGGTCCGCTTCCGAGTAGGGGCGGCGGCCCGCACGGTGACGGGGCCGACGGCGTGAGCCTGTCGCTCGGCGAGATCGCCGCCCGCTTCGGCTGCGAGCTGCACGGCGACCCGGACGTCACGGTCGTCCGGGTGGCGACACTCGCCAATGCCGGGCCGGACTCCGTCTCTTTCCTCGCCAATCCCGCCTATCGTTCCGCTCTGGCGGACACGGCCGCGGGCGCGGTGCTGCTTGCCGCCGATGAGGCGGATGCCTGCCCGGTGCCGGCACTGGTGTGTGCCGATCCCTACTTGACCTATGCCCGGGTGGCGTCGCTCCTGTATCCGCCGCGGCTGCCCGAGCCCGGCGTGAGCGAGTCTGCCACCGTCGACGATTCGGCCATCGTGCCGGCGTCCGCCGCGGTGGGGGCGGGCGCGCGCATCGGCCCGGGCGCCGTCCTCGGTGAGCACGTCGCCGTCGGGCCCAACTCGGTCGTGGAGGCCGGCTGCCGGCTCGGCGAGGGCACCCGGCTGCTTGCCAACGTCACGCTGTGCCACGGGGTGCGCCTCGGCGCCCGCTGCCTGATCCACCCGGGAGCGGTCATCGGTGCCGACGGCTTCGGCATTGCCCGCGCGCCGGAGGGCTGGATCAAGGTGCCCCAGGTGGGTTCGGTGACGATCGGCGACGACGTGGAGATAGGCGCCAACAGCTGCGTGGACCGCGGCGCCATCGAGGACACCGTCATCGGCGACGGCGTCCGCATCGATAACCTGGTGCAGATAGCGCACAATGTGCGCATCGGCGAGCACTCCGCACTGGCCGCGATGGTAGGCATCGCCGGCAGTACGGAAGTGGGCAAGCGCTGCCTGTTCGGCGGCGCGTCCGGCGCGGTCGGGCATGTGAAGATCGCCGACGACGTGATCCTGGGCGGGCGCTGCATGGTCACCAGCGACATCCGCAAGCCCGGCATGTACGGCAGCGCGATGCCCCACCAGGAGATCGCCGCATACCGCAGGAGCGTGGCCCGTTTCCGCCAGATCGACCGGATGGCGCGCAGACTGAAACAGTTAGAGAAGGCGCTCGGCATAGGAAGAGGCATTGGAAAAAAAGGATCCGACTGAATTCTCGCGGATCGATATCCGCGGGATCATGGAGCTGCTGCCCCATCGTTACCCCTTCCTCCTGGTCGACAGGGTGCTGGAGAACGAGGAGGGCAGGCGGCTGGTGGCGGTGAAGAACGTCACCATCAACGAGGAGTTCTTCGAGGGCCACTTCCACGGCCGGCCGGTCATGCCGGGGGTGCTGATCATCGAGGCGCTGGCCCAGGCCACCGGCCTGCTGACCTTCACGTCGTTCGACTCGCCGGACTCCGGCAACATCTATTTCCTGGTGGGCATCGACAAGGCGCGCTTCCGCCGCCCGGTGGTGCCTGGCGACCAGTTGCGCCTGGAAGTAAGCCTGACGCGGCGCATCCGCAACGTCGTGCGCTTCCGCGGCATCGCCACCGTGGACGGCGAGAAGGCGGCCGAGGTGGAACTGATGTGCGCGCCCGGACGCTGACGGAGGTGGCGATGGGGATCCACGACACCGCCATCATCGACCCGTCGGCCGGCATCGACGCCGACGTGGAGATCGGGCCGTACAGCATCGTCGGCCCGCAGGTGGAGATCGGCGCCGGCACCCGCATAGGACCCCACGTGGTGATCCGCGGGCCGACCCGTATCGGCCGTGACAACCGCATCTTCCAGTTTGCCTCGCTGGGCGACGATCCCCAGGACAAGAAATACGCCGGCGAGGACACCCGTCTCGAGATCGGCGACCGCAACACCATCCGCGAGTACTGCAGCATCAACCGGGGCACTGCCCAGGACGTCGGCGTGACGCGCATCGGCGACGACAACTGGCTGATGGCCTACGTGCACATCGCCCACGACTGCCAGGTGGGCAGCAACGTGATCATGGCCAACAACGCCACGCTGGCCGGCCACGTGCGCGTGGGCGACTGGGCCATCTTTGCCGGCTTCTCCGGTGCCCATCAGTTCTGCCGCGTCGGCGCCCACTGCTTCCTGGGCATGTATGCCGGCGTCTCCAAGGACGTCCCGGCCTACGTCATGGTGATGGGCCAGCCGGGCGAGCCCCGCGGCATCAACGCGGAAGGGCTGAAACGCCGCGGCTTCACGAAGGAGCAGATCCGCAACATCCGCGAGGCCTACCGCATCCTCTACCGCAGCGGGCAGAAGCTCGCCGAGGCACTGGAGACTCTAAGCACGCTGGCCGCGGAACAGCCGGAACTCCTGCCCATGGTGGAGTCCATCCGCTCCTCGGAGCGGAGCATCATCCGCTGATCGGAGCGTGACTCGAGAGGCCGCCAGCCCGCTGATCGCCGTCGTCGCCGGCGAGGCGTCGGGGGATCGTCTCGGCGCCGGCATGATCCGCGCCATTCGCGAACGCTGCCCCGGCGCCCGCTTCGAGGGCGTGGCCGGGCCGGCCATGCGCGAGGCCGGCTGCGAGGCGCTGTTCGATACCGATGCGCTGGCGGTGATGGGCATCGCCGAGGTCCTCGGCCATCTGCCACGGCTCGTGTCCATCCGCCGCTCGCTCGTGCGCCGCTGGTCCGCCGCGCCGCCGGATCTGCTGGTGGGCATCGACGCGCCGGACTTCAACCTGGGGCTGGAGAAGAAGCTCCGCCGCCGCGGCGTCACTACCGTGCAGTACGTGAGCCCCTCCGTCTGGGCCTGGCGGCCGCGGCGCCTGAAGAAGATCCGCAAGGCCTGCGACCGGGTGCTGTGCCTGCTGCCGTTCGAGAAACGCTTCTACGACGAACGTGGCCTGGATGCCGTGTTCGTCGGCCACCCGCGGGCCGAGTCCATCCCGCGGAACCCCGACGCCGCGGCGGCGCGCCGCGCGCTGGCGCTGGCCGAGGGCGAGGTGGTGGCGCTGCTGCCCGGCAGCCGGGCGGGCGAGGTGGGGCGACTGGCGCCGCACTTCATCCGCACGGCGGACTGGCTGGCGCGCCGGCGCCCGGGCATCCGCTTCGTGGCCGCGCTGGCCGGCGCCGGTGCCCGCGCGGCTTTCGAGGCGGCACTGGCGGAGGTCGCGCCCGACCTGCCCGTGACGCTGTGCGACAGCGGCGTGGACCTGCCCCTGGCCGCCTGCGACGTCGCCCTCGTGACCTCGGGGACGGCCACGCTGGAGACGGCGCTGTACGGCCGCCCCATGGTGGTGGCCTATCGGCTGTCGCCGACCACGCTGGCGCTGGTGCGGTCGCTGAATCTCATCCGGGTGGAGAATTTTGCGCTGCCGAACCTGCTGGCGGGGCGCACGCTGGTGCCCGAATTCCTGCAGGAAGACGCTGTGGCCGAGCGCATGGGGCCGGCGCTTGCGGCCTGGCTGGACGAGCCGGAGCGGCGCGCCGAGGCCGAGCGGGAGTTTGCTAGAATCCATGCAGAACTCGCCCGGGGCGCCGACGGCCTGGCAGCGCAGGCGGTGCTGCAGCTATTGCCGGGCGCGGGGTGTGACCAGTGAAGCCTTTCGTCCATCTGCATCTGCATACCGAGTACTCGCTGGTGGACAGCGTCGTGCGGATCGGGCCGCTGATGTCGGCCGTTGCTGACCAGGGCATGCCGGCGGTGGCGCTGACCGACCAGAGCAACCTCTTCGCGCTGGTGAAGTTCTACCGCAGCGCGCTCGCCCGAGGCATCAAGCCGCTGATCGGACTCGACCTGCTGCTGGCCGACGAGGACGATCCGCAGCGCCCCAGCCATCTCGTGCTGCTGTGCCAGAACCGGGCCGGCTACCGCAACCTCACGCGCCTGGTGACGCGCACCTACCTGGAGGGTCAGTACCGGGGCGTGCCGATGGCCCGGCGCGAGTGGCTGGACGCGAACACGGCCGCCGGTCTCATCGCCCTGTCGGGCGGCATCCAGGGCGACATCGGCCGCGCCGTAATCTCCGGCCGCGACGACCTGGTGGCCGAGCGCAGCGAGCACTGGGCGCGCCTGTTCCCTGACCGCTTCTACCTGGAAGTCACGCGCACCGGGCGGCCCGGCGAGGATGCCTGCCTGGCGGAGGCCGTGCGCCTGGGTGACCGCCTCGGACTGCCGCTGGTGGCCACCAACGACGTGCGTTTCCTCGCGGCGGACGACTACGACGCGCACGAAGCCCGGGTATGCATTCATCAGGGACGCACCCTCGAAGACGGCGATCGTCCCCAGGACTACAGCGACCGCCAGTACCTGCGTAGCGCCGAGGAGATGGCGGCACTGTTCGCCGATCTGCCCGAGGCGCTGACCAACAGCGTGGAGATCGCGCGGCGCTGCAACGTGGAGATGCGCCTGGGCGAGAGCTTCCTGCCGGAGTTCCCCGTGCCGGCGGGCCGGACCACCGACGAGCATCTGCGTCTGGAGGCGGCGGCGCGGCTCGGGGAGAAGCTGGCCGCGGGCGGCCTGTGCGGCGGCACCCGCGCCGACTACGAGGCGCGGCTCGAGCGTGAACTGGAAGTCATCTGCAGCATGGGCTTCCCGGGCTACTTCCTGATCGTCGCGGACTTCATCCGCTGGGCGCGGGAGAACGGCGTGCCCGTGGGGCCCGGCCGGGGTTCCGGGGCCGGGTCGCTGGTGGCCTGGGTGCTGGGCATCACCGACCTGGACCCGCTGGAACACGACCTCCTGTTCGAGCGCTTCCTGAACCCGGAACGGGTCTCCATGCCCGACTTCGACGTGGACTTCTGCATGGAGGGCCGCGACCGGGTCATCGACTACGTAGCCGAGCGCTACGGCCGCGACCAGGTCTCCCAGATCATCACCTACGGCACCATGGCCGCGAAGGCCGTCGTGCGCGACGCCGGCCGGGTGCTGGGCCACCCCTACGGCTTCGTCGACCGCATCGCCAAACTGATCCCGTTCGAGTTGGGCATTACCCTGGACAAGGCGCTGGAACAGGAGCCGGAACTCGCCCAGGTCTACCGCGACGACGAGGAAGTGCGGGGCGTCATAGATCTGGCGCGCAAGCTCGAGGGCCTGGTGCGCAACGCCGGCAAGCATGCCGGCGGCGTGGTGATCGCTCCCACCACCCTCACCGACTTCGCCCCGCTGTACTGCGAGGAGGGCGGCCATAACGTCGTCACCCAGTTCGACAAGGACGACGTCGAGGCCGCCGGCCTGGTGAAGTTCGATTTCCTCGGTCTGCGCACCCTGACCGTGATCGACCGGGCCGTGGCCAACGTGAATGCAGAGCGGGAGCGCAACGGCGAGCCGCCGATCGCCATCGGCGAGATGGCGATGGACGACGCGCAGACCTTCGAGCTGCTCCGCACCTGCCGCACCACCGCCGTGTTCCAGCTCGAGTCGCGGGGCATGAAGGACCTCATAAAGCGCCTGCGGCCGGACTCCTTCGACGACCTCGTGGCCCTGGTGGCGCTGTTTCGGCCGGGCCCGCTGCAGTCGGGCATGGTGGACGACTTCATCGCACGCAAGCACGGCGATCAGAACGCAGTGATCGATTACCTGCACCCGGACCTGGAGCCGGTGCTGAAGCCCACCTACGGTGTGATCCTGTACCAGGAGCAGGTCATGCAGATCGCGCAGGTGCTGGCCGGCTATACGCTGGGCGGCGCCGACCTGCTGCGCCGCGCCATGGGCAAGAAGAAGCCGGAGGAGATGGCCAAGCAGCGGGAGGTGTTCGTCGGCGGCGCGGAGGCGCAGGGCGTCGAGACGGCCACCGCCACCCATATCTTCGACCTGATGGAGAAGTTCGCAGGCTACGGCTTCAACAAGAGCCATTCCGCCGCCTACGCGGTGCTCTCCTATCAGACGGCGTGGCTGAAGACCCACTATCCGGCGGCGTTCATGGCCGCCGTCATGTCCACGGACATGGACCACACCGACAAGCTCGTCTCGCTGAAGGACGATTGTCGGGAGACGGGCATCGAGATCGAGCCGCCGGACGTCAACCGCTCGGAGTTCGCCTTCGGCGTCTCCCGCGGCGATGCGATCCGCTACGGCCTCGGCGCGATCAAGGGTGTCGGTCGCGGGGCGGTGGAGGCGATCGTCGCGGAGCGCGAGGCAAACGGCCCGTACCGGGACCTGATGGAGTTCTGCCGCCGGGCGGACCTGGAGCGGGTGAACCGGCGCACCCTGGAGGCGCTGATCAAGGCGGGCGCCCTGGACGGCATCGGCGCCAATCGCCGCACGCTGATGACGCAGCTGCCGGAGGCCGTGAAGAGCGCCGAGCAGGAGGCGCGGGCGTCGGCCGCCGGCCAGGACGACCTGTTCGGGCTGCCGACCGCCGCACCGCCCCGGCCGACGCCGCAGGCAGGCCCGCAGCTCGCCGAATGGAACGAACAGGAACGGCTGGCGGCGGAGAAAGAGAGCCTGGGTCTGTATCTCACCGGGCACCCCTTCCACTCGGTCGCCGGCGACGCGCGCCATTTCACCTCCGGCACCCTGCGCGACATCACCTCGGCCCGGCCGCCCAGCACGGATAACGGCGAGCGGGACTATTCCCAGTCGCGACGGGAGGTGGTCGTGGCCGGACTGATCATCGATATCCGCAAGCGCGGCAACCGGGTCACTGTCGTGCTGGACGACGACACCGGCCGCATCGAGGCGAGCCTGTTCTCCGAGGCCTTCATGGAGAACCGGCACCTGCTGGTGAAGGACCGCATCGTCGTGGTCGAGGGACGCATGCGCTACGACGAGTTCATCGACGGCTGGACCGTGGTGGTGAAGACCGTGCGCGACATCGACCGGGTGATCGAGGAGCGCGCCCGGCATCTGGTGCTATCGCTGGACGTGAACGGCAGCGGCCGGGAGGTGCTGAACAGCCTGCACGACATCCTGCTGCCCTATCGCAGTGGTCCCGCCCATGGTGCGGGGAATGGTGCGGGCAACGGTGGCGCCGACGGCCAGGGGGCTCGGGCCCGCTGCGACGTCGCGGTGCAGTACGTAGGCAGCGACGCGACCGTGCGGCTGAACCTGGGCGAGGACTGGTGCATCCGCCCCACCCGGGATCTCAGGGACAAGCTCGAGGATCTGCTCGGCCGCGGCGGCGTGCGGCTGGTCTACGCCGCGGATCAGTCGTCTTTGTAGTAGGCTTGTCACTCGCGTGACACGCAGGTCTCAGGCGGGGGAGGGCGCCGGCAGCGGATATGGCGATGGATCTCAAGTTTCTGGATTTCGAACAGCCGATCGCCGAGCTGGAGGCGAAGATCGACGAGTTGCGTTTCGTCGGCGACGACTCCGAGGTGAACATCGGCGAGGAGATCGAGCGGCTGAAGTCGAAGAGCGAGGCGCTCACCCGCAGCATATTCTCCGATCTCAGCGCCTGGCAGATCGCCCAGCTCGCCCGCCATCCCATGCGGCCCTATACCCTGGACTACCTGCCGCTCGCCTTCGACGGCTTCCAGGAGCTGCATGGCGACCGCATGTATGCGGACGACCATGCCATCGTGGGCGGGCTCGCCCGGCTGGAGGGCCGGGCGGTCATGGTGATCGGCCACCAGAAGGGCCGCGACACCAAGGAGCGCGTGCGGCGCAACTACGGCATGCCGAAGCCGGAAGGCTACCGCAAGGCGCAGCGCCTGATGCTGCTCGCCGAGAAATTCTCCCTGCCGGTGATCACGCTGATCGACACGCCGGGCGCCTATCCCGGGGTCGGCGCCGAGGAGCGCGGGCAGAGCGAGGCGATCGCGCGCAGCCTGTTCATGATGGCGGAGCTGGAGACGCCCATCATCTCGGTGGTCATCGGCGAGGGCGGCTCCGGCGGCGCGCTCGCCATCGGCGTGGGCGACCGGCTGCTGATGCTGCAGTACGCCGTCTACAGCGTGATCTCGCCGGAGGGCTGTGCCTCCATCCTGTGGAAAAGCGCCGAGAAGGCCAGGGAAGCCGCCGAGGCGATGCGCATCACGGCGAAGAGCCTGCAACAGTACAAGCTGATCGACGAGATCATCCCCGAACCCCTCGGCGGCGCCCATCGCGATCCCCGGGCCGCCGCGGAGACCCTGAAGAACGCGCTCATCAGGCACCTGGACGAGCTGGAGGCGGGCGACATCGGCCAGGTGCTGGAGAAGCGCCGCCAGCGGTTGGCATCCTTTGGCGAATTCAGGGACGGCTGAGCCGCCGGCATTCGGCCCCGGCGTCCTCGAGGACACCCTGCGCGGCCTGCTCGGCCGCACCCACGACGGGTCTTGCGACAGATCGTCCGACAGAGCGTTGCACGAACCGCTGCCACCCCTGGCCGTGGCGTTCAGCGGCGGCGCGGATTCGACGGCGCTGCTCCACGCGGCCGCTTCGCTGCCCGGCTGCCGGGTGCGGGCGCTGCACGTCGACCACCGTCTGCAGGCGGAATCGGCCGACTGGGCCGAACACTGTGTGCGCGCGGCCGCGGCCCTGGGCGTGGAATGCAGGGTTCTGCGCGCGGACATTACCCGGGAGGCGATCGATGCGGCGGGCGTGGAGGGGGCCGCGCGGCAGGCGCGCTACCGTTTGCTCGCCGCCGCGCTGGAACCCGGAGAATGCCTCCTGACGGCCCAGCACCGGCAGGACCAGCTCGAGACCATCCTCCTGCAGCTTTTCCGCGGCGCGGGGCTGCCCGGGCTCGCCGCCATGCCGGGGGCGGCCCCCTTCGGCGCCGGCCGGCTGCTGCGACCCCTGCTGGAGCGGGGGCGGGAAGAGTTGTGCGACTACCTGCGCGCCCGTGGCGTCGACTGGCTGGAGGATCCCGCCAACAGCGATCCGCGCTTCGATCGCAGCTTCCTGCGCCGAGAGATCGTGCCGCGCCTGCTCGCGCGCTGGCCCGCGGCGGACCGCAATGCGGCCCGCAGTGCCTGCCATCTCGCAGAGGGCGCCGGTTTGCTGCGGCAACTGGCCGCCGCGGATCTGGACCGCTGCGATGCGGGCGAAGGGCGGCTGGACGCCGGGCGGCTGCGGCGGCTGCCGCGAGCCCGGCAGGGCAATGCCCTGCGGCACTGGCTGCGCAGCGCCGGTTGCCGCGCGCCGGACGCGCGCCATCTGGAGCGGCTGCTGGCAGAGGTGGTGGCGGGCCCGGGTGAACAGCCGCGGCTGCGTCTGGGCGAGGCGGAAATCCGGCGCTTCCGGGATCGTCTGTATCTGCTCCCGGGCGAGCCGGGCGAGATCCCCTCCGGACCGCTCGCCCTGGCCGCGGGCGTCATGCTGGCGCTGCCGGGCGGCCTCGGCCGGCTGGCGCTGCGGCCGGGGGCTTCGACGGGGCTGGATCCCGCACTGGTCGCGGGCGGCTGCGAGGTACGCTTCCGCAGCGGTGGCGAGAGCCTGGCGCCGGCGGCCGACCGACCCGCGCGGCGGCTGAAGCAACTCCTGCGGGAGGAGGGTATCGTGCCCTGGATGCGCGGGCGGCTGCCGCTGGTCTACTGCGGCGACGAACTCGTGGCCGTGGCGGACCTGTGGGTGGCCGCGCACCGGCGCCGCGAAGGGGGCGTCGCCGTGGTCTGGAAGGACCGCCCGCCGCTGTATTGAGGGTCGCCGCGGCACCGTCGCGGTCGTTGTCGCGATTGTTTGCCCGGTCGGCTTCTGGTAGCTTTAAATACCGTCTTTCAACATCCGTCGGGCTTGAGTTGGGGGTCGGAGTAAGCATACGCCCGGGCGCTGTCTGCGGGCGGTAGAACGTGTGCTTACTCCGGCCCCTTGCTATTGGCCGACATCCCCGCGGGGTTCTTCCATGACGTGCTACGTATTCATCACCGGCGGTGTGGTCTCCTCACTCGGCAAGGGCATCACCTCCG
>Ga0102938_10003078_pt1 | contig 12479 bp, 9 predicted proteins | sample SalPonR2_B_D2_MG_FD_84516 | JGI IMG/M metagenome (GOLD analysis project Ga0102938, IMG submission 84516) | Salt pond soil microbial communities from South San Francisco under conditions of wetland restoration - Salt Pond MetaG R2_B_D2_MG | ecosystem: Environmental > Aquatic > Marine > Intertidal... | reverse complement strand
CGCTATTTCGATCCCAAGGTGTTTCGCGTCGTTCTGTTCGATCAGCGCGGCTGTGGCCGGTCGCGTCCGCATGCCAGCGTCAGCAACAACACCACCTGGGACCTGGTCGCGGATATCGAGTTGATCCGTGAAACACTGGGCATCGACAGGTTCATCGTCTTCGGCGGCAGCTGGGGGGCCACGCTGGCGCTGATCTACGGCATCAGCCATCCCGACAGGGTGCGCCACCTGGTGCTGCGCGGTGTCTTCACCATGACCAAGGCCGAGCTGGACTGGTTTTATGGCGGCGGGGCGGGGCAGTTCTGGCCGGAAACCTGGGCACGGTTTGTCGACATGATCCCCGAGGACGAACGGGATGACCTGATCGGGGCTTACCATCGACGGCTGTTTTCCGGTGACCTGCGCATCGAGACCCGGTTCGCCCGCGCCTGGTCAGCCTGGGAGAACGCCTTGGCGTCGGTATATTCCAGCGGATCCGGCGGCGAATCTCCCGGCGATTATGCGCGGGCGTTCGCGCGGCTTGAAAATCACTACTTCATCAATGACGGGTTTCTCGAGGAAGACGGCTGGATCCTCAAGAACATGGATCGGCTTTCGGGGGTTCCCGGTGCCATCGTGCAGGGACGCTATGACATGATCTGCCCGCCCTTGCGCGCGTGGGAACTGGCGCGGGCCTGGCCTGAATGCGATCTGCGCATGGTGCGCAATGCCGGGCACGCCCTGTCCGAACCCGGTATCAGCGCCGAACTGGTGCGGATCATGGACGGAATTTCAAACGCCTAGTGCGGCCGCGGGCAGGGGTCCTGCGCGACATGCGACACTGCTGACCGAAGGTGGCGTTGGCGTCGAAGGTGCCGCACTTGCTAGGATGCCGGAAGAATCGGCCAGATTCGGGCTGGCACGCGGTGCGACGCCATGCGAATTCAGAGGGAGACGGCGATGAGCCATATTTCCAGACGTCGACTGCTGACGACCGGTGCCGCGGCCAGCGTGCTTGCCGCCAGTGGGTTGCCCCTGCGCGCGCAACAGCGTGGCGGGACGTTGCGCCTTGGTCTGGCCGGCGCGCACACATCCGACAGCTGGGACAGCCGCACCCATGTCGACAGCTACATGATCGTCGCGGGTCACGGCGCGGTCTTTGACTGCCTGACCGAAGTGGCGGCAAGTGGCGAATTGGTCGGCGAACTGGCCGACAGTTGGGAAGCGTCGGCAGACGCGGTCACCTGGACGTTCAAGCTGCGCCGGGGTGTGACCTTCCACAACGGCAAATCCTTCGGGGCCGATGATGTGTTGGCGTCGCTGGCCATGCACATGGCGGACGGGACGCATTCCGCGGCCAGGCCGATCGTTGCGAACATTGCCGAGATGAAGAAGATCACCAACCACGAGGTTGCGTTCACGTTGCACGCCGGCAATGCCGATTTTCCATTCCTACTGTCGGATTACCATCTCTGCATCTATCCGGCGGGTCAGATCGACGAGGCCATCACCAAGGGCATCGGGACCGGCCTTTACCGGGTCGAAAGCTTCGATCCGGGTGTGCGCACCGTGCTGAGCCGCGTGGACAGCCATTACAGGGACGGCAAGGCGGGCTGGTTCGACAGCGTCGAATTGATCGCCCTCAACGATCCTTTCGAGCGTATGACTGCGCTGACGGCCGGGCGGGTCGATGCGGTGAACCGGGTCGATTTCAAGGCCGAGCCTTTGCTTCGTGCGAACCCCATGGTCAGCATCTTCGAAGTGACGGGGAACCAGCATCTTGCTTTCCCGATGTTGACCAACGTGACCCCTTTCACCGAACTTCAGGTGCGCCAAGCGCTCAAGCACGGGATCGACCGTCAGGCTTTGGTGGACACGGTTCTGAACGGGCATGGCGCTGTCGCGCATGACAACCCGATCGGGCCGGCGAACCAGTACTTCGCCGACGATCTGGACAAGATCGACTATGACCCGGACAAGGCGGTTTGGTTGCTCAAGCAGGCAGGCTTCGACGGTCTGACGCTCGACCTTTCGGCGGCAAACGCGGCGTTTCCCGGCGCGATCGAGGCGGCGCAGCTTTACCGGGACTCGGCAAGGACGGCGGGGATTGACATCACCGTCGTGCCTGAATTCGATGACGGGCACTGGTCCAGTGTCTGGAAGCACAAGTCGTGGTGCGCCTGCCACTGGTCCGGCCGGGCAACCGAGGACTGGATGTTCTCGACCGCCTATGAGGCGGGTGCCCCGTGGAACGACACGGGTTGGGCAAGCGCCCGTTTCCAGGAACTGCTGTTGTCCGCCCGCGCCGAGCTCGACAGCGACAAGCGTCGCGCGCAGTATCGCGAGATGCAGATGCTGGTCTCAAGCGAAGGCGGTACCGTCATTCCGGCATATGCGAATTTCGTGGGCGCGCATTCCAGCAGGATCGCCAATTCCGGCGTCATCGGAAACGCCTTTCAGATGGACAGCGCGCGGATGATCGAACGGTGGTGGGTGGCCTGAATCCCGGCCATGTCCATCGTGGCGGGACTATCTTGGCGAGCGTTTCGCCAGTATCCGCTGCAAGGTGCGTCGATGCATGTTGAGGCGGCGCGCGGTTTCCGAGACATTGCGATCGCAGAGTTCGTAAACGCGCTGGATATGTTCCCAGCGGACCCGATCCGCGCTCATCGGGTTTTCCGGCGGCGGCGGAAGGTCATCGCCCTTGGCCAGCAAGGCGTTGGTGATGTCAGTCGCGTCGGCGGGCTTGGACAGATAGTCGGTGGCGCCGATCTTGACCGCTGCGACGGCCGTGGCAATCGCGCCATAGCCCGTCAGGACAACGACGCGGCTGTCTGGACGCTTTTCCCGGATCACCTCGACCACATCAAGCCCGTTGCCATCCTCAAGCCGCAGATCGACCACCGCATAGGCCGGGGGACGCGCCGTGGCTATGGCAGACCCGGCAGTGACGGATTGCGCGGTCTCGACTTCGAAGCCCCGCTTTTCCATGGCCTTGGCGAGGCGCCGCAGGAACGGCTCGTCATCGTCCACGAGTAGCAGGCTTCTGTCATCGCCAAGATCGTCGGCATTCCGATCATTCACTGCGGGTTCCTCCGTCGCATTCGCGTTATCCGCCAGTATTAACGGCGAAATTTTCAACATCAACGGGCAAATGGAGCGCTAGTTTGCAACTTCAAGAAAGCAGGCGGCGCGCTCGGCGGTCTGTTCGGGGCTGAGATCGCGCCGGAAGAATTCCACGAACCCGTCCTCGGGCATGACGAGATAGCTGAAGGTGGAGTGATCCACGAGGTAATACTCGTCGTCGCCGGGCTGCCGTTGGAAATAGGTTCGGTATGCCTGGCTGGCGGCCCTGACCTGCTCTTCCGAGCCGGTGAGACCGATCATGTCTTCATGCAGGTTGGCGGCGAATTCCCCCACCACTTCCGGCGTATCGCGCTCTGGATCGACCGAGATGAAGACAGGGGTGATGTCATGGCCCTGCTCGCGCAGGATATCGACCGCTTCAGCGTTGCGCACCGTGTCCAGCGGGCAGACATCCGGGCAGAAGGTGTAGCCGAAATAGATCAGTGACGGTTCGGTGATCACATCTTCGTTGGTCACGGTCTCGCCCGCCGCGTTGACCAGGGTGAAGGGTCCGCCAATCGCGTCGGTCCCGCCTGCGACCTTGGTCGTCCGGCAGGCCGCATATTTGTCGCCGCCACCGCCACCGGGTGCTGTCGCGTACCAGACCCCCCCAACCAATGCGAGGAGTGCCACACCTGCCGAAACCGCTGCCAAACGTACCATGTTGCCCTCTTGTTCCTACGTGAACAAAGCCCTTCTCATCCGAAATGCCTTGCCTATGCTCCGTTACAGCCGAGGTAAGGATTTAAACAATCGGGGCAAGTGGCGAAAGGGCGCAGATGACGCAATCCGAATTCGGGCTGTTCCAAGAGCGGCAGCGTGGGAACTTCATCCGGCTGCGCACCATGATCTGGCTGCGCTGGTTCGCCATTGTCGGCCAACTGGCCGCGATCATGCTCGCCCAGTACTTTTACAACCTGAAGCTCGAACTGGGCCTGTGCTTTCTTGCCATCGGCGTGTCGGTGGTGGGCAACCTGATCGCGATCTTCGTTTTTCCGGAAAACAAGCGTCTGAACGAGGCCGAGAATTTCCTGATGGTCCTGTTCGACCTGCTGCAACTGTGTTTCCTGCTGTACCTGACCGGCGGGCTGCACAACCCCTTCAGCATTCTGATCCTCGGACCGGTGATCGTGTCGGCGACCATCATGTCCCTTCGATCGACCGTCATCATCGGCGCCACGGCGCTCATGCTGGTCACGCTCATGGTGTTCTTTCACCTGCCCCTGCGCACCGAGCAGGGATTCATCCTGCGCATTGCCGATGTGTTCGTGTTCGGGCAATGGGTGGCGATCACGATCGCCGTTGTGTTCCTGTCGCTCTATGCGCGGCAGGTGACCGACGAAATGACGTCCATGGGGGATGCTGTCGTGGCGACCCAGATGGCGCTCAGCCGGACCCAGATGCTCAACAACCTTGGCGGTGTCGTTGCGGCCGCGGCGCATGAGTTGGGCACTCCGCTGGCGACCATCAAGCTGACCAGTGCCGAACTGATCGAGGATCTGGAAGACCGGCCCGAGCAACAAGAGGACGCACGCCTGATCCGAGAGCAGGCGGATCGCTGTCGCGACATCCTGCGATCGATGGGTCGTGCGGGCAAGGAAGACCTGCATATCCGCTCCGCCCCCCTGATCGAGGTCATCCGCGAGGCGGCGGAACCCCATCTTTATCGTGGCAAAGACGTCCTGATCGAAGCTCTCGGAAACGAGGAGGAGGCCTCTGATCCACCGACGGTCATGCGTCGACCCGAAGTGATACACGGGATGCGCAACCTGATCCAGAACGCGGTGGATTTCGCCCGCTCGACGGTGTGGGTCGAGGCGCGGTGGACCGGCAAGTCCATTTCCGTCCGGATCATGGATGACGGACCCGGATATCCGACGAACATGCTGGGTCGAATCGGCGATCCCTTCGTGCGCAACCGGCGAACCGAGAGGGACCGAACGGCACGGCCCGAATACGAGGGCATGGGCCTTGGCCTGTTCATCGCCAAGACCCTGCTCGAACGCTCCGGGGCCGAACTCAGCTTCGCGAATGGCAGCGAGCGGGTCAACGGATCAAGCAAGCGGCGCGGCGCCGTGGTCGAAGTTGTCTGGTCCAGCGACGCGATCCTGTCGCCGACACGCGCCAAGGGCGAGGGCATCGGAGAGAACCCGGCTTTCGATCTGTGAACTTTCCAGCGTCAACCTTAACGATCCGTTAAGCCTCGCGTTGTTCAATGGGGCAAAGTTGCGGAACGGGTGGCAGGATGGATGCGCTTTTCTGGATATCGATACTGATCGGCCTCGGCGGCGCGGGCGTCACCGTCGCCGCATTGGCTTTGGCGGCGCGGCGTAGCGCGTCCGGATCGACCGAAACGGGGTCCGCCAGCCTGACGCTGCTCTTCGAGGATGGACAGTTGATCGATGCCGACAACGCGATCTGGCCTCTTCTCGACGGGGCGACAGACAGGCCGGAATGGGAGGAGGTCCGCACGGCGCTTCTTCCTGTCGTTCCGAACCTGCCGGAAACCCTTGAGGAACAGGGCCGGGGCGACTCTGACGCGGATGTCCGGGTCACGGTGCGCACCACCGAGCACGGTCACCGCCTCATTCTTTCACCCTGTCCGACACACCAGAGGGACTGGTTCACGGCGCGCCAGAACGACGTCGATGTGACACGTCTGCGGCCGGCGCTGATCTATGCGCCTGACCCGATCTGGAGCCTGTCGCATGAGGGCACGTTCCTCTGGGGCAATGATGCCTTCATGGCCTATGCCGTGTCGCAGGGCGGGGCGGACGCATTCGCCTGCCACGTGTCCGATTTGCTGTCGCAGCCAGAGGTGCTCAGGTCGAAGCGGCTCAAGCTGGACACGCCGGGTATCGGACGCAGCAGGTGGCTCGAGGTCACGACGAAGGAAACCGACGCCGGCATGCTCTTTTTTGCGACCAGCATCGACGCCGTGGTGCGGGCCGAAGAGGCGCAGCGAAATTTTGTGCAAACGCTGTCGAAAACGTTCGCCAACCTGACAACCGGGTTGGCGATCTTTGATCGTGATCGGCGCCTTGTGCTGTTCAACCCGGCCCTGATCGACCTAAGCGGCGTTTCCGTCGAATTCCTGAGTGGTCGTCCCGCGCTGTTCGAGTTCTTCGACAAGCTGCGTGAACAGCAGATCATGCCGGAGCCCAAGAATTACGATGATTGGCGCGAACGGATGGCCAAGCTGGTGGCAGCGGCCAGCGATGATCGGTTCCGCGAAACCTGGAACCTTGCCGGAGGACAGACATTCGACGTGACCGGCCGACCCTATCCGGACGGGGCCATCGCCTTCCTGTTCAATGACATCACGGCCGAAGTGTCTCTGACAAGGGGGTTTCGCACCGAACTGGAGACGATGCAGTCCATGCTCGACGTGATGGAGGACGCCGTTGCGGTCTTCAACCAGCAGGGCATCCTGACCGTGTGCAACGCGGCCTACAAGGCGATGTGGCAGGTGGACCCGGACACGTGCCTGACAGAATCTACCATTCTCGACGCGACCCAGGAGTGGAAATCGGCCTTCCACCCCTCTCCGGTCTGGCCGGAGTTGCGTGATTTCGTGACGACAAACACCGAGCGTGCCAGTTGGGACAGCGAATTGCGGTCGAAAGACGGACGCGAGGTGATCTGCCGGATTGATCCCATCTGCTATGGTGCGACGTTGATCCGGTTCTGTCGGGCGACGGGCCAAAGCGGGGCATCCTCGGAAAAGGACGGGCTTCAGATCGTTTCCGCCTGAGCGCGGCTTTCCAATCTTGCGACCGGGCACAGGGCAGGTAAACATGCCCGCATGACCAAGATGCGCGCGGCTTTCACTTCGACTTCCCCTGATGAGACCGCGCAGTTCGCCAGGCGTCTGGGCGCATCTCTGGCTGCGGGGGATTGCCTGTTGCTGGAAGGTGGCATCGGCGCCGGCAAGAGCCATTTCGCCCGTGCGCTGATCCTGTCCCGGCTGCGCGAACCCGAAGACGTCCCGTCCCCCACCTTCACCCTTGTCCAGACCTACGACCTGCCGGACGGCGCGTTGTGGCATGCCGATCTGTACCGGCTTGGTGATGCGGACCAGATCATTGAACTGGGGCTGCTTGATGCCATCGAAACCGACATCAGCCTGATCGAATGGCCGGACCGCATGGGTGACCTGCGTCCTGCGGGTGCCCTGACGATCCGCCTGGATGACCCGCACAAGACCGACAGCCGCGAGTTGACGCTTTCCTGGACCGATCCCGCGTGGACGCCGCGCGTGCAAGAGGCCTTGGCATGAACCACGAGGCATTCCTCAAGCGAAGTGGCTGGGCCGGGGCCACGCAGCACCCGCTTGCAGGTGATGCGTCAGCGCGGCGGTATATCAGGCTCTGTTCCGGCGCAAAACGCGCGGTTCTCATGATTGATCCGCAGGATGACACGGCTAGATTCGCCTGGATCGCGGCACATCTGGAATCGATAGGGCTGTCGGCGCCCAAGGTGCTCGCCCGGTCCGAAGGGTTGATGCTTCTCGAAGATTTCGGGAATGCACAATTCGCACGGGTGATTGCGCAGGACCCGGCGATGGAAATTCCGCTTTATCAGGCCGCGACGGATGTCCTGTGCCAGCTTGAAGGTCGTTCCCCGCCGGACGGGTTGAACACGGCAACGCCAGAGGTTCTGGGCCAGATGATCGAGCCTGCCTTCACGCATTACCTTCCGCTGATGGGGATTGCGCCGGGTGGAAAGTGCGACGCGATCATCACCTGCCTGACCGACCTGCTTGCCCGGCACCTGCCGGACCAGACCCTGCTGGTTCTGCGCGATTTCCACGCCGAGAACATGATCTGGCTGCCGGACCGACAGGGTGTGCTTCGCGTCGGATTGCTGGATTTTCAGGATGCTCTCGAAGGCCCGCCGATCTATGATCTGGTCTCGATGCTTCAGGACGCGCGCCGGGACGTGTCGAAGGCCTGCCATGCGGCAACATTGCGACACTATCTTGGCGCAACGGGCCGATTGGAAGAGGATGTCCTGCCGGTGTTTCACCTCCTTGGACTTCAGCGCAACCTGCGCATTCTGGGGATTTTTGCGCGTCTGGCACAGGAGCGCGGGAAACCCGGATACCTTGCCCTGATCCCGCGTGTCTGGGGGCATGTCGAGGCAAGCCTTGCCGCGCCCGTCGCACGGGACCTCGAACCGCTTGTGCGCGCGGTTTTCCCGGCACCGACGCCAGACCGCCTGAAGATGGGAGCGACCTGATGCCCGATGCCGTCATGCTGTTCGCGGCCGGGTTCGGCACGCGCATGGGCGCGTTGACCAGTGACCGACCGAAACCGTTGATCAAAGTCGCAGGTCTGCCATTGATCGATCATGCGCTGGGCCTTGTCCGGGATCTGGCCCCGTCGCGGATCGTCCTGAACGCGCATTACAATGCGCAGCAGATCGTCGATCATGTCGCGGGAACCGGTGTCAGGGTTGCAGTCGAAACGCCTGACATTCTCGACACCGGGGGCGGGCTCAAGGCGGCGATGCCATTGCTCGAGTCTGACGTGGTTTTCACCATGAACACGGATTCCGTCTGGAAGGGGCCGAATCCGTTGCGCATTCTCCGGGATGCCTGGCAAGACGACATGCAGGCGCTGCTTTTGTGTGTCCCCAAGCGTCGGGCCACCGGGCATGCCGGGGAGGGGGATTTCGACATCTCGGACGACGGATCAGCAACCTGGGGGGACGGCGCGATCTATACGGGGGTGCAGATCATCCGGTTGGATACAGTCTCTGAAACGGCCCAGGATGTCTTTTCCCTCAAAACCGTGTGGGAGCGTCTCGAAGCGCAGGGGCAGCTTCGCGCGGTAACCTATCCGGGCGAGTGGTGCGATGTCGGCCACCCCGAGGGGATCGTTTTGGCCGAAAAGATGCTGGGATATGGGAATGTTTGACCAATCCGACACGCCGCGCCTGTTCGCGCTGCCCCCCGGTGCGGATTTCGCGCGGGAACTGGTGCTGGGGCTGAAATCGCGGCTCGATGGACAGCCGCCCGAGGCTATGGCGCGGGTGGAACTGATCCTGAACACGCGGCGCATGCAGCGGCGGGTCGAAGCGGTGTTCCAGGGGCTGGGCGCCGGGTTTCTGCCGCGTATTCGCCTGATTACCGATCTTGCCGATCCCATTGATCGCGCGATCCTGCCCCGACCGGTGCCCGCTTTGCGGCGGCAGCTTGAACTGGCGGAACTGGTCGGGCGGCTGATCGACGCCGATCCGACCCTTGCCCCGCGGTCCGCGGTCTACGATCTTGCGCAAAGCCTTGGTGCATTGCTGGACGAGATGCAGGCCGAAGGCGTGACGCCTGACGACATTGCAGCCCTGGACGTGAGCGACCAATCCGGCCATTGGGACCGTGCGCAAAAGTTTCTGCAGATCGTCACGGGCTATTTCGACCCCGATATCGAGGAACCGGACGCAGCGACGGTCAACCGAATGGTGCTGGCCAACCGTCTGAACCGGTGGCGCGAGACGCCTCCGACCCATCCGGTCATCGTGGCAGGCTCTACCGGGTCGCGCGGGACCGCGTTCCAGCTGATGATGGCCGCCGCACATCTGCCGCTGGGTGCGGTTGTCCTGCCCGGCTTTGACTGGGACATGCCGGAAGGCGTCTGGGATGTCCTGCGCAGCAACGTGCGCAACACCGAAGCGATGCAGGGCGAAGACCATCCGCAGTTTCGCTTTGCGCGTTTGCTCGACCGGTTGGACATGGATCATCGCGACGTGGGGACATGGTCGGACACGCCCGCCCCCAGCCCCGCGCGCAACGCGCTGGTGTCGCTGGCCATGCGCCCGGCACCTGTCACCGATCAATGGCTGTCGGACGGGCCGCGTCTGCCGGCGCTGGAGGATGCGACACGGTCCCTGACGCTGCTCGAAGCGCCGTCGCCGCGCGACGAGGCGCGCGCCATTGCGATGCGCCTGAGGCAGGCCGCGGAAGACGGGACCACTGCCGCGCTGATCTCGCCGGACAGGATGCTGACCCGCCGGGTGACCGCTCTGCTGGACCGATGGGGCATCCTGCCGGATGATAGCGCGGGAACTCCTGCGCAGTTGACGGCGCCGGGTCGGCTCTTGCGCCATATCGCGCAGCTTAGGGTCAACGGGCCGACGGCAGACGCGCTTCTGACGATCCTCAAGCACCCGCTTTGCCATATCGGCGCCGATCGGGGGCAACACCGCCTTTGGACATCCGAGCTTGAGCTGTTCATCCGCAAGACCGGCGTGCCTTATCCCGACCTTCCCCAACTGATGGCTTGGAAGGGTGCCGACGCGGCGCAGGATTGGCTGGCCTGGATCGACAGGTGCCTGCTGCAACCGGCCCTTCACGGCCAACAGGATCTTGCCGAGCATATCGATCAGCACTTGGCGCAGGTCGAGGCGATCTGCGCGGGCGCGACCGGCGGGGATGCGTCCGAGTTGTGGGCCAAGGAGGCGGGCAAGACCACCCGCGCCGTTTTCGACGACCTGATCGACAATGCCAGCTTCGGCGGCAGCCTGTCGGCGCGTGACTATGCCGATCTGGTGGACGGTGTCTTGCGCGCGGCCGAGGTCCGCGACCGCGATGCGCCGCACCCGCATATCCTGATCTGGGGCACGATCGAAGCGCGCGTCATGGGTGCTGATCTGGTGATCCTGGGCGGGTTGAACGAGCATTCCTGGCCTGATGCGCCGCCTGCGGACCCGTGGCTTAACCGGCGGATGCGGCAGCAGGTCGGGTTGCTGCTGCCGGAACGGCGGATCGGCCTGTCGGCGCATGATTTCCAGCAGGCCATCGGCGCAAAAGAAGTCTGGTTGACCCGCGCTGAACGGTCCGAGGATGCGGAAACCGTGCCGTCGCGGTGGCTCAACCGCTTGACGAACCTGATGCTCGGGCTGCCGCAGACCGGAGGGCCCGAGGCCCTCGCGGCGATGCGGGACCGGGGCAGTCACTGGTTGGCCCTGGGCCGCGCCCTGGAACAGCCGATCCATGCGCCCCCTGCAGAAAGACCGTCACCCGCGCCGCCTGTGACCGCGCGGCCCAACGAGCTGTCGGTGACGAATATCGAAAGGCTGATCCGCGATCCTTACGCGATCTACGGGTCCAAGATTCTGCGGCTGCGGCAATTGCATCCGATCCAGCACGCACCGAACCCGATGCACCGAGGCACAATCCTTCACAAGGTGTTCGAGGAATTCGTCTCTGATACGGCCCGAAACGGTGCTCCGCTGACCGTGGAGCATTTGCTTTCGGTCGCCCGACGCATCCTGGATGACGAGGTGCCCTGGCCCACGGACCGCATTCAATGGCGTATCCGGATCGAGAAAGTGGCGCGCTGGTTTGTCGAGAACGAGCAAGCACGGCAGGCGATGGCTCATCCGGTTCTTTTCGAGCAGAAAGGCGGGATGGAGATTGCCGATCCGCCCTTCCGTATCACCGCCAAGACGGACCGGATCGACCTCAACGACCGGAGCGAGGCGTTTGTCTATGATTACAAGACCGGCACCGCGCCGTCGCCGAAACGGCAGATGCAGTTCGATGTCCAATTGCTGGTGACGGCCGCTCTTGTCTGCGAGGGCGGCTTTCCGGATTTCAGCCCGCGCAGCGTCGCCGAAGCGCGCTATATCTCGTTCTCGGGGGAGGGCGCCGAAGTGCCTGCGCCTTTGGAGGACTGCCCGCCAGAGCGGATACTCGCGATGCTGGCCACGTTGATCGAGGCCTATCGCGACCCCAACACCGGCTATACGGCGCGCAACAGGATGCACAAGGACGTCTTCGGGTCGGATTATGACCAGCTTTCGCGTTTTGGAGAATGGGACGCGTCGCATGCCGCAAGAAAGGTGACCCTGTCATGATCCGAGACGAGGCGAGCGAAGCACAGGTCCGTGCGGCCGATCCAACCGCGTCGACCTGGCTGGGGGCCAATGCCGGGTCCGGCAAGACGCGTGTCCTGACCGACCGGGTTGCGCGCCTCTTGCTGGGGGACGCGCGGCCGGAACACATTCTTTGCCTGACCTTCACCAACGCCGCCGCCAGCGAGATGCAGAATCGGTTGTTCAAGCGCCTTGGTGAATGGGCGATGCTGGATGATGCCCGGCTTGGCGCGCAACTGATCGAACTGGGCGAGGACGCAGACAGCCTCACACCCGGGTTTCTGGCCCGTGCCCGGACCTTGTTTGCCCGCGCCATCGAAACGCCAGGCGGATTGCGTATTCAGACGATCCACGCCTTCTGTGCGTCGATCCTGCGGCGGTTTCCCCTCGAAGCAGGGGTCAGCCCGCAATTTCAGGAAATCGACGACCGCGCGGCGCAGCTGATGCGCGAACAGATCCTCGACGACATGGCGAGCGGTCCGGAGGCTGATCTGATT
>Ga0102938_10003076_pt1 | contig 12485 bp, 10 predicted proteins | sample SalPonR2_B_D2_MG_FD_84516 | JGI IMG/M metagenome (GOLD analysis project Ga0102938, IMG submission 84516) | Salt pond soil microbial communities from South San Francisco under conditions of wetland restoration - Salt Pond MetaG R2_B_D2_MG | ecosystem: Environmental > Aquatic > Marine >... | reverse complement strand
GTGTGCAACGTGGCGAACACGAGGTGACCGGTCTCGGCGAGCGACAACGAGATCTGGATCGAGTCGAGGTCGCGCATCTCGCCGAGCAGCACCACGTCAGGGTCTTCACGCAGCGCGCTGCGCAGACCGTCGTTGAAGTGCTCGACGTCGGTGCCGACCTCACGTTGGTTGACCATCGCCACCTTGTGATGGTGCAGGTACTCCACCGGGTCTTCGATCGTGAGGATGTGCACCGGCTTGGTGTCGTTGATGCGGTCGATCATCGCCGCCAGCGTCGTCGACTTGCCCGAACCGGTGGGGCCCACCACCAGCACGATGCCGTACGGCTTGTTGAGCAGCGTCGTACACGCCTGCGGCGCACCGAGCTCTTCGAGGGTACGCACCCGGAACGGGACGACACGCAGAGCGAGCGCCAGGTTGCCGCGCTGGCGGAACGCGTTGGCACGGAACCGGCCGATACCGGCCAGACCGAACGAGAAGTCGACCTGCCGGTCGCGACGCAACTCTTCGATCTTGCGTTCGTCGAGCAACGAGAACACCATCCGATCCACCTCCTCGGAGGTGAGCACGGGCACGTTCTCGAACGACACGAGCACGCCGTCGCGGCGTGCGGTGGCCGGCCGACCCACCGTGAGGTGGAGGTCGGACGCGCCGGAGTCGACGGTGGCCTTGAGCAATGCTTCGAGCATCGGATCTGGACTGGACATGGTTGGCTAACCTCCCGCTCGGGCCAAAGCACGCCGTGCGGGCGAAGGCCGTTCCTGCTGATGAACTTTTCTCTCTTGATCGTCGTGATGGTCGTGGCCGGTCTGGTGATCGGCTCGTTCCTGACGGTGGTGGTGGATCGGGTGCCGCAGGGCGCGTCGGTGGTGGCACCGCCGAGCCGTTGCGGATCGTGCGGGCTCCGCCTGGGCCCACTCGACCTGGTGCCGGTGATCAGCTGGCTGGCGTTGCGCGGCAAGTGCCGACAGTGTCGAGCACCCATCGGGATCGAGCCGATCGTGGTCGAACTGATCACGGCGTCGCTGTTCGTGCTGATGGCGATCCGCTTCGACGACACCCGCGCAGCGATCCCGGCGTACTGCATCTTGATGGCCGTACTGGTGGCGCAGACCTGGATCGACCTGCGGACCAAACGTCTGCCCCGCGAGATCACCTACACCGGTGTGGTCCTCGGCGCCGTCGCGTTGGCAATCGCCGCGATCGTGATCGGCGAACCCGAGCGGCTCTGGATGATGGCGCTCGGCGCGCTGATCGCCCTCGTGGCGATGTGGTTGATCTACATCGCCAGTCGCGGCGGCATGGGCGACGGTGACGTACGCCTGGCCCCGCTGCTCGGTCTGTACCTCGGCTGGATCAATCCCGGCATCGTGCTGCCCGGGCTGTTCTTCGGCTTCGTCGCCGGCGCCGTGGTCGGCGTGGCGATGATGGCCGTCGATCGCGCGGGGCGTCGCACCGCCGTGCCGTTCGGGCCGTTCCTGGCCCTCGGCACCGTGGTGGCGATCTTCGCAGGCCAACACTTCGTCGACCTCGTGATGGCTCGCTGACCCGCCCACGACCAGCATGTTCAGGCGGTCTCCTTCAGGCCGCCGAGCACGCCGTACATCGCCGACACCAACGCCAGGGCGACGAAGCCCACGATGACGCCGACGAAGATGATCATGATCGGTTCGAACATGGTCGTGAACTTCTTGATGCGGCTCTCGAGTTCGCGGTCGAAGTACGTCGCCGCGACCTCGAGCTGCATGTCGAGCGTGCCGGTCTCCTCGCCCACTTTGAACATCTGGCGGGCGGCGCCGGGGAACAGCTCGGTGTCGATCAGCGGCTGTGAGAAGCCCTGGCCCTCGAGCATCTGCGCACGAGCCACTTCGAGGCGCTCGCGGTACACGACGTTGCTGGTGGCATCGGTGGTGGTCTTGAGCCCCTCGGGCAGTGGCACGCCGGCGGCGATCATCGCGCCGAGGATCCGGCAGAACCGCTCGAGGATCGCGTAGTCGACGATGCCCGAGATGATCGGGATCTTGAGCACGAGACGCTCTTTCCAGAGCTTGCCGGTCGGGTGCTTGAACAGGAAGAGGAAGACGGCCACGAACAGGATGAAGAAGCCGGCGGTGACGAACCACAGATCGGTGAAGAACCGCGAGAAGAACAGCATCATCCGGGTCGGCAACGGCAACTCGGCGCCGAGCTCCTCGAACAGCGGCTTGAACTGTGGGAGGACGTAGCCGGCCAGGATCAACACGGTCATGCCGGCCATCACCATGACGACCATCGGGTACGACAGCGCCGACACCACCTTCGACCGGGTGTCGATCTCACGTTCGAGGTACTCGGCGAGGTTCTCGAGGGCGACGTCGAGCTGACCGGTGAGCTCCGCCGACTGCAGGATGCCGACGTAGTAGTCGGGGAACACCTCGGGGTGCGTGGCCGCAGCGGCCGAGAACAGCCCGCCGTTGCGCAGGTCGTCGACGAGCACGCCGAGGGCCCGTCGCAGCGCGACGTCCTCGGTCTCGTCGCCGATGGTGACCAGCGCGTCGGTGATCGGGATCCCGGCCTTGACGAACACCGCCAGCTGACGCGTGAAGTGCATCAGGTGCTTCTTCTTCACCTTCTCCTTGGTGAGCTCGAAGTCGAGCATCCCGCGGCGTTCCTCGATCTTGGTCGGGAACAGGTTCTGCTCGACCAGGATGGCGCGCGCCGCACCGATCGTGTCGGCCTTGGTCACCCCCTCGACGGGGGCGCCGGCGGTGTCGATGGCGGCGTAGGCGAACTTGGGCATGTGATGCTCCGTGTCTCTCGGTCGGATTTCGTGGTTCTCAGTGGGCGAACAGGGTTCGGACGACTTCGGGAATGGTCGTGACGTCGTCTTCGACCATCTGCATTGCTTCTCGGAGCATCGTGCGCATACCTTGAGCAACTGCCAGACGACGGAGTTCCTCGGTGGTCGCCCAGCCGACGATCAGACGACGCACCTCGGGGGTGATGCGCAGCAGCTCGTACACACCGATGCGCTCGCGGTAGCCGGTGCCGGAGCAGTAGCTGCACCCCTTGCCGTGGTAGAAGACGGTCTTGTCGCTGCCACCGGAGTGCTGGCGGAACACCGCCAGCTCCTCGGCGCCCGGCGTGTACTCCTCCTTGCAGTTCTCGCACGTCTTGCGCAGCAGACGCTGCGACACCACACCGACGATCGCCGACGCGACGAGGAAGGCCTCGATGCCCATGTCGAGCAGACGGTGCAGGGCCGCGACGGCGTCGGTGCCGTGCAGCGACGAGAGCACGAAGTGGCCGGTGAGCGCCGACTGGATGGCGATACGGGCCGTGTCGGCATCGCGGATCTCGCCGACGAGGATCGTGTCGGGGTCCTGTCGCAGGAGGGCCTTGAGGCCGGTGGCGAAGGTGAGGCCCGCCTTGGTGTTGGTCTGTACCTGGTTGATGCCGGGGAACACGTACTCGACCGGGTCTTCGACGGTGGTGACGTTCTTGCCGGTCGAGTTGATCTCGAGCAGCGTCGCATAGAGGGTGGTGGTCTTGCCGGCGCCGGTCGGGCCGGCGCAGATGACCATCCCGAACGGCGCGTGCACCAGCTTCGAATAGGTCTTGTAGGTCTCCGCCGGCATGCCGAGCTGGCCGAGGCTCACCATCGACTTCGACTTGTCGAGCAGACGCATGACGATCTTCTCGCCGAACACCGTCGCCACCGACGAGACACGCACGTCGATCGGGCGGCCGTCGACCTTGGTGGAGAACTGGCCGTCCTGCGGGGCTCGCTTCTCGACGATGTTCATCTCCGACATGATCTTCAGTCGGCTGATCAGGGCGTTGTGCGCCGCCAGCGGCAAGGAGAACGCCTCGATGAGGTTGCCGTCGACACGGAACCGCACCCGCAGGCGGTCGTCGAGCGGCTCGATGTGGATGTCCGAGCTGCGGTCGCGCAGCGCCTGGCCGACGATCTTGGCGACCAGCTGCACCACCGGTGCCTGGTCGTCGAGGCTGACCTCGGCGATCGTCTCGGCGGCGTGACGCTGGTCGTCCTCGGTCGAGAACGTGGCGACGATGTTGTCGACGTCGGCGGTCGAGCGGTACATCTGCTCGATGAACGACGTCACCGTCTTTTCGTCGGTGGCCTGCCACACGAAACGCTGTCCGGTGGCCGACTCGACCTGTTGGCGGCGCCACGGCGACGGATCGGCTGCGTACAGCAGCGTCGAGCCGTTCTCCTCGGCGATCGGGATCACCTTGTGGGTGCGCGCCACCTCTTCTGGGAACTTGGCGACGACCTCCTCGTCGAGTTGTGCCATCGAGATGTCGGCGACGGGCACCTGGCATGCGGCGGCGACCGCGGCGGCGAGTTCGGTGCGCCCGACACCGTGATGGCTCAGCAGCAGGGTGGTGAACTTCAGCAGGTCGCCGTTGGCAGTGCCCGACACGGTGTCGAACGACTCCTGCGACAGGTGTCCACCGGCGATCAGCTGTTGCCCGACGGCGTTGCATTCGTCGGCGGATTCCCCCAGCGCGACACCAGGGGGCTCGGCGAGCGCGGTTGCCGTGCCACCACCGGGTGGCGACATGTCTTCGGGGCGGGGCTTTCGGAGTGCCATGGGGATGCCTTCGATCTCAGTGCGGCGCCGAGGCCTGCGGCTCGAACGGGGTCGGTGGTGTCAGGGGGCTCAACGGGTCCGCCGCGCCATTCGACATGGGCTGTGCGGCCTCGTCGCGACGGACGAACTGGTCGGGGTCGAGCGCGAGCAGCGCCCGTTCGACCTCTTCGAGTCGTTCGAGCTGGACGGCGGTCTCGACGTCCATGTGCTGTTCCTGCATCTGGGTCTCCAGTTCGACGATGCGGCCGACGGTGGTGTCCATCGACTCACCCATCGACTTCTGGAACCGCTCGACCTCGATGCGCACCAGCTCGACCTCGCCGGCGGCGCTGGCGACACGATCCTTCATCTCGTCGATGGCGTCGACGTCGACACTGTCGAGCCGGCCCGCCATCGCGTCGATCGCCTGGTTGACCTCGTCGAAGCGGGTCTCGGTGGCGGCGATACGGTCGCTGAGCATCGTCACCGCGTCGTCGAGGCCGGCACTGACCCGGCCGACGTAGGCGTCGATGTCGGCGACGCGTTGGCCGACGGTGTCGTTGATGCGGGCTTCTGCGGTGACGATGCGATCGTTGATGCGGTCTTCGGCCTGGTCGACGCGGGCACCGACCGTGTTCGACACTTCGGATTGTTGGCGTGCGGCCTGCGCCGACACCTCGTCCATGCGGGTGGCGAGCGCGGCGAGGCGACCGTCGAGCTGCTCGGCGACCTGGTCCGACATCTCGTCGAGTCGCGCCTCGGTGGCCTCGGTCATCGTGTTGAAGTGCTGCACCATGGCGCTGGCCTGCTGGTCGAACTTGCGAACGCTGCGGTCGAGCGAGCCGAGGTCGGTCTCGAGCTGGGTCTGGCGGTGTTCGAGCTGCTTGACGACCGGCCGCGCTGCCGATTCCACCGCGGCGGTGAGGCCGGCGTTGGTCTCGTCGGCGACCCGGCCGATGCGTTGGTCGATCTCGTCGTGACGACGCTTGGTCTGCGCAGTGAACTCGGTGAGACGCTGCTCGATGGCCGGCAGCAGTGAACGCACCATGTCTTCGCTCTTGACGCGGGCGTCTCGCTCGGTGGCGAGTTCGTCGCGGAGGCGCTGCACCTCGGTCGACACCTGCTTGCTGAAGCGGTTCAGTTCCTGTTGGACGGCAGCGACGACGCTCGACCGGTCGACACCGACCGACGGCGAATCGGGCGGTGTCGCAGGCGGTTGCGGGAAATTCGACTGATCGGTCATCGCAGATCCTTCCGGGGACGCGGGGCGGACGAACCGTGCGGCGCAAACCGCATGGTGGTTCGGGCAGAGGGTGGGCGTCGTGTCGTCATCAGCTCAGTCGGGTTCGAGTTCGGGTGTCTCGCATGACATCTATCGACCACCCGACTGACGATCTTGAGGCTTCGCTGAGACGGAATTGACGAAGTCCGGGCACAGCGTCGAGTTCGTGACGACGTAGCGTTCGCGAGATGCGTGTCCACCTCGTCGACGGCACCTACGAGCTGTTCCGCCAGCACTTCGGAATGGCGTCACGTCACAGCGACCGCGGACCCTTCGATGCAGCGGCGGGTGTCGTCGCGTCGACGTTGGCGTTGGTGGAAGACGGTGCGACGCACGTCGGCGTGGCCTCCGACCACACGATCGAGAGTTTCCGCAACGAGCTGTGGGCGGGCTACAAGACCTCGGCCGGCATGGAACCGGAGATTCTCGAGCAGATCCCGGTGATGGAGCGGGCGCTCGCGGCGGCGGGCTTCACGGTGTGGCCGATGGTCGACCACGAAGCCGACGACGCGCTCGGCGCTGCAGCGCTGGTGGCCGAGCGCGACGAGCGCGTCGAGCAGGTGCTGATCGTCACCGCCGACAAGGACCTCGGGCAGTGCGTGCGCGGTGAGCGGGTGGTGCAGTTCGACCGACGCAAACGCGAGATCATCGACGCCGACGGTGTGCGCGAGAAGTTCGGGGTCGGGCCGGAGTCGATCCCCGACTACCTCGGCCTCGTCGGCGACACCGCCGACGGCTTCCCGGGCCTACCCGGTTGGGGCGCGAAGAGTGCGTCGCTGGTGCTCGCCCGGTACGGCCACATCGAGGACATCCCGCCGGCGGCCGGGCAGTGGGACGTGCCCGGCCTGCGCGGGGCGGCGAAACTGTCGGCGACGCTGCAGGCACAGCTCGCCGATGCGTTGCTGTTCCGTCGGATCGCCACTGTCGACACCGACGTCGACGTGGGCACGGTCGACGACTGGGAGTGGAAGGGTGCCACCGGCGACTTCGCTGCGGTGGCCGACGAGCTCGGCGCCGCAGAACTGGTGGCCTACGCACACCGCCTCCGCTGATCTGGCGCCCACAGTGTCCGGCAACCGGTGTGACCGGTTGCCGCCGACTGAGGTGACGACCAGGCGATCTGCGGCACACGAACGATGCCGATGAAGGCTGCTCCCTTCCGGGCCTGACCTGATTCACGGGCGCCCATTGCACAGGACCCGGTCGTCACCTCACTCGGCGGCGAACCGCCTCGAGTGACCTCACCATATCTGCACGGGGCACCCGAGCCCACGCCGGATCGGTGAACCGACGGGCTAGCCTCCGTGGTCCCACGTTCCGGCACGGTCGGAACGCCAGGGAGGGATGCGAGAGCGGCCGAATCGGCACGCTTGGAAAGCGTGTGAAGGGCAACCTTCCGTGGGTTCGAATCCCACTCCCTCCGCCATGTCGGTGCCCGCTGACCACCAGGAGATCCCTGATCCGATGGTGCAGGCTCTCGCCGAAGCGCGAGCTGCGCTCGCCCACCACGACGTTCCCGTCGGCGCAGTGGTGGTGCACCTCGGCGAGGTGATCGCCTCTCGGCACAACGAACGCGAACTCACCAACGACCCTGTCGCGCACGCGGAGATCCTCGCCATGCGAGACGCTGCCCAGCGCCTGGGTCGGTGGCGCCTCGACGAGTGCACGATGTACGTCACTCTCGAGCCGTGCGCGATGTGCGCCGGTGCGGCGGTCAATGCCCGCCTCGGGCGTCTGGTCTACGCCGCCCACGACGCGAAGGCCGGCGCGGTGACCAGCCACTTCGGGCTGCTCCGCGGCGACGTGCTGAACCATCGCGTCGAGGTGACCGCAGGGGTCCACTCCGACGAGGCCGGCGAACTGCTGCGGGCGTTCTTCCGTGAGCGGCGAGCCAACGCCGATCGCCCACGCTGAGCACGCGACGGCGCAGGTCCCGACTCAGTGGTCCTTGCGGCGAAGGCTGCCGATCAGACGGCGCAGCGCCGAGCTCCGCTCGTTGCCACCGCCGGCGTCCGATTCGTCCTCGTCCACCGGGTCGTCGACGAACACCACCGAGGCAGCGCCCGGCGTTCGTTCGGCGAGTGTCGGCGCCGACGTCGCGGTGTCCACCGTCGAACCGTCGTCGGCCATCTGGCCGTACAGCACCTCGGCTCGGGTGGCCATGGTCGGAGGGGCCAGCCCGCCGAACGCTCCTGTCGGAGCGGGCGCACCGGTGGCCGGTGAGGTGCCCCCGACGTCGATGCCGTCGTCGGTCGGGGGTTCGTGGTCGTCGCGATCGACGTCGGCGACCACCGGGAGCTTCGTGGTGTCGTCGGCGCCCGGGACGCTTGCGGTCTCGATCGCCGCGATCGCCCGGCGGACCGCGTCCGCCACGTCGTCGGGCACGTCGGCGTCGGCCGCCTCGGGCTCGTCGTCGAGCGTCAACGGCGGCATCGAGAACTGGATCTCGCCCTCGTCGGATCGGGTGAACGCCAGCTCGGGATCCGCGTCGACAACCGGTTCGTCGACCGCGCTCTCGTCGACCGTGCTCTCGTCGACCGTGCTCTCGTCGACCGTGTTCTCGTCGACCGTGTTCTCGTCGTCGGTCGGCTCGGTATCGATCGCGTCGAGATGATCGACCTCCGTGGACGAGACAGAGGTGGTCGGCTCGGCCGAACCGTCGGGCCAGACGACCGAGAACTCGAAGTCCGCGAGGTCGTCGAGGGTCTCGACATCGACGAGATCATCGACCGGCTGGTCGACAGCATCGCGATCATCGACCGGCTGGTCGACAGCTTCGGCGTCGACAGCTTCGGCGTCGACCGGCTCGGCGTCGACCGCTTGCTCCTGTTCGGCACCGACGAATCCGTCGTCGGTGTCGGACGGTTCGGTGTCGGTGTACTCGGCGAGATCGAGCGAGAGCTCGAACACCTCGTCGTCGATCTCGGACGCTTCGTCGGTGACGTCCTCGGCGTGTTCGTCGCCGAGGTCGAGCAACGACATGTCGAACCCGTCGAAGGGCGTCAGGTGCGCGTTCGTCGCATCGGCATCGTCCCATTCGATGGTGAGTTCGTCGGCGTCGACACCGTAGGGGAGCTCGGGCAAGTCGTCGACGACGGTGCTGTCGAGCTGGGCAACGGCGCTCAGCGGGCGAGTCACGCCCGTCGGGTCGAGCGGAGCGACGAACCAACGATGCACGCCCGATGGGTGGTGCCGGTACGCCGTCACCCGCACGCTCGTGATCGCCCGGTTCGCCAGGTCGGCAATCAGTTCCTCGGTGGAACTCTCGGCCATCACGACCACGGCGTCGCGGTCGACGGACGGGTCGCGGTCGAAGAGTCGGCCGAGGTGTTCGATGTCGCCGACGCGCACGGTGCCGCGTTCGAGCTGGGCCATGTCGATGAGACCGGCGTCGAGGAGACGGCGCCCGAGCGACACGTCGGAGACGCGTTCGGCGTAGTAGACGACGCCGTTGTCGAGGTAGGCGAGTACTTCGGGGTCGACTTCGAAGACGATCTCGCCCGTGAAGGCGCGTTCGCGAGCCTCGTTCAGTGTCATCCAGACGGGCTGCGGTCGATCGACCGTCAGCGCCGCCGTGTCCGCTGTCGCGGCCGTGGATCCGGTGTTGTGCATCATGTCAGGCAACCTCCGCCTTGCTGGACTCCATGGACGCGAGGAGCGTCAGGAGGATTTCGACGACGACCTCCCGGCCGGAGTCGGGGTCGATCAATTGGCACGGCACGACGGCTTCACCGTCGAGTGCGCCGAGCGAGCGCGCCAGACGGCGCGCCACCGTGACGTCGTCGCAGCGGTTGACTGCGATCACCGCCGGCGTCCGCAGATCGCGGAGCAGCGCCCGGAGTTCCACACCGGCTGCGGCATGGGTCTCGGTCGCTTCGGCGTCGATGACGAAGGCGACGACGTCGACGTCGCCCTTGAGGATGTCGGTCATGAACCGGAACCGGGCCTGACCCGGGGTCCCGAAGAGCAGGAGGCGGGTGTCGTCGCCCTCGAGGCCGTAGGTGCCGAAGTCCATCGCGACGGTGGTGTGCGACTTGACGTCGGACTCGTCGCCGCTGGTGAACACATCGGTCGAGATCACCTGGGTCTGCGACACCGACTGGATCATCGACGTCTTGCCGGCCGCGAACGGGCCGGTGACGAGGATCTTGAAGGTCTGTGCACTCACGACGCCGCCCTCGACAGCCAGGCCGCCCGGGCCTGGACGAACGAGCGGACACGACGCTGCTCGACCGTGGTGGCCGCGAGGACCGCGAGGACCCGCTCGTCGCCGAGGGGCCACACGAGCATCAGGCCGCCGTCGTGGTCGATGACCAGTTGGCGCAGTTGCTCGCCGCCACCCATCGCGACGAGTTGGCGCGCAAGGCCGATGGCCGCGGCGAGCATCGCCGGATGCGACGCTTCGTCGGACATCGAACTACTGCGGGCCAGTCCGAATCCGTCGACCGACGCCAGGATCGCGGCGCGGACATCCTCGACCGTCTCGACCAGTTCGTCGAGCATCGCGGTGGGATCAGCGGAGGGGCCCGTCGACGGGGTCGGAGCTGCCATGGCAGCGACAGGTGCAGCCAGCGCAACCGACGAGGACGCGGGCGCAGGGGGCATGACCGATCGCGCCCGGGACGGAGCGGTCCAGGTCAGAGAGGGGTCGGACGGGGTCCCCGACAGGGGCTGTCGCCCGTCGGTCATCAGCGACCGGGAACCATCGGCGAGTGCCTTGACTTCTTGCATACGAAACAGATATCGGCATCGTGTGGCCCGTCTTGAGGATTTTCTGACGATCTCTCGCCTCGGAACCGTTTCGCTTCTCTGTCAGAGCACGGGCGTCGGGGCCACCGATGGTGATCGCCGTGTTGGATGAGAGATCTCTCATCGAACTCTCAGGAGGGTTTCATCGGTGCGACGCACGATGCGAGCCATGTCCCGCGCGCCGTGTCCGCCCTCGTCCCGGGGTTCCTCACTGCCACTGGAGCCATCATGGCCACGGGAGCTCCAGATCCTGCTCGGCCCCGACGCCGCCGAATTCACCACCGAATACTTCGGCGTGCTCGGAGGCGACGTCGTCGAGTGTCGGCCACGCCAGGTGGCGTATCGACCTGGACGGTCCTCGACGGTTCGATACGACGTGCGCGTGCGATGGGCCGACGCCGAAGAACGCATCGAGCCGCTGGTGGCGATGGTCGCCGGATCGTTGCCGGACGGTGCGACACGGATGGGTCGCAGCGACACCGAGGTCGCACTCTGGCACTGGCCGAACGACCCGTTGCTTCCCGGATTGCCCGCAGCGCTGGACCCTGGACACGTCGAGCGTCTGTTCGGCGAACTCGGTCTCGGCGGCGGAACGGTCACGTTGCGGGTACGTGCGTACCGGCCCGGCCGACGTGCGGTGATCGAGGCGGACAACGGTCGCGTCCGTGTGTACCTCAAGGTCGTTCGGCCGCACCGGGCAGCGGCGTTGCACGAGACGCACCGACTGCTCGCCGACGCACTCCCGGTGCCCGACAGCATCGGCTGGACCGATGACGGGATCGTCGTGCTCCCCGGCCTCGCCGGGTCGACGCTACGCGAGGTGCTGCGAAACGGCGGCGCCCTGCCCGACCCCGCCGAGATCGACACGCTCCTCGATCGGCTGCCCGTCGAGTTGATCGACGGTCGACGACGACCCGACCGGATGACGAGCGCACGTCACCACGCCGAGGTGATCGGTGCGACCGTGCCGGTGGCGGCCGCAGCCGGCCACGACCTCGTCGCCCAGCTCACCGAACGCCGGCACCTCGTCCTGGACCACCAGGTCGTCGCGGCGCACGGCGACATGTACGAGTCGCAGTTGATGGTGCAGCACGGGAGAATCACCGGTCTGCTCGACGTCGACACGGCGGGCGCCGGTCACCGGGTCGACGACATCGCCAACTTCTGCGCCCATCTCTCGGTCCTTGCGATGGTCACCCGCCAGGCCGACGACATCCGACGCTATGGCTCGCGCCTGCTCGCCCATGCCGAGACCACTCACGATCGCGCCGATCTCCGTCTTCGTATCGCTGCAGCGGTCTTCGGTCTGGCAACCGGCTCGTTCCGCGTGCTGGAGCCCGATTGGGAGATGCACACCCTCGATCGAATCGACCTCGCCGCCCGATGGATGGCCAGCGCCGACCGGGCACGGAGTTCGTCGTGAGAGAAGTCTCACGACGAACTCCTGTCGGTCTCATCGACGACTCGCACCATGAACAACGTCGAGTGAATCCCTCACACGACCGAAACCAATCAACACCTCACGAGGAGACACCATCATGCGACCCACCCGTTGGAAGATGATCATCGGTTCCACCGCCGTCGCCGGCCTCTCGGTCGGCGCCGTGGTCGGCGCCAGCGACTCGGGCATCACGCTCAATGACAGCCGTGCCCCGATCGAGCTCCAGGCCGACGACGACACGACGGACGACACCAGTACCGACACGACGGACAACACCACCCCCGACACGACGGACAACACGACCGCCGCCGCAGTGACCGATGGGGCTCCGGATGCCGATCCGTCGCCCGAGAGTGTCGACTCACCACTCGAGACCGTCGACGACTCCGTCGACTCGCCCTTCGACAGCCCCGACGATCCTGCCGACCCCCCCCCC
>Ga0102938_10003075_pt1 | contig 12489 bp, 8 predicted proteins | sample SalPonR2_B_D2_MG_FD_84516 | JGI IMG/M metagenome (GOLD analysis project Ga0102938, IMG submission 84516) | Salt pond soil microbial communities from South San Francisco under conditions of wetland restoration - Salt Pond MetaG R2_B_D2_MG | ecosystem: Environmental > Aquatic > Marine > Intertidal... | reverse complement strand
TTTTTTACTCTATTTTTTACTCTGTATCCGGTTGAAGCAGCGTGCTATTCATAGTTTAATAGGCTTATGAGTATAAAAGAAACACATTTTCATACCGGTCCTATCTTAATTCTGATGCTGATGGTCCTCTACAATTTTGTTTCCCGCGGAGTGTTCAGCCCACTCCTGCCTATTTTAGAGGCGGAGTTCGGGGTAAACCACGGCCGGTCAAGCTCATTGTTTCTCATAATGTCGATCAGCATGAGCACCAGTATGGTATTCTCCGGTTTTCTCTCCAAACACTTAAGGCACAGGGGGGTTATTTTACTCTATGAATTTATGCTGGGGACATCCCTTATACTTTGTGCTCTTAGCCCCAATTTTTTATTCGTACAGTTATCGGCGGGGTTGCTTGGTGTGAGCTCCGGCCTATATGCCCCGTCGGGACTTGCCTCTGTGACAAACCTTGCAGGTGAAAAGCACTGGGGTAAAGCAATCAGTATTCACGAAACAGGCCCTAATTTTGGCTTGATTTTAGCGCCCCTGATAGTAGGATTCGCTGCGCCGCTTCTAGGCTGGAAGTGGATTCTGGTGCTCCTAGGAATAGCCAACTGGTCAAACGGTATACTCTACTTTTTTCTTGGCCGAGGAGGGGACTTTTCGGGGGAGCCCCCCAATTTTCAGAATCTCAAACTCATTCTAAACAACCGCTCTTTTTGGATCATGGCCTTGCTCCTGGTGCTGGCGGCAAGCTCGGCTATTGGTGTATATTCCATTCTTCCGACATACTTAATATCCGAAAAAGGACTGGATTCAAGAGTAGTAAATACGGTGGTTGGGTTTTCCAGGGTAATCGCCATTTTCTTTGTCCTCGGCGCGGGTTTTTTAAGCGACAGAATCGGATTAAAAAACTTGTTGGCAATAATACTCTTTATATCCGGTTGTTTCGCTGTATTACTGGGCCTGCTTGAAGGAACTTATCTGCTACTCGCGGTGTTCTTTCAACCCGCCATAGTAGCCGCCTTTTTTCCAGTTTTCAATACAACCATATCGAGTATCACCACCGCTAAAACCAGAAATGTCGCTTTCTCTTTGATTATCCCTTTTGCCTCAGCCATCGGCGCGGGGGCCACACCAACTATTATGGGACTCTTGGGAGAGATTGGACATTTCAGCACGGCTTTTATTGCCCTTGGCGGCTTAAGCCTTGGAGCGCTTCTTTTTATACCAAAATTGCACCTAAAAAGAGCGTGAAAAACAGCAATTCGCAATGTGAAAAATTTTGGATATTTTTCACATTGCGAATGCTCACATTTTGTGTAAGATAGGTAGTTTATCTTAAAGATGGTGTGGGTATTCTCAGCTCCGTTCAGTGCATTTTGAATGAACTTCACTTGAAATTTCCCCCTCCCACACATTAGAGTTATAATCAAAGATTAGATACGGGAGCAGCAGGGTTTCATGCGTTTTCATTTGTCCTTCATAATAATTATTTTGATCCTCATCAGCTTTTCTTCACTTTCTGCGGATGAGCCGAAGGATATAGGCACTGGTGAAATTGAACAGCCGGTAGAAGTTGCCGTGCTACACAATTTTCCTCCCTTTTCTTTTATGATGAATAATCAGTTATCAGGTTTTACTTTTGATTATATTCAATTGATAGAAGAGAAAACCGGTATAGATTTTGAAATAGTAAGCGGTACATGGAAAGAAAACTTCTCAGCCTTTCAAGATGGCGAGGTAGATATGATAACCGGCATGTCCTTTACCAGTGAACGAAGGAAGTACACCCTTTTTACAGATCCCTATTATCTTCTACCCACTGTAGTATATACCCGTAGAAACGACTTTCAGTACAACCGCGTTGAGGATCTAAAGGGAAAGACGGTAGGAATTGAATCCGATATCTATTACAAACACTACTTAGAAAAAATACCGGAAATACGATTAAAAGAGATAGAAGACACCGATGAATTGTTAAAACAGCTCTCTTTTAGTGAGATTGATGCGGTAATCACCAATATAAATATAGGTAATTATATTATTCGACAGTTTATGCTGGAAAATATCAAGCTCGCCGGCAGGGTTAACCTGAAGGGTATTGAGGATGAGGACCTGCGCATCGGAGTCCGGCGGGAGAAACCGCAACTCTACGCGCTTATCCAGCAGGGGATGAATCAAATTACCCCTGGGGAGTACAAAAATCTTCAGGACCGCTGGGTTGGATTCACACCGAAAGAAATGCAGGATGTTCTCTCTCGGGAAGATCAAAAAGTTGTAAAAGAGTTTATTAACCGCTACGGCGGCATCCGTATCGGCGGTTATACCAACTGGTACCCTATCAATTTCACTACTTCAAAGGGACAAGAGGGTATTTCTCAGGATATATTTAACCATCTATCTGAAGAACTTCGAATCCCCTTGATAACCGAAGAATCCGGCAGTATAGAGGGGGCGATTCAGGATCTGCTCATGGGCCGTATTGACGTACTTCCGGCTGTTGTTCCTTCAAAGGCCTACGATCAACGCATTGCCTTTACCAAACCCTATGTAAGACTCCCCATAGTAATTGCAAGCCGTAGCAGCCAATTTTTTATTGGAGATCTTCGTTCCATTGAAGGAGAACAGATAGGAGTAGTAGGGGCATGCAGTTTAGATGGACAAATTCAAAAGTCCTACCCTGAAATAGAGTTTATTGAAGTTGCTTCGGTAAAAGAGGGCCTTACTAAAGTAAGAGATGAAAAGCTATTTGCTTTTATCGGAACTGTGCCCTCTATTGCCTATGCAATCAAACAGCACAATTTCTATAACATAAAAATAACCGGCACCCTCCAGGAAAAACTTCCGATTGCTGCAGCAACTCGTCAGCAGGACCAGGAGCTTAACAGACTTCTCAACCGGGCGATACTCTCAATAGATTCTGACGCAAGAGATAGAATTGTAGACAACTGGGTAGTAGTACAGATGGAAGAAAAAATGGATAAAACTCTTCTATGGCAAATACTTGGAGGTGCGACAGTTCTTATCCTCATTGTGTTGTTATGGCTACAGAAGGTAAAGCGTCTCAACTCTCAAATTTCCGAAGCCTACGAAATGCTTGAAAGGAAGAACCAAGAACTCGAACACATTTCAACCGTTAATCAACTTACGGGCCTTTATAACAGGCATAAACTCGACAAAGAGCTTGAAACAGAACTACAGCGAACAAATCGTTATAATCGGAACTTTTCTCTGATTATGTTTGATATCGACTGGTTCAAAGAGGTAAATGACAACTTCGGCCACCCTGCAGGCGACACCGTCTTAAAAGAAATCGCATCAATTATTCGCCGCAGAATAAGAGCTACCGATATTGCAGGCCGCTGGGGAGGAGAGGAGTTTCTCATTATATGCCCAGAAACCGGAACCGACGGCGCGGGGGAACTGGCCGAACACATCCGTTCCGATATTGAGAAATTTCACTTTTCTATAGAAAAAACAATTACCATAAGCGCCGGAGTTGCTGAGTTTGTCAGTGGTGAAACAGCAGCTCAAATTATCCACCGGGTTGATGAGTGCCTTTACGCGGCCAAACACCGCGGAAAGAACCAGGTAGTTTCCGAATAATTACGATCATCACTGTCCACCCTCCGGGCATCCCTATTCTATCCGTTGATACACCTTCCCCGCTTTACCCCGTACCAACCGAGGCCGGCCCTCAATCTTTAACCCACCAACTTCAAGACTGGGCACGCCTTCATCGGAGGGACTGCCTAGCCACAACACCGCCTCTTCGCCGTCATGAAATATCAGGTGTACAAAGGAGTCATCCCCCAGGTAGAATGAAGGGACCAACGCACATAGCTGCTCGTCGGTTTCGCTGCCGCGATTTGCATATACTACCGCTGCCAGTACAAAACTTTCTGCTCCAGAACACTGATATTCAAGACGCTGGGAGATACTCTGTACGTAGCGGGTATTCACTCCGTTCAGCTGATCGTGGAAGGGAGATGCCGGTATTTGCCGTGTAAAACCGTGCACATTTGCAAGCACAGTGTATCTGTCATCGATTCGGGCGATTTCCGTCGCCCCGAAACTTTCGCTATTTGGCCTTCCATCATCAAAACCTAAGGGATACCCTCCCTGGCGGAAACGGAGCCCCGGCTTCGATGGTTCAATCTGATGAATATGTACCTGTATTCCCTCCTTTACAATAGTCCATGTGGTTGCCCTGCCCTCGGGATCGGCCTCGTGCAGGGGATATCGGCTTGCAGCAAAATCCCTTTCACAGTAGAGGTTCTCCATTTCCCATCTCTGATGAAAGAAAATACCATCCTCCGACCATTGAAGACTGGAATCACTGTTGAAGGACCCATATACCGAACGTGAATCGTAGGTAAAGATGCTGGAATAGGAAAAGTTGGTGTACTTGGCGTTGTACTCGTCCTTGTCGTGGTACGACTTGTGGTTGATCAGCTGAATATGTCCGCTGCGCTGGTCGCCGACTAAAAGCAATCCGGCCTCCTTCAGCGGGACGGAAAAGCTATCTTTATGAATCGGCAGCGGTTCCTCCGGCGCCGACCAGAACGGGTCCTCCGGCGGTATCATCAGGATGTTAAGCGCCTTGACCGCCCAGTAGGGCGACCCGCCGCAGTTGTAGTGTTCCAGCACTCCTTCTGCCGGCCTGAGAAAGCCCATTGAAAGGTGTCCGAGGTCGGTCAGAATCTCCTGGGAGAAGAAGAACTTCAGGCTCATATTGAACATGCTGCGCAGCTCACCGACTGAGATGTCGAGCGCTCCGAGGGAGTAGCCCAGGGCCAGCGGCGCCAGATAGCCGAAACGGTAGATCATCGAACGGCCAAAGCAGGGGGCACTGCCGTCGTCCGAAATGAAGTACGGCAGCGCGCGGGCAAACTCCTTTATCCGGCTTTTGTGCTTGTGCGCCAGTTCGGGATGCTCTTCACCCTCCAGAATAGTGTAGATGAGATAGTAGTAGTGAAAGGCCCAGGCGTTGTAGTAATCGATGCGGTTAATATTCCCGTCACGGTACCAGCCGCCGCCGATATACATGTGCTCGCAGGCGGCGATATTGTGGTCTATCTGCTCCTGGCTGTAGGGCATACCCAGTTTCTTCAACACCGCATTGGTGACCACGTTAAACAGCAGCCAGTTGTTCTGATGATACTGAGCCTGGGTGCACTGATACAGGTAGTCGGCCACCTGCTGCTTCTGCGCATCGGAAAAGCGGTCCCAGATGTGGGTACGGGCCAGATACAGCGACCAGGCCAACGAAGCCATCTCAACCAAGTGCTGGGCATAGTCGACGATGTCGCCCCAGTACTCGGGGTGCTGTGGATTGGTGCCGTTTAGGATGCCCCGCCGGTAGAAGTCGGCTACATCGTAGCGGCGCCCCTGCAGCTCAAAATAGGGCTCCCTTCGCTGGGACAGCCAGGGGCCCGCCATAATAAAGGAGCGGGTGAATCCCTCCAGCTCATCGGCCAGGCGGCCGTGATGGCTGCGGGGGCCTGGAATCAGCTGGCGGGCGGCCCCCGGCGATGCGTTGTCGATGATGGCCGCCATCAGCTGAGAAAATATTTCGTCATAGTGCGCCCGGGTGAACCCCGAGTAGCGCGAGCTGGTATAGTCAAAGGGGGTCTGGAACTCGATACGTCTCACCTTCGCCCCCCCTTGGCGGCGGCGTCGCCTTGTCCGGCACCGGCGGCTTCGGTTTTACTTGCCCGACGCCCATTCGCCTCCTCAAGGCCGAAGGGATTGTAGGTGGACAGCGGCCAGCGCCCCTGCGGCTCGACCCGGCCAAAGAGCACGTCCCGGGTAGTGCGCAGCCCCTCGGGTGAAAGGTTGAGGTTGAGAATGATACTCTTGGCCTTGGTAATCATTCCCCCGCTCGCTTTGATCTGATAGGGAGTATTGGTAATCAATAGTACCGGATACCCGGCATCGATCAGCTCCTTTACATAGCTGTTCGGCGCTGCCGAGCGGTCGTAGAAGTTGGTGCAGATAATCAGGTCCCAGTTTTCATTTTTGACGAACTCGGGAACTTTGGTGTTGTCTTCGTCGTTGCCGGCAAAATCGGTTTCGTAGGTCTGAAGCTCAGGCCACTCCGCCTCCAGCAGCTCGGAAAAGAGCGCCGGATGATCCCAGCGGTCGTTGGGGCTTTTGACGCTGTTCAGCTGGTTGATCAGCAGTACCCGGCCCTCTTTTTTCAGCGGCAGCGCGTCGAGCTCGTCTTTTGGCACCATGATGGCGCTGCGGGCCGCCTTTTTGGCAGTCTGCACTACGATCGGGTCGCTGAAGGGAGCATCGGCCAGTTCGGGTTCGGCCATTCCCATGGTATCGAACAGGCCGTAGTCGTATTTCATCTTCAGCACCCGACGTACCTTGTCGTCCAGCTCGCCGGCATCTATCTTGCCTTCCTCCACCCACGTGCGGATGGTGTAGAACATCTCGCCGCGCCACTGGTTCTCCGCCTTCATCAGAATAACGTCGGCACCGGCGGCCAGGGCACGGGCACAGGACTCGCCTACTCCGTAGCGGTCGATCAAGGCGCCCATGGTCATGCTGTCGGTGGTGATCACACCCTCGAAACCGAGTTCTTTGCGCAGCAGATCGGTGACGATCGGCCGTGATACGGTGGAGATAGTATCGCCGTCGATGTGCGGGTACATGCAGTGGGCCACCATGATGGAATCGATGCCGGCCTCGATCAGCCGTTTGTAGGGATACAGCTCCACATCGTGAAATCGCTTGTTGTCAACTTCCAGCTTTGGACAGGCGTGATGCGCATCGGTGGCACTGTCGCCGCGGCCGGGAAAGTGCTTTGCCGCCGCAATAACCCCGGTCTCTTTGAAACCCTGCAGCATGGCGATGGCGTATTCGGCCACCAGGGCAGGGTCGTCGCCGAAGGATCGGCGACCGATCTCCGGGTTCTGCGGGTTGATGTTCACATCCACCACCGGAGAGTGAATCATGTCCAGGCCGGCGGCTTTCATCTGCAGACCGGTTGCCCGGGCCACTTCATAGGCAAGCTGTGGGTTACCCGATGCGGCAAGTCCCAGATTTGAGGGAAACTGCACCACACCGCCGCGGCTGTAGTCCTTGCTGGTATCGCCCTCCTGGTCTACCACCATATGCAGGGGGATCCCCGGACTGCGTACCGCCGCAAGCTGCCGCAGTTCATTCAGCATTTCCACAAACTGTACAGGGTCTGCATAGGGGGGCTCGCCCGATTTAGCTACTTTCTGCAGGGAGGGTACGTAGTCCGGCCCCAAATCCTGCTGCTTAGCCCGCTCATCGCTGAAATAGCGAAAAATCCGGTAAAAAGGAGATAATCGGACCCCTCCGCACTGATATCTGGTAATTGCCTCGCGCAGATCGTTGGTAATTGTCGTACCCGACATACCTACTACCACACACTGGCCTATCTTCTGTTCTACGGACATCTGTCCGACTGTTTTCTCAATAAATTCTTCTCTGGTCACACTTCTCTCCTTCCGCACCTCATCTGTCAGTAGTTCCATTGGAGTTCTGTACTATTTTCTGTATACTTGAAAGAGGAGCGGGGGCTGTAAGCCTTATACTTGTAGGCCCCCGCCTTCTTACCAGGGGGTAAGAACCTTTCTTATCCCCTGTGTTTTAATAATTCTTCATCGGATCCCAATCAGGAAAGATGAAATCATCCAGCTCTACATCGGCACCTTCTGCGTTGGCCTTTTCAATATTACGCTTGAGTTGCTCGGCCATCTTTTCGTCCCACGCCTTTGTTTCTTTAAGGAAGTAGTCCTCCCCTTTCAGCAATGCGGCACTGTAGATCTCACCAATTCCCGGTGAAACCGAAGGCCATTGCACCTTGCCGGCATCCGGATTCTGGGTTACCGGTTCTGGGTGGTTCTTTACAACCTCATCTGCAATTTCTAGGAACCGCTTTTGGTACCAATTTGCATTACTGGTATCTACTTCTTTATTCCCGGGGAATACTCCGTTCTTGTCAAAGTTTGCCTTCTGGAACGCCTTTCCGTGGAGCCATTTGTAAACCTCTGCGGCGGCTTCCGGATTTTCGCTCTGTGATGACATGTATACCGAACCCTTGGCCAGACTCATGTAGCGGTACGCACGACGACCGCTGTCGGGAACCGGTACGTAGGCTATACCGAAGTTCAGATCTTCATAGCCCATTGAGTTCCAGACACGGGGCATCCAGGTTCCATCCAGATAGAAGGCCACACGGTTTTCACCGAACATGCTGCGGGCGGCCTCTTTTTTCATTGAACTCCAGCCGGGAGCAACACTGCCGTCATCCAGCAGGCCCTTCAGCATACGATATACCTCGAGATGATTATCATTTTCTACCTTGAACTGCCCATCGCGATAGTCGAATCCGGGCCGGCCATAACGTATATCGCCGGAGGCGGGACAACCGGTAGTCAGGAATCCCTGCAGCGGGCGGTCCATTCCGTTGCCAACACCGGGAAAAGCGATTCCGTAGAACTTGCCGTCGCCGGCTTCAGTGATCTCGGCACAGACTTCGCGGAATTCGGAAAAGGACTCCGGCATATCCTTCTCTGGATCAAGGCCGGCCTTTTTGAATACTTCTTTATTGTAGAAAAGAAGCCCGTGGAGTTTTACAAAGCGGTTTTCAAAGGGCAGGGTATACAGCTCGCCGTTGTATTTCATGATTCCTTCTTGAAAAAGACGAGAATCGAACTGAGATAGATAATCGTCACTCATATAGTCACCGATCGGTCGAATCCAATCCTGGGCGATATAATCCATCGCACTCATCTCCGGCGACAACCAGAACAGATCTGCGGCCTGTCCGCTTTTCAGCGAGAGCGGCAGTGTCTGTTGATACTGGTCCTGTGCGTAGGTTTCAAAGTTTACTTTGATTCCGGGATGGTCAGCTTCAAAATCCGCTGCCTCCTTCTCAAAGAACTCCTGATTTTCCTGGGACCAGTTCCATACAGTCACTGTAACCGGACCGGCTTGCTCTTTCTCGCCTTCAGCCGCCTCTTCCTGGGCGCCTCCCGCCCAGAGGGCCGGAACCAGTAGCACTAAGAATGCTACTAAAAGAATAATACTTTTCTTACACATCACATCTCCTCCTATTGATATGTTCATTTATCCCTTCACTGCTCCCGCTAATCCCTCTATGAAATAGCGTTGAAACAGGAGAAATACCACCATCATTGGTAAAATCGATATTGAAGCAGCGGCGGCCATCGCCGCCCAGTCGCTGGAAAACTCACCTACAAATGCATACATTCCGACACCCAATGTCCGCAGACTCGGCCGGCTGAAGGTAAAAACCAGGGGAATCATAAATGCTTTCCAAGCCCCGATTGTATTTAGTATGGTCACTGTCCCGATAATCGGTTTGGCCAGGGGAAGCATAATATGGCGAAACTGCTGCCAGAAATTACATCCGTCCATAGCCCCCGAATCTTCCATCTCCCGGGGAACTCCTATGTAAAAGCCGATGAACAGCAGGATTGCGATAACCAGGGTTTTACTGGTGTAAGCCAGGGTGTAACCGATACGGCTGTTGAGCATCCCGAGCATATCCGCCAATTGGAACAGTGGTATGATAGTCGTCGCCCGGGGTACTACAGTAGTACCGATAAAAAGCACCATTATCAATTTCTTTCCGGGAAACTTGAAGCGCCCAAGGACATAGCCGCTGGTAGAACCAAGAAAAATAATCAAGGCGACAACGCTCACCGCAAAAATCACCGTATTCAAAAAGTAAATTGAAAAATTCGAGGTGGTCCAGGCCCGCACATAGTTGTTCAGTTGGATCGGATCCGGAATCAGACCGGCACTGTTGTTCCACATCTGTGCATTGGTCTTCAAACTGGCGGAAACCATCCAGACAATTGGGTATATCCAAATAATACACAGAATGGTAAGTGTTATGTGCAGCGAACTGCGCTGCAGCAAGCGCCTGATTCGATCAGCATCGGATACCTTAGCCATTTTTGCCCCTCCCGACGATTTTTCCCTGCATGGTTCCTACCACCATAATAAGTGCTCCAAACAGCACCGCTACCGCAGAAGAATATCCAATTCTCGGAGATGCGGTACCAAAGGCATTACGGTAGATAAAAGTACCGATTACATCGGTTGAAAATGCAGGACCGCCTCCTGTCATAGCCATTACAATGTCGAACACCCGCAGGGACATCACTATTCCGAGCAGTGTGACAATAATAATAACCGGTTTCAGTGCAGGAATAGTGACAAACAGAAAGCTCTGCACCGAGTTGGCCCCGTCGACCTCCGCCGCTTCATACAGCTCCTTGGGTATAGTCTGCAAGCCGGCAAGCCAGTAGATGATGTACTGACCCGAGTAGTGCCATACCTCAACCAGTATGACCACCAGCATGGCCACATTAATATTCCCCAGCCAATCTACCGGCCGCCCAAGCACCCCTAAATCAAGAAGCATCTTATTCAGTGGACCGTTCCAGGGGTTCAGAATAAAAGTCATTACAATACCGATAATGGCAGTAGAACTGACCATCGGTAAAAAGAGTCCTGTTCGGTATAGATTAGAAAATCTGAGTTTTGGATTGTTCAGCATGTAGGCAATTATCAGTGTAAGCGGCAATTTTATTATATTGTTCACCACCACAAACACTATTGTGTTTTTAAAGGAGTTCCAAAAGTGAGGATCTCCAACTAGATCACGATAATTTCGAAGTCCCACATAATAACTCGGCCATTCTCCGATTCCGTTCCATTGGAAGAAGGAGTAGTAAATACTGGCGATAATCGGCCACAGGATAAACAGGAGAAATACCACCAGGGTCGGCAGCATGAAAAGAAAAATCCACATATAATTGTGACTCTCCGGTTTGAATGCGGCCGCTTTAGTTACATCAGATGAAGCAGCGTTCATGCACACTCCTTTTACAAATTGTATCGCTTTGTACCGCCTTCTCTTATTCGACGCTACAATAAATTGATGATATTTTATGGTAACACAATACTAATATTTGTCAACACTTTTTTCATTATTTAATAACACAATTATTTTTTTGTACCATACAATATAAATAGATTGAGCATATAGGAAATACGCTAAGAAAACTAGAGAACTCGGATACTGATGAAGGGAGTTAAGAAGAAAAGGACAATCAAGACTTTTTTACAAATACCGACTTTCGTATGATCATTTCCGTTTTCAGGGTCTTCTCCAAGTACACAGGTGAACGGCCGGAAATAAGCTCTTCCATAATAGAATACCCTTCGTGCACAAGGGACGCGCGATTCACCCGCAGGGTTGTAAGCGGGGGACTTGCTAGGTTGCTGGGCATAATATCGTCAAAACCTACCACCGAAAAATCTTCAGGAATCGAACGTCCGGCGGCATTTAGAAGAGAATACAGCCGTAAGGCCGATACGTCGTTGTACCCAAAGGCAGCGGAGAACCCCTTTTGTAAATATTCCTCCAACTGCGCAAGGGTTTCACCCTCGTGTACATTAAAAGAAAACACTTCAAGCTGAATTTTTGGATCCCCCCAACTCTTTATAGCTGCTTGAAGCTCGTTATAACGACGGTGAAAGACCTCATTCTCCTCAAATTCCTTTGAAAAAGCGAATAAAAGCTTTGTATGCCCCATGCTTACCAAGTAATTAAGCATGTCGTGGATCTTTTCCTCGGAAATAAGCACAGAACCAAACTTTCCCGATACCCCTTTCGGTAAATTGCGATTGATGAGTACAGTCGGGATTTCATGCTGTCCAAGATACTCAAAATAACACCGAGGCAGGCTTCCCTGCACAAAAAACCCGGAAGCCTTAAGCGCCTTTTCTTTAAACTCCTCGGGAACCGTCTCTAGATTTTTATCATAGATAATAAAATCTGCATTAATATTGTTGCTGTTCATCAGCATGAAATAAGAAAAATAGATGTCCCTGCTGTGACTGTTTTCCGGCTTTTCCTGATCGATGAGCCAATGACTTCGTGTTCGGTCTATAAGCATTCCGATATAGCGTGCAGGTGACTCTTCATAAGGTACAGTGACAGTAGAACCAGCCCCCTGACGAGGCTTGAGATATCCCAGACTTGCCAAATAGGCTGTTGCCTTATTCACCGTTTGGGGATTAACCCCGTACTTTTCCGATAACTTACGAATCGGCGGAATTCTCTCTCCCACCGCATACACCCCAGCAACAATATCACGACGTATGGTATCCGCTATTTCTAAATACTTATGTTTTGTATTTGACTGCCCTTCCATTAACCAAAGTATGAAAGCAAAACAGACATTTGTCAACTATTATGCAACACAATTTTCATTTTTTGTTAAATTGTATGTTACAATTACTAAACAAATATGGTGCACCGACAGTAAGCCACAGTCCAACAAAAAAGTAGCGTATGAGGTCTGCCGCCATAAAGTCTGCAGGAAGCACTACAGTGAATAGTCCCTTGAGGCCCACACGTAGGGCCAGCAGCAGCCCCAGACCAACAATCAGCTTGATCGCCTGCTGCCACCAGACAGCCTGCAC
>Ga0102938_10003074_pt1 | contig 12490 bp, 8 predicted proteins | sample SalPonR2_B_D2_MG_FD_84516 | JGI IMG/M metagenome (GOLD analysis project Ga0102938, IMG submission 84516) | Salt pond soil microbial communities from South San Francisco under conditions of wetland restoration - Salt Pond MetaG R2_B_D2_MG | ecosystem: Environmental > Aquatic > Marine > Intertidal... | reverse complement strand
CCGGAATCGCTAGTAATCGTAGGTCAGCATACTACGGTGAATGTGTTCCTGAGCCTTGTACACACCGCCCGTCAAGCCACGAAAGTTGGGAGGGCCCGAAGTCGCCAAGCTAACCGTAAGGAGGCAGGCGCCGAAGGTCAGCTCGACAATTGGGACTAAGTCGTAACAAGGTAGCCGTAGGGGAACCTGCGGCTGGATCACCTCCTTTCTAAGGATTCTTAGAATATGATTTGGCTCGAAAGAGCACGTTCTTCGGAACGCCGGGTGACCGGCAAATTGAATCTGTGGAAGTGACACTCGTAACAGAACTCAACAAAAAAGAGATCTTCGGATCGAATCCATCACCAAAGAATCAGCGAAGACCCAGCTCGGCGCGTCGCCTGCCGAGCTGGGTTTTTTCGTGCGCGCTCATCTGTATGTCGTCGGCGGTAAGCACGCCTTCCCCGGTGGGTAGCCAAGTCTCGTTACTGGCCCCTCGTTGCAGCGCAAAACCAAGGCTTTCCTTCCGGTCGGACGTGCCAACCGGGGAGAAGAGACGGGCAGTCTCCGATCGTGTTGTGCAGGGTTTTTCAAACGCCCCCGGCGGCCACTCGTCGTGGGTTGGCTGCTTTTTTCCCGCTCATTCGTGCGGACGCGTTTATCAGTCGCGGCCGGCGAAAGCGGTTCCGACGATTCAGGTCTCGCCTCGGATCAACACCAAGTCGCCGGGCAGCAGTCCCTCCACGACCTCCCGTTGGCCGTCACGGCGGTTCGTCGTGACGATCGTTTGTTCACTCGCCACGCCGTCGACGACCTTCCAGACTTTTTGGCTGCCGGCAAATTCCACGATCGCTGATTCGGGAACGATCAGGGCTTGGGCGTCGGGAACGATCACGACCTCAGCCTCCGCGAACAAGCCGGCGCGAAGCCGGCGGTCTTCGTTGACCACCTCCGCTTCAAACGTCAGGGTTCTGGACCGTTGGTCCAACGCGGGGCTGATCCGAGAAACTTTGGCGATTTTCGGATCACCGACGGACTCGATTTGCAGTCGGACTTCCTGGCCCAACTCGATCGACTGCGCGAAACGTTCGGGAATGGAGCCACGAAACCGGAGCGGTGACGTTTGGACGACCACGGCGATGGTTTGTCCCAAGGAGACGTACGTTCCCACCGCGACGGTCCGTTGCTGAACGTATCCGTCGAAGGGCGCCGGCACGACGGCGTCGGCCAGTTGCTGTTTGGCCAGAGAAAGTTCGGCTTGCCGCACGCCGATCAGCGCGATTCGTTCGCCGACACCGTTCAGGGCCGAAGCGTACCGGGATTCGGCGACTCGTTCGGCCGCGGCGGCCTGTTCGTATTCCGCGGCCGCGATGGCATTTTGTTTTCTCAATCTGGCCGCTCTGGTCAGCGCACTTTTGGTTTCGTTCCACATCGCTTTGGCTTCGCGGACGGGCGCCGCATTGGTCGGTTTCAGATTCGCGACCGACTCGTCTTCGCTCAGCCCGACCGCGGAGATCGCCTGTCGCAGTTGGGCCTCGGCCTGCATCACGCGAATTTCGGCCTCTTGTCGGTCCAGGGTCACCAAAGGATCGCCCTGTCGGACGTAGTCGCCCAGGTCGACATGGACTTCTGCGACGCGTCCGCTGACTTTGGCGCCGACGACGGATTGTTCGTCCGCGTGCAAACTGCCCTGGCTGCGGAGAATCGTCGGCCAAGGTTGCAAATCCAAACGCAGTACTTCGCTGTCCAGGATGGGCAGCGGTTCCGGTTCGGCTTGAGCGGTTTTTTCGGGTTCGGTATCGCCTTGGCACCCCATGACCAATACCAGACAACCGAGCACAAACCACCCGACGGACCGGATGGCCAAGCCCTGGATCATCGCAGTGACAGAATGCTTCATGTTTGATCGCTCTAGCGTCGACCATCGCGACGACACAGGGCGTGGCGATCGTCAAAAGGCGGGGGGGGCAGGAAAAAAGAGGGACGGTTAGCTTAGATCAGCCGATTCCGCCAAGCAAGCAAATCGGACAACCCCGATGCTCGCGTCATCGACCATCCCCCGTCGCTCGGGCGTCAGGCAAGTCACGCGCCTTCAGGGCATCGGTTTTTCGGACAATTCGTCGATGATTCCTTGGCTCCGTTCTTGAGCATTCAGCACTTCCATCTTGCCGACGAACAGCATCACTTCGCCGCCCTCGGGAACGGCTTCTTTGATCAGTTTGCCCGCTGCGCGACCGGCCATGTAGTTGCTGGTGCCCAGATAAAACTTTCGTTTCGATTTCGGAGCGTCGCTGTCTTGGCAAATCACCGTCATCACCTCACAGGCTTCGTTGATCATTTCGACTTGGTTCTCCGGGTCGATCGGACTGATCGCCAGGCCGTTGAGTTTTGCCGCGATGTCGGATTCCAAGAACCGCTTTTGTTCTTCGATGGTTCCCGTCGAAGGCATCTGGACATCCACGGCGCAGCCGAATTGCTGGGCGGCACGCCGGCAGCCGAAGTCCGCCAGAATCCAAAACGGGTCGGTGCTGTTGGTGATGTACGCGACCGAAACCCCGTTGCCGTCGAGCAGAATCTCTGGATCCAGCAGCGGGCCTTCGCCGCTCTTGATCGCTTCGACCTCGGCGGCGAACTGCTGAACGTTGTCGGCGGTGATGCTGCGGTGGGGGATGAATTTCAAGGAGTTTTCGGGAACGTCGACCTCACGGCCTTTCGCCAACATGGTCAGCCACTGGACGCTGCGATAGCCGAAGGCGTAGGGGTTTTGAACGACCGTGCCGTACGCACTGCCTTGGCGAATGCCGGCGAGCGTATCGGGGTGTTCGTCGAAGCCGACCACGGCGACTTTGCCGATCGCATCGCTGCTGCGAAGTCCTGCCAGGATCATCGGCGTGTTGGCGCTCCAAAGTCCGACCATGCACTGGATGTCGGGATGACGCAAAAGCGTCGTTTCCGCGTTTTCCTTGGCCTTATTGTTGTCCTGGTTGTCGGTCAGGATCCCCAACACGGTGTACCGTCCGGCTTTCAGGGGGAAACGTCCCGATCCGTTCTCGCTGGTACCGGAACGAGACCCGCAACCGAGCATACTGGTGGACAAAACAAACAGGCAAACACCAAGCATTCGCATGGGAATCTTTTTCGCGTTTCGGAGCCGCAAATTTCAAGAACCGGATGAACCGACTACCGCATCGTAACCTCTACCGACGCGCGGCGGGAAACCGCCTGGAAAGACAGGTCGACTTTGCCGATTCCGCCAGCCGATGTCGATCGGGCCGGATCGCCGGGCCGATGGAAATGAAGTGGAATCGGGCCGAAATCAATTGAAGGAACGTGATGACATTGGGCAACGCCGAAGTGGAACGAAGACCATCGATTCTCGGGATTTGGCGACTCGGCCGTGTCTTGCACGTCAGCGACACCGCGGAACTCTGTTTGGCCCAACCGGCCGACGCGCCGGACAGTCCGCGCTGGGATTACGTGGTCAAGCGAGGCCTGGACGTCCAAAATCGGCCCGCGAACCGCCAAGGGATCACGCAGGCGGCGCTGGTGTCGCAGTCGGTCAGCCATCCGAATCTGGTTTGCGTTTTAGACGGTTCCGTTTCCGGGGAGGCCCCCCACCTTGTCATGCCACGGATCGTCGGCGCGACGATCGAGCAATTGATCGAACGCGGGGCGCTCAGCCGATTACCGCTGGCGTTGTGGTTGACCCGGCAAGCCGCTCAAGCCTTGGAAGCGTTGCACGCGGGCGGATGGATTCACGGCGACGTCAAGCCCGCCAACTTGATGATCAATGATCAAGGCCACGTGACGTTGGTGGATCTCGGCTTCGCAAGAAGGGTTCACTCGCCGTTGGGAAAGGTCTTTCGTGGCACGCCGCGCTACGCTTCGCCGGAACAACTCGAGGGCGAAACGGCTGCCCTACCCGCGATGGACATGTTCTCGCTCGGCCGCGTGTTGTGGCAGTTGCTGGCGCAGCTCGAAGATGTCTGTGACGAGTCGTTGGTGCCCGTCGCCGAATGGGTCGGCCGCATGATCGATGTCGATCCTCAACGTCGTCCGACGGCAAGTGAAACCGTCGGACAATTGCTGCGTCTGGAGATCGAAACTTTGGGTCGGCACATCGTCCCGAACGAGTCTCCGCAATCGCGAGCCGCCTGATCCGACCGACGTGCGGCGATCGCCTCTTCCGCGTCAGTCGGTGAAGTTGTCGACTTCGCCGCACAAGCTGACTTCCAGCCCCAGTTCCGTCGCGGCGATCGCTTTGGCCTGCATCGCTTCGACGGCTTCGGCGGCACTATTCGCGTAAGCGACTTGGATATGGTTCGCCTTGTGCCGGGCCATCATTTGGTTTCGTGACACGCCGGCGATGACCGCGTGCATGATCGGCCATTGCGGTGTGGTGCTGTTCCAGCGACGTTCGGTTTCGCTTCGCGGAAGTTCGACGGAGCGTGCGAGTCCCAAGTCCATGTGCAGCCGATCGTCTTCGATAAAGATCCGAGACCATACGACGGCGCCCGGTTTGCTGATCCCGCGAATCGTGCTGCCGCCGGCCGGAAAATACATCGGCGGCTGACGGAATCCCTCCGCGTCGGCCCAGCCGCCGGCGAAATGCGATGCCGGAACGGCGCCGCTGATCTCCAGCACCCAAACTTCTTCGTCGATCGTTCCCGACGCGTCTCGATCGGACCAACGCAAGTCGTGCAGCGTGTTTTCGGTCGGCTGATTTAAAGCGGCGTGCACCCGCTGCGTCAACAAGCCGTCCAAGCCCGCGCATTCGTCCACTTCGTTGAAATGCGTCAGCGGCTTTCCGGCGTAAAGTTCCCGCCCGCCGTCTCGCGACATCACCGGCGGCCGAACGGAATCATTGAGCATGCCTTCGACCAAATCGCTTGCGGGCAACAAGTCTTTCAAGCCCTGTTGATATTGAATGCCGATGCAGTCACAGCCGAAATCATCCGCGATGCGAACCGCCGCGACGTACATGCGGCATTGATCCAGAATCTGAGCATCTGTCAGATCTTGTCCGGGGTTCTCTCCGGTATGGAAAGTCATTCCCGCGTCGTCCAGCCAAGTCCGTACGGCCCGGGCTTCGGCGTCCTCCACCGACTTGGATTCGTGATACAAGGCGGACTGCGACAAGCGTTCCTTGAAAACACCCACGCCGTTGAGCAAGTGATCGGGGATGATCGCGTTGAACATCCCCATGCAGCCTTCGTCAAAGACGCCCATGATGGCTTTGTTCCCGCGGAGTTCCGCGGCAACCTGCCTGCCGACCTTTTTGGCGCGACGCGAGGCGTCGGACGATGTCAGCGGTCGGACGTGAGACGTGTCATGCGTGACCGTGCCGCCGGACAGCCAATGCTTCAGCTTGTCGTTGAACCATTCGTCCTGAAACGTCTCGCTCCACAGCGAACTGTATTTGACACCCGCTTTGGTCAGTGAACCGTTCAAGTTCAGCAGGCCGACCAGCCCCGGCCATTGTCCCGACCAGTTCGCGACCGTCAGAATCGGGCCACGATGCGTCATCAATCCGGCCAGCACGTGATGCGAATACTGCCAGACCGCTTCGGCCACGATCAGCGGCGCTTCGGGGTCGAGCTGTTGAAAGACCTGCATGCCTTCGCGTTGCGATTGAATGAATCCGTGACCGCGGCCTTCGACCGGCTGATGACCGCGCACGACTTGGCGTCCCAGCTTCGTGATCGCGTCGATCAGTTGGGATTCCATTTGTTGCTGGGCGGGCCAACAGACGCGGTTGGCGGATTCGCGGAGGTCTCCCGAAGCAATCAGTTGAATCGTCTTGGCTTTCATGGTCGGTTCGATTGGGGGAAAGAAGGCTTCAAACGGTCGGTCTGATGAATGGGAAACGTGTCACGGATCAACCGCTTTGAGGTTATCGTCTGGCGTGATGAAAATCGGCCATGGTGTCGGCCAACGCGCGGTAGGCCGCGTACCGTTTCTCGTACTCCGGTACGTGGTCTGGTCTGGGATGCACGATGTGCTTCCGCGCCGCGGGAACCGCGGCCATCGCGGCGGCGGCTTGTCCGACGTCGGCGAAGCCGCTTTTTTCCGATCCCGCGGCGACCATGCCCAGCACCGCCGCGCCGACCGCCGGGCCGTGCTCGGACGGATGAATCTCGATCGCCGAATCCAAGACGTCGGCATAAATCTGAACGACGGCGGGATTGTGATGCGGAAGCCCGCCCGTTGCAACGAATTGGTTCACCGCCACGTCGCCGTCACGAAACACATCGACGATCCATCGCAACCCGAACGCCGAGGCCTCCAAGAGTGCCAAGTAAAGGTGCGCGGGCGTGTGTGCCAACGTCAACCCGTTGAAACAACCCTTCAGCGATCCGTCCATCAGCGGCGTCCGACAGCCGTTGAACCAGTCCAGGCAAAGCACGCCGTCGGCACCGGGCGGTAACTTCATGGCGGGTTCCGACAGATCGTCGAAGGAGTCCAGGTTCAACAGTTTCAACAGCCAAGCGAACGCGTCTCCCACGGCGGCTTGACCCGTCTCGTAACCGAACCATCCCGGCAAAATGCCGCCTTCGACGATTCCCGCAACACCGGGCACCGCGTGTCCGGTCGTCGAATTCAGCATGTGGCAACTGCTGGTCCCCAGGACCATCACCAACGTGCCCGGCAAGGCTTCCCCGACACCGGGCACCGCCGCGTGGGCGTCGATCGTGGCTGCGGATATCGCGATGCCGGCGGGCAAACCCAGCCGATCGGCCATCGTTTCGTTCAGCCCGCCCGCGGTTTGTCCGGGCGAAAGCAGGCGGCCGGGCATCTTATCGCGGACCGCTTCGGCAAGACGTGAATCCACGGCGGCAAAAAAGTCGGGCGAAGCGTAACCGTTCTCGGCCGACCACATCGCCTTGTAACCGGCTTGGCAAGTCGAACGCGGCAACTCCGCCGCGGCACCGCCGACGAGTTGCCAAACGAACCAGTCGCCCGCTTCGATCCAAACCTCCGCCCGCCGAGCGACCTGCGGCGCGTGCTCGATCGTTTCCAGCAATTTCGGAAAAAACCACTCCAAACCGATCGTGCCGCCGTAGCGGTTCAGAAAGTCCTCGCCACGTTGTTTCGCCACGGCATTGATGCGTTCGGTTTGGGTGATCGCGCCGTGGTGTTTCCATAATTTCGGCCAAGCCAAAGGAACCGACGCCCATTCGTCCAACTGACACAGCGGTGTTCCGTCGGCGAGCGTCGGCAGCATCGTGCAACTCGTAAAGTCGACACCGATGCCGACGATCGCCGCCGGATCCAGTCGCGAGGCATCGATCGCCTTTCGAGTCGCCGCCGCGGCCGACGCGATCCAGTCCGCCGGATCTTGCAACGCGTAAGCCGGCGGCAATTTCTCCCCCGTCCCCGGGAGCGAATCGATGATCTGCCCGGAAGCCATCGCGTCCACGCCGATACCGAGTTGGTCACCGGACGAGTCGATCAAAACCGCGCGAACCGATTCGGTTCCAAAATCGAGACCCAGAGATACCGGTTTCATGGTGCGAAAGTTCCGAGCTGATCGCGAGGCGAACGATCCGAGTGGCAGCGGTGCGGCGGCGAGCCGATCCGATCGGCCGGATTATAGACCGCGACGTCATCGACGGGTGACCGCCGCGGCGGGCTTCTCGTCTGGCGGGGTTCCCGCCGGGTCTGGCGAGCTTCCGCGCCGACGACGGTCGCCGCGGGCGCTATACTGAATCGAAATCGGGCCGGTCAAGCTCGTCGTCGGCCACGTCGCTGCGGGTCCGGACTCGGCGAACAGATGCGATCTGTTGCTCCTCCCCCTCCTTTCAACCGAATGCTGTGATGCCTAGGTCCTCCGCACTCTTGTGGATTTGTCTATGCTGCGGGATAACCCTGGCCGGGCGATCCGTTTTCGCCCAGAGCGGTCCGCGCGACGAAGCGTCGATTCGGGCTTTCTGTGGCGATTGTCATCCCATGCCCTCGCCGTTGCGTTTCCCGAAAGATCGCTGGGAACATGAAGTGCTGCAAGGCATCCGCCTGTATCACAAGTCGCGACGCGATCACTTGGTCGTTCCCGACGCGGAAGCGACGATTCGATGGTTCGTCGATCGGGCGCCCGTGGCGTATCCGTTCGAAACGGGCAGCCGGGAGGACGACAAAACCTTTCGAGAGAACTGGCTCGAATCGAAGGGCCGACAAGACTTGCGGGCCGTTTCATCGACCGAAGTCGTCGGTGACGACGCGGGCACGAAGCTGGTCTTGAGCGATATGTTTTCGGGGGCGATTCGTGAGCTGAGTTTTTCCGAAAAAGATGCCCTCTCCGTTGTCTCGAGAGAGATCGGTGAGACCTCCCACCCCGCCCGTGTCCGCCGTGCCGACTTGAACGCCGACGGGATCGACGACTATGTCGTCGCCGATCTGGGATCGATGTCGCCGCAACCGCAACGCGAAGGGACCGTGTGGTTCTTTCGCGGGATGCCCGACGGCACTTTCGAGCGTCATGCCTTGCGGATGGGGTTGGCTCGCGTCGCCGACAGTGTCCCCTTCGATTTCGACGGCGACGGGGACTTGGATTTGGTCGTTGCGGATTTCGGCATGCACTTCATCGGCGGCATCGACGTGATGATCCAAACCGACTGCGTCGACGGCATCCCGCAGTTCGAACTCAAGTCGCTGGACCCGCGTGCCGGCTGCGTGGAGATCAACGTTGTCGATTTCGATGGCAACGGTTTGGACGACTTGGTGGTCCTGATGACGCAGCATTACGAAACGATCGACGTGTTTTTGAATCAAGGCGACGGGCTGTTTCTGCTGGAAACGTTGCACCGTGGCGACGGGCCATCGCTGGGTAGCAGCGGAATCGAGACGGTCGACTTGGACGGTGACGGCGACTTGGATGTCGTTTTCACTTGCGGGGATACCTTCGACGATAACTTGGCCAAGCCGTTTCATTATGTCGGATGGCTAGAAAATGAAGGCACCTACCCGCTCCGTGAACATCAGTTGGCGACGATGCCGGGAGTCTATTGTGCGACGACCGGCGACATCGACGGCGACGGTGACTTGGACATCGCCGCGTGTGCGTTGCTGAGTCAGGATCAGATCGATAGCCAGCCGTCGGGAACGTTCGATGCCTTAATGTGGTTGGAACAGCAGCCCGGCGGAAAGTTTGAAAAACACGTGATTCGCGTCGACCAATGCCATGCCGCGACTTGCCGGTTGGTGGACTTGGACCGCGACGGTGACTTGGACCTGTTCGCGCCGCCCTACACGATCGAGATGCTTGTGCCGGAACAATACCCTTGGTGGGAAAACTCGGGTGAACCCGAGGCGGAGTCAGGAAAATAGTGGCGAAGCGAACCAAAAAGAAACGTCAACGGCCGGTCGATGCCAATACACGCGACCTCGATTCACGTGATCAAGCGGACTCGGAATCCGGTTCGACGGCCGCATCGACGCGGCGATCGACCTCGTCGCGATCCGGACGCCTGAAGTGGGCGATTCTGGGCATCGTCGTGTCGGCCGTGATGATTCCCGCCGGAATTTGGGCTTGGGACCGGCACGTCCGGTGGCAGATGAAACAAGCCATGTCGTCACGTCGCTTTTCCGAGGCGGAGCGATGGTCGACGCGGGGTTTTTGGTCTCCAACGCCGGTGCGGCAAACGCTACTGAAGGCACGAATCGCGCGGCTCCGAATGCAGCCGCTCAAAGCCGAGCTTCTGCTGGACGAAGCCGACGAAACCGAGCAAGCCGATGCCGATGTCGATCGGGAAATGAAGTTGCTGGCCGTGCAAATGGGCAGTCCACTCGGCCCGGCGGAATCACAACGATTGCTCAACGAAAATCCCGATGACACCGACGCCGTTTTCGAAGCTTGGGTTTTGGGACGATTGACGTTCGGCGACTTCGAATCGGCTCGACGTCTTTTGGAACAATGGAGGCGCGTCGAACCCGACAGCGCTTTGGCCAGTTATTTGTTCGGTCAATACCATGACTTAAAAGACGACAATCGCCATGCCGAAGCCGCGTTCGCCAGAGCGGTTCGGCTTGACGGCCGATTCGATCGAGCCCGTTTGGGATGGGCGCGGTCGCTGTATCGTCTGGACCGCTTAAAAGAGGCCGGTGCGGTCGCGGACGAACTCTTGGCCCGCGACGGTAACGATGCCGACGGCTTGTTGCTGAAATCCAGAATCCTGGTCGACTTGGAACAATTCGATCAGGCCATCAAGTTGACACGTCGCGCGTTGAACTCGGTTCCGACCTTGTACGATGCGAGATTCTTGTTGGGAAAATCTTTGCTGGCTCAAGGTCGACATGCCGAAGCGATCGAGACGTTGAGTCCGATCTTGGATCGATTTGCCGAAGACAACGCGACACTTTACCTGTTGGCCGAGGCACACAAAGAGTCGGGCAATGAGGATGAGCACCGGCAATTCGTCCGGCGATACCTCGATGCCCAACGCGAAATCGGTCGTCTGTACACGGCCGATGCGTCCGTTCGTCGTCAGGGCAGCAGCGGTGTCACGATCGACCCGTCGGTGCTTCGAGACATCGGTATGCGTTACGTTCGGGTGGATTGGAAATCGGCGCGAGACTGGCTGATGCGTTACTCGGCTCAAGCCCCGGATGACCGTGAAGTCTTGGAAACGTTGGCTTTGATCGACGAATCGTTGGGAGAGCTTGCGGTGGCGGAAGACGCCCGTTTGGCGGCAACCGAAGGTTAGCCCCGTCCGCCGTCGATGGGATCCGCGATCAGGAAGCCCCAGCCGTCGTCGTCGATGCGGTCGGTCGCGCGGATCCGCACGGCGAGGAGAGACGACCAGTCGGCCCGGCTGTTGCGATCGGACGGACCGATTGCCCGAGGGCGTACGAAAGCGATTCCGGCCGGATTTTCAGCTTCCGCCCAGCAGTTCTCGTTCGACCCATTTGGTGTCACAGTTGCCCGCGACGAAATCCGGGTGCTCCAAGACACGATCTTGGAACGACGCGGTCGTGGCGATGCCGTTGACCTGCAATTCGGCCAAAGCCCGTCGCATCGTCGCGATCGCTTCGCGACGGGTCGGCCGGTGGACGATCAGTTTTCCGATCATCGAATCGTAGTGCGGCGGTACCGTGTAGCCCACGTAGACGTGCGAATCGAAACGCACCCCCATGCCGCCGGGAACGAAAAACGATTCCAGTTTTCCCGGGTTGGGCTGGAAGTTCTTGTCGGGGTTTTCCGCGTTGATTCGGCATTCGATCGCCGCACCGGTGCAGGTCAATTCGTCCTGGGTGAAGGATAACTTTTCCCCCGACGCGACGCGGATTTGTTCTTTGATCAAGTCGACGCCGGTGACCATTTCGGAAACCGGATGTTCGACTTGGATCCGCGCGTTGACTTCGATGAAAAAGAAGTCATTTTTCGCATCGACGATGAATTCCACGGTGCCCGCGTTGGTGTATTCCGCGCCACGGATCATCCGCACGGCGGCATCGCAGATCGCTTCGCGTCGGTCTTGCGGCAGCGTACTGCTGGGGGCTTCCTCGATCAGTTTTTGGTGGCGTCGCTGGACGCTGCAATCGCGTTCGAACAAATGACAAACGTTGCCATGTTTGTCGGCGATGACTTGGACTTCGATGTGTCGCGGCTTGGCGATGAATTTTTCCAGGTACACGCCTCCGTTGCCGAACGCGGCTTCGGCTTCGGTCCGCGCGGCCCGCAAGGCCGCCCCGAGCATGTTTTCGCTCTCGGCGACCCGCATGCCTTTGCCGCCGCCGCCCGCGGTGGCTTTGATCAAGACCGGAAAACCGATTTCGTGGGCGATCCGGATCGCTTCCTCGTCGTTTTGGATCAGGCCGTCGCTGCCCGGCACGACGGGCACTTTATTTTGGACGGCGATCGAGCGGGCGGTGTTTTTGTCGCCGAGCTTTTCCATCGCTTGTGGGCTGGGGCCGATGAAGTCGAATCCGCTTTCGCGACAGACTTCGTTGAATTGAGCGTTTTCGGCGAGAAAACCGTATCCCGGATGAACCGCGTCGGCATCGGCGACTTCGGCGGCGGCGATGATCTGGTCGATCCGCAGGTAGCTATCGGCGCTCCGCGCGGTTCCGACGCAGTAGGCTTCGTCGGCCAAGGTGACGTGCATCGAATCACGATCGGCTTGGCTGAACACGGCGATCGATTGGATGCCCATTTCACGGCAGGCGCGAATGATTCGCAGGGCGATCTCGCCGCGGTTGGCGATCAGGATTTTTTTGTACATCGTTGCTGAACCTTAGCCGCCGCTGGGTTGGACGCGGAACATCGGCTTGCCGAAGTCGACCGGTTGCTGATCTTCGACCAAGATTTCGACGACCTTTCCGCTGCACTCGGCCGGGATTTCGTTGAAAACCTTCATCGCTTCGACGATACAGCAGACCGTATCGGGGCGAACCGTCTGGCCGACCTTGACGAACGGTTCCGATTCCGGATTGGCTTTGGAATAAAACGTGCCGACCATCGGTGCGTTGATGGTCATGGTGCCGGCGTGTTCGTCCGCCGCGGGGAGGGCGGTGG
>Ga0102938_10003073_pt1 | contig 12491 bp, 8 predicted proteins | sample SalPonR2_B_D2_MG_FD_84516 | JGI IMG/M metagenome (GOLD analysis project Ga0102938, IMG submission 84516) | Salt pond soil microbial communities from South San Francisco under conditions of wetland restoration - Salt Pond MetaG R2_B_D2_MG | ecosystem: Environmental > Aquatic > Marine > Intertidal... | reverse complement strand
TGTAAGTGTGGATGTTGTTTTCCCAGTATCAGCAGGTAGCTTGTCCATGGATATTCCACAAAATTACTGCCAAGTCCCTGCAACAAAGGCCAGCAGTGCAGGGCAACAACAGACTTACACAATTCCTCACGGGAGTCCGGAACAGGGATGAATTCATAATCTGCTTTGCAAAGGGAATGCATTTTCCTTTGCAGGCAGTAAGCAGTATATGCCTGCACCAGCTCATCAGAAAATGCTGAACAGTTATCTGTTTTCGTTTTCTGAACAGTCAGGCATAATGCTTCGTGGCTTGTCAAGCTCCATGCATGAACTGGTATTTTTTTCATCCAATGTGCTTCCAGGAGCCTGTAAAAGATCAACTTTAATGTTTCATTCAGAAACAAAGGAAAGTCCAATAGATTAAAAAAACGGATAATGAAATGCATAATGAAATCTTTAAATCATGAAAAGGAGGAATTTTTATAATTCATCAAGGGTCTCCTTTTCTTTTTGTTCCTTTTCCTTTTTTGCAAACTTTTTACTGGAATACTCAATCTGATGATTGATTTCATAATTCTCACCATACAACATAATCAAAACATTGGTTTCAGGTATTTCCCATTCACTATAATACATCATGTCGCCCACACTTATAGCCATGCCCCAATCATTATAATCACCCTTATACAGATCATCCTTCCATATCTGTTCAGATTCGACGGGACTGCCGTACTTTTTCGTTAACAATTTTTTTAACTTTTTATAATCTGATATGTGGTCATTCATATTGGTATGAGACTCTAACAGATAATACTTTGCCCTGGAAAGTTGATCATTGATAAAGATATAATACACATAACACTGAAAACCGGCTATCTCAGTTTTATACACCAATGCATTGTCTATCTCTTTCAGAAGTTCAATATTTTCAACACTCTTTACTTCTTGTTTAGACATTCCCCAGGTTGTATTCCTGAAATTTGTTTGTGCACTCAATAAAGTTGTTGTGCTAAAGAGTAAAAAAATTAAAGCTAACTTTTTCATAACAGATCTTTTTAGTTGAAATTAGTTTTTAATCAAAGATAGCTTTAGGTATTGTCAATTTGTGTCAGAGTAAAATCTTTTTTTAAATTTTAATAAAAGCGCAGATGTAGATTTGCAAAAATAACAATTGCACTTAAGTTCTTGTAATTTAGTACAGAGGTATAACTAGATATACTTTACTTTAGCTAATTTCTCCCGTATATATTCCTTAAGGCTTTCCGGCTTATGTATTTCAATTTCATCAACAAGTCCAAGTACGAACCTGCCAACTCCGGCCAGGCTGGCTACTTCGGTTTCAAAAACGTAAGAATTATCACTCTTTTTTCTAATATATTTTTCTGCCAAAGGATATTCTTCTGTAAGCAGATTCATTGCCAACAAGCTTAATGAAAGTTTTAAGGGAATTTTCTTGTAGCTGCTGATACGGAAAACATCCATGAAAGCGCTTTCATGTTGATTTTCATATTGCCATTGCTCTTGCTTTAAAATAACTCCTCCAATACGTGAGGTCTTAAAAATTTTGTTCCCTTCATCTTTTAAATCATAGCACCAAACAGAGACAAAATTGGTTGTGAACTCAAATGGTTCTACTTCCCTGTCGCAAACCTGCCCGCTGTGTGAAGACTGGTAACCCGCCAGAATCGCCTGTTTCTTTTTATTTATAGCCTCAGAAAGGGCATGAACAGTATTAGAATTTTCTTTTTTGATAATGGGAACGGCCACCCTGTCAAAGTCATAAAGAGAATACAACTTCTTAATCAGGTTAATCTTTAATTCATTTTCCTGGTCAATTGAATGAATGGCCTGATTCAAAATATATGCCTCTTCTTTTGAAAAATGCAACAATTCACTTATGTCTCTGTAATTTGACTCTTCTTTGTTAATAAAATAATATCTTTTGCCATAGCTGTCTTTTCTATCAACAACAAAACCAACATTCCGAATGGTTTCAATATACCGGTAAACAGTTCTTTCAGAAATATTAAGTTTTTCGGAAATATAGGCAAGGCTGCGTCCGTACTTGCAATTCAACATTAACAACAACTCCAAAACTCTCTGAATTTTTGCTTGTTTACTCATATCCTCTAATTTTATATCTAAATTAAAAATTTTCCTCTAGAAAAAGAATCCCATCACCATTGAAACAATGAACCTGTTTTCAACGTTCCATTAATAAATAAACGAAAATTAAATATTATGAAAAACTACTCACAAATTCTCACCCTTGAAAATGAAATGGAAGCACAAAGAATAACAGCGATTCTTGAAGAAGAGAAAATTCCTCATGTCATTCGATCCTATCACGATTCTGTATATGATGGCATTTTTCAGGCTCAAAGAGGTTGGGGGCATATTGAGGCTCCGGAAGAATATGCTGATAAAATTCAGGCAATATATAACAAAATGAAAGAGGAAGAATAAAGATTAATCCCGAAGAAAACTAATAACACTAATAAAAGCGGATATATTCAAAATACATCCGCTTTTTATATCGATAAATCAGCAACCGTTTAAAATCTATAGTTTATTCCAAATGTCAGATCCCATGATAGATCAGTATTTGCCTGTGACAGTAGTTTATCCTCAATTATTTGTAAATTAGAATTGTTTCTTACAAAATTAATACCTGCTCCACCCATTGCCTCAACAGCAAGATTATTAAACAAGGTAAACTCCATACCAACCCCAAGGTAGTGTTCAATAGTGTTTATTGTGGGTGTTGAAACCGGGTTGTTAATTACAAAATCTGATTCAACAACTTTGAAATCCTTTCGCAAATGTTTTGCACTTGAAGTGAACATAATAAATTTATATACGGCAAAAGTTTTAAATCTGTGATTATTCAAATTAAATGACTCCTTTGGATTCATTTTTTTGTTCAGAAAAATTTTATGCTTAAATAAAAAACCTTGTTCATCTGCAATATAAGACCCTGTGCTGATTCCTATCTCAAAAGTTTGACGTCCAAGGGTATAATTCCCCTCTACAAACATACGGCTGTCTATTAATCGGCTGGACTGAAAACTAAATCCCATTCCGTAAATTTCATTCTCAAAACCACTATTTTGTGAATAAGATATTGAACTATTAAAAACAATTCCTATAAACAAAACTAAGGTTCCTGCAATTCCTGATATTTTTCTGCGATTTCTCATTTTGTGTCTCCTTAATTTATTCATTCATAAATACTTCCACAACAGCCATACCAAAGGCCATAATTTATTGTTTATAAGTATGTTATAAATAGGCCAATTTATAACAAATCAAAACAATGTAAGTTAACTAACACAATCAATAAGAAAAGACAAAATGATTTAAGAAGTAAATACTAGAAAATATAACATATCCAGGATAACAGGGAAAAAATACAATGTAAGAAATTACACAATCTTATTCTGCAACAAAATCAAAAGATATATTTCAGAGAATGAGGACTTGTAAAAAATCTTCTTATAAATTCATGATACTGGTGAAGTAGCTTTCTTAACAGAGTTAATAAGACTTTGGTGATTAAAGGGTTTAGTAAAATGAGCAAAAGCGCCCAATTCTTTAGACTTTTTTGCATAGCTCGCGTCTGTATAGGCTGTAATAACAATCACCGGAAGTTTAATTGAATTATTGTTTATTTGTTTGAGGATATCAAAACCACTCAATCCGGGCATCATCAGATCCAATATAATCAAATCCGGACTGAATGTGTCTATTGATTTCATTACTTCGCTCCCTTCAAGTACCGAGTGCGTTTCATATCCATGATTCTGAAGAAGGTTCTCCAGTAAAATATTATTTACGGTAGAGTCGTCAACAATCAGCACTTTCATAATGAACTTGTTTATAATTCAAAAATAAGAATTTAACAAAAAAAATTCATATGTTTCCGCCATTATTTTCAGTAAATGAGTGCTTAAACATAATTTAAAAAATTGAGGTTGTGTTAACTGTATGAAAACTAACAATAAAATATATCCATTCGCATTAAAATCCAGCTATCAGTTGTAAAAACAATTTGGCTTGATATTTCCTTTCTTAAAACAATTTCAATTGCGTATCGTCCTCTTGCTTTTTTCTGTAGGTTCCTTTTTCTATTTCCGTTAGTTCTTTTTCAATTTTATTCAGAAAAGGACTTCTCTGCATGGCCTGTTCTTGTCCGAATAAAAATCGTTTTCGGGCGTGTGTAAGGTACAGGTAATCCTGTGCCCGTGTCATCCCCACATAAAGCAATCTTTTTTCTTCTTCCGTATCCACTTCCATGTTTTTGTAAAGCGCATACGGTAGGAGTCCATTTTCACAACCTGCAATAAAAACACATTTAAACTCAAGTCCTTTGGAAGCATGTAAGGTCATTACGGTTACCTTTTCTGTGTTCGGTTCATGTAAATCGGGACCTGCCCCAAGCGAAAGATATTTCACAAAGCCTTGTAAGTCATTACCATAACCTCTGCCTATTTGCCTGAGTTTCTCGATCACCTCTTCACTACCTGCAAAATTATCACCCAGTTTCTCATCAATGGCATCTATTTTCTCGTTTATGTTATCAAACCGGGCTACATTCTCTACAAATTTTCCTATATCTCTGAAAGTCGGCTTGCTCTTCCGGAATTTCTCAAGAAGAAACGAATTATTCTGATCCATTGACAAAGCCAGTAAATCTTTGATCTTACACACCTGTGGATTCTTAAAAAACTCATCCTCTGCAATCAGCTGGTAAGGAATGGTATGATCAAGCAAGGCTTTCTCAATTGTCTTCATCTGCGCTTTTGTTCTGCAAAGAATAGCAAAGTCAGACAAGCTTTCAATATTTGCATCGCCTTCTCCTTGTGTAATCTGGCTATCCATCGAAAAGAAGCGGAGTCCCCCGCTCAGTTGCTCTATTGTTCTGGCAATATACTCTGCTTCGCTCTTATCGGTTTGCTGGGTGGAAATTTTAATTTTTACTCCGTCATTTAATCCGTTAAGTCCTTCTTCCTGCAATACATCAGATGAGGCTCTGAGAATATTTTTCGAACAGCGGTAGCTGGTATCAAGTTTATAAATTTCTGTTTGCTTATAATCCTCTATAAAACGGCTGATGAATTTTGTACTCGATCCCCTGAAACCATAGATAGCCTGGTTCGGATCCCCGATAATAAATAAGTTTGGATTCGGTTCTTCATCTGTAAGTAATTGCAGCATTTGGTATTGTACTGCATTAATGTCCTGGAATTCATCAACAAGAATCCATTGATACTGATTGTTGAGTTCTTTTCTAATTTCCGTATTATTTAACATCAATTGAACCGGCTGATAAATCAAATCATCCAAATCATAAAGTCGGTAATCGCTGAGTTTATTCATATACTCATAAAAGGCCTTTCGGTATTCATTTTCATTAATATCTTCGTCCTTCATTCCCTGTTTAATTAAAGAGAATTCTGAAGCGTATCTCTTTGCCTCCCTTATTCCCACAGAAAAAAGACTTGAAATAAATTCCTGTTTCCCTGATTCATCCAGAATGGTTAATGATTCACTATTGTTGTTGTTTCCATATTTCTGTAAGATTTGATATCCGAAAGCATGGAAAGTTGATATATTGATGTTACTTACAGCCTCATTGTCATTCAACAACTTAAAACATCGCTCCTGCATCTCTTCCGCAGCTTTGTTTGTGAATGTAATGGCAAGGATATTACCTGGCTCAATACTATCTTCTTTTACCAGTTGGGCGATACGATGGGTGAGCACCCTTGTTTTACCGGTTCCGGGACCTGCCATTACGGCCGCAGCACCCTTTCCATGTGAAGCAGCTTTGACCTGTTCATGATTTAAACCTTTCAGCACTCCTTTTCCTTCAGTAGTATATTCAGGCTGATCCCCGGCAACATTCTTATTGGTTTTATATAATTGTTCAAGTTTGTGATACTCTTCAAGACTGAAATTGATCAGACCTCTTTGAGGATTTTGTTTGAACTGGTTTGTAACATCAAATAGCGACTCCTGGGTGGATAAATATTTCACCTCATCAGGCTGAAACACCTTAATCTGCCCATATTCACCATCAAAGCCTTCTTTGATAATCACCTCATGATTGCGCATACGCCGGATCCCTTCAGCCAACACCTCGCCTCCAACCTTTTTCACTTCCTCCTGAGGCAAAAAATGAATCAGGTTAAATTCAGAGCCTGCCTTTTCAATCAACTGTTCATACTTTTTTGTAATCTTTTTCGACTTCTCTCCCACGCCTTCAATCTCTGCCAGCATCTCTTTCAATGGAATAATTGAATAAAACGGGAGTCTGTTTTCTCTTTCCCTTATATCTTCCCTGTCTGAAAGCTCTACAACCCTGTTGGTTACTCCTACGGTTACTTTTTTACCACAAACCGGGCAAATTCCTCTGTGACGGAGTGTTTCCACAGGATCCCATCGGACGCCACATTTTCTGTGGCCATCGTAGTGATACTTCCCTTCCTGGGGAAACATATCGAAAGTACCGCCAAACTTATCGGGGGTACCTTTCTTCATGGCGTTGACCATCCCTGAATAACTCAGTTCCGACTTAAACAGGTTGGCATTGCGGCCCAGCTTTTCTGGAGAATGAGCATCGGAATTGGAAAGCAATGTGTATTGATCAAGAAAACTGCACATCCAGTTCATGGCCGGGTCGGTGGAAAGTCCTGTTTCAACTGCATGAATATGACCACTTAGGTCTTCAAAACACTCTTCCAGGCTATCAAAACCGGATTTTGACCCCAAAACAGAAAACCAGGGTGTCCAGATATGAGCGGGAATGAAAAAATTCCGCTCATCCATCTCCAGTGTGATCTCCAACAAATCTTTTACATCCAGTCCAAGAATGGGTCGTCCGTCAGAAGTAATGTTAAACTTCATGCCCGTCAACTTATCCTGCATTCGCTGAACAGGCTCAAAGCCAGGCGACAGAATCACACTGTGGATCTTTCTCACCACACCATTCTTTTTATAAATATTGCTGATTTCAGCCGTAAGAATAAAACGGACGGAATTCTCCGGGGTCTCGGGTACAATATTCGGCAATTTGTATTCATCCTTCAATTTGTAAAGTCCGTCTTCGGCTGGTTCCAGCTTCTCCTGCAACTCCTGGAGCCATTTAGGATGTGTAAAATCACCTGTGCCTACCACTTTTATGCCCTTTATACGGGCCCAGTAGTCAAGATATTCGGGACGTAGTTGTTTACTGGTAGCCATCGAATGATGGGAATGTATGTGCAAATCGGCGATAAAATCCATAACACAGAAATTTAATAATTAGTATCAAAGTTCAATATTTTCAGCCAAATATAGAATGAAAACAAGCAATTCTTATCAACAATATCTGTTCATTTTACGTGTCCGAAAATGAACATTAATTGTACTTATACGTACGAAAATATATAAGACATATTTACCCAAATTGCTTACAATGAGGGATTAATATTTTTTGGCACAACGATTGTCATTTTAACTTCTTAAAAAAGGCAACTATGTTAAGGAATTACATTTTAACTGCATTAAGGAATTTATCCAGACATAAGATTTATGCAATAATTAATATAGCTGGTTTGTCAGTTGGGTTAGCCCTGACAATACTGCTCTTATCATTTATAAGGTATGAATTAAGTTATGAGGATTTTAATACAAAGAAAGAGAGAATCTATAGGTCAATTTCAAAAATTCAGGTATCTGAAGATAAAGCTGTTCAGGGTCCTTTCATGAATGGATTTGCTCATGACTGGGCCATAAATGATATTCCGGAAGTTAAATCAGCCCTCCGCCTTGATCCACGACCCGGTGAATTACGATACCAGAGTCAAATGTTTAGTGAGTTTAATGGATTCTTTACCGATACTAGTTTCTTCGATTTTTTCAATCTTCCATTCAAATACAGCAATAAGGAAACTGCATTAAAGCCTGGGTCCATTGTATTAACAGAGGATCTGGCTAATGTCGTTTTTAAGGATGGAAAACCATTGGGTAAAACTATTGAATGGCGTGGTTATAATCTTGAAGTTTCTGCTGTATTAGAGGATTTACCTAAAAACACCCATCTTGATATTGATTTACTTGCTCCACTTTCTTTAGTTGAGGACATGGAAAGTTATTACCAGAGCCGGGGTTTCAGTGTTTATACTTACTATATGTTTAAAGAGGGGATGAATACTCCTTCAAATGTTGAAAAACTGGCAAAATATATTGAAACCAAAGGTAATGAGAAATATGAGAAAATGGGGTTAGAAGTGGATCACCGCATACAAAATCTTGGTGACATTCATCTTCATTCTTCTGATTTGCAATTTACTATGAAAACTCCCGGCAGTATGAACATGATTTATATTCTCAGTGCGCTGGCATTCTTCATTGTGCTTATTGCTGTTATTAATTACATCAACCTGGAAACTTCAAGAGCTGAGACACGATCTCTTGAGGTGGGAATAAGAAAAGTGAGTGGTGCGCACCGAAAGAATCTTGTCGGACAATTCATAGGTGAATCCCTTATAACGGTCCTGATCTCCTTCCTGGTGGCAATTGGTTTAGCCGAACTTTTTTCCGGAGGTTTTGAAAACCTGGTAAATCGTGAATTCAGCCATGAATTATATACTCTGCTTAACATAGCCATTTACTTTGGGCTGGCCCTGTTGATTGGACTGGTTGCAGGATTTTATCCAGCTGTTTACCTTTCATCCTATCGCCCGGCGATTATTTTAAAATCGGGCAGACGCACCGGCAAAGGAAACAGAAGCCTGCGTGTTATGTTGGTTGTGGCCCAATTTGCTATAGCCTCATTCCTTATAATAGGTTTGCTGATTGTTTACGATCAGATCCAGTATGCCAAAAACAAAGACCTGGGCTTTGATCAAAAGCAGGTACTGGTTATAAAAGGACTGACCAATGCTATGGAAAAGGATTATAGCCTTATCAAAAATGAATTGTCAACAATTCCTTCTGTCAAAGAAATAACAGCAGCTACAGGTTATCCCGGCAACGCTTCAATGCATAATTTCCTTCGGAAAAGCAAAGACGAGAAAGGAGTTCTGGCTAAGGATAATGTTGTGAAGAATGGCTACGACAAAGCTTTGGGATTGAAGATCAAAGAAGGACGATATTTTTCCGAGGAGTTTAAAAGCGATTCAAATGCTTATGTGATTAATGAAACGGCTGTGGAAATGCTGGGACTTGAAAATCCTGTTGGTAAAACCATATACCATAATCAGCAAAAGGCCAGAATAATTGGAGTAATGGAGGATTACCATTTAGAGAGCATTCGTGAGGAGATTATGCCTGCAATGCACTCCAAACGCTTTGAAGGTTTTGGCTATGTTCTTGTAAAACTAAACAGGGAAAACCTGGGTGAAACCCTTAACTCTATTGAACAGCGACTGACTAATATTGATAACGAGTATGTTTTTAAATACCAGTTCCTGGATGATTATTTTGATGCCATGTACAAACAGGAAGAAAAATTGAATAAAACCAGTATTTATAGCGCTATCATTGCAATTTTTATTGCCCTGTTAGGTTTGTATGCCCTTACTTCATTTGTCGTGCTTAAACGTCGCCAGGAAATTGGTATACGTAAAGCCATGGGCGCAACAGTTGGTGGAATTGTTTTCCGTTTAATTAAAGACATCAATAAGTGGGTTCTTTTGGCCAATGTTATAGCTTGGCCTCTTGCATTTTACTTTATGAAGCAATGGCTGGCAAATTTTGCTTTCAAAATAGACATTTCTGTATGGTATTTTGTGGCCGGTACGTTGATTTCAATTGTTTTTTCACTGATTGTGGTTGTTTCGCAGGCATATAATGCTGCAACAGAGAACCCGGCTCATACTTTAAGAGACGAATAAAACTCAGATACAGCCATGATAATAAATTACTTAAAAATAGCCCTGAGAAACATAAGAAAGCAGAAACTGCATTCCTTTATCAATATTTTTGGGCTTGCAGTTGGATTAACCGCTACGTTTCTGATATTTACGTTTGTGCATCACGAACTGAGTTACGATAAGTTCAATAAAGATGCTGAGCACACCTACCGTTTCGTATCAAAACTTACACGGCCCAATGGACAGGGCTCTGAACTGGTATTAAACATCAATAAGGTCGGACCGGAAGTTAAAGATCAGTTTCCACAGGTTGAAGAGATGTTGAGGATTAAAAGAGGTGGGAGCATGAATATTAAATATAATGAGGAAAATTTTTCCGGTTATTCTGCTCTTTATGCAGATTCCACTTTTTTTAACATGTTCGGTTATGAATTGTTGAGAGGAAATCCCAAACATGTTCTCGCAGACCCCAGGGGTGTAGTCATAAATGAAACAATGGCTTCACAAATTTTTAATAAAGAGGATCCTGTTGGTAAGATGGTCGAAATTTCGCAGGAAGAATTCAGAGTAGCAGGAGTAATGAAAGATTTTCCCGCCCAGTCACACTTGCAGTATGACATACTACTTCCTCTGAAATCTCATCCTTACTTTGATGCGTTGGGAGCAATGGAGTTTGTCACTTATATAAAAATTGATGAAAAAAGTGACAATCCGGAAATTCATGGACAAATATGTGCTCTTGCGGATGATATTTTCAAAGAGCGCTTCGAAGGATCTGGCTATAAGGGAAAAAACAGGTTGCAGCCATTGCTTGACATACATTTGAAATCTTCTGGTATTCAATATGACTTTAAAACCAACGGTACTATTCAGCAGGTTTATATATATGCTTTTTTGGCACTGCTCATACTTATTGTGGCTGTCATAAATTACCTCAATTTGTTTACAGCAAAAGCTGAATCGAGGACCAAAGAAGTAGGTTTGCGGAAAGTTGTAGGTGCTTTTCGGTCCGACCTGATGAAACAATTTCTCAGTGAATCTTTTCTGATTACTCTTTTTTCATTTGTTATAGCTTTGGGCCTGCTTGAGCTATCAATTGACCGTTTTGGAGAGTTATTAGGACGGGATCTTTCAACAGGTTATTTGAATAATCCTGTACAATTGCTATATATTTTGGGTATTGTATTTATTGTGGGTATTCTGGCGGGTTATTACCCTGCATTCTATCTTTCAAAGTTTAATGTGGTACGGATATTCAGGGGAGGACAGAAAAAACAAAGCCATAAAAACAGACTATCTGTGTTTTTAGTGGTTACCCAGTTTATTATTGCTATCTTCCTGATTTCCTCTGTTATTATCTTCAATAAGCAGGTTAGCTTCATGAAAAACCGCGATATGGGGTTCAACAAGGATCAGGTACTTGTAGTAAAAGGTATGACCGGTAAACTTAAAGAAAGTTACGAAGTAGTGAAGGAAAAGCTGTTAAGAAATCCGAAAATCCAGCATATCACTTCTTCTCAGGCTGTTCCGGGAATTATCAGCAGAAGCGGTCAAACATTATACGAGTATGGAAAGTCACAATCTTCAGGCATTGCTATAAAAGAAAACAGGATCAATTACGATTATTTTGAAACATTCGGCATCAAGATTAAAGAAGGTCGCTCTTTCTCAAAAGATTATAGCAGCGAAACCAATCATTTCATAATAAATGAAACGGCCCAAAAAGAGATGGGACTTGAAAATCCCATAGGGAAAAAAGTGAGCATGGGACACCTGGATGGCAAAATTATAGGAGTTATGGAAGATTTCAATTATGCTTCTTTACAACATGAAATAACACCACTCCTTATGACTATTTATCACGATAAATTCAATAAGAACTTTTATTCTATAAAAATTGCTTCCGGGAATTTTTCAGAAGTTGTTGATTATGTGAAAACCACAATGGAAGAGATAGACCCTAATTATACCATGGATTATTATTTTCTTGATGATCAGTTTGACAGATTATACAGAGAAGAAGAGAGAAGTACTGTTTTAATTACCTTTGCTACGATTCTGGCCCTGGTACTTGCTTTCCTGGGTTTGTTCGGCCTGACCTCCTTTACAATTATTAAACGTACCAAAGAAATAGGAATCAGAAAAGTGATGGGTGCCTCACCAGGAAAAATTGTAAAATTACTTTCGGGAAATATAATCAGATGGATTCTGATTGCTTCGCTAATCGCATTTCCCCTGATTTACTATGTCATGAACCAATGGTTGCAGGAATTTGCATACAAAATAAACATACAGATCTGGATGTTATTAGTCTCAGCACTTATTGCAATCGTTATTGCGCTTATAACCACGGGAACACTCACTTTAAAGGCAGCAAATACCAATCCGGCAGAAACTCTGCGGGATGAATAGCTCTGCTATCATTCAACCCCGTGGAGTTTGATTGAATTACAATGGATTACTGAATTTCCCGGGTAACCCCCGTTAAGCGTAACCTCCAGGCTCATAGCCGTCAGACTAAGGGCTCTGAACTACATATTTTCTCGACTTTGACAGTTAGAAGCCAAAAAGCATGAAAATTTGAGAAAATTTAACGGTATAATGGGACTTATATAATATTTGTAAAAATTTTATGGTAGTGCGAAAATTATT
>Ga0102938_10003072_pt1 | contig 12494 bp, 10 predicted proteins | sample SalPonR2_B_D2_MG_FD_84516 | JGI IMG/M metagenome (GOLD analysis project Ga0102938, IMG submission 84516) | Salt pond soil microbial communities from South San Francisco under conditions of wetland restoration - Salt Pond MetaG R2_B_D2_MG | ecosystem: Environmental > Aquatic > Marine >... | reverse complement strand
GCCCTCTTCGGTGGTAACCCTGACGAAGCCGACGAATTCGGTACAGAAACTTTCGATTTTTGCGATCTTCATCTGGATCACTCCGGGTTGGGCGCATCTTGGCGCTGGATATCACGGGGATTTGCGGTACCTGACGAACACTCCGCATTCGACGCATCGGCCCCATTCATCCCATTTGCACCGTGCACAGGCAAAAGCAGGTCGACAACCGGGTTTTCCGATGCCGATGCAGGGATCGCAAAACCGGCCTTCATCCGCCCGTCTTGTTCTTGCCGAATATCTGCGCCAGCACCATCAGAAAGGTCGTCACCAGCACCATGATCGTCGAGATTGCGGCGATGGTCGGGTCAATCTGGTCACGCAAGGCGTTGAACATATTCCGCGTCAGGGTCGGGTTATCGCCGCCGGAAATGAACATGGCGATCACCACCTCGTCGAACGAGGTCAAAAACGACAACAAGGCGCTTGTGACCACCGCAAAGCGAATCTGAGGCAAAGTGATCGTGGCAAAGGCCTTCCACCTCGGCGCACCAAGCGAGCGGGCCGCGTTCTCGAGGTTCATGTCATACCCCTTGAGAGCCGCACCGGTGACGATCACGACCAGCGGGATCGCCAAAAGCGCATGCGCCAGAACCAGCCCCGTCATTGTGTATAGGATCTGCAGCTTCACATAGGCGTAGAATGCCCCGATCGCGACCAGAACCAGCGGCACCATCATCGGCGTGATCAGCAACACGAAGGCCGCCCGGACGTAGGGCAATTTCGAGGCGTGCAGGCCATAGGCCGCCAGAACACCGATGGGCGTCGCCACCAGCATCGTCAGAAACGCCGCCGTGAACGAGGTTCGCGTGGCCTGCATCCATTCTTCCGAGCCGAAATAATGGCGATACCAGCGCAGCGACCATGTCTCGGGCGGGAACTCAAGATACTGGGAATCCGAGAACGACATCGGGATCACGATGAATGTGGGGATCACCAACAGGATCAGGATGAGAACGGAGAACACATAAAGCCAGAGGCGCTGACCGTGGGTCACCTGCGTCTCCGAAGCCGGGCTGCGCAGCCAATTCAGCATCAGTGTCCCCCTCCGCCGGTGGCCCGTTCCAGATTGACGAAGCGCGACGCGATCCACAACACGCCCGCCGTCAAGACCAGAAGCACCACACCAAGCGCGCTGGCCGCGCCCCAATTCACGAAAAGCTCGATATTCGAGACGATCTTCATCGACACCATGATGACCTTGCCGCCCCCCAGAACCGCCGGCGTCACGAAAAACCCGAGGCACAGGACAAAAACCATCAGCGCCCCGGCAAATAGTCCAGGCGTGGACAATGGAAAGAACACCGTCCAGAAGGCCCGGCGCGGGCTGGCGCCCAGATTGGCGGCGGCCTTGATGTAGTCTCGGTCGATCGCCCGCATCGCGCCATACGCCGGCAAGATCAGGAACGGCAGCATGATATGCACCATCCCGATCAGGGTGCCGTTCAAGTTGTGGACGATCTTGATCGGCTCGTCCCACAGCCCGAGCGATATGGCCCAGTTGTTCACCAGCCCATTCTTCTGAAGCAGCACAAGCCACGCATAGGTCCGAACCAGAAGCGAGGTCCAGAACGGCAAGAGCACCGCGATCAGGCACAGATTGGCCAGCCGCGGCGGCAGTTGCGACATGAAATAAGCCAGCGGATAGCCGATCAGAATGCAAATGCCGGTGGTCAGCAGACTGACCTCGAACGTGGTCCAGAAGATCCGCCCATAGGATTTACGGGTGATCATCCGCTCGTAGTTTTCAAGCGAGAACGACCCGTCCGCGCCGATGAACGACACGTAGAACAGCCACCCCACCGGGATCACGAGGATTACCATCACCAGCATCAGGGCGGGCGAACTGAGACCGAACAGCTTGAGACGCTCCATATGCTCATCGCGGCGCAGGCCGGTGGCGTTCATGTCGGTCACGCTCATTCTATTGGCCCCCATCCGCGATGATCACCGCGTCAGCGGCATGCAGACCCAGACGGACAGTGGCACCGGGCTTGGGCAGGCGGCCATATGTGTCGCCCCGGATCGCCCCGCGCACGGCAACTTCGGGACCGTTGCGGATATGGGCATAAAGCAGGAAACTTTCGCCCTGATACACAAGGTCCGACACCGTCGCCTCGAACACGTTGTCATCAGGCGCGGGCGCACCTTCGATCAGGTGGATACGTTCGGGGCGCATCATCAGGGACAGGCTGTCGCCGGGTGGCACGGGCCGCGTTGTCTTGAGGGGGGTGCCGCCGACAAGACAGGTATCGCCGTCACGCTGCACATCCAGAAAGGTGGAGTCTCCGATGAAATCCGCAACGAACTTGTTCTCGGGCTGGTCGTAAAGCTGCTGTGGCGTGGCAAGCTGCATGATGCGACCGAAATTGACCACCGCGATGCGATCCGACATCGTCAGCGCCTCGCGCTGATCGTGGGTCACATAGACCGTCGTCATGCCCAGTTTTTCATGCAGCTGGCGCAATTCGATCTGCATGCGGTCGCGCAGTTTCTTGTCGAGTGCCGAAAGCGGTTCGTCCATCAGCAGAATGCGCGGCTCGAACACGATGGAGCGCGCCAGGGCCACACGTTGCTTCTGCCCCCCCGACAACTGGTCGATACGCCGTTCGCCATACCCGCTGAGTTGCACGGTCGCCAAGGCCTTCTCGACGCGCGCGGCGATCTCGGGTTTGGGCACCCGGCGCAGGCGCAGCGGGTAGCCCACATTGCCCTCGACCGTCATATGCGGAAACAGCGCGTAATTCTGAAAGACCATACCCACATCGCGCAGATGCGGCGGCTGGCGGATCATCTCGGCATCGCCGAACTTGAGACTGCCCTGATCAGGCCGCGTGAATCCGGCCAGCACCATCAGAAGCGTGGTCTTGCCCGATCCCGACGGTCCGAGCAAGGTCAGGAATTCACCGCTTTTCACATCAAGCGACACGTTGTCGAGGGCGTGAACCCGACCATAGGTCTTGGTCACATTGCGCACCGTGATCGGCAGCGCATAGGCGGAAGTGTTTGTCACTGTCATGTCCCCGTGAAAACGTCGCGGGCAGTCACCCACCCGCGACGGTCATGCATCGAAATGAAGATTATTCGGTCAGCATTTCCTGATACATTTCGGCAGCGGTGGTTTCCCATTTCGCATACCATTCCAAAGAGATCGGCAACTGCATTGCCGCATTTTCAGGCGAGGACGGCAGGCCCGCCGCGGTTGCCGCATCAATCACGCCCGTCTCATAGGCGGCCTTGTTGGTCGGACCGTAGGTGATGTATTTCGGCAAATCGTCCTGATATTCAGGCTTCGATATCTCGGCAAGGAACTTCATGGCGAGATCCTTGTTGGGCGCGCCTTTGGGGATGGCGAAGCAGTCATAATCGAGCAACGCCTGATTGAAGGAATAGGCCACCTTGGCCCCGTCGGCCTTGGCATTGTCGAAACGACCGTTCCAGCCCGTTGTCATATCGACCTCGGCGTCTTTCATCAGCTGTGCTTGCTGCGCGCCCGACGTCCAGAACACGGCGATATTCGGCTTCAACTCGCGGATCTTGTTGATTGCGCGTTCGATACCTTCTTCGGAATCCAGCACCGCATAGACATCTTCCGGCGCCACGCCATCCGCCATCAGCGCCGGTTCAAGCGCGCCGGCGACCTTGCCGCGATAAGCCCGCGTTCCGGGGAATTTTTCGACATCGAAGAAATCCGCCCAGCTTTGGGGTCCGCTCTCGCCGAACTTGTCGGTGTTCCAGGCATAGACCGTCGAAAAAACGTCGCCGCCGACGCAATGATCGCTGTAAAGGCCGGGATAGAAACTGGACACGTCGATCACACTGTAGTCAAGCTCTTCCAGAAGCCCTTCTGCCGCGGCCCGCGAAGCGGATCCCGACCCGCTGACCACGATGTCCAGCGTGACCTGCCCGGTCGAAACCTGCAGGCGCACATCGGACATGCCACCATAGGTTTCTTCCTTGATGCTGATCCCGGTGTTCTGCGATGCGGGCTGAAACAGCGCCTTGCTTTGCGCTTCCTGATAGGAGCCGCCCCAGGACGCGATGGTCAGTGTCGGATCATTGGCATGGACCGCCGAAGCCGCAAATGCCGCAACCACGGCCAGTGATGTTATGGATTTCATTTTCAGTTCCTCCTCCGTTGCAGGGGCGGTATTTTCCGGCCCCTCTTGTTTCGCATTCGCCCGGGAATCCGGGTTGCGATTTCTTTCTGTTTCAAGCTCTTGCGCGCTCCGCCTGCCCTGTCTGCAGCCCATCGCGCCAGCGATACCACGCCACGACAGGCGGCAAGAACCAAGGCTTTCCGGTGTAAAGCGGACGTGTCGGAAAAGGCAGTCCGTCGAGGGCCGTGCACCCTTCTTTCAGGCCAAGCACCTTTTGCCCGAGACGCATGCCAAGATAACTCGCCATGGACACGCCCGATCCGCAATATCCCATCGCGTAATGGATGCCGTCATGCACGCCCGTGTGGGCCAGTTCGTCAAAACTGTAGGCCACCGTTCCCATCCATGAATGCGCGATCCGGTAGTCCCGCAATTCTGGAAATATGCGACACATATCACGGTAAAGTCGTGGGCCGCTGATGGCCGGGTCCGTCTCGTTCGCGGACACGCGCCCGCCAAAGACGATCCGCGTGCGGTCGGACGAGGCCCGGAAATAATAAACCACCTTGCAGGTGTCGCTGGCGATCCGATCCTTGGGAAACAGCCTGTCCACCAGATCGCGCGGCAAAGGCTCGGTCGCGATGACGTAGCTGCCGATCGGAATGATCCGCCGCCGCAACCATGGCAGCAACGTGCCGCTATACCCGTTCGTCGCCGCGATAACATCCCTTGCACGCACCACCCCCCGCGCGGTCGTGACCTCGAACCCCTCGCCCATCCGTTTGATATGCGTCACCTCGCAAGCGCCAACCGCCTGAACACCCGAACGGCGCGCGGCCTCAAGAAGACCGCGGTGATAGCGCCCCGGATTGAGCGAGGCATGACGCGGAAAGACCACGCCGCCATGATAGACATCGGTACCCAGTTCCGAGCGTTGATCGGCACGCGGCACCGCATGGGTTTCTATTCCCTCCTCGCGGGTCAACTGTTCGGCTTCCCGTACCAGGTCTTCATAGCTTTTGGGGGTATGCGCGGCATGAAAGCGCCCAACCCGGCGAAAATCGCAATCGATCCCTTCCGACTGGACACGGTCCTCGATCCATTCGAGCGAATTGGCCCCTTCCTGCCGGATGGCACGGGCACGCTGGATCCCGTATTTTGCCGTCAGCTTGGCCAATGATGGCTTGATGCTGGTGCTGATCTGCCCGCCGTTGCGGGTGCTGCACCCATGCCCAAGCGGAGCAGCATCCAAAACCAGGGTTGAGCGACCACCCCGCGCAGTCTCAAGCGCCGCGTTCAGCCCGGTATAGCCGGACCCCACGACCAGGACATCAACCGATGCAGGCAGCGTGTCATCCTGCACCTCGGGTGCGGGCAACCCGTCAAGCCAGAACGATGTGTCCTGCCAGCCCTGCCCCCAAATATGGTCGTTTTGCGCGTCTGCAGACATAGGTGGCTACCATCGTGCGGGCACCGGATCGGAAAATGTGAACAACCGGCGCAAAGGTTATTGATCGACGTAAATCAAAAGCTATAAGCGGGATATACATTTATCAATTTAATATGAATTATATTTTTATTCGAAAAAGTTATGACCCTGAAGGACTCTGGAGGACGAGACAGACCGATGCGACTCAAGCTGAGACATCTTGAAGTCTTCAACGCGCTGTTCGAGGCGGGATCCGTCTCACGCGCGGCGGAACGCCTGAATGTGTCACAGCCTGCGGTCAGCGTGGCGTTGAAAAACCTTGAAGAAGATCTGGGCTTCACCTTGTTTCACCGTGACCGCGGATATTTTGCGCCGACCAATGAAGCAGTGCAACTTCAGGAAGAAGTCGAACAGGGGATCGCGGCACTGGAGCGGGTCGAAAAACGCGCTCAAACAATCAGAACGGGCGATACCGGTACGGTCGGCATCGCCACCAACGGGGCGATGTCCTATAATTTCCTGCCACGGATCATTGCCGATTTTCAACGGGACTACCCCGGAACGCGCGTGGAAATGCGCGTTCATTCCTCGCGGCGGGTCGCCTCATGGGTCGGCAGCCACCAGATCGACATCGGCCTCATCGACACACCAGTGCCCGCAGCCGGCTTGAGCGCGCGACTGTTCCAGATGGAATGCGTCTGCATCATGCGCAAGACCGATCCGCTGGCCGCGTTGGATGTCGTGACACCTGACTCCCTCAGGAACCGCCCCGTCATTGCCGTGACCGGCGATCACATGGTCGACCGCCAATTGGGAGAGGTGATGTCGCGGGCGCAAGTGCCCCTGAACCATGTCGCTTCAAGCTATTTCTATGCCATTGCGCGCAACCTTGTGGCAGCCGGGGATTATGTGTCGCTTGTCGATCCGGTCAATGGCAAGGCGGATATCGCGGATGGCGTGATCTGGCGCCCCTTCGAGCCCAGAATTCTGCATGGTTTGGCGATCATCACCAGCACGGGCCAGCCACTTGGCATCGCCGCATCGCGCCTCAAGGACCGGATCAGCGAAGGGATCCTGAAGCATTCCATGGCCGATGCGTCCAATGATCCATCGCAGACTGGCGCGTCCGAACGCAGAAAACAGGGGGAGGTGCATGATGACACACCCCCATAACCAAACTGCACAGGCCGATCCTGCGGCGTTGGACACTCTTTTGGCAGGCGCCGCCAAGACCTTTGCAGACCATGGCAGCGACATCGCACACAGCCTCGCGAACACTTTGCCAGAGACGACGATTTGCCTGTCTGGCAAACGCTCGGGTCAACCCTGCAACGCGCCGGACCTGTCACAGATCAAGGCGGCATCCAACCTGGGGCTGATTGATCATGTGAAGGCCTGCAATGCCATGCTGCACTGGCGCCGGCCCGGATACGGCACCCTGCCAGCGCATATCTCGGGCCGGATCAAAGTGGTCGAGATCGTGGGCCCGGACGGGATGATCCCACACGACACCCTGCGCTTTGGCGTCTTGTGGCAAGGTCCGCGGCATTTTTATCCTCAGCACAGCCATGCAGCGGAAGAATTGTATCACATCCTGTCAGGGCATGCCGAATGGGGTCAGGACGATCTGCCGTCGGTCCCGCGATCCGAGGGACAGTTCGTCCATCATCCGCCCTGGATGCGCCATTCGATCCGCACGTCGGACAGCCCCTTGATCGCCGTCTGGGGATGGACCGGGGATATCGCGTCGACCCTATACCGCCTGACCAGCCCGACCTGACTCGGTGGGAGCCGACGGATAGGTCAGAAATCGCGTGCCAGAACACGGTCCGCCAGAACCGCCGCCGACGTCCGGTTATCGACCCCCATCTTCTGAAACACCTGTTCAAGGTGCTTGTTGACGGTCCGCGCACTGAGATCAAGGATCGCACTGATGTCACGATTGGTTTTTCCCAAGGTCAGCCAGAACAGCACCTCGGCCTCGCGCGCGGTCAAATCGAAGGCAGCGCGCAACTTCTCTTCGTTGGTTTCGGCATCAAGGCGGGTGATCTTGACCAGATAATCGCGCGCAATTGACACCCCCACGAAATGAAACGCCATCACACCATGTGAATACGGCGCTATGGCAGACACAGGGTTTTCCGCACACCCCGCGATCCAGGCTTTCAGATCGGCCAACGGCACCTCCCCGGCCACCGAGGCAAAAAAGCCAAGCGCCTTTTGGGAGCCCCATGCCAGCTCACCATGCTGATCAAAGGCAAGAATGGCCCGGCCACAGGAATCCAGCGCGTCACGCGCGCTCTGGATCAGCTTCGAATTGACGATATGCGTGCTGAGACGGGCAATCATCTCGTCAAGTTCGACCGGCTTGGTGATGTAATCCACGCCCCCCGCACGCAGCCCCTTGACGATATGTTCCTGATCGCTCAGCCCGGTCATGAAGATAATCGGCGCAAGCACAGGATTTGGCCCGAACTTGAGCGCGCGGCAGGTTTCAAACCCGTCCATATCGGGCATCAGCGCATCCATGAGGATGACATCGGGCTGAACCCTGTAGGTCAGATTGATCGCCGATCGCCCATCCCGCGCCACAAGCACAGTCATGCCGTGGTTCTCCAGCGCCGCCGACACCATGCCAAGCGAGTCCGGGTTATCATCCACGACCAGCGCGATGCTGCGGCTCTCGTAATCCCCTGTGGTCATTTCGGCCCCCGATTAAGCTGTTTCACGATCCCCTCCAGATCGAAGACCTCCAGACGATCCTGCAAGCTTTGGAGAAGTCCCGGCGGCGCGGCGCGGGTCAGCTTGAGTTCCGTCAGCTTGCGACGCACGGCGCTGGCATGACCGATCTGCGCATGCGAGATCAGAATGTCGTGATCCTCCGTCGACAGGGGTTTGAAGGGGTGTTCCACGTCGGACATCTGATCATCGAGGATCAATTTGATCTTGAGCAGCTCAGCGACCTGAAGCAGCAGATCGTCCAGATTGTAAGGTTTGGCGATGAACGCATCGTGCAATCCCGTATCAAAACTGCGCCGCCCTTCGTCATTGGCATGCCCCGAGACCATCACGATCGGGATCTGGCGGTGCGGGCCGTCGCGCAGATCGCTTGCGAAGGACCAACCGTCCTTATCGGGCATGTCGATATCAAGCAGGATCACATCGGGCGCCATGTCTTGCATCAGGGATTTCGCCGCCGCCGCACCCGATGCCGCGAACACGAAAAAACCAAGCCGGCTCAGGTAGCTTTCCGCCAGCGCCAGATGATCAAGGTCGTCATCCACCACCAGCACGCTCTTGCGTTGTCCCTCATAGCCGATCACCGGCAGCGAGGGCGCATCTATGGCGACATCGCTGCCATCGAAAACGCTCGGCGATATCGACGGCAGCATCATGCGCACCCGAAAGGTGCTGCCCTGCCCCGGTGCGCTGATCACATCGATATCGCCGCCAAGGATTTCAACCAACAGCTTGGTGATCGTCAGCCCCAACCCCGATCCCGCGCCGCTGGTCTGGCCTGCGCGCTCGAACGGCCGCCAGATCCGGGTCATGTTCTCGGGCAAGATGCCGATCCCGGTATCGGTGACAGTGATGATCGCCACTTCGTTGCGATAGGTCAGGTCAAAACTGACCACGCCGCTGTCGGTGTAGCGGATCGCGTTGGAGAGAAGATTGATGATGATCTGACGCAGCCGTTTTTCATCTGTCCCGACAAGCGTGGGAAGAAACCCATGAGTTGTGACCCTGAATTCGATGTCCTTCTTGCGCGCCTCTTCATGAAACACCGAAGCCACCTGCTTGAGAAACATCCGCAAGTTGATCCGGTCCCGCGTGATATCAAGCCGCCCTGCCTCAATCCGCGAGATATCCAGAAGCCCTTCGATCAGACCGGCCAGATGCTCGCTGGAGCGGCGGATGCTGGTGATCGACGGGCGCCAGGGCGTCAGGCCGGGATCCTTTTCCAGCAATTGCGCGAAGCCGTAAATCGCGTTCAGAGGCGTTCGCAATTCGTGGCTCAGGCCGGTCATGTAGCGTGTCTTGGCAAGATTGGCGGCCTCGGCCTTTTCCTTGGCCTCTTGCAGGGCACGGTCGGTCCGGTCATGGGCGCGAATTTCCTTGAGCAAGCGGTCCGTCTGGCGTTTTGTTTCCGCACGGGCGTTTTGCTGGCTTTCGCCGATCAGGATGAACATCCACACAAAGATACCGATGCCGATCAGGACGGTGCCGAAGATGATCGTCAAAATCGCGTCGAAGTTCTGCGCGCCTGAAACAGAGCGGATCGCAACCAGCAACCCTCCGAAGGCGCCGGACAAAACAGCCGTCCAGATCAGAAACCGCGACATCCGCGACATGAGCGCCTTGGCGATATGCGGCGAGAACCTTCTGTAAAGGACGTCGCGCACGGAATTGTCCAGCCGGGCATGCGGCTTGCAATGGTCGTGACAGGCCGTATCCAGCGTGCAGCATAGAGAACATATCGCCCCTTCGTGGAACGGGCAGTCGCTCATGTCTTCGGGATCGAAACGATATTCGCAGACCCGGCATTGCTGCAGGCCCGACGGTTGCGGACTGTCATCGTGGCGGGCGAGATAGTATTTGCCGCCCGTGGCAACGGCGATCACCGGCGCCAGCACGAAGGCGGTGCCAAGCGCGATAAACGACGAAAACGCCTGCGCCCCTGGTCCCAGGACGCCGGAAAACGCCACAAGCGACACAATGCAGGCGCAGATCATCGACCCGATGCCAACCGGGTTCACATCGTAAAGATGCGATCGGCGAAACTCGACCCCCTTGGGGCTAAGCCCGAGGGGTTTGTTGACCACAAGATCAGCCACCAGCGCCCCGATCCAGGCCACAGCGACATGCGAATACAGCGTCAGTATATGCTCCAGCCCACGAAACACGCCCAATTCCATCAGCATGAGGGCAATGGCGACGTTGAACACCAGCCAGACCACCCGGCCCGGATGGCTTTGCGTCAGCCGGGAGAAGAAATTCGACCACGCGATCGATCCGGCATAGGCGTTGGTCACGTTGATCTTCAGCTGCGACAGGATCACGAAAACCCCCGTCACCGCGAGGATCAACGCGGGCGAGTCGAAGACCTGATCGAACGCGACGTAATACATTCTCGTGGGGTCGGTCGCGTCCTCGATCGGTACCGCATCGCGCAGCGCAAGCGTCACCAGATAAGACCCTGCCACCATTTTGATGACCCCAAGGATCGACCACCCCGGCCCCGCCGCGATCAGGGCCAACCACCATTTCCGCCGCTCTCGCGCGGTTCGCGGCTCGGGCAGGAAGCGCAGGAAATCCACCTGCTCACCGATCTGCGCGATCAACGAAAAGATCACACCCGACGCCGCCCCCAGCATCAGCAAGCGCGAGCCATCGGGGACATCGGATGACCCCGGAAAGTTGATCCAGCCGTCGATATCGTAGCCGACCAGGGCCAGCAGCACGAAAGGCAGGATATGCAGCAGCACCCAAAGCGGCTGAGTCCATGTCTGAAAGGCCGAGATTTTGGAAAAGCCGTGAATGACCAGCGGAATGACGATCAGCGAGCTGCCGACATAGCCCAGGAAAAGCGGTATCCCCAGACAGAATTCCAGCGCCAGCGCCAGGATGGCGGCCTCAAGCGCGAAGAAGATGAAGGTGAACGATGCGTAGATCAGCGACGTGATCGTCGATCCCAGATAACCGAACCCCGCGCCACGGGTCAGAAGGTCGATATCCAGACCATAACGCGCCGCATAGTACGAGATCGGCAAGCTGGTCAGGAACAGGATCGCCCCGACAAGCATGATCGCAGCGATGGCTATGTCGAAGCCATAGGTGACCGTGATCGTGGCGCCAATCGCCTCGAGCGCCAGAAACGAGATCGATCCGATCGCGGTATTGGCAACCCGGCCATAACTCCAGCGACGGGCCCGCCGCGCCGTGAAGCGCAGGGCGAAATCTTCCATCGTTTCATTGGCCACCCATCGGTTATAGGTGCGCTTCTCGCGCGTGACCTTCAGTGCCGTGACCATCCTCGGAGCCTTCTGCCGCCTTGGGATTAGCGCGGCACGCCAGGGCTGCTGCCTGGCAGGCCGGCCCGGATTTACCGCTCATGTTCGCAAGGTTGAGGATACTGCTCGAAACGCGCACTGGAATACGTCATTCGACGTATACTGCACTGCAGCATTTCAAGACATCCTTTTCGGAAGCGGGCACAAGACCGATCGCCCAAAACTTCATCACCCGAAAAGGAGCCACCATGTCTGACGAGAATTCCAACCCAAAATCCAATGGCGTGTCACGCCGTGCGGTGCTGGCGGGCGGCACCGCGCTGACCGCCTCGTTGTTCATGCCCAAAAGCCTCAAAGCCTCTGATTTCCCCACGGCCGCCGTGAACACCACGGGGCTTGCGGTAACCGACGACACCGTCACGATCGGTATTCTGCACTCGGTAACCGGCACGATGGCGATCTCGGAAACAGGGTCGGTGCAGGCCGAGAAACTGGCGATCGAGCAGATCAACGCCCAAGGCGGCATTCTTGGCCGCAAGATCGAGTATATTCAGGAAGACGGCGCCTCCGATTGGCCGACTTTCGCGGAAAAGGCCCGCAAGCTGCTGGTCAACGACAAGGTCGCCTCGGTCATGGGCTGCTGGACCTCGGCCAGCCGCAAAGCCGTGCTGCCGGTTTTTGAACAGCATAACGGGTTTCTTTACTACCCGACGTTCTACGAAGGTCTCGAGCAAAGCCCCAACGTCATCTACACAGGCCAGGAAGCCACCCAGCAGATCATCGCCGGGCTGGACTGGGTCAACAGGACCAAGGGCGCTAAATCGTTCTATCTGCTGGGGTCCGATTACATCTGGCCGCGCACATCCAACAAGATCGCCCGGAAGCATATCGAGAACTTCATGGAAGGCTGCGAGG
>Ga0102938_10003071_pt1 | contig 12499 bp, 7 predicted proteins | sample SalPonR2_B_D2_MG_FD_84516 | JGI IMG/M metagenome (GOLD analysis project Ga0102938, IMG submission 84516) | Salt pond soil microbial communities from South San Francisco under conditions of wetland restoration - Salt Pond MetaG R2_B_D2_MG | ecosystem: Environmental > Aquatic > Marine > Intertidal... | reverse complement strand
GACCGCACTCGGCGAGATCTTGCAGTTCGAGGTCCGCAGTGCCAAGCATTCGCCGATGGAGTTGCGAACGATGCTGGAATGGGATATCTCCCCTCGACTTCGTGAAGTCGCCGGGGTGACCGAGGTCAATACGCACGGCGGCTATTACAAGACGTTCGAGGTCCAACCCGACCCCGATCGCATGACCAGCTATGGCATCCCGATGGACCTGTTGTTCGCGCGTTTGCGAAACAACAACAACACCTCCGGCGGCGGCTACGTCATTCATCACGGCGAGCAACGCTTCATCCGTGGCGTCTCCCTGTTGGAATGTGCCGACGACATCGAATCCGTCGTCATCCGGCGGGAACCCGATGGTAATCCGATCCTGGTTCGCGACATCGCCAAAGTCAGCATCCAACCGATGACTCGTCAGGGTGCCGTCACCCGCGATGGCCGTGGCGAAATCGTCACCGGACTGGTGATGATGTTGATCGGTGAAAACTCGCGTGAGGTCGTGGCCGCGGCCAAGAAACGTCTTCAAGAAATCGAAGCGACCTTACCCGAGGGCGTCGACTTGGAGGTCACCTATGACCGCGCTTCGCTGATCGGACGAACGCTCAAGACGGTCCTCACCAACCTCACCGAAGGCGGCATGTTGGTGATCCTCGTGCTGTTGCTGATGCTGGGCAACTTGAGAGCCGGAATCATTGTGGCCCTGGCCATCCCGCTGTCGATGCTGTTCGCAACCAACATCATGCTGGCATCCGGAGTGACCGCCAGTTTGATGAGCCTCGGCGCGATCGATTTCGGGTTGATCGTCGACAGCAGCGTCATCATGGTCGAGAACTGCATCCGCAAGTTGTCACACGATAATGGCGATGCGCCCCATGCCGACATCATTCGCGACGCGGCGGTAGAGGTTCGCAAGCCGACGATGTTCGGCGAACTCATCATCGCTGTGGTGTTCTTGCCGATCTTGTTGCTCGAAGGCACCGAGGGCAAGCTGTTTCGTCCCATGGCGTTGACGGTCCTGTTCGCCCTGGGCGGTTCGATGATCTTGTCGCTGTCGTTCATGCCCGCCATGGCGTCGATCTTCTTGCCAAAGAAAATGAGCGAGGAAGAGAACGTTCTGATCCGCTTGGTCAAATGGATCTACGAACCGATCGTCACCCGGGCGATCAAGCATCCGGTCGTGACGATCGCTACGGCACTCACCCTGTTCGTGATCAGTTTGCCGATGGGTGCGAACTTGGGCGCCGAGTTCATGCCGCGACTGGAAGAGGGCGACTTGTTAGTCGAAGCGCTGCGTCTGCCGAGTGCGACACTGGAAGGTTCGATCGAAATGTCGACGCAGATCGAGAATATTCTGAAGGAGTATCCCGAAGTCAAAACCGTTTTCTCGAAAACGGGTCGTCCCGAGATCGCCAACGACGTGATGGGCGTTCACCAAACCGACGTTTGGGTGCTGCTCCATCCGATCCCCCAATGGCCGACGCCCAAGACGCGAAACGATTTGATCGAGGAAATGTCAGCGGAGCTGAATGCCAACGTCCCGGGAGTGGCGTTCGGTTTCACTCAGCCCATCGAGATGCGCGTCGACGAACTGGTCGCGGGCGTGAAAGCCGATGTCGCCGTGTTGCTGTACGGCGACGACATGGAAGTGCTCGGCGTCAAGGGCAAGGAAATCGAAGCCGTCCTCCGCTCGATCCCCGGTGCCGTGGACGTCAAAGCGGACTACCAAGCCAATCTGTCAACGTTGACCATCCAAACGAAGCCGCAAGCGTTGGCGCAATACGGCATCGACGCGCGAGTCGTCTTGGACGTGGTTTCCTCGCTGGGCGGACATCAAGTCGGTCAGATTTACGAAGGGAGGGCGCGCTACCCGATCATGGTTCGCGTCCCGGAAAAATGGCGAGAGAACTTATCGTTGCTTGAACAGGTGCCGGTCGCGGACGGCAACGGCCAGCCGGTTCCGTTGAAAGAACTAGCCGACATCCGTCTGGAAGAAACACCGCCGTCGATCGAGCACGAAGGCAACCGCCGCCGCACGTTCATCTCGGCGAACGTACGCGGACGCGACGTGGCGACGTTCGTCACTGAAGCCCAACGGGTGGTCCCCGAAAAGGTGGACATTCCACCCGGCTATGAAATCCGTTGGGGGGGCGATTTCGAGAATTTGCAATCCGCCAGCCGTCGACTTGCCATCATCACACCGATCGTGCTGATCATCATCATGTTGTTGTTGCACACCAGTCTCGGGTCGATGCGACTCGCTTTCTTGATTTTCTTGGCCGTTCCGATGGCCGCGTCAGGCGGCGTGATCGCGTTGTATCTTCGCGACATGCCGTTCAGCATCTCCGCCGGGGTCGGATTCATCGCCTTGTTCGGTGTCGCGGTGCTCAACGGTTTGGTTTGGGTCAGTGCCGCGGAGCATCTTCGTGAAACCGGCATGCCACTCGGCCTTGTGGCACACGAAACGGCACTCGTCCGCTTGCGTCCCGTATTGATGACGGCCCTCGTTGCGAGTCTGGGTTTCTTGCCGATGGCATTGTCGACGAGCGACGGAGCGGAGATGCAGCGACCGCTCGCGACGGTCGTAATCGGTGGACTGATCACGTCCACGTTGTTGACTTCGCTGTTCGTTCCCTGCGTTTACCCTTGGTTCGCACGCGGCCTTGAGCGTGTGAAATTGACACGTCACGGAGAGCCCGACCCGACGTTGCACTGAGCGCAGAACCACCCGCGGTGGACGGCGTGGGACGACCTCGTTCCGTCGGCAACAGTCCTGAACACTCCGATGATTGATTCGGTCCTGTGACTCGTTTTCCTCGTCGACTTGGGCGATCCGATACGCAGGACGCATTCGCTCGACTAGGCGAAATCGGTGGCGTCGATCCCCAAAGATTTGAGCTTGCTTCGCAAGGTCACGCGGGAGATGCCGAGGATGGTCGCCGCTTTGAGTTGATTGCCGGCGGTGTGGGCCAGGACTTGGCGAAAGAGTCGCCATTCGGCTTTGGAAATCGCTTCGGCGTGCAAATTGTTGCTGCCCGATTCGAGTCGTTCGGCGATGAACGATTCGGTCAAGAACGCGCCGCCGCTCTTCTCGGCCGACACCGTCGTCCGATCGGACAACGGCGGAAGAAATTGTGGCAACAACACGTTGCCACGCGCGGTCAGCAACGACTGCTTCATCACGCTTTCCAGCTCGCGCACGTTGCCGGGCCAGTGGTACTGCTGAAGCAATTCGAGCGTGTCGGGGGCGAGGGTGCGGATGTCTTTGCCGAATTCACTGCTGTATTTACGCAAAAAATACTCCGAAAGCACTCTCAAGTCGTCTTCTCGATCACGCAGCGGCGGCAGCTGAATCGTCACGACGCTCAAACGGAAATACAGGTCCGAACGAAAGAGGCCTTCGGCGACGAGCCGTTTCAAATCGTGATTGGTCGCGGCGATGATCCGAGCATCCACCGTGATCGGCGTGTTTCCACCGACTCGCTCGAACGTTTGATCTTGCAGCACCCGCAGCAGTTTCGCCTGAGTCATCGGCGACATGTCACCCACTTCGTCGAGAAACAACGTGCCCTGGTCCGCTTGTTCCAGTTTTCCGATGCGTTGCCGGTGGGCGTCGGTAAAAGCCCCTTTTTCGTGGCCGAAGATTTCGCTTTCCAGCAGAGCATCGGGAATCGCGGCGCAGTTGATCGCTTGGAAGGGGCCGGTCGATCGGGCGCTATGATGGTAAATCGCTTGAGCGACAACTTCCTTGCCCGTCCCGCTTTCGCCCAACAACAGCACGGTCAGGTTTTGCGAGGCGACCCGGCCGATCGCCTTGTAAACCTCCTTCATCGCCTTGCAACGACCGACGATTGCGTCGGCGACCGTGTCTTCTTCGTCAGCCAAAATCGGTTGCACGCGAACCATGCGACTGAGGTTGAACGCGTTGTCCAAGAGCGTTCGCATCTCGTCGAGTTCGAGCGGTTTGAACAGGTAGTCGTACGCACCCAGCCTGGTCGCCTCGATGGCCGATTCGACGGTCCCGTGACCGGTGATGAAGATGACGGGGACACGAGGATCGATTTCTCTCAGACGCTTGAAGCACTCCAATCCCGATGTGTCCGGCAGGCTCAGGTCGATGACGACGACATCGGGCCGAGCTTCGGCGAAGGTCGCTTCGCCATCGACCGCGTTCTTCGCGGTCAGTACCGTGGTCACGTCGTTGGAAAATGCTCGCTGGAAAGCTTTAAGGATCGGGGCTTCGTCATCGATGACTAACAGGCTTTGCATGAATTCTCCGCTACCCCGTTTCGCGTCACTATGGGAAGCGATAATTGAAACTTGGCGCCCCCCGAGGCTTGATTGGTGCCGGTGAGCTTTCCCCGATGAGCCTCCGCGATACGCCGGCAAATTCCCAGCCCCAGCCCAACGCCGTTCGGCTTGGTGGTCACAAATGGCGTGAACAATTGATCGAGGACATTGTCGCGGATGCCCGATCCGTTGTCGGCTAGTGATACGATGACGTCATCATCGCTTTGACGCACCGACAAAATCAAGCGACCGCCTTGCGGCATCGCATCAAGTGCGTTGAGCCCCAGGTTCAGTAAAAGTTGTTGAATCTGGGCGGCATCGCCGTCGATGAGAAGAGCGTCGTCCGGCGCGTCGACGACCAACTCAACGTTTTGAACCCGGCAGCGACCTTCGATCAATTGGACCGTTTGACCGACGGCATCTTGGATTGCGAAACGTCTGAATTCCGACTTATCCGGACGGGCGTAATCCAGGAGGCTATTGACCGATCGCTCCATGCGCCGGATCTCTTGTTCGACCAATTCCAGATCGTCCGTGGGCAAACCTTCGTCGGCGAACTTGGCTCGGTTGACTTGGATCAGCATCTTGATCGACGTCAACGGGTTGCGAATTTCGTGAGCCACACCCGTGGCCAGTTGCGCCAGCGTCGCCATCTGTTGGGCCCGCAACGCTTCGGTCTGACGCGCATTGGTCAGACGATCCCGTTCCGCTTTCTCCGACTCGGTCAAATCCCGAACGATCGCTATCCGCGTTTGGTCGGACTGCGAAGGATACTCGCTGATGGAAACTTGAATCGGAAACCGAGTGCGATCCGAACGAACCGCGTCGACCCGAGAGTCGATCGGCAGGTTTTCCAGCACGACGGGCAGGGTCGGCATCAATGAACGCATCTTTCGCCCGATCAGTGATTCGACGTCCAGCCCGAACAACTCCGTCGCCGCCCGGTTACACGAGAGCACGCTCCCGTCGCTGTCAAATGTCAAGATGCTCTCGCTGGCACTCGCAACGATGGTTTCACTTCGTTCGTGTTCTTGAACGGCAATGCGACGAAGCGGGCCAATGATGACCAGCCAAAGGATGGGAGCACAAACCGACGTCAACAGCACCGCGTCGACGACGGCTTCGCCCCATTTGCTCAACATGTCCGGGACGACGTAAGGCAGAACAAGCATCACCGCCACTTCGGCCGTGAACACCAGCATCAACACCAGCCCCAAGATTCGCATGGGGCTGCGAAGAATGGTGGAGAGGGCTGAGATACGGTTGGACATGAGCAAGAATTGATGCAGACGCGGAAAAGACTTCTTTGACGGTCCGGATCCGTCTTGACGCGAGCCGTCTGGACGATCCGAAGGGGCACCTGGTTGTACTGCGGGGTGGCTCGAGTCGGAGACGCGTGAGGGCGTCGGCTTCGGATTCAGGAGATCGATCGAACAATAGTCTAACACCGGTTCGGACATTTTACGCCTCGAAGTCTCCAAGGGTCAGGCGCGTCGCGGTTGGCGACCCTGATATCCATCGGGTGCGTTGCAACCGTTGTGCCGGCAGCCCTTTCGCGTTTGTCAGTGGAAAAATCGACGATCGAGCGGCTTCCGCTGGACAGCAACTGTCCAATCGCTGGAAAGATTGTGGCCGAGCGTCATTTAGCCGCCGAACGTTATTGGCCGCCGAACGAGGTACCACGGATGCCGTCGCCGTCGGTGTGATCTCGGGGAGCCTCCAAGCCGCCGGTCAGGACCAGGCCGTCAATCCTGGAACTTGCTCGGGCGAGTTGCCCTTTGGCTTCGATGAACCGCATCATCGACTCGTAGTACCTGCGACTTGATCAATTGTTCGATCCGTTGGACGTTCTGCACCGCGCGTCGGTAGTCCGCATCGGCGGCGGAGATATTGCCCCGGTTTTGGTTCCGTACCGGGATCGGTGCCGCGACCTGGACATTGATCATGCCCGAATCAGTCCGTTGCCGTATCCGGCCCCGAATTGTCCGGTAATGTTCGGAACCATCTGGCCTTGTTGTCGCTTCAGCAGAGCCGACTTTTCGCACACCAATGCCTTCGCGACCGACAGTTCAGGCGTTTGTGCAACGATCTCCGCGTAGGCAAATTTCCAATCGGGTGCGAAGTCGGGCGTTTCTCATTCTGCGATCAAACGAGTCTGTCGCATCGTCAGGGACGATCCCATTCGCAGGATCGGAAATCGATACATTTTCACACTCGACCAGCCTGTGCAGAACGGATGCGGATCGGCAAAAAGCCAACGACACTATTTCCCGACGGATCCTGACGATCTCGCGAAATTGCCATCAGCACGAGTCAAGCGGCTCAGCCCCTGAAGGCCGGTGGGTGGTTCGATCTGCAAGGGAATCACCACAACGCGATCGGCATGATCCGTCTGGACCTCCCGCAAATAACGCCGTTCATGCGATTGGCGTTCTCGCATCAACGGATCGGTCAGCGAGAGTGGGCTCAACACCTGGTTGATCACCCAGGCCATCGGCTCAATCTCGGCACGTCGTAGGTCCCGCTGGAGTGAAGCGGCTTCATGCACCGGAGTCGCTTCGGGTAGGGTAACAATCAGCACCCGGGTGAACGCGGAATCTCGCAAGCGTGGAAGCAGATTCGCCACGGCCTCGGGCATCTCGCTGGACTGCCGAGTGACTTCGCGATGGTAAGCCAGCGCGGAATCCAGCAGCAGCACGGTGTGCCCGGTGGGCGCCGTGTCGAGCACGACGAATCCGTCGGTGCCGGCCGCGACGGCGTCGGCGAACGCTCTGAACACCGCGATTTCTTCCGTGCAAGGCGAACGCAGGTCCTCTTCCAACAACGCTTTGCCCTGCTCGTCGAGATTGCCACCCGCTCGCGACAAAACTTCGGCCGAATATTTTGCCGTTTCCGCTTCGGGGTCGATCCGATTGACCGAAAGCTTGGGCAACTGCTGGTCGTCCAAAGTGTCGCTGAGATGAGCAGCGGGATCGGTCGTCGACAAATGAACGTCATAGCCTCGCCGGGCGATCGCGACCGCGATTGCAGCGGCCACCGTCGTCTTGCCGACGCCGCCTTTCCCCATCGCCAGGATGACACCGTGACCGGGAGCGACAAGATCGTCGATCAAGTCCGCGAGTTGTGGCATTTGCCCGAACGCATCATTCTCCGCTTTCGTCGAATCGGAGGAGTTCACCGGCAATACGGCGTGAACACCCGGTGACTGATCGGAAGCGGACCGCCCCAATCGACGCAGCGAATCGATCCCCACGATTCCGCTCGGATTCAAAGGCACGATCGTTTGCGAAAACGCTTTCAATTCCTCTGGCATCCTGTCGAGTGCCGCGGTGCCACGCTGTTCGAGCGAAACCGCGTAACGATCATTGGCATCGGTCGCTTTGAACACGCCGTTGACCACGAGGTGTTGATTCTGCACTCCGAGTTCGGCAAGTTCACCACTGGTGCGAGCCGCTTCACGGAGCGCACCGGCCTCGGCACGAGCCACCAAGACCAGCGTGGTCACGGCCGGATCGCTGAGCGCTTTCACGGACTCCTGATACAGCTTTTGTTGTGCCTGCAGGCCGGCCAGTGGCCCGAGGCAACTGGCGCCCGTTGTGTTCTGCTGCATGAAGCCGTCCCAAGCCGAGGGCAGCGTCAGCAAACGCAACGTGTGCCCCGTCGGTGCGGTGTCAAAAATGACGTGGTCGAATTCGGCCGTGGCGTTCGGGTCTCCCAGCAGACGCGAAAATTCATCAAAGGCGGCGATTTCGAGCGTACAAGAGCCCGAGAATTGCTCTTCCATGCTGGCGACCGCGGCATCCGGAAGGACTCCACGATAAGGCCCGACCATTCGTTCACGGTATTCCGCCGCTGATTGTTCCGGATCGATATTCATCGCCGATAACATCGCAACGGTGGGGACAACCGTCGGGTGATTTTCGACTGTCACGCCCAACACTTCGTCCAGGTTGGATGCCGGGTCGGTCGAGACGAGCAGGACTCTCTTGCCGGCATCCGCCAACGTGACGGCCGTCGCACACGCGACAGACGTTTTTCCCACGCCGCCCTTGCCCGTCAAGAACAAGTGACGCGTCGGATGTTCCAGAAATTTCATAGGTTCAGCAGCAACCGTCAGAGCCGCAGCATCCGCCCCCCGAGGCTTGAGTCACCGGCAACGCTTGCTCGGACAAGGCTCCCTCGATCCAGGCCGCAAGATTTTCACGCGAGGGATACTCGCTTCGGCTGACGATTTTTCCGTCAACGACCACAACCGGCAAACAATCCGTCCCCACCGTACCGAGCAACCGTTGGATCGCCGGGCTATCGACGAAGGCCTGCGGTTGCTGGGCCAAGTTGAAGCGTTCGACCTGATGGCCTTTCGACTTCAGCCAATCCAGATCGGCGGCGAACTGGGGCAGCACGGGATCGACATCAGGTCCACAAACACCGCTCGAGCAGCACATCGGCTTGTCATAAACTTGTACCGTTTTCATTTTCTCATCCATCGTTTGCTCCTTTGCTTGTGATCGCCTCAACGGCACGCCCGACGGCCGCGAATGAATCACAGTTTATTGCCCGGCCAGTTGCTCGTACAGGTTCCACTGGTCGTCGATGTCCCGCTGGGCGAGCTCGTAGAGCTTCGCGGCTCGGTCGGGATCTGTTCGGGCGACGATCGCGAATCGGCCTTCCTGTTTGGCAAAGTCTTGGAAACTCAATTGCGGTTTTTTGCTGTCCAGTTGAAAGGCGTTTCGGCCGGCGTCGCGTCGACGCGGGTCGTGGCGGTACAAAGGCCACAGTCCCGATGCGATGACGTCCTTCTGGTGCGACATGCTGCTGGACATGTCGATCCCGTGCGCGATGCACTGGCTGTACGCCAAGATCAAGGAAGGCCCGTCATAGGATTCGGCTTCGTGAAAAACCTTCAACGTCTGGTTGGGATTGGCGCCCAACGCGATCTGAGCGACGTAGGCGTTGCCGTACGAAACGGCGATCATCCCGAGATCCTTCTTGCGTGCCGGTTTGCCGCCGGCCGCGAATTTGGCGGTCGCCGCCCGTGGCGTCGCTTTGGAATTTTGACCGCCCGTGTTGGAATAGACTCCGGTATCGAGCACCAGAATGTTCACGTTGGCTCCCGTGCTGAGGACGTGATCCAGGCCGCCGAATCCGATGTCATAAGCCCAGCCGTCCCCGCCGACGATCCACACGCTCTTGGGCGACAACGCATCGGCGACCTGTTCGAGTTCTCTGGCGGTCTTCCCTTCGACACCCCGCAGTGTGACGCGGAGCGTTTCGATTCGTTCACGCTGGGCGCGAATGCTGGCCTCGTCACCGCTGATCGTCGCCATGATCGACTGCACCAAGTCACGATCGAAATGATCGGCAAGCTGCTCCAGCAAGTGTTCGGCGTGTTTGCGTTGGTGATCGATCGACAGCCGAATCCCAAGTCCGAATTCGCTGTTGTCCTCGAACAGCGAGTTCGCCCAAGCGGGACCACGCCCGTCCTGATTGGTCGTCCAAGGCGTCGTCGGCAAATTTCCGCCGAAAATCGACGAACAACCCGTCGCATTGGCGACGACCGCCCGATCACCGAACAACTGAGTCATCAGCTTGATGTAGGGCGTCTCGCCGCAACCAGTGCATGCGCCGGAAAACTCGAACAGCGGCTGCAACAGTTGCACGCCTTTGACGGTCGTCGACTTGACGGTTTCGCGATCCAGATCCGGCAGCTTTTCGAAGAAGGCGTAATTCTCGCGTTCCGTGTCGACGTGATCCCGCATCGGCAACATGTCAATCGCTTTGTGGCCCTCCTGCGTCTTGCTTTTCGCCGGGCAGACGTCGACGCAGACTTGACAGCCCGTGCAATCGTCCGGCGCGACTTGGATCGTGAAAGCGTGGTCGACAATCTGCTTGTCTTTCCAGGCGGCCGCGGTAAACCGGTCGGGTGCGTTCTGCAGTTCGGACTTGTCATAGACCTTGCTGCGAATCGCGGCGTGCGGACACACCAGCGAGCACAGCCCGCATTCGATGCACAAGTCAGCGTCCCAGATCGGGATTTCTTGGGCGATGCTACGCTTTTCGAACTTGGATGTTCCCACCGGAAACGTCCCATCCATGGGCAAAGCGCTGACGGGCAGCAAGTCCCCCGCGCCGGCGATCAGTTTCGAAGTCACGCGGTCGATGAAGTCTGTGGTTTCACCGACGACCGGCGGCAGCAAGCCACGCTGGCTGGTGACACGGTCGGGCAAAACGACCGGATGCAGATTTTTCAGGGCGTCATCGACGGCCCCGAAGTTTTGCCGCACGACGTCATCGCCGCGTTTTCCATATGTCTTGCGAATCGATTGCTTGATCAAGTCGATCGCTTGGTCCTGAGGAAGCATCCCCGACAAGGCAAAGAAACACGTTTGCATGATGGTATTGATGCGACCTGTCATCCCCGCGGATTTGGCGACCGTGTAAGCATCGATCACGTACAGTTGAAGCTCTTTCTCCAAGATCTGCTGCTGCGCGGTCGCCGGTAGTTCGTCCCAGACGTCCCGTGGACCGTGCGGGCTGTTGATGAGAACCGTTGCGCCCCGACCGGCGGATTTCAACACGTCCAGACGATCCATGAACTGGAACTGGTTGCAACTGACGAAGGTGGCTTCGTCGATGAGATACGTCGATTCGATGCGACGCGGCCCAAGTCGGACATGCGACACGGTCGTGCTGCCGGATTTCTTGCTGTCGTAGACGAAATAACCTTGGGCATAAAGCGGCGTGTTTTCACCAATGATCTTGACCGTGTTCTTGCTCGCACCGACCGTTCCGTCGCTGCCGAGTCCATAAAACACCGCCCGAGTCACGTCGTCGGCTTCGGTGCGGAAGTCGGCGTCCCATTTCAAGCTCAGCCGTGTCACGTCGTCGTAGATTCCGACGGTAAAATGCTTCTTGGGTTGGCCGACCAATTCGTCGAAAACGCTGGCGACCATTGCGGGTGTGAACTCTTTGGATGAAAGCCCGTAACGTCCACCGATGACCGCGGGCAGGGCGTCGCGACGGCGGTGGGTCGTGTGCCAGCTTTCATCGAGCGCCGCCAACACGTCCTGAAATAGTGGTTCGCCGATCGCCCCCGGCTCTTTGGTCCGGTCGAGGACGGCGATCCGATTCACCGTGTCGGGCAAGGCTTGGCAGAACGCCTGGGCGTCGAGAGGTCGATAAAGTTTGACGACCAGACAGCCGATCTTTCGTCCCTCGGCGGCCAGTCGCTCGACGGCTTCCCCCGCCGCACCCGCACCGCTTCCCATGATCACGATCACGCTCTCGGCGTCGTCGGCGCCGAAATAATCGAACAAGTGATACTGCCGCCCGGTGATGTTAGCGAACTGATTCATTTTCACTTGCAACATGTGCGGCACGGCTAAGTAATTCAAATTGCAGGCCTCGCGCGATTGAAAGAACACGTCGGGGTTCTGCGCGGTGCCTCGGATCACGGGCCGGTCCGGCGTCAACGCTCGCTCGCGACAGGCCATGACCGAGACCGAATCGATCATCGCCGCGATTTCGTCCTCGCCGACCAACTCGATCTTGGAGACTTCGTGGGACGTGCGAAAGCCGTCGAAAAAATGCAAAAAAGGAACTCGCAAGTCCAAGGTCGCGGACTGGGCAATCACGGCAAAGTCTTGCGCTTCCTGTACGTTGGACGAACACAGCATGGCCCAACCGGTGCTGCGAGTTGCCATCACGTCGCTGTGGTCCCCGAAAATGGAAAGCGCATGGGTGGCAACGGATCTGGCGGCGACGTGAAAAACCGTCGGCAACAATTGTCCGGCGATTTTGAACATCTCCGGGATCATCAGCAGCAAGCCTTGTGACGCGGTGAAGGTCGTCGACAACGCGCCGGCCTGCAACGCACCGTGAACGGATCCGGCGGCCCCCGCCTCGCTTTGCATTTCGATCACGGTGGGCACGACGCCGTGGATGTTCTTGCGACCCGCGTCGCTCCATGCGTCAGCCAGTTCGCCCATCGACGACGCCGGGGTGATCGGATAGATCGCGATGACTTCGTTGGTCAGATGGGCCACTCGCGCGACCGCTTCGTTGCCATCGACGGTGACGAATCGGGTTTCGGACGGCATGGCTGGGACTCCCAAAAAGATGTGAAGGGTCGGTTGTTCGTTGATTCGAATGATCACGCCGGAAACACAACTCCGGTGCGTGCGATTGTCATTTGCCTGTCGTCCAGATTTCGTTT
>Ga0102938_10003070_pt1 | contig 12502 bp, 10 predicted proteins | sample SalPonR2_B_D2_MG_FD_84516 | JGI IMG/M metagenome (GOLD analysis project Ga0102938, IMG submission 84516) | Salt pond soil microbial communities from South San Francisco under conditions of wetland restoration - Salt Pond MetaG R2_B_D2_MG | ecosystem: Environmental > Aquatic > Marine >... | reverse complement strand
CTACCTGGTGTTGGCTGTCGGAGCGGCAATCGCGGTGTTGGCCGTGTTCGGCTGGTTGACTCCCAGTGCAGGTCAACTCGAGATGCTGCGCGGCAGTGACTTGGTGCAACGAGCGGGATTGCCGATCATGGTCACCGGCAGCCGTTCGATCGTGTGGTGCGGGATGGTCTGCCTGCTGGCGATCCTTGGTACCGCACTGCTGGCACTGGTTTACGCCTACTTCTATATCCGACTCTATTCGCCTCAGTGGCCCCAGCAGGATCTTCCCCGCCCGGATTGGCTGGCGTTCGGAATTCCCTACGGAATGTTGGTCCTTTCAGCGCCGGCTCTGTGGTGGGCCAATCATAGCTTCAAGCATGAGCGTCCAAACCAAATCCAGTTGGCGATGACGACGGTGCTGGTGCTCGCGTTTGGCTTCTTGGGGGCAAGCGTACTTGCCATCGTTGACTATGGAGTTTCCCCGCGTCAATCCGCGTATGGATCGCTGTTTATTTTGCTCAGCGGGTTTTTGTCGTTACTGACGATCACCGGCATGGCTTTGCTTGGTTACGCCCAGTGGCGGGTGTGGAGCGAGTATCGTGACCATGCCGGATTCATGGGGCTGCAGATGCAGGTGGTTTCGATGTTCTGGTATTTCGTGGCGGTTGCAACCGTGGCTGTATTTCTGACTCTGGTCGTCTCGCCATGACGTGCGCGTCAATACACCAAGGACACTCATAATGAACCGGCCCGACGCGAGGCAAATGGAAGTGAGTGAGCGGCCGCCAGATCATCGCGGCACCGTCGCCCACGCCTGGCTGTGGGTGGGCCTGATGGGAGGTGCGATCGCCTGGGTGCTGCACCTGCTGCTTGCTTACGGCATCGCAGAATTCGGCTGTGCCAGCACCGTTGGCCAGACCCAGTGGCTGGGCTTTTCTGCGGTGGCCTGGTTGGAAGCCATTGCCAGCGTCGCGATGTTGGTCGCGGCAATCCTCTCGAGTGTGATCGCCAAACGGAACCAAATCGCTTTCTCGCAAGCGGAAACCGCAAATCGTCTCGAACCCCAAGACCCCCGCCTGTTCATGGCTCGCAGTGGAGTCTTGACCAGTCGCCTGTTTGTCTTCATCATCGCGGTGCAGAGCCTGCCGTTGATGTTTTACCTTCGTGAATGTTAGGGGCGTGAATATTCGGTGCTACCGCACCGCGGCTGATGATGTTGTCTATCGCACCACCGACCGTCCTCGCTCATGCGGATCTCTCGCCGGCCACCGATTCGTGGTGGCTGGCGTGGCATTTCGACTCTCTCGTCGTCACCAACCTGTGCGTGCTGACGCTGATCTATGCCCGTGGCCTGCGAAATCTGTGGGGACGGGCGGGGATCGGTCGCAGCGTTTCGCTGTGGCGAGCCATTGCCTTTGCGTTGGCGATCTTTGCCTTGCTGGTGGCATTGCTATCTCCCTTGGACAGCCTCAGCGACGAGTTGTCGTGGGTCCATATGACCCAGCACATGATGCTGATGGTTGTGGCGGCGCCGCTGATCGTAGCCGGCGCACCTGGGCTGGTGATCACGTGGGCCTTGCCAGCGCGATATCGCAGCCTCGTCGGCCGCTACCTGGTCCACACCGTTTCAGGCGGACGTGCACCACTGGGTTTCTTGTTGTGGAATCCTTTTGTTGTCTGGACACTCCACGCGATCGGTCTGTGGATATGGCACTTTCCGGATCTGTATGAACTCGCCCTAAGAGACCCTTTGGTCCACGACGTTGAGCACCTGACCTTCTTTTTGGTTGCCTGTTTGTTTTGGCGTCCGGTGGTCGATGCCAGAGCCGGCCCCACGCTGAATCCGGGGCTTTGCATCTTTTTTCTGTTCAGCACTTCGCTGCATGCGATGGTGCTGGGCGTTTTCATGACGCTGTCACCGACGATCTGGTATGAATCCTATATTGGACGCACCGGCCCCTGGGGGCTAAGTCCGCTGGAGGACCAACAGCTTGCCGGAATGATCATGTGGATGCCCGGGTGCTTGGTATACGCCGTCGTCGCAACGCTTGTCTTTGCCCGGTGGTTGAACCAGATGGAATCGCTTGATGTTCGATGCTGATCTTGGTGCACCGCTCGTCGGGGAGGTCGTTTATGCGTTGCGGTTCAGGCGGAGTCGCACGTCAGCGGCGACAACGCCCTTGGTCTTGACGAAGACGGGGTTGAGATCCAATTCGGCCAGATTCTCCACGTCTGCAGCCAAAGCGTTCAGGCGATGCATCAAATCCAAGAGAGCGTCCTGGTCCTTGCGCGGCTGATTCCGATGCCCATTGATCAGTGGAAAAGACTTCAGGGACTCCATCATCTCTTGCGCTTCAAGATCGGTCGTCGGCGCCATTCGAACGCTGACATCATTGAGCAGTTCCAGCAGATCGCCTCCTAGCCCCACCATTAACAGCGGGCCAAACGAGGGATCCGTGCGGAGCCCTACCGCAAGCTCCACGCCGTCGCCGACCATTTCCTGCACCAGATACTTGCCAATGTGCTTTTGCTGTCCGACCTGCTGAAGCGAACGATCAATTTGACGGACGGCATCGGCAGTCTGCTGGGGGGTTTTGCAGTTCAAGACGATTCCCCCGACGTCCGCCTTATGGAGAGGCGCATCGACTTTCACAGCGACCGGGGCGTCTATTTCCCGCTGAGCCTGAGCAGCCGCGTCCGCATCGCTGACAAAGCGACAGGGGGCCAACCTGATTCCATAGGCTTTCAGCAGATCGATTGCCTGTTGCCCTGTCATCCAAAGTTCGTCCTCCTGATCGTCGCGCGTGGCGAGCGTTTGTTGGACGATCTGTCTGCCGCGGTCGACATCGATGCCAGCTGGTCGGACAAGTTTTCCCGGAGGTTTATTTTTCCATTCCGACCACCGTGCGACATGCCCCAAGGCGCGGGCGGCTTCTTCGGGGAACAGATAGGAGGGAATGTTGGCGTTGCGCAGCGCCGGGGGTCGCCGCCGCTGTCCCATGAAAACAGTTAGCATTGGGACCGCCTGGGAAAATGATCTCTGCGTGCGGGAAATCGCCTCGGCCACTTCGTCAGCGCCGGTCACAATGGGCGGAATAAAGATCACCAGCAACACGTCGACTTCGCCCGAGCCAGCAACGATCTCGACTGCTTGCTGGTAGGTGCTTGCATCGGCACCGGCTAAGAGATCGACCGGATTGCTGGTGGCAGCTTCCTCCGGTAACAGCTGCGTCAGTTGTTTGGTGGTCGATTCGCTAAGCGTCGGCACTTCCAGACCATGTCCCTGGCATGCATCGGCCGCAAGGATGCCCGGCCCGCCGCCGTTGGTGACAATCCCGACTCGCCGACCCTGCGGAGCGTCTTGAGCGACCAGCAGTTGAGCCGTCTCAAACATCTCACGAAGTGTATCGGCACGCAGGACTCCACTTTGGGCGAACAACGCATCGGCGGCAACATCGGCTCCCGAGACCGCAGCCGTATGCGAGGATGCGGCTCGCTCACCAGCAGCCGTCCGCCCCGATTTGACGACGACGATCGGTTTGGATCGCGACATCCGGCGGGCATGCCGATGAAACTCACGCGGATCGGCAAGCGACTCCAGGTAAAGCAACACAACGTCGGTGTCAGCGTCCTGTTCCCAGTATTGCAACAGATCGTTCGCGGTGGTGTCCAGTTTGTTTCCGATCGACACAAAGGTGGATAGCCCGAGGTCCAACTCTTGTGCCTGCTGCAAAACGGCGAGGCCCAGCGCACCCGATTGCGATAACATGCCGACTCGTCCTGCCTCGGAGAACGTCCGGCTGAACGTCGCGTTGAGACGAAGGTCGGCCGCAGCATTTAGCAGCCCCATGCAGTTGGGACCGATCATGCGCATGTCGTGGCGACGGATGACTTCCAACAATTGCTTGGCGCGTTTTTTCCCTTCTTCGCCAGCTTCGGCGAACCCGGCGGAGATGACACAGACGGCGCGAACACCATAATCCCCCGCCTCTTCGACCACTTTCACGACCACCTTGGCGGGAACGACGACGACCGCCAGATCCGGGACTTCAGGACAGTCGCTGATCTTCTTGTAGGCTTTTGTTCCCTGGATCTCCAAAGCCTTTGGATTGATGGGGTAGACTTCGCCAGTAAATTCTCCTTCGAGGACATTGCGGAGTACCAGGCTCCCCACGCTGCCTTCGTCGCGACTGGCACCGACGATCGCCACACTTCGGGGAGACAGCAATCGCTGCAATGATTTCAGATCGACGTCGGCGGTCGTTTCTTGCGGTTGCGTTGGTGCGTTCATTGCTGCACGCTTTTGGGGGCGATATGAAGGGGACGGTTCAGCGCGGCTTGCGCGGCATCATGAAGTGTTTCGGAAACGGTGGGATGAGCGGCGACGGACCTTGCGAGGTCTTCGGTGACGGCGCCCATTTCGATCGCCAACACGCCTTGTCCGATCAGCGATTCGGCCTCACGGCCGACAATCCCGACACCAAGGATCCGGCCCGATTCGGGGTCGGTCAGCAGCTTGGTCAGACCATGGGCCGAACCGAGTGTTAGCGCACGACCGGAGGCGCGCCACGGGAATCGCGTCACTTTAACCTGACGATTTTTCTCCTTCGCGGACTCCTCGGTGAGCCCGCACCAAGCGATTTGTGGATCGGTATAAACCACCGCAGGCATGGCGCGGACGTCGAACGCTGCCGGTTCCCCGGCGATCGCTTCACTGGCAACGCCTCCTTCATGCATCGCTTCGTGGGCCAAAAGCATGCCGCCTGCGACATCGCCGATCGCGTAGATTCGATCATCGGTCGTGCGACGATGCTCGTCGACTTTGACAAAGCCGTTGTCGTCCAACTCAACATCCGTCTGGTCAAGCCGCAGGTTGTCCGAATTGGGACGACGCCCCACCGCGACCAGGACCCGATCGAAGGTGGTTTGCGAGGGCGTGTCATCGCCTTCGAACTTCACATGGACTGCGTCGTCCGCTTCCTCGACCCCCGTGACAGTCGTCTCCAGATGGATGGCATCAAACAGTGACGCCACACGCTTGGCAAGCGGCTCCACTAGATCCTGGTCGGCCCGCATCAAGAGGCGATCTGCCATTTCCACCAGCGTGACTTTACTTCCCAGCGAGGCGTAAACGGTGCCCATCTCCAGTCCGACATACCCGCCACCGACAATCAAGAGCCGCTCCGGGATGTCCGGCATCTCGAGTGCTGCGGCGGAGTCCATGATGCGCTCCCCGAACGGCGTGTCGGGCAGCGCGATCGGTCGCGAACCTGTGGCGATGATCGCATGATCAAAGCGGACCGTGTCCTCTCCGTCATCAAACTCCAGCTTCGCGGTCTCGGAGCTTTCAAACGTGGCCCGCGCGGTGAGCACGTGGACGCCGCGTTTTTCAGCCAATGCGGTCAGTCCTTCGACCAGCTGTTCGACGACCCCCTCTTTCCAATCCCGAAGCTTGGACAGGTCGATGTTCGGAGGCTCGAATTCGATCCCTCGTTCGCTCGCTTCGCGTGTCGTGATCAGCAATTCCGCAATCTCGAGCATCGCCTTGGAGGGGATGCAACCGCGCAGCAAACAGACTCCACCAAGTCTTGGCTCTTCACTCACTAAGGTCACGTCCATCCCGAGATCGATGGCGCGAAAAGCCGCCGCGTAACCGCCGACACCGCCACCGATGATCAGAACCTCCGTATGATCTGGCACGTCTGTCATGGTGTGGCCTTAAATGTTTAGCAGCATGGTCTCGGGATCACGGAGTGCTTGCCCCAGATCACGAAGAAACCGCGCGGCATCTGCGCCGTCGTTCACACGATGGTCGTAGGACAGGGAAAGTGGCAACATGTAACGCACCTCGGTGGTGGGAGAATCCAGGTCCCCGCCGACGACCTGCTGCAATCGTGCCCGCCCCATACCCAGGATCGCGACTTCCGGGTAGTTCACCAGCGGCTCGAACGCGTCACCGCCAAGCGGTCCGACGTTCGAAACCGTGAAGGTGCTGCCGCGAAGCTCTTCCGATTCGACTTCGCGATTGCGTACCCGCTCGACCAGCTCGGTCACGGAACGAGCCACTTGCGCGACCGGTTCTCGATCGACGTTGCGCAACACACCAACCACCAGGCCATCCTCGGTGTCGACCGCGACGCCCAGGTGATAGTACTGCTTGAGAATCAGTTCCTGCGAAGCGGGATCGAAGCTGGCATTAAACCGAGGGTAGCGCCGCAACAGGCCCGCCAACGCCTTGATCACCAGCACCATCAAGCTCAGTTGTCCCCCCTGCTCCTCGATCTGCAGCGCATGCTCGCGACGCCAACGCTCCAGATCGGTCACATCGATCCAATCATGATGTGTCACATGCGGGATCTCTTGCCAGGAGAGACTCATTCGGCGTGCCGTTTGCCGCCGAATCCCACGCAGCGGCTGACGCTCCACGGATCCCCAGCGCTCGAAATCGGGTAGCTCCGGTCGCTCTCTCCCCTGCTTCTCGCGTGCTTTCGGCTCGGCCGCCTCAGCTGGAGCACCTTTCTCTTTCTTCTTCTTTTTCTTCTTTGACTTTGTCTCTTCTTTGTCTGCCGGTTGTTCTTCGGCAGCCTGCCGAACGTCGTCGTCGATAACGCGGCCGTGCGGACCGCTCGGCTCCACCTCTCGCAGATCGATTCCAAGTTCACGAGCCAGGCGACGGGTCGCCGGCGACGCAGGGATAGGCCTCTCGGATGCTTTTGGTTGCTTGCGGTTCGGCTTTTCTTTTTGCCGGTCAGCCTTCGCGTCTGCCTTTGCGTTGCGACCCGACTTCGTTTCCTGTTCCTCAAATTCCTCCAATCCCGGCAGCTCTCCGACGGCCGCTGCCTTCCCGCCGCCGCTTTTCTCTTCGTCTTGCGCTTCTTCTTCCTGTGCTTCCTCTCCTGCGCCGCTGGCAAACGTCACCAGCAGGTCGCCCACCTCGACGACGTCGCCCGCGCGGACATGGATTTTTTCGATCTTGCCGGAGTAGGTCGACGGTAATTCGGTGGTGGCTTTGTCGGTTTCGACCACCAACAGATCGTCCCCTTCTTGGACTTCATCCCCCTCCGACACCAGGACGTCGGCGATTTCACCTTCGTGGATGCCTTCACCGGGATCCTGGAATTTCAACTCGCGTGGCATCATTGCGTTCGTCTGTTACTGTTCGCGAAGGGTGTTGCGTGCCGCTTGGACAATCCGCTGAGCGTCGGGCAAATAAGCCTGTTCGCGGGCGAAGTAGGGAACTTGCACATCGAAGCCGGTGACCCGGGCAATCGGTGCTTCCAACCACCAAAAGGATCGTTCCAGAATTCGGAAAGCGATTTCGCCGGCCGGACCGAAGCTTCGCTGCGCTTCGTGGACGATGACGACGCGGCCCGTCTTGCGGACCGATGCGGTGAATGCCTTGTCGTCCAGCGGCGAAATCGTCAGCAGATCAATGACTTCACTTTCGACGCCATCTTCTTCCGAGAGTGTTTCGGCCGCCTGCAGGGTCCGGGGCAGCATCGCGCCGTAGGCGATCAGCGTCAAATCGTCGCCTTCTCGAACGACGCGAGATTTGCCGATCGGAAAGGTCTCCTCTTCGTCCGGAACCTCTTCGCGTCGCGCGCGGTAGGATGCTTTCGGTTCAAAGAAGACGACCGGATCAGGGTCTCGTATCGCACTGACCATCAAGCCGCGGGCAACCCGGGGTCCCGAGGGGATCACCATTTTCAGGCCGGGGATGGAACCATACCAGGCTTCCCGGCTTTCCGAATGATGCTCGAGCGCTTTGACACCGGCGCCATAGGGCATCCGCACGACCAGCGGCACGTGGTAACGACCGCGTGAACGCCACCGCATCCGCGCCGCGTGGGATTCGAGTTGATGCATGGCAAAGTAGCTGAACCCCGAAAACTGAATCTCACAAACCGGTTTTAGGCCGGCGATTGCCATCCCGACCGACGTGGAGACGATGCCAGATTCGGCAAGCGGGGTGTCCAGCACGCGCTGCATCCCGAATTCTTCCTGCAGTCCTTCGGTGACGCGAAACACCCCCCCACTGACACCGACGTCTTCGCCCAACACGAGAACCGAGTCATCGTTCTGCATTTCCTGCTTCAACGCGAGATTCAACGCCTCAATCATCGTTCGTTCAGCCATTTTCGTCTCCCTTTTTGGAGTCGTTCGTTTCGTCCTTCTGATCAGACGAAGCGGCTGATGCGTCAGACGAAGCGTCGGATTGGCCCGCGTCCCGTTGAGACAGGAACTGTTCCGCCTGCTCGTTCAAATAGGAAGGCGATTCGTTCCAAAGGCACTCGAACATCGGCTCCAGTTCATCCATCGACTTCATCTTCTGCTCCGCCTTTTGCCAGGCGTCTTCGATCTGCTTTTTGATCTGCTCCTCAAGCTTTTCGACGTCGTCTTCGGAAATCACGGCACGCTCAATCAGGAAGCGTTGCAGCCGGTAGATCGGCTCCTTTTCTTGCCACTGTCGGACCTCTTGATCATCGCGGTAAACCGACGGATCGTCCGCGGTGGTATGTACCGACAAGCGGTACGTCAACGTCTCGATCAAAGTCGGGCCTTCGCCTTGACGAGCCCGCTGGGCTGCTTCCGCGAAAGCAACGTGGACGGCGAAGAAATCGTTGCCATCGACGCGCAGTCCGGGAACCCCGTAGGCAACCGCTTTATGCGCCAACGTCTGGCTGGCCGTCTGCAGTTCGAGGGGGGTGGAGATCGCGTACTGGTTGTTCTGGCAGGCGAAGATGACAGGTAGTTGCTGGACCGCCGCAAAGTTGATCGCTTCGTGAAAATCGCCTTCCGAAGTCGCCCCATCGCCAAAGAAAACCATCGCGATCTCGTCCGATTCGCGCAGCTTCGCTGCGTAAGCCAGTCCCGCAGCGTGCGGGATTTGCGAAGCGACGGGCACCGCGATCGGCAGGTCGCGCTGGCCTTCAGGCGGCATCGCGCCCTCGTTCCAGCCGGCATCGTACAAGATCAATCCCCAGAGCGGCGTCCCGCGCCAGATCGAGGCAGCCGAATCGCGATAGGAAGGCACCATCCAGTCCTGCTCCTGCAACACCGAGGCGGCCCCGATCTGCGCCGCTTCCTGCCCGATCGCCGGTGCGAAGGTACCGATGCGACCTTGCTTTTGAAGAGTCAACAGGCGCTCATCAAACCGGCGGCTCAACAGCATGGTGCGATGCACTTGTCGCTGCAAATCCGCATCCAGGTCCGGCATCAGCTCTTCGTCTACCGACCCGTCCTCCTCCAGGATGCTCAGCTTTTCAAGCTGAACGGGAACTTCTAGCGCGCTTCGAGGCATAGCGTTTTGAACCCTCTTCAGGTCTTGCTTTTGGATTCTGCTGATCTCGCTTGTTCTTAACCGCGGGCCACTGCCACGCGGTTTTCTCTCGTCGGGGCGGTCACCGCGTCCTCCTTGGCGACGATCGCCCCAGTGACAGGCGGCCGGAGCTGGTGACTGCAAATGCGACGCCGATCCGGCGCGTCGTAGCGGCGAGGTCCGAAAAAATACGTTCCCCGCGCTGGAATGGCGGCATTTCACATTCCGGCCAGGAAACCCCGCTCGAATGCGCACAAGACCGAGCGTGGTGCCCGTTCGCACAACTGGCACATGAGTTGCGTTCAGTGCGAGCTTGCTGTTCTTTCGCGGGTTTTTGGAGGCAAGACGGTCGACACCCGGTCGCCAACATCGGCGGTTTGTCGACCAGTTGCGGCAGGAACCCGGTTGTCATCTTCCACGCGAACCATTCCTGGCTTATGAATTCTCAACGTCCTGGCGTCATCGTGACCGGAAGCAGTGGTTTACTCGGCCAGCCGGCCTGTCGGTCGCTGGCTGAAGCAGGGTACGAAGTCTTCGCCCTCGACCAGGTTAGCCTCCCCGAATCGCTGAAAGGTAACCCTCACGTCCGCGATCTCGAGTGCGATCTGACGGACGATCAAAACCTCCGCCGGGCGCTCGCTGAGGTCCGAAGCGGATGCGAGGGAAAGCTCGCCAGCATCATCCATTTGGCGGCGTACTACGACTTTTCGGGAGAGGACAGCGAGCTGTACCAGAAGGTGACGATCGAGGGAACCGACCGGTTGCTCAACGCACTGTCCGATTTCGACCTGGAACAGTTTGTCTTCAGCAGCACGATGTTGGTTCACAAGCCGTGCGAAGTCGGGCAGCACATTTCGGAAGAGGATCCGTTGGAGGGGAAATGGCCCTATCCGCAAAGCAAAATCGAAACCGAACGGCTCATTCGCGATGACCATCCCGACGTTCGCTCGGTCCTGTTACGGGTTTCCGGAGTCTACACCGAAGACGGCGTGCAGCCGACGTTGGTCCAGCAGATCAAGCGGATCTATGAAAAAGATTTCCAAAGCCATTTCTTCCCGGGCGATCCACGAACCGGTCAGTCGTTCGTGCATGTGGAAGATGTGGTCGATGCGATCGTGCGGACGGTCGAAAGGCGTCACGACATCGGTGCAAAGACACCCATCTTGATCGGTGAACCCGAGCCGCCTTCCTACGAACAACTGCAAGATGAAATCGGCTGCCTGATTCACCGGGAAGCGTGGTCGACGATCTATGTGCCCAAACCGGTTGCCAAGGCGGGGGCAGCAGTTACCGACGCCGTTTCCGGAGGCGAGGCCTTTATCAAACCGTTCATGGTCTCGATGGCAGACGACCACTACGCGCTGGATGTCTCGCGAGCAGAGAAGCTGCTTGGCTGGAGGCCCAAACACCAGTTGCTCGACACGCTGCCCACGATCATCAAACGACTTCAGGATGATCCCAAAGCGTGGTACCAAAAGAATGGGATGGAGTAATCGCAGATGTCCGACGACTACACGATTCCGGTGGAAGACGTTGACCGGCCGGTATTTCCGTACACGTACAATCCGTCGGCCTGGCGCCAGCGAATCCCCATTTGCCTGTTGGCGTTCGTGGCAGCTGCCATTTCGACTCATCTTTCCATGTATCAGTGGGGCCTGATCACATCGGTTTGGGACCCTGTCTTTGGAGACGGCAGCGATCGTGTCCTGAAGAGTGGTGCGGCCGAGAAGATGTACGCCTGGCTTGGAATCCACGATGCCGGCCTCGGTGTGCTTGCTTATCTCGGGGACGCCATCCTCGGCTTTGCAGGTTCGCCGCGGCGCTGGCAATACCGACCTTGGCTGGTGATCTTGTTTGGCATCGACGTCATACCACTGGGAATTGTCAGTGCGGTCTTGGTCGTGATCCAGGGAGCGATCATCGGCGAGTGGTGTTTCTTGTGTCTGGTCACCGCTGTGATGTCGTTGATCCTGGTCTACTGGGCGTGGGATGAGGTGCGCGTGTCGTTGACATATCTGAAATTTGTATGGACCGAGAACCACGACAAAAAACTGATGTGGGATGCATTCTGGGGAAACCGAAACGAACGTCTGGATCAAACAGGCGAAACCATGCTGTCGCGTGAGGTGGAATGATGTGGGGACGCACCGTTGAAATCATGACAGCGGTTTGGCTGGCACTCAGCCCATTCATCTTTCGCGTCCAGGATGATGCGACAATTGTTGCCGCCGACAACCTGATCGCATTGGGGATCGCCTGCCTGGCGGGCCTGTCGTATTGGAAACCTACGCGTCATGCGCATCTGCTGACGCTGGTCGGGGCAGTCGGTCTGGTCGTTTGGGGACGAATGACCGGAACCCCTCCACCACCAATCCATCAGAACCACATCTGTGTCGGGCTGTTCTTGCTGATGATTGCGATCATCCCGAATTATGCCTCGCTTCCTACCAAGGCTTGGCAACGAAAAGCGGATTCTTGCGAGGAGGTTACCGGGACCTCTCTTTGAAGGGGCCCCGATCAATTGGCGACGCGGTGTGACCTGCCGACGCGGTGAACCGGACTGTCGGGCTGTTAATCCCGCTGTCAGCCTGTCAACGCGAGTATCGGCCAGCCTGTAAAATCCGCGAAAATCCCGTACCGTTTTCCGTAAAGGGTTGCGGCCGCTGGGGGGAAGACCGATCCGGACTCGGAATCGCTAAACCCCTCTAGATTCAGCGGTTACGGAATTTCAAGGCAGAGAACCTTTCCCCACAGCGTGGGGTTCGGGAAGGCATTTGCTCTACCATGCAGGGGCGCTGTTCGGCGCCCCGGTGCCACACTCCTGAATTTTTCCATCCCGCTGCATGATTCGCCCAGGGAGCCCTTTCTTGGTCCAGGAAGACGCCGAAAGCCGGGAACCAGCCGCGCCACCGCTGCGGGTGCTCTTCCTGGCCGGTTCGATGGAGGGAGGAGGGAGCGAACGCCAGACGCTGTTGCTGCTCCAAGAGCTCGACCGGTCCCGCTTCCAACCCGTGCTATTCCTGCGGCATCGCCGGGGCCCGCTGCTGGCGGAGGTCCCGCCCGATGTCCCGGTCTGGGCGGCCGATGACCGCGCCGCTTCCTCACCGACGCGGTCGTGGTTCCGGTGGCCGGGGCGCGAATTGCAGCGACAGATCGGCTGTTTGGTCGCCTGCCTGCGGGGGGAAGCGATCGATGTCGTCTATG
>Ga0102938_10003069_pt1 | contig 12507 bp, 12 predicted proteins | sample SalPonR2_B_D2_MG_FD_84516 | JGI IMG/M metagenome (GOLD analysis project Ga0102938, IMG submission 84516) | Salt pond soil microbial communities from South San Francisco under conditions of wetland restoration - Salt Pond MetaG R2_B_D2_MG | ecosystem: Environmental > Aquatic > Marine >... | reverse complement strand
GTTGGTTCCCAGTTACCCTCACCGAGAAACTGCCGAACTCGATCACCCAGCGAAACGCCGCAAAACTGCCGGAAGGCGGCCTCCCCGGCATCCGCGTAGTGTGCCGCGTTGAGGATCGGAGATATCTGCTTCGGATAATCTGACATGAGATTGCGGAAAAGAACTTGGGCCAGGTGGTAGCTGAGTTCCTGGCCTTCATCCGGCAAAAAAAAGGAATCTCCCGACCAGAACGCGTCGATCATTTCCCGAGTCCAATACTCTCGATGGCGACGCACCATATGGTGGTCTGTACTGAAATATGAACTGCCAACGACTAAGTCTTCCATCACCTGTGTAATGCCTTCGTTTAACCAAAGCGGCAGTGGCAAATGCCAAAGCAAATTGTGATTCAATTCGTGGGCGATTACGCGTTCATGGTCGTCGCCATAAGCGAGACAGATCGCAAAGTGACCATATCCCTGGTCGATAAAGACACCTCCTGAGAGTGCGAATTCGCCTTCTTCGGGATCGAAGTCCGAAACGTAGTCGTAGTAGCTTTCAGTATCCGCAAACGCAAGCACCACATGTTTGCCGTAGCCTTCTTCGCGAGCAACATCCGGAAGTGTTTGAAGGATAGTTCGACGGGCGTGCTCGCAACTTGCCAGCATTCGATTATTAAGTCGCGCATCGTTTATTGCTAATAAAGCAAATTCATGGGACTCGGAGATTACATAGCTATCTCCCAGCGACTCACGAAGCATTTCCAACCACTGGCGAGCCAGATCGGTCCAGCTTTCGTTCAGTTGTTCGCTCGGTATATTCTCATCGACCCAATCGCCAATCACTGACCAATTCGGCTTGATGAACCGTTCGCCGCGTTCAATCGCGTTTGAGATCGAAACAAGAGAAAGAGATTCCATCACTTACCAATGCGCTCCCACGACTCGTCATCAAGAATTGTTAAAGAGTGATAGTGTATTCCATCCGACTCCTCGAACTCGACCTCAAACCAAGCGGCTCCAAACTCGTCAATGCGTTCAATCTTAACGACCGGATTTGTAGCGATAATTCGCTCAATCACGGTCGCCGTAGAATCTCGTTCAATGATACCCGCTGCGATCTCCCGCTCCCGTCGCGCTAAATCGCAGTTAGGGACAGAAAGTAGTCGGATAGCGTCGCCGACACGCAATTGATTTCGATCTGGCATTGCATTTAGCTCCAACTCAAGGCCGCCATGATCGGCTCGGCAGCCGACTTGATCGTTGGTTCTTGCTGCACACAAACAGTATGTTCCATTTGTTCAAAGTGAGAGCTTTCGAGATGCACCAAGAAGTCGACACAGAATGTCCGCAATATTCCAAGCGTCATCATCACCCCGGTGATGTGTTCCCTCCATCGAAAGCCCCAACTTCTCGTACGCTCCATCCAAACCGACCTCATGATTTAACCCAAGCGAAACCGCGAACAACGTTTTCACGTTAAGGTGCGTCAGCCCAAACGGATAGCCGACGTCCGCCGACTGACACGCGCGTTCAAACTGCCGCCGGTCGTAGTCACCCCAACTGGCCCACAACCGATCCTTCGACGCAAAGTCATTCTTCAATCGTTTGCACGCGTCAGAAAGTGTTCCTGCGTCGGCGAACATCCCAGGCGAGAGCGTTGTCAGGTCGGTACAGAACGAGCTGATTGTCGATCGCTCGGGCTTGACCAGAATGCTGTGTTTACTCGTTCGAGTTAACGAGCCGACATCGACAACGCACAAGCCGATCTCGATAATTTCGCTTTCCTCACCCTCCGGCGGCGGCCCATCCCAACACGTCGACTCCACATCGACCACAAGGATTTCATCTAATTTGCGTGCCATTGTTTCAACCTAAAGTTTCAGTATCCCAGTACCTGCCGCCATAAGGCGGTTGGCGAGCCTTCATTACATCGATTAAAACCCCCCGAAAGAGGTTCGCAGCAGACCTTCGTTCAATCGCGATTGTATCGTCGGCCCGATGGTTGATGAGTCAGCGGTTTAGCTCAAAAGACGGATCAGCTTGCTGACGCGCTCGATTCGATCAACTGGCGACGGGTTCAGTGTCCCCGTCAAGATGGTTCGGAAAGGCTCGGGACACTCCGCGAATCTCGAGGTCTCTTCCTCATGGTTAGCCAACGTCTTTTCAAGGATCTCGCCGAGATGGTGACCGGCGATAGGAGGCGTGCGATAGATAAACCAGTGAACCAACCCGCCGACTGCATAAATATCCTTCCTGGGGCTGACCGTGCCGAACGACGGATCGATCTGTTCCGGCGCGGCGAAACCAAGCGTGCCGCCGAGTATCGAAGTCGCCTCCGAGACGGTCGCTTGAGAGAAGCCGAAGTCGGTGATGGTGATGCGATTATCTTGATCGACGAGAATATTGGTGGGAGTCAAGTCGCCGTGAACGAGCCCGGCTGGATGGACTGCATCGAGTGCTTGGCAGATTTGCAGTAGCCAGCCTTTGAATTGCGCGCGTGTTGGACTTGAAATCGCATCGATTGATTGACCATCAATCCACTCGCTCAACAAGTACGGGCCGCCGTGCGGTGATTCGCCGTAACCGAGGTACCGGATCACACCCGGATGATCGATCTGCGAGGCAAGGTCGATCTCGCGTAAGAACGATCGTCGCGCGTCCTCGTTCTGCCAGAACGCTTTGCGAAGAAATTTGACGGCGACGGTTTCGCCCTCCCCGTAAAAGACCAATCCGGAGAGAGTCCCCGGATTTTGCAGGCGTTATTTCGCCTGAAGTGCCTGTTTCGATGCGATTCGCGTCTCTTTCGACTGGTCGCGCGACGCATCGAATCAGAAATTCGGTTGACGCTTTGCTGTTAACCGACGATGCTTTTTTTCGCATGTTTGCGAGCGGTTAACAGGCAGAGAGAAGCGAGAAGCTCGCCAAACAGCCGGAGCCGTCGGCAATCTGTGCCGGCTACTCTGATCGACGCAACTACAATCGGACTTGCCCGACATGGTTCAGGCCTGCGGCCATTGCGGCGGGGGAATCATTCCGTACGCTCTTCGTTTCAGCGGGGTAAAAAAATGATGCCACCCCGACTATTTCAGTATTTGCAAGGGAATCGGCAGCAAGAATGGCCGCGATTGTTCACCCGCTTTTGACATTGCTCGCGTCACTGACTCGGCAGGAATTGGCCCAGCAAGTGACGTATTTGAAAGCGGAGAATGCAATCCTAATGAGCAAGTTACCCGATCGGATCGCGTTGAACAGTCAGCAGCGACGCAGGCTGGTTCGTCACGGCAAAAAACTTGGCCCAGGGATCAAAGAGCTGATCTCGGTCGTCAGCTACTCAACCTTGCGTCGCTGGATCAGAAAGATGGAAGACGGGCCGGCGAAACGGCCGAAATCTGAGGCGGAGGCCAAACCGGGCCGGCCACGGACCGACGAGAGCATCTCCGACACGATCGTCCGGATTGGCAAAGAAACCGTGTGGGGCTACACCAAGATCGCCCAGGCGATGCGATGGCTTGGGCATCGGATCTCCCGCCAAACGGTCAAAAATGTCCTAGTGCATCATCCACACTAAAAATTGGGGTTGGGTGATTTTGCTTGGTTCGCGGATACTCTGTGCAACACACGGAGGTTTCCACGATTAAAAAGTATATCGTCCGGCTCTCGGACGAGGAGCGTGCGGCCTGTCAGTCGGTCATCAAGACACTCAAAGGCTCGTCGCAAAAGGATTCGCCGCGCTCACATGTTGCTCAAGGCGGATGCCGACGGGCCTGCCTGGATCGATGCCAAGATCGCCGAAGCGTTCAACGCACGGGTGCAGACGGTTGAAAATCTGCGTAAGCGTTTGGTAACCGATGGGTTCGAAGTTGCGCTGGGCGGAAAGCAACGTGCTCTACCCGTCACGCCTCCCAAGCTCGATGGCAAGGGGGAAGCCAAGCTGATTTCGATGCGACTGGGCAAGCCTCCCAAGGGCTTTGGCAAGTGGACGCTACAATTGCTTGCAGACCAACTGGTGCAACTGGAGGTCGTCGAGTCGATCTGTCCTGAAACGGTGCGCAAGACGCTAAAAAAAATCGCATGACCAAACGCATGATCGACTACTGGGTGATCCCGCCGGAGAACGATGCCGAGTTTGTCGCGTGCATGGAAGAAGTGCTTGAAACATACGAAAAAGCCTACGATTCATCCCGTCCGGTCATCTGCATGGACGAACAACCCGTGCAATTGCTCAAAGAGACTCGCGTTGCGATTGAGGCTACCAAAGACCACCCCAAGCGAGTTGACTACGAATAGGAACGCAATGGGACGGCCAGCATCTTCATGTTCACCGAACCCCTTTCGGGATTCCGCCAAGCGACCGCGCGTTCACAACGTACGAAAGCCGATTGGGCACGGGAAGTCGCCGGGCTGCTAGACGCCCGTTACGCCGATTGCGAGATAGTGACGTTGGTGTTGGACAATTTGAATGTTCACACCAAGGGCGCTTTCTACGAAGCCTTTGAACCGGCGACGGCGCGGGCCTACGTGAAGCGAATCGAGTTTGTCTTCACCCCCAAACACGGCAGTTGGCTCAACGTCGCCGAATGTGAACTCAGCGCGATGACGCGTCAGTGCCTTGCCGGTCGTCGCATTGGTGAACTCAGCGAACTTCAGGAGGAAATCGCGGCCTGGTCCGATTGCATCAATGCCAAGCAACGAGGGGTCGACTGGCAATTGCAGATCGATGAGGCAAGAACCAAACTAGCTCGGCTCTACCCGCAAATTAAGACTGGATGATGCACTAGCCGGTTTGTTTGGGCGTTTGGGAACGTTGCTGTTTTCAAACCGTAAGATGGCGACTGACCGAAGCAACTTTCCTGTGACCATTAGCGCGTTCCTAATCAGCACCAAGTCGATGATCGTCATAACCGGCTTTCTCAACATCACCAGCGAGGATCGGCCGCACGTCCGTTGTTGGGCTCGCCGAATAGCGGGGTACCCAACCACTTCGACACGATTTGTGACCTAGAGTTCAGCAGCAGACTCTCGGGCAGCCCCTCGCGATGGGCTGCGGCTGCCTTCCCGCACAACGACTGAATCGAAGACTGATGAGCGTTTTTCCGACAAACCAATGGGTCGTCGCCTACTTTGCTTTTTCGCTACTCGTCGGCGGCATGGTCCTGGTCGCCCACGGTGTCGAACCATCGGCAGCCTTGAGGCGATCCACCTCGGCCGCCGGCAGCGCTGCGACCGCAGCCAATCCACACCTAGTGATGGGAACGCAAACATGTGTTAAATGCCACGCGTCGGAAATCGAAGTCTGGAAGAAGACACCGCACTCGAAGACGTTTGATGAACTGCATCGGCGTCCCGAAGCTCGCCAAATCGCCGCCAAACTGGGCGTTCAATCGATCAAATACGATGGCCGCTGCGTCAGTTGTCACTATACCCAGCAGGCCGACCCGGCAGCCGGACATGCGGTCAGCGCCATCGAAGGCGTCTCCTGCGAATCGTGCCACGGGGCTGCCCGTAATTGGCTCGACGTGCATCACGATTACGGCGGTGAAAATGTCACCCGCGCGATGGAATCTCCTCAGCATCGCCGACAACGGATCGAGCAAAGCGTGGCGCTCGGAATGCGCAATCCAGCTAACTTGTACCTGATGGCGCAAAGCTGTTATCGCTGTCACACCGTGGGCGATGAAGAATTGGTGAACGTGGGCGGACACAACGCGGGCAGTTTGGACTTCGAAATTGTCTCTTGGTCCCAAGGCATGGTGCGACATAATTTCGTTCGCAGCGACGGCCAATCGAATCAATTCAGCAGCCGCGAACGGCTCCGTGTGATGTTTGTCGCTGGCTTAATCGCGGATCTGGAAAGCAGCCTCCGCGCGGTCGCCAAGGCCACTCAAAAAGACACCTTTGGAATCACCGTCGCCAAACGGGCGGATCGCGCGGCCAAGCGTCTGCAAAGTGCCCAGGGAAAAGTGAATCACGCTCGACTTGCGGCAGTGCTCGATGTGTACGCGTCGATCAAGTTACGTCTGGGCAATGAAGCCCAACTGACCGCCGCAGCCGATCGCATCGCCGAACTGGGCTTTCGGTTTGCCAGCGAAACCAACGGCAGTGACTTAGTCGCCATCGATCCCTACGTGCCGGCTCCGACAAAGTGGAAGTAAGCGTTAGATCGCTTCTTCGCCTCGCTCCCCGGTACGGATCCGAATGCAGTCGTCCATCGGCAGGACAAAGATCTTGCCGTCCCCGATTGCCCCTTTGTCACCGCTACGGCCCGCTCCCAAAATGGCATCGATGGTGGGCTGGACGAAGTCCTCGTTGACCGCAATCTGTAACTGCACCTTGCGCAACAAATTGAAAGAGAACTCATGGCCGCGGTAGATTCCTGTCTGCCCTTTTTGGCGGCCAAAGCCCTGGCAATCCATGACCGTTAAACGCACCACGTCGACTTCCGTAAGCGCCTCTTTGACGGCTTCCAATTTCTCGGGCTGGATAATGGCGATAATCAGTTTCACGGCGGAAAATCTCGCGAGTCAGACGGGCAAAGCGATGGCCTAGCTAGGCAGCGCCCTGTTCGTAAGCCGTTGGGGCGCCCACCAATTCCTGCTCAAAAATGATTACAGGTCGCTTGATCGTAGTCACCGGGTAACCGATTGAGCAAGCAGGCAGCCATTCGGCTCGTCACCGCCCCCAGAAAACGTTAGGTTTTCCCCAGCCACGGTTGGCTCGACAAGCACCCTACGCGGCTCGCTCCCTGACAGGATTTTGCCAAACCCCCAAAGGACTGCCCTGGCCACGATGGAAGCGCCCGTCAGATGGCTTGTTCTTTTCCACACCTCACCGGAGTCGTCTGATGAAGCTGATCCACCACGGAGCCCACGCAGGGGTGACCGGTTCCTGCCATCAATTGAAAATGTCCGACGGAAACAGCTATCTGGTCGACTGCGGAATATTTCAGGGCGACGACGCCAAACGCAATCCAAATCCGGAGGTCAAGTTTCCGCTTGACGGCATCGCCGCGCTGTTGCTGACCCACGTGCATATCGATCACTGCGGTCGGTTGCCCTATCTGTTGACGGCTGGTTTCGACAAACCGATCTACTGCAGCCAACCGACCGCCAAACTACTGCCGCTGGTGATGGAGGATGCCATCCGGATCGGCTTCACCCGCAACCGACGGATGATTGAAAAGTTCCTGCAGACGGTCGGCAAGCTGTTGCGTCCGTTGGAATACGGCCAATGGCATACGATCGAAGGCGGAGCGGAACTACGGTTGCGACCGGCGGGCCACGTGCTGGGCTCGACGATCTTCGAAGTCAAAACACCGACCGACGGGACGGCGGTCTTTTCCGGCGACATCGGCAGCCGAAACGCGCCGCTGCTGAACGAGCCGACCAGTCCCCCGGAAGCGGACTTGCTGGTGCTGGAAAGCACCTACGGCGACAAACTGCACGCCAGTGGCCCCGATCGTCAGCAACAGCTCGAATCGATTTTGCGTAAAACCCTGCACGACAAAGGGATCACCATCATCCCCGCCTTCAGCCTCGGCCGTACGCAGGCGCTGCTGTTCGAAATGAACGGTATCTTTGAACGCATTCAGACCGAAACCCATCACAGCTTGATGAAGGCGGTCGACGTGATCGTCGATTCACCCTTGGCATCCCGCTTCACCGAGATCTACAAAGACCTCAAGCCCTACTGGGGCGAAGAAGCTCAACGGGTTTTGCAGACCGACGACCAACCGTTGGTGTTTGAAAACCTGACGACGGTTGGGAATCACAGCGAACATATGGACACGCTGAATTATCTGGCCGAACACAAACTGCCGGCCATCGTGATCGCTGGCAGCGGGATGTGTACCGGCGGACGGGTCGTGAACTACTTAAAACGTTTTCTACACGACCCCACCACCGACGTTGTCTTTGCCGGCTATCAAGCTCATGGAACCCCCGGCAGCTACATCCAACGAGAAAGCGACTGGGTGCGTCTGGATGGCCGCAAGTTCGACATTCACGCCAAAGTGCATCACCTCAGCGGTTACTCCGCCCATGGCGATCAAGCCGACCTAATTCGCTTTGTCGAAGGCTTCCAAAGCAAGCCGCAACAGATCCGTCTCGTCCACGGCGAGTACCATCCGAAGAAGGTACTGCGAGAAGAACTGCAGGGCCGCGGTTACCAAGTCGACTGATTGCCACCAGCGGTTTGCTGGTGGCGATGCGCCATCGTTAGCAACGGTCCCTAGCAATGAGCGATCAATAAGTGTCGCACGACCCTTACTTGGCAGGCATGATTTGATAAGCCTGCTCTTTGACGACGACCAGCAAGGGTTGGTTCTGTGCCAACCACGCTTTCTGGTCGTCTTTCAGGAGGTCGACCAATTCGAAATAGCGATCGCTGAACTGCGTTACCTTCTCGGGATTGGCAATTTGCTTATCGGTCGCCTGCGCATCGATCAGGATGCCATTACGCAGGAAGAAGGTCTTGCCGGCGATCAACTGCATGGCGGGCTGTGCGGCGACGCCCGGTTTCGCTGGCGCGGCGATCGGACCGGTGTTAATCGCGTTGGCCGCTTGCTGCCCGCGTCCTCCGGCACCCTGGCCGGCGGCAGGGCTTGGCGCGGCAAAATCGCCGAATGCCCGGTCACTGCTGCTCGGCCTCGCCGCCTGCTTCAACACCCCCTTGGCGGCACGCTGTCGAAACGCGTCCGCACCCGACTCGGCTTGTAAGCGTCCCAGCGAAGACCGCGCGGCGGCTTGTTGGGTGACACGATCGTTCAGCGCGACTTCCTCGTCGGCCAGAAAGGCGGTGTAAGGGGTCAAGACACCATGCTTTTTGGACAACGCCACCAACTCGTCGACCAATTCGGCTTGCTCACCATGCAGGTCGATTTCGTCAATGATCGATCCGATTCTTCGAACCGCCCACAATCGTTCCACAAACTGATTGCGTTGACGACTGCGCTCCGCATCGGGCAGCGAGTCGCGAAAGGTGAACGTCTTTTTCGCATCACCGAGTTGACCCGATAGCTCGACACGCACCTCGCCGGCTTGACGATAACGCCCCACGACGACGACTTGGTCTCCCGAAAAGACATCAACGATCTCTTGCGGATACAGTTGCCGCACGGCACTCTTTTTTCCGTCCACGGTGATCGTCAGCTTGACATCGGTCAGCGCCGGCGCGCCAATCCGGTCGTATAACCGCCGCACATGGTCATCGATCGCTTCGCCTGGACTGACGTAGATCGTTTGGCCAAACAGTTCGGCCGACAGCTTGTCCAGCAGGCGACTGTTGACATCGTGCCCCACTCCTAAACTCAAGACACGCGCGTTGGCTTTGTTTGCCTGCTTGGCCTCGGCCACAATCTTGGCGACGTCGGTGATTCCCGCCGTGGGACGCCCATCGGTCATGAACACGATGTAGGCCGGGTCATCGGCGGCACGCGAGGTCTGGAGAGCCGTCTGCAAGGCTTCATGAATATTCGTGCCACCACCAGCCAAGATCGATGCCACGTAATCCGAAGCATCGGCGATCGAGTCCTGATCGGCCGCCGTTAAGGAACCGCTGTAGGCCTCGACGCCGTTGTCGTAAGTGATCAGTTCAAACTGATCGCGCGGCTTTAATTGGCCGAGCACGTACTGCGCCGCGTCACGAGCTTGCTCGATCTTCTTTTGCTTCATGCTGCCGCTTTTGTCCAAGACCAAGACCACGTGTTTGCCACGTTTGCGATCTTTGTTGGAAGGTTCGGGCAGATCGGGCTGCAGCAGCAACATGAAGTAGCCATCTTCTTTTTCGTTTTCTCGATAGCCCACCATCGACATCGGCAACGGATCTTCGGCAGTGTCCCACAGGATTCGCAGGTTGCCTTCGATCCGTTGGCCCGTTTGATTGAACTTGACTTCCGCAGTCCGAGCATCGGGTTTCTTGATGCTCACGTCATGCGTGGGGCTGTAGACGTTTGCCAGCGGCGTGTTGCTGCGGATGCGTGCGGAGACGTTGATCTTGCCAACCGGCACGCCTTGGCTGGCAGCCGGCTTCAATGGCAGCATCCAATCGGTCATCGATCCGCTCCGCCGCAACAACTGGGTATAGCGCAGCGACACGGTGCGTTCGGCTCCCGGCGGAACGGGAAAGACTTGCGTCTGAAACATTCCCATCCCCATCCATTCGACCAACGCCGGGTCTTGCATGCGGCGGACGTAATCGGCGAACTTTTTCCTCGCCTGATCGGCCTCCATCAGTTTCCCCGGCAGTTCATCGCCATCGACCAAAAATGTCATCTGGTCAATCGCACCGTCATAGGGCAAGGGAAAAACGAAACGGACCTTCAGCGTTTGCGAGCAGGTGTTGCGAAACGTCTGCGCCACCTGGACCGTGGCGACTTGATCCTGAATCGAAGCGTCGACTTCGATTTTATCGACGCGATACGTCTGCACCGGTACGTTGGGAACGGGCCGCCGCCAGTGCGGCAAATCGGGATTCTCGGGCAGCAAAAATCCTTGGGCTGCTGCAGGCAGCGTTCCCCACAGCCAACAAGTGGCCGTGAGCATCATCAGCAAGCGGACTTGTCCGGCGATAGCATGCATCGGTTGGTCTCCAGATTGGTAAGGGCTCCAGCGTCTCTCTCTCGATAGACGCACCCTTGCAAAGCCGGTTCCCGAAGCAGCCGATTCTCGCCGAGACGCTACTTTTTGGGTGGCCGCGGATTCAGCGGCAGCACGTTGGCTCGCTCCGCATAGGCTTGCCACACCTGCTTCAGTTTGCCAGCCACCGCCGGTTCCTGCTCGCTCAAGTCGTGCTGTTCGCTGCGGTCGTTGGCGATGTTGTACAACTCCCAGCGTCCGTTGGCACCCTTGGCGACCAACTTGTAATCGCCCACACGGACCGCCCGGTTGCCTTCGTGCTCCCAGTAAATCGCCTCGCGGTCGAGCCGACGGCCTTGGAAGGCTGCAACCAAGCTCTTGCCTTCCATCGGCTGAATGCGTTGGCCGTCATGAAACGTTGCGGGATAGGCGGCGTCCGAGACATCGACAGCCGTTGCCATCAAGTCAATCAGGTGACCGGGTGTCGTTTCCAGTTCCCCCTGTCGTTCGATCTTGGCAGGCCAGTGGGCGATCAACGGTGTGGAGATGCCTCCTTCGTGAACCCAGTGTTTGTATTCGCGAAAGGGCGTGTTGGAAACCGTCGCCCAGCCTTTGCCGTAGCCGATCGCGGTGTCGGCCGGACCGGCCATCGATCCCTTGCCGGTCCGCATCGGAAAGCCATCACGCGATTGCTTGGGCGTCATGTCGGGCTGCAGATACGCAGCGGGCTGAACCGGAAGCGATGGGGAGGCCGCTCGTGGTCCACCGATCCCACCACGCCCATAACCCTCCGCGCAGCCTCCGTTGTCTTGCAAGAAACAGATCAGCGTATTCTCGAACGCTCCGGTTTCCTTCAGCGATGCGATGATGCGACCGATCCCTTGGTCCATACTGTCGACCATCGCCGCGTAGACTTCCATGTTGCGTTTGTCCCATTCCCAATACTCGGTCTCTTTGGCATCGTTGGGAATCGGCCAATTGACGGTGTTCGATTCGTTGATCAACCCCAGCTCCAGCATTCGCTTGTAACGCGCGTTGCGAGTCGCATCGTAACCGGCGTCGTACTTGCCTTGGTACTTCGCAATATCCTTTTCCAAAGCATGCATCGGCCAATGCGCAGCCGTAAAAGCGACGTACATGAAGAACGGCTGATCGGCATGTTGTTGATGGTGCTCCCGCACGTACCGTGAAGCGTGATCGGCGATCGCGTCGGTGTAGTAATACGTTCCGTTGGCCATTTGAGCGGGGGTATACTCGGGATCGGCGAACGGCGAAACGTACTCGTTATCACGAGTCAACGTATTGGGATCAAAGAAACTGCCCGCCCCATGAATGGTTCCGTAAAAACGGTCAAAGCCGCGTTGCCGAGGCCAATTGTCTTTGTCGGCGTCACGCTGCGGATGCGTCTTGGAGGTGACGTGCCATTTGCCGGCCATGTAAGTCCGATAGCCCGCCGTCTGCAGCACTTCGGCAATGGTCACGCTCTGCCGATTCAGCTCGCCACGATAGCCGTCATAGCCGCGATCGCTCATCATGTGGCCGACCCCCGCTTGATGCGGATACAGCCCCGTCAGCAAACTCGCCCGCGTCGGACAGCAACGTCCGGTGTTGTAAAACTGCGTGAAGCGAAGCCCTCCGGCAGCCAGCGAATCAAGATGCGGTGTTTCGATTTCGCTGCCGTAGCAACCAAGATCGGAAATCCCCATGTCGTCCGACAAGATATAAATAATATTGGGGCGGTCCGCAGCGCACGGGCTGAGCCAACAGGCGAACAACAGACAGGCAAACGTGATAAGTTTCTTCATAGCGATCCGAACCGGTAGGCAACAAGAGGCAGAGGGGTACAACAAGACGCATGGCGTGGGAACAAAAACCGCTGCCGTTCGTCGGGCCAATCAGTTTAGACGACCACCCATCGTGAAGACACTTCATCGGCAAGTTTTGTGAATCTCGAC
>Ga0102938_10003068_pt1 | contig 12511 bp, 11 predicted proteins | sample SalPonR2_B_D2_MG_FD_84516 | JGI IMG/M metagenome (GOLD analysis project Ga0102938, IMG submission 84516) | Salt pond soil microbial communities from South San Francisco under conditions of wetland restoration - Salt Pond MetaG R2_B_D2_MG | ecosystem: Environmental > Aquatic > Marine >... | reverse complement strand
GCCCCCGGGGTTTTCGCTAGCGCGCCGCGCGCAGCAGTTCGTTGATGCCGACTTTCGCGCGTGTCGCGGCGTCCACGCGCTTGACGATGACCGCGCAGGCCAGGTGGCAGCGGCCATCACTCGACGGCAATGAGCCCGGTACGACGACCGCGCCGGCCGGCACGCGCCCATATGTGACTTCGTCGCGTTCCCGGTCGTAGATGCGGGTGCTCTGGCCGAGAAACACGCCCATCGAGATCACCGCGCCTGCCTCGACGATGACGCCTTCGACGACCTCCGAGCGGGCACCGATGAAACAGTGGTCCTCGATGATCGTCGGGTTGGACTGCAGGGGTTCGAGCACGCCGCCGATCCCCGCGCCGCCCGACAGGTGCACGTGGGCGCCGATCTGCGCGCAGGAGCCGACCGTGGCCCAGGTATCCACCATCGTACCCGGCCCGATCCAGGCGCCGATGTTCACATAGCTTGGCATGAGCACGGCGTCAGCGGAGATGTAGGCCCCGCGGCGCACGATCGCGGGCGGCACGATCCGGGCACCCGCTGCGCCGAAGGCCGCCTCGTCATAGCCCGAGTATTTCAGGGGCACCTTGTCCCAGCCGCGCAGCGCGCCCATGTCGACCAGCCGGTTGGCCTCGATGCGGAACGACAGCAACACGGCTTTCTTGAGCCATTCGTTGACGACCCATGCGCCGTCGACTTTCTCCGCCACGCGCTCTCGGCCGTCGTCGAGCGCATCGATCGCTTCGGCCACCGCCTGGCGAACCGCGGCGGGCGTATCCTCCGGCGAGAATCGCTGCCGTTCCTCGAAGGCGCCTTCTATGGTTTCCTGCAGCGTACTCATGAGCTTCTCCCCGTGATCTCAGGCGGTAGGACGGCGTGCCGACACGAAGCGCGCGATGCGTTTTGCCGCCTCAATGCAGGTCTCCGCTTCGGCGACCAGCGAGATGCGCACCCGGCCGTGCCCCGGATTGCCGCCGGCGTGGTCACGCGACAGGTAGCGACCGGGCAGGACGGTGACGTTCTCCGCCGCATGCAGGTCGCGCGTCCAGCTCTCGTCGTCCCCGGGGACGGCCAGCCAGAGATAGAAGGCTGCGGCTGGCCGCTCGACGGGCATGACGGTAGCGAGAATCGGCACGACGGCATCGAATTTCTGCTGGTAGAGCTCCCGGTTCTGTCGCGCATGCGCATCGTCGGCCCAGGCCGGGACGCTGGCCAGTTGGACCATCTCCGGAACCGCACAGCCGTGGTAGGTTCGATAGAGCCGAAAGCGCTCCATGATCGCCGCGTCGCCGGCGACGAAGCCGGAACGTAGCCCCGGAACGCTGGAGCGCTTGGACAGGCTGTGGAACACCGCGCAGCGAGTGAAACTCGTGTTGCCGGCGCGCAGACAGGCGCCGAGCAGCCCCGGAGGCGGGGCCGCTTCGTCGAGATAGATGTCCGCGTAACACTCGTCCGCGGCGATGACGAAGTCGTATCGTTCCGCGAGTTCGAGCACACGCAGCAGATAGGCCTCGTCCATGACCGCCCCGGTCGGATTGCCGGGACTGCAGATGAACAGGATGCGGCATTGCTGCCAGGTCTCCTCTGAAACGGCATCCAGGTCCGGCAGGAAGCCGTTCGCCGCCGTCGTGTCGAGGTAGTGCGGCGTCGCCCCGGCGAGCAGCGTGGCGCCCTCGTAGATCTGGTAGAACGGATTCGGCATCAGCACGAGGCCGCCCGCCACGGGATCCAGCACCGCCTGCACGAAAGAAAACAGGCCCTCACGCGTGCCGTTGACGGGGATCACCATGGTGGCGGGATCGACAGCTGCCGCCGGCAGCGCGTAGCGGCGCTCCAGCCAGGCGGCGCAGGCCGCGCGCAGTTCGGGCAGCCCCGCTGCCTTGGGATACACGGCGAGACGGTCGAGCGCCCCGCTCAGTGCCGCACCGACGAATTCCGGTGGCGCGTGTCGGGGTTCGCCGATCGATAGTGAGATGTGGGACCGGTCGAGCGGCGGCGTGAGGCCGGCGGTGAGCGCGGCAAGTCGCTCGAAAGGGTAGGGATGGAGCCGGTCGAGCAGCGGATTCATGCGCCTGCCTGTCTGTCCTGCCGCGGAATCTTCAACGCGCCACGGCCGGCTGGTCGAGCCGCGCCCTGAGCTGGTGTCCGAGTGCCTCGCGCTGCCCTTCGTCCAGCGTGTCGCCCTCCAGCGTCGTGATGTAGAAGACGTCTTCGGCGCGCTCGCCGATGGTCATGATCTTCGCTGCGCGCAGGGATGCGTTGATCTCGACGAAGGCCTTGCCGACTTCGCACAGCAGCCCCGGCCGGTCGGCGGCGACCAGTTCCATCACTGTGCGCCGGCCGTCGAGATCCTCGGAAAAGGCGATCCGGGTGGGCGTCGAGAAGAGGCGCACCTGTCGGGGTGGCTGGCGCTGCACGGTGGGCATCCGCCCGCCGTGTTCCAGCGTGGCCTTGCGCACCGCGGTCTCGATCTGCTGCAGTCTTTCGGTGTCACCGATCGGCGAGCCGTCGTTCTCCAGCACCACGTAGGTGTGTACATTGCGGCCGTCGCCCACCGGCACGACACGCGCATCGAGAATATTCAGCCCGAGCTCGTCCAGCGCCCCCGTGGCACGCGCGAAGCTGTGCTGGCCGGTCATCGTGCAGACCATGATCGCCGTGCCGCCGCGCCCCGTCTGTTCCTCGACGGATACCGCGGATTGTTCGCCGCGGTCCTCGAGTCCCGCCAGCACGCGAATGTGCCAGGCGATCTCCTCCGGTGTGTGGCGCAGGAAATACTCGCCGGCGAATCCGCCCCAGACTTCCCGGGCACGCGCCTCGCGGATTCCGCGGGCGGCGAGCAGGGCCAGCGCCTCGGCCTGGGTTTCCTCAACCAGCTGTTCAGAGTCGATCGGCGACTCCAGCCCCGCCCGCAGGGCGCGCTTGACGCTGTCGTAGAACTCCTCGAACAGTGAGGCCTTCCATGCGTTCCACAGCTTCGGGCTGGTGCCGCGGACATCGGCGACGGTCAACACATACAGGTAGTCCAGGTGCGCCTCGTCACCGACCCGGCGGGCGAACTCTGCGACCACCGCGGGATCGTGGATGTCTTTCTTTTGCGCGGTGATGGAGAACACCAGGTGGTTGCGCACCAGCCAGGCGACGAGCCTCGCGTCGTAGGGCGAGAGCCCATGCTCGAGACAGAATGCTTCGGCGTCCACTGCGCCGAGCTCGGAATGGTCGCCGCCGCGCCCCTTGGCGATGTCGTGGAACAGCCCGGCCAGGTAGGCCAGTTCCTGCTTCGGCAGCGACTGCATGATGCGGCTGCACATCGGCATTTCGTGATCGAAGCGAGTCAGGGCGAAGCGGCGCAGGTTCGAGACCACGAACAGCGTGTGCGCATCGACGGTGTACGCGTGGAACAGGTCGAACTGCATGCGTCCGGTGACGCGCCCGAAGGCGGGAATGTAGCGGCCGAGCACCCCGTAGCGATTCATGCGCCGCAATTCGTGCGTGACGCCCTCCGGTGCGCGGATGATGTCGATGAACAGCCGGTGGTGTCGCGGGTTCTGCCGGAACTCTTCGTCGATCAGCGGCAATGCGCGTCGCACGCGGCGGATGGTGCCCGCGCTGACGCCCTTGAGCCCCGGCTCCTGCTGCAGCAACAAAAACATTTCCAGCAGCGCCGAGGGCGTGCGCTCGAAGACCTCGTCGTCGGTGGCTTCGAGGAAATCGTTGCGCACCTGGAAGCGCGCGTTAAGGGCGCGCGGCGGCGCCTCCGGGTCGAGCAGGATGGCTTCCTCGAACAACTGCAGCAGCATCTCGTTGAGCCGCGCGAGTTCCTGCACCGTGCGGTAATACTTCTGCATGAACTGTTCGACCGCGAGGGTGAAGCTGGCATCCTCGTAGCCGAACATCTGCGCGAGCTTCACCTGGTGGTCGAAGAGCAGGCGGTCCTCGCGCCGCCCCGTCACGGTGTGCAGCGCCCAGCGGATGCGCCACAGGAAATTCTGTCCCGCGAGCAGTCTGCGGTACTCGTAGTCTGTCAAAAAGCCCTGCTGCGCGAGTTGGTGGAGGCTGCCGACGCCGAGATGGCGGCGCGCCAGCCAGCAGACGACCTGGATGTCGCGCAGGCCGCCCGGGCTGCCCTTGATGTTCGGTTCGAGGTTGTGCGCCGTGTCGTGGTAGCGATGATGGCGGGCCGTCTGCTCGGCGCATTTGGCCGTGAAAAAGTCCTGTGGCGGCCACAGTTTGTCTGGGGCCGTGACCTGCTGCATGGCTTCGAACAAGGCCGCTTTTCCGTCCAGCAGGCGGGACTCCATCAGCGTGGTGACGACTGTGACGTCGGCTTCGGCCTCGCGGGCGCAGTCTTCGATCGAGCGCACGCTGTGGCCGACCTCGAGGCCGATGTCCCACAGGAAGGTCAGGAAACCGGACACCCGCTCTCGCCAGGCCGCGGTGTCGCCGTCCGGCACGATCACCATGATGTCGATGTCCGAGCAGGGGTGCAGTTCGCCGCGGCCGTAGCCGCCCACCGCGACGAGGGCGAGCTGGTTCGCGACCTCGCCGAGGTGCAGGCGCCATGCACGCACCAGGACGATGTCGATGAGCCGGGCTCGATCGCGTACCAGTTGTTCCACCGGCTCGTGGGCAGTGAAGCGCTGGCGCAACCCTGCATCCCCGCCATCGAGGACGCTGCGGAACTGGCGGACGGTGTCCGGCCCGGGAGAACCCTCCGCGGTGGGCAGGTCGGATTCGATCGCCGCGGCGACGCGCTCGGTGCCGTCCACGGAGGCGCTCAAATCTGCCCCGAAGCGCCCAGCGTGAGCACCTCGTGGCCGTCCTCGGTGACCAGGATGGTGTGTTCCCACTGGGCGGACAAGGAATGATCCTTGGTGACGACCGTCCAGTTGTCGGGCAACAGGCGGACCTGGCGCTTGCCGGCATTGACCATGGGCTCGATGGTGAAGGTCATTCCCGGCAGCAGCTCCAGGCCCGTGCCCGGCTTACCGTAATGCAGCACCTGCGGATCTTCGTGGAATTCCCGGCCGATGCCGTGGCCGCAGTACTCGCGTACGACCGCACAATTCTGCGCCTCGACCCAGTTCTGGATCGCGTGGCCGATGTCGCCGAGCCGGACTCCGGGGCTGACCCTGTCAATGCCGATGCGCATGGCCTCGTGCGCCACCTCGCTGACTCGCCGGCCGATGACGGTCGGCTCGCCCACGTAGAACATGCGGCTGGTGTCCCCGTGCCAGCCGTCCTTGATCACCGTGATGTCGATATTGACGATGTCGCCTTTCTTCAGCTTGCGCTCCCCGGGTATCCCGTGGCACACGACGTGGTTGACGGAGGTGCAGATCGACTTGGGGAAACCGCGGTAATTCAGCGGCGCGGGGATCGCGTCGAGGGTCCCGGTGATATAGCTGTGACAGATCGAGTCCAGTTCCTCGGTGGACACGCCAGGCTGGACGTGCGCGCCGATCATATCGAGGACCTGCGCCGCAAGGCGCCCGGCTTCCCGCATGCCGTCTCGTTCCGCAGCCGTTTTCTTGATCGTTACCGGCATGGTGTCTGCGGCCTCCCGAGCCGCGGCCTCTGGATACTCACCCGCGCTGGCTTCGCGGTGTCCGTAGGGGAGAACTTCATCCCGGTTCAACTACTTAAGCGGCCCCGGCGCATCCGGAGAGATTGTCCGGCGCGGCGGCCTATGGTATAAAGCGCGCGCCTTAATCGCAATTAAATTCCACACACGCACCGTCACGCCCGGCTGGGTGCCTTCTTTTCCTCGGGAAAGCGGGTTGCCGGGTGGGGTGCGTGGAGGCTCAACCCGAAGGAGTACAACATGGCTTCTATCTCCATGCGCCAGATGCTGGAGGCCGGCGTTCATTTCGGCCACCAGACCCGTTTCTGGAACCCGAAGATGTCACCCTACATTTTCGGCGAACGTAACAAGATTCATATCATCAATCTAGAGAAGACCCTGCCGCTCTATCTCAAGGCGCAGGACTTCGTCCGCAAGCTGGCCACCGACGGCGGCAGCGTGCTGTTCGTCGGCACCAAGCGCTCCGCACGCGAATCCATCCAGAAGGAAGCCGAGCGCTGCGGCATGCCCTTCGTCAGCTATCGCTGGCTCGGCGGCATGCTCACGAACTACAAGACCGTGCGTCAGTCGATCAAGCGCCTGTTCGAGCTCGAGCAGATGTCCGAGGACGGCACTTTCGAGAGCCTGACCAAGAAAGAGGTCCTCGGCCTGAAGCGCGAGATGGAGAAGCTCGAGCGCAGCCTGGGCGGCATCAAGAACATGGGCTCGCTGCCCGACGTGCTGTTCATCGTCGATATCGAGCATGAGCGGATTGCCGTGCTGGAAGCCATCAAGCTGGGCATCCCGATCGTGGCGATCGTCGATACCAACTGTTCGCCGGAAGGCATCGACTACGTCATTCCCGGCAACGACGACGCCATGCGCGCGATCCGCCTGTACACCCAGGGCATCGCGGACGCCGTGCTGGAAGGCAAGGCCTCCGTGCCTCAGGTGCCGCAGGGCGAGGACGACTTCGTCGAGGTCGATGACCGTGCGCCGGCTGCGCGCAAGGACGGCGCCCCCCGGCCCGCGGCGAAGCCCGCGCCGCCCACCGCCGGTCCCCAGGTCGCCGAGACCGAGGGCGCTGAGCTCCAGCAGGCAGGCGAGGACGCTGCGGCCCCGGCCGCCGACGAAGCGGCCAAGCCTGCCGCCGCCGAGCCCGCAGACGCCAAGCCCGCGGACCAGTAAGCGAGGTATCCGGATATGAGTATTTCAGCAAGCCTGGTCAAGGAACTGCGCGAGCGCACCGGCGCCGGCATGATGGAGTGCAAGCGGGCGCTCGTCGAGACCGAAGGCGACATCGAGGCCGCGATCGAGCACATGCGCAAGCAGGGACTCGCCAAGGCCGACAAGAAAGCCGGCCGCATCGCCGCCGAGGGGCTGGTGGTCGTCAAGACCACAAGCGATCAGCACACCGGTGTCGTGGTCGAGATCAACTGCGAAACCGACTTCGTGGCGGGCGGGGACGACTTCAAGGGGTTCGCGGACACCGTCGGCGCACTGGTGCTGGAGCATCGCCCTGCAGACCTGGAGGCGTTGCTGGCGCTGCCGCTGGGTGATTCCACCGTCGAGGAAACGCGCCGCGGCCTGATCGCGAAGCTGGGCGAGAACATCGGCGTGCGCCGCTTCGCGATCCTCGAGTCCACCGGCACGGTCGGCAGCTACCTGCACGGCACGCGGATCGGCGTGCTGGTCGCCATCGAGGGTGGCGACGAGGCACTGGTCCGCGACCTGGCGATGCATGTGGCGGCTTCGCGCCCGCAGTACATCGACGAGAGCGAGATTCCGGGCGACTTCCTCGAGAAGGAACGCGAGATCCTCGTCGAGCAGGCGAAAGGCGAGGGCAAGCCCGCCGAGATCGTGGCCCGCATGGTGGAAGGCCGGCTGCGGAAGCAGCTTGCCGAAATCACCCTGGTCGGCCAGCCCTTCGTCAAGGATCCCGACACGACCGTCGGCAAGCTGTTGTCGAGCCACGAGGCGACCGTCGCGGGCTTCGTGCGCTTCGAGGTCGGCGAAGGGATCGAAAAGAAGGCCGACAACTTCGTCGAGGAAGTCATGGCGCAGGTGCGTGGCGGCTGAGCCGCGCGACCTTGCGGCACTTTATCTCGCTGGCCATGGGTCACGGCGCCCGCAGATGAGGTAAGCTTTGGGGCCCCGCGGACAGCGGGGTTCTTTTTTGCGGCAGGCTCTGCCAGGACACAGATCGCGGGGGGCGAGATGACCCGGAAAATTCCGAAACGAATCCTCCTCAAGCTGAGCGGCGAGGCGCTCCTCGGCGGTGTGGACTACGGCATCGACCCGGAGGTGATGAACCGTATCGCCAGCGAGTTACGCGATGTGCGGGAACTCGGGATCCAGGTGGCGGTCGTGATCGGCGGCGGCAACATCTTCCGCGGCGCAGGGCTCGCGCAAGGCGGCATGGACCGCGTCACCGGCGACCACATGGGCATGCTCGGCACCGTGATCAACTCGCTGGCGCTGCAGGACGCCCTCGAGAAACTCGGCGTGCATGCGCGCGTGATGTCGGCCATCAAGATCAACGAGGTTTGCGAGGACTACATCCGGCGCCGCGCGATCAGGCACCTCGAGAAGAGCCGCGTGGTGATCCTCGCCGCCGGCACGGGCAACCCCTTCTTCACGACGGATACCGCCGCCAGCCTGCGGGCGATCGAGATGAACGCGGACCTGCTGCTGAAAGCGACCAAGGTCAACGGCGTGTTCTCCGCCGACCCGGCGAAGTTCCCGGATGCCGAGCGCTACACGCGTCTCACGTACGACCAGGTGCTGGACGCGCGCCTCGGGGTCATGGACGCTACTGCAGTGGTGATGTGCCGGGACAACGACCTGCCGTTGCGCGTGTTCAACGTCCACACCAAGGGCGATTTGCTCAAGATCATCAACGGCGAGGATATCGGTACCCTGGTGACCCGGGCTGCCGACGCCGCCGCGGACGCGTGAGAGGGAAGCAGCATGTTGCAGGAGATCAAGAAAGACGCCGCTGAACGCATGGTCAAGAGCATCGACGCCTTGCGCAACGAGCTCAAGAAACTGCGCACCGGGCGGGCCCACACGAGCCTGCTCGATCACATCACTGTCGAGTACTACGGCAGCCCCGTGCCGCTGAGCCAGGTGGCCAACATCGGCGTCGAGGATTCGCGCACGCTCACGATCACGCCGTGGGAGCGCACCATGGTGCAGGCCGTGGAGAAAGCGGTCATGACCTCGGACCTCGGCTTGAACCCCAACACCGCCGGCACCGTCATCCGCGTGCCGCTGCCGCCGCTGACGGAAGAACGGCGCCGCGACATGGGCAAGGTGGTGCGACATGAGGGCGAGAACGCCAAGGTCGCGATCCGTAACATCCGCCGGGACGCCCTGCAGACGGTGAAGGAGCTCCTCAAGGAGAAAGAGATCAGCGAGGACGACGATCGTCGTGCTCACGAGGAGATACAGCAGTTGACCGACAAGCACATCGCGATCGTGGACAAGGTCGTGGAGGAGAAGGAACAGGAACTCCTGGAGGTCTGAGCCCGCAGGGCCTGGCGCACACCCGGTGAACGTTCCAGACATTCCAGCCCACGTCGCCGTCATCATGGACGGCAACGGCCGCTGGGCGAAGCAGCGCACCCTGCCTCGCCAGGCGGGACACCGCGCCGGCGTCAAGACGGCGCGCCGCATCGTCGAGGCCTGCGCCCGACGCGGCATCGGTGTGCTCACCCTGTTCGCATTTTCCAGCGAGAACTGGCGTCGGCCGAGTCGCGAGGTCGGCGCGTTGATGCGGCTGTTCGTCGAGGCGCTGGATCGCCAGGTGGACGAATTGCACGGCAACGGCGTCCGCCTCATGTTCATCGGTGACCGGAGCGGCTTGTCGGACACGCTGCAGGCGCGGATGACGGCGGCGGAAGAGACCACACGGGACAACACCCGCCTGACACTGGTGATTGCGCTCGCCTACGGCGGGCGGTGGGATATCGTCGCGGCGGCCCGGGCGCTGGCGCGCGAGGTGGCTGCCGGCCGATTGGATCCGGAGGCGATCGACGACGCGATGTTCGCGGAGCGCCTCGCGCTCGCCGGGCTACCGGACCCGGACCTGTTGATACGCACGGGTGGCGACCACCGCGTCAGCAATTTCCTGCTGTGGAACCTGGCTTACGCGGAATGCTGGTTCACGGATCGCTTGTGGCCGGACTTCGACGAACGGGACCTGGACGTCGCCCTCGACCGTTTCCGCGGCGTGGAGCGGCGTTACGGCCGAATATCCGAGCAACTCGAGGATGCCCTGGAGGACGACGCATGTTGAAGGAGCGAATCATCACGGCGCTGCTGCTGGTGATCGCGCTGCTGACCGTGCTGTTCTTCGCCTCGGAAGACGTCGGTGTCGTGTTGTTCGGCCTTTTGTTGCTCGTGGCCGCGTGGGAGTGGGCCGGACTGGCGCAGGCCGCCCGGCCGGTGATCCGTGCGGCATACACCCTGTCGGCCGCGCTGCTGATCGGCTGGCTCGCCTGGTGGACACCCACCGGTGACATGCCGGCGCCATTTCTCTGGGCCCAGCTGCTCGCCTGGGGCGCGACTGCCGTGTTGCTGGTGCGCTTCCCCGTGATTGTTCCGCGGCCGGTAGTGGCGGTCGCCGGACTCGTCATTCTGCCGCTCGCCTGGTTGACGTTCGCGCACGTCCTGAAGACCGACGCGTTCGGCGCCTGGTGGGCGCTGTACCTGTTCGTCGTGGTGGCGGCCGCCGACGTGGGTGCCTACTTCGTCGGCCGCCGCTTCGGGCGTACCAAGCTGGCCGTGAAGGTCAGCCCGGGGAAGACCTGGGAAGGACTGTTCGGCGGGCTGGCGTTCGTCGCGCTGGTCAGCCTGGGCGCGGCGTGGTGGTTCCAGGTCCCCGCGCCGCCCATCGTGGCGCTGTCGCTGGCGGTGGCCGCGGTCTCCGTGATCGGGGATCTCGGCATCAGCATGCTCAAGCGCAGCATCGGCCTGAAGGACACGGGCCAGATTTTTCCGGGCCACGGCGGAGTGCTCGATCGCATCGACAGCCTCCTCGCCGCGCTGCCGGTCTACGTCATCGGTCTGCGCTGGCTGGTGTCGCCTTGATCGGCCTGGCCATTCTCGGCGCCACCGGCAGCGTTGGCGTCAACACGCTGGATGTCGTGGCCCGCAATCCGGGACGCTTTGCGGTGCGGGCGCTGACCGGCTGTCGCAACTGGCCTGTATTGCTGGAACAGTGCCGCCGGTTTTCGCCGTCGGTCGCGGTGCTCGCCGATGACGCCGCCGCTGCGCAGCTCGCGGCCGCCGTGGCGGCGGAGGGTCTCGCCGTGGAAGTGCGCTCCGGCGCGGCGGCGCTGGAGGATGTGGCGCGTCGCGAGGACGTGGATGCCGTCATGGCGGCCATCGTCGGTGCGGCCGGGCTGTTGCCGACCCTGGCTGCGGCCCGCGCGGGCAAGCGTGTCCTGCTGGCGAACAAGGAAGCGGTGGTGATGGCCGGGCGACTGCTCAACGAAGCGCTGATTGCCTCCGGCGGCACGCTGGTGCCGATCGACAGCGAGCACAACGCCCTGTTCCAGTGCCTGCCGGACGGCCGCGGCGACGACCCTGACGGGGCGGGCGTGGTCGGTCTTCTGCTCACTGCATCCGGGGGGCCGTTCCTGGACACGCCGGTGGAGGCGCTCGCCAGCGTGACGCCCGACGCGGCCTGCCAGCACCCGAACTGGGAAATGGGGCGGAAGATTTCGGTGGATTCGGCGACCATGATGAACAAGGGCCTGGAGATCATCGAGGCCTGCTGGCTGTTCGGGGTCGACCCGGAGCGCGTCCGCGTGGTTGTCCATCCGGAGAGCATCGTGCATTCGCTGGTCGAGTACCGGGACGGCTCGGTGCTGGCGCAACTCGGCAATCCGGACATGCGCACGCCCATCGCGCATGCCCTGGCCTGGCCCGAGCGGATGCTGTCCGGCGCCAAGCCGCTGGATCTCGTCGCGCTGGGACGACTAAGTTTCCGGCCGGCCGAGCCCGAGCGGTTCCCGTGCCTGGGCCTGGCGATCACGGCGGCGAAGGCGCGGGGCGGGGCCCCCGTCGTTCTGAATGCGGCCAACGAGGCGGCGGTCGCGGCATTCCTCGCGGGCACGATCGGTTTCACTTCGATTTCGACGGTCATCGACTCGGTTCTGGCACAATATGCAGGTCCCGATCCGGCCGACCTCGAGGCGATCCTGGCGCTGGATGCGGAATCCCGGCTCTCGGCCGAGGAGAAAATACGGGATCTGGCACTCTAACCCTTCGCCGGCACCTTGCCGGCGGAAGTTCATTGCGACCTGAGGAACATTTTGAGCGGAATACTGACCTCGGCCCTGGCTTTCGTAGTCGCCATCGCAGTCCTGGTGGCGGTGCACGAGTTCGGGCATTTCTGGGTTGCACGGCGCCTGGGCATCAAGGTCCTGCGATTCTCGATCGGTTTCGGCCGGCCCCTGTGGCGTCGGACGGGCGCCGATGGCACCGAGTACTGGGTATCCGCCGTGCCCCTGGGCGGCTACGTGAAGATGCTCGACGAGCGCGAAGGCGACGTGGCCCCGCAGGACCTGGAGCGCTGTTTCAACCGGCAGCCGCCGTCGCGGCGCATCGCCGTGCTGTTCGCGGGGCCGGCGTTCAATTTCCTGTTCGCCATCGCCGCCTACTGGATCATGTTCGTCGTCGGCGTGCCGGCGATGAAGCCGCTGGTCGGCGCCATCGAGCCGGATTCGCCGGCCGCCGAGGCGGGTTTGCGCGCGGGTGACCTGATCGTGGCGGTGGACGACGCGCGCACCGGCACCATGATGGCGGCGCAACTGGAGATGTTGCAGTCCATGGTGCCGGGCGGCCGGGCCACGCTGGAGCTGGAGCGGGCGGATGGCAGCCGGACCAGTGCACAGATTGCCTACGACGGCGACACCCACGCCCTAACGGAGCCAGGCG
>Ga0102938_10003067_pt1 | contig 12513 bp, 12 predicted proteins | sample SalPonR2_B_D2_MG_FD_84516 | JGI IMG/M metagenome (GOLD analysis project Ga0102938, IMG submission 84516) | Salt pond soil microbial communities from South San Francisco under conditions of wetland restoration - Salt Pond MetaG R2_B_D2_MG | ecosystem: Environmental > Aquatic > Marine >... | reverse complement strand
TGAATTTAAGGATTTTTCCGGGTCAAAAAAAAGAGTTTGATTTTTCGCTTAGGCAAATAAAAGGTGAAATTTTAGTGGTTTCTCAATTTACACTTTGCGCTTCAACAGCCAAAGGTCGTCGTCCGGATTTTTCTCAAGCGGCTGAATCGGAAAAGGCCAAGATCTTGTATGAATTATTTGTTGAAAAACTGACAAAAAACAACCTTAAAATTGCCACTGGACAATTTGGTAAGATGATGAAGGTTGATTTGCAAAACAGCGGGCCGGCTACTTTTATATTAAACAGCGTACAAAAGGCTTAAAAAATGTTTCTTGAATATACGGAAGATAAAAATTAATAATTATAAAAATATGAATGAAAAAAAACAGATTAATCAAGATTCTTTAGAATGGTTGCAAAATATGCGACATTCATTGAGCCATGTTTTGGCTATGGCAGTATTAAAATTATTTCCCGAAGCCAAACTGGCTATTGGTCCGGCTATTGAAAACGGTTTTTATTATGATTTTGATTTGGGTGAAAAAGCTTTTTCCAAAAAAGACTTAAAAAAAATAGAAAAAGAAATGCGTAAAATTGTTAAGGCTGATTATGAATTTAAACAATTTGTTTTGCCGGTAGACAAAGCCAAAGAACAATTAAAAGATAATCCATATAAATTGGAAATGCTGGAAGAATTGGCAGATCAAGGAGAAAAAGAAATAAGCTTTTTTGAAAATGTGGATAAAGAAGGTAATAGGGTTTTTGTGGACATGTGCCGAGGACCTCATGTTCAATCTACCGGTCAGGTCGGAGCTTTTAAATTACATAAAGTGGCCGGGGCTTATTGGCGCGGAGATGAAAAAAATAAAATGTTGCAAAGAATTTACGGTTTGGCTTTTGAGACCAAAGAAGAAATTCAAGAATATTTGGAATTGTTAAAAGAAGCGGAAAAAAGGGATCATCGAATAACCGGTAAAGATTTATTTTTAATTGATCCAAAAGTGGGATTGGGCTTGGCCATGTGGAAACCCAAGGGAGCTTTACTGTGGAAAATAATTGAAGATTTTTGGAATAAGGCGCATTTGGAAAACGGATACGATTTGGTTAGAACCCCTCATATTGGTTCACGAGCTTTATGGGAAACCTCGGGACATTGGAACTTTTATAATGATTCCATGTATCCGCCTTTGGAAGTCAGCAAATCCTTGGAAGAAGAGCAAAAAGGGGAAACGGTTGATCGTCCCAAAGAAGAATATTTACTAAAACCGATGAATTGTCCTTTTGCCGTGCAGATTTACAAATCGGAAAAATGGTCATATCGAGATCTGCCTTTGCGTTGGGCCGAGTGTGGAACGGTTTATCGTTATGAAAAGTCAGGGGAACTGTCCGGTTTGACCAGAGTGCGTGGCTTTACTCAAGATGATGCTCATATTTTTTGCACGCCGGAGCAGGTGGAGGAAGAATTGGCTCGGGTTGGCAAATTTGTAAAATATATTTTTGATTCTTTTGGTTTTGAAAATTATAAAATATATCTTTCAGTCAGTGATCCTGAAAAGGGCGAAAAGCAAGTTGGAGACAAAAAAGGTTGGCAACTAGCGGAAAAAACCTTACAAAAGGTGGCTGAAAAGTTGAGTATTGATTATCAAATAGATAAAGGTGAAGCCGCTTTTTACGGACCAAAGCTTGATTATAAAGTAAAAGACGCTTTAGGTAGAGAATGGCAGTGTGCCACTATTCAATTTGATTTTAATCTGCCGGAAAGGTTTGATATGACTTATACTGATTCTAAAGGAGAAGAAGTGCGACCGTATATGATTCATCGTGCTTTGCTAGGTTCGTTTGAACGGTTTATTGGACTTTTAATTGAACATTATAAGGCGGCTTTTCCTTTGTGGTTGTCTCCCGAGCAAATAAGGATTTTGCCGGTTTCAGAAAAATTTGATGACTATGGTCAAGAGATTTTAGAAAAATTACACCAACACGGTTATAGAGTAGAGCTGGATAATAACGGAGAATCTTTGCCCAAAAGAATTAGGCAAGGAGAAAAAGACAAAATACCATATCTTTTAGTAGTGGGAGAAAAAGAAGTTGATGATAAAACCGTGGCTGTTCGACAAAGAGGAAAAGGCGATTTGGGTGCGGAAAAAATCAGTGATTTTCTAAGCAAACTGGAGAGTGAGATAAAACAAAAAAAATAAAAAAGCGAGCTCTGGGAGCAGAGCTCGCTGTCGCTGTCTTATCTATCTTTCTCATATTGGCGTCGAAACATTCTCAATATGACAAAAAAGTAGACTTCCGCCATATAGAGTTCTCCCGGAACCGGATATTCCGGTGGCGGAAATGGTTTATCCTCCGGAAAGTCGGGAGGAGGAATTTTCTTGTATTTTGGTTTGAGGAAAAGTACTCTGTCCCGGTGTTCAACAAAAAAGACTTGTCGAGCTTTGTTAAAGTTAAAGCCGGGCAATATTTCTTTTTCCATCGATTCCCAGACCTGTTCCTCCGTCTCGGCCAAATCATATATGTTCCGGTGATACGGAGGAGCTCCTTCATCCCTGACCTGCTCCAAGGTTTCGTTGCTTACTTGAATTTTCCCAATAAGACAATGTAAAGCCTTTTTTAGCATAGTTGATTGATACGGGCTGAGTCCGCATCTTTTGGTTCTTGATGGGTTTGCCAAATATTTTTCATTGAGAAATTCAATGTATTTGAGTACCCAATTTTCTTTTGGTTTTTGGGAGACGGTTTTTTTGTTTTTTAGGTCTTCTTCAAGTCGTCGATCTTGCAAAAACAAAATATTATCGTTTTTGATTTTCTTTTTAGGGCCTTTTTTATTCCGATACTTTTTCATTGAAAACTCCCTTGGTTTGTTTGATTAAAAAGAACAGATTGAATTGTTTGTCTTCGTTTTACTTTATTATAATCAGCGATATTTGTCAAGAGGGGTTATATTTTTATAAAAAATGCGTTATAATGTAATTGTCCCAACAAAAATTTTTATTTATGAAAAAAGTATTTACTTACCTAATTTTAGCCAGTTTGTTTTTGGTAAACCCGGTTTTTGCGGCCGGAGATCCATATTTTAATGAGCAATGGTACTTGGAACAAATAGGCGCAACTGAAATTTGGTCTACAACTAAAGGTAGTGAGAATATTGTAGTGGCGGTAATTGACACAGGAGTTGATTTGGATCATCCTGATTTGCAAAATAATATTTGGAACAATCCGGATGAAATCGCCGGTAATGGTATTGATGACGATCAAAACGGTTTTATTGATGACAAGCATGGTTGGGATTTTATTGAAAATAAAAATAGTCCGGAGCCGAAATTCAATGGTATAAGCAATAAGCAGGCGGTAAGTCATGGAACTTTTGTGGCCGGGTTAATTGCCGCTATTCATGATAATAACCGCGGGATAAAAGGAGTAACAGCCAAAACCAAAATAATGCCTTTGGTTAGTTTAAATTATACCGGTTGGGGCACTTCGAATCATGTTTCTCAAGCGGTTGATTATGCGGTGAACAATGGAGCCGATATTATCAATTTAAGTTTTGGGGGTAATGAATATAGCACAAAATTAAAAAAAAGTATTATTCAAGCCTATAACCAAGGAGTTTTGGTGGTGGCGGCCGCGGGAAACGCCTTGAACGGTGATGAGATTGGGGCGAATTTAAGCGATGATCCGCTTTATCCGATTTGTTATGATCAAGACTTTTCAGTTAATAGAATCCTTGGTGTTATTGCCAGTGATAAAAATAACCAAGTGGCGGATTTTACCAATTACGGAGCCGGTTGTGCTGATTTGGCCGCCCCGGGTTTGGATCTTATCAGTACGGTTTACCAAGATTCATCCAGATCTTTTTATCTTGATTATTATGCTCAAAATTGGAGTGGCAGTTCTTTTTCAGCGGCTTTGGTTTCCGGAGCGGCCGCTTTGCTTAAATCAATTGATAAAGGATTGATTCCGGCGGAAATGATTTCTTTGTTAAAAGAAAATTCTTCTCTTTTGTTTACCGAGAAAAAGCATGAGAATAAAGTCGGACAAGGGGTGTTAAATATTAAAAAAGCCATAACCAGTATTTATACCGGAGAACCGATTGATTTTTCGGACGAAGAACAAATGGATATAGATAACAGTCAACCTAAAACTCCGTTTCAGCAAAATCCGGACACTTCCAAGGTTAGGGATTTTCATAATTTTTATTTTGCCCCTAAATCCGGGGCTTCGGGATATTTTCAGAAGATAGACAACTCTTTTAATTTAAAAAAGCAAGTGGAGATTTTTTTCGGAGACAAATTCAAAGGAGCCAATATTCAACTTGGCGATATAAATAATGATCAGCTTAATGAAATAATTGTTGGTGCAACCAAAGGAGCTAATTCCTATGTTAGGATCGTTGACAACAACGGAGATGTCAGCAAAAGTTGGTTGGCCTTTGAATATGAATTTATCGGTGGAGTAAAAGCTGATGCGGCCGACCTTGATAACGACGGTTTGGCGGAAGTGGTGGCCGCACCGCAATCGGGACGAGAACCGGTGGTACGGATTTTTGATATTAACGGTAATAAAAAAAGTGAATTTTTTGCCTACAACAGAAATTATATTGGTGGACTGGACGTGGTTTTGGGTGATGTTGATGGGGATGATGAAATTGAAATCATTACTGCGCCAAATGCCGGGTTATTGCCCAAGGTCAAAGTTTTCAGTGCCAACGGTGAACTGGAATCAAGCTTGGTGTCTTATAACCCCAACTTTTTGGGCGGAGTAAATATTGCTTTGGCTGATGTGAACAATAATGGCGTCTTGGATATAATTACCGGCGCCGGAAGCGGAGGAGGACCCCATGTTCAAGTTTTTGATTCACAGGGGAACAGATTGGCCAGTTTTATGGCTTATGACACAAGTTTCCGTGGCGGAGTGGAAGTGGCCGGGATTGATTGGAACAGTGATGGTTATACCGATATTGTAACCGCCGCCGGACCGGGCGGTATTCCGCATGTTCGCGTTTTTACCGGCACCGGCGATTTAATCACGGAAAAACTTGTATTGCCGGCTGATTTTGTTTCCGGAATAAATATTGTTGCTGATTAATTTAAATAAAATTATTATTAAAATTTTAATACTATGATTAAAGATGTGGCGGTAAAAAACCTAAAAAAATATTGTGACGACCGGGGATTTTTTGCCGAGATTATCAAAGAAGGGGAGGAAACCTTTCATCCGGTCAAACAAACCAGCTATACGGAGACTCAACCGGGCGTGATCAAGGCGTTTCATTGGCATAAAAAACAATGGGATGTTTGGTTTGTAGCCAAAGGAATGGCGCAGGTGGTTTTGCACGATATGCGTGAGGATTCTCCGACAAGCGAAAAAACTCAAGTGATTTATGCCGGACAAGATAATCCGGTTTTGATCGCCATACCGCCTTTTGTGGCACATGGTTACCGAGTTTTGGGCAATGAAAAGGTCGGCCTTTTTTATCATACCAGCCAGCCGTATAATCCGGAAGAACCTGATGAACAAAGAATGGCTTTTGATGATCCCCGGATAGGTTTTGACTGGCAAACCAAAAATCGTTAAAAATATGACCAAAGATAAACATTTTGCTCCTTATGATCGGATAAACAGATTTCTTTTGCCGATTGTTCCCAAAAAATTAAGGCCAAATCATTTAACTTTTTTTCGTCTGATTGTTTCTCCGGTTTTGATAATTTTATTGGCCGGACACCAATATTTATATTCTTTGATTTTGTTCGTAGTTTTGGCGGTGACCGACATGTTGGACGGTTCCCTTGCTCGTTTAAGAAATCAGATAACTGATTGGGGGAAAATTTGGGATCCGGTGGCTGATAAGGTTTTAATCGGGATTGTGGTGGTTATGCTTTTATTGGAAGTGAATTTAGCCTTGACCGTTCTTTTGGTGGCTTTTGAAATGGCTTTCATTTTGGGTGGTTCTTTTATTCGTATGAAGATGAAGGATGTGGAAATTTCAGCCAATGTTTGGGGGAAGATAAAAATGAATCTCCAATGCTTGGGCGCGGTATTTTTAATGCTTGGTGCTATTTTGTCATGGAATTTATTTATCCCCTTGGCTCAAGTCTTTTTATATTTAAGCCTGTTTTTTGCCGCTTTGAGTATGTTGAGGAAAGGCATTTAAAAATAATTCATAGATAGATTTAATATGGTTGATTGTTTATTCTGTAAAATAATAAAAAAAGAAATACCGGCTCAAATTGTTTACGAAGACGAGTCGGTGATGGCTTTTTTGGATATCAAACCGGTAAATCCGGGGCATACCTTGCTTATTCCCAAAGAACATTTTGCTGATATGGATTCGGCTTCGGGAGAGTCTTTGCGCAATATTGTCAGCGTAGCTCCGAAAATTGCTCGCGCGATTATGCAAGCCTTGGGTTATGAAGCTTATATTTTTAGCACGAATAACGGGGAAGCGGCCGGACAAGAAGTCAAGCATTTGCATTTTCATATTATCCCCCGAGCCAAGAAAGATGGTCATCTTCCTTTTGCTCAAGGAACTTATAAAGAAGGTGAAATGGAGGAAATAGCGGAAAAAATTCAAAAGCAATTAAAATAAATTTTATTTGTCAAAAAACCGATTATATTATAAGCTGTATTTAGCGAGAAATAACCTATTTTTATGAAGATTTTAGTGACCGGAGGGGCGGGCTTTATCGGAGCCAACTTTATTCATTATATTTTGAACAAATATCCTCATTACCAAGTGGTAAATTTGGACAAACTGACTTATGCCGGTAATTTGGAAAATTTAAAGAATTTTGAAAACAATTCAAATTATATTTTTGTAAAAGGAGATATTTTAAACTCCGAACTGGTGGAACATTTGGTGCAGGACGGTGTGGATTTAATAGTGCATTTTGCCGCCGAATCGCATGTGGATCGTTCGGTTTTGGATCCGGGCTCATTTGTCAGAACCAATTTTTTGGGCACGCATGTGCTTTTGGAGGTGGCCAAAAAATTTAATATTCGTTTTCATCATATTTCTACCGACGAGGTTTTCGGTTCTTTGACTTTGGAGGAAAAACAAAAGCTTTTTCACGAAGAAAGTGCTTACGATCCCAAGAGTCCTTATTCTTCCTCCAAGGCTGCTTCAGATCATTTGGTCAGAGCTTATCATCATACCTATGGTTTGCCGGTGACCATTTCCAATTGTTCAAATAATTACGGACCTTATCAATTTCCGGAAAAAGTTATTCCCTTGTTTGTCAGCAATCTTTTGGAAGGCAAGAAAGTGCCGCTTTACGGGGACGGAAGAAATGTGCGCGACTGGATTCATGTGGAAGATCATTGTCGAGCTTTGGATAAAATAATTCATCAAGGAAAAATCGGCCATACTTATTGTGTGGGCGGAGACAGCGAAAAATCCAATTTTGAATTAACCATGCAGATATTAAAAGCCATGGGATTTGGTGAGGAAATGATAGAGTATGTGCAGGATCGTCCGGGTCATGATCGGCGTTATGCCATTCGTTCGCACAAAATTCAGGCCGAATTGGACTGGAAACCGAAATATGATTTTGAAGAAGGTCTTAGAAAAACCGTTCAATGGTATATTGATCATGAGGACTGGTGGAAAAAAATAAAATCCGGAGAATATAAGGAATATTATGAAAAATGGTACAACAGACAATAATTTATTTTCTGAAAAAACAAGGATAAGGCCTTGTTTTTTTGTTTGACTTTTGAACCAGATTTGATAAAATAAAAAAAAAGACAAATGATTAAAAGAGGAGGTGGGAATCTCCTTATTTGTAATAATTTTTATGAAAATTCTTATCACCGGTGCCGGCGGAACGCTGGGCCAAACATTAAAAAAAGCTTTTGCCGATCATGAAGTGACCGCTTGGGAAAGAGCGGATTTGGATATTACGGACGAAAAGCAAGTTGAAAAAAAGATTTTAGCACTCAGACCTCAGGTTATTATTAATGCAGCCGCTTATAATGCGGTTGATGAATCTGAGGATCGTTTTGATTTGGCGTTAAAAATAAATCACCATGGTCCGGTTAATCTGGCCAAAGCTGCCGCCGGAGTCGGAGCCGTCCTGATTCATTATTCCACGGATTATGTTTTTAACGGTGAGAAAAAAGACGGTTATGTGGAACATGATCTACCTGCCCCGATTTCTCGATATGGAGAATCAAAATATTTGGGAGAAGAAGCCAGGGAACATAACCCGGAAACATATATAGTCAGAACTTCCAGATTATTTGGTTTGCCCGGACATTCCGAAGGAGGCAAAAAAAGTTTTGTGCAAAAAATGTTGGAATTGTCCGAAAAAAAGCAAGAATTGCAAGTGGTTGATGAGGAGGTCAGTTGCCCGACTTATGTTAATGATCTGGCGGTTCAAACCAGACTTTTATTGGAAGGCAATTATCATCCCGGTATTTATCATGTGGCCAATGAACCCGGTTGTACTTGGTATGAATTTGCGCGTGAAATTTTCCGTTTGGCAGGGCGCCGGGTTTCAATTTCTCCCGTTTCCGGAGATAAATTCAAAAGGCCGGCGGACAGACCAAGGCATTCTATTTTAAAAAATACTAAAATGCCTGAAATGAGAACATGGAAAGAGGCTCTGGAGGATTTTTTGTTTGAATTGGGGGAACTTAACTATGACAAAGACCAACAGAAAGACCTTGAAATTTTTGATGAGACAAAGAAGGAAGAAATGGAAAAGAAAGAAATACAAAATGAGATATTAAAACAAAAAAAAGAGACTAAAGAAGAAGACCAATCAAGAACGGGAACCAAGGAAGGAGAAAAGATTGATATAAAAGTGGAAAGGAAAGAAGAATTTAAAGAAAAAAAAGAAACCAAGAAAATGAAAGGTATTATTTTATCCGGAGGTAAAGGAACCAGACTTTATCCTTTAACTAAAATAACCAGTAAACAGCTTTTGCCAGTTTATAATAAGCCGATGATCATGTATCCTTTGGAAACTTTAATTCAAGCGGGCATAAAGGAAATTTTGGTTATTGTGGCACCGGAATATGCCGGTCAATATCTTCAACTTCTTGGATCCGGTTCAGAATGGGGAGTAAAAATTACCTATGAAATTCAGGAAAAACCAAAAGGCTTGCCCGAGGCTTTTGTTATCGGGGAAAATTTTATTGGTCAGGATAATGTGACCATGATTTTGGGTGATAATTTGTTTTTTGATCATGATTTCACCAATGATATTAAAAGTTTTGAAAAGGGTGGTAGGATTTTTGCCGTGGAAGTACCCGATCCGGAAAGATTCGGAGTGGTGGAGTTTGATGAACATCAAAAGGTGCTTTCCATTGAGGAAAAACCCAAAAAACCTAAAAGCAACTACGCTGTACCCGGTATTTATATTTTTGATAATCGGGTGGTGGATATAGCCAAAAAAATAAAACCGACTTGGAGAGAGGAAACCGATATCACAGAGGCGCATAAAGCTTTTTTGGATATGGACGAATTAGATGTCCGTTTGGTACAGGGACGGTGGTTGGATGCCGGAACTCATAAATCATTGTTACAGGCCGGTAATATTGCGGCCAGTGATGCATTTTTGAAAAAAATGGGGTATAATAAAGAGGCCATGAAATAAATATAAAAAACCCTACTTAATTGGCCGGACTACCGATTAAGTAGTCTGGTTTTAAATTAGATTTATTATGAAACATTTTAAGCTAAATCCCGTTATCGGGCGGAGCCTGAAATTGGCTTGGAAAAATAAAAAACTTTGGTTGTTTGGTTTTTTTATCGGAGGAAGTCTTGCTGTTATGCAGTATTCCGGTGGAAAGTGGCAAGAGTTTAAAGAAAAAATATCTTTATTTTCTTGGGAAAATATAAGGACTATCTTATTGGATGGACAGATTTTAAGTAATGTTTCGGTTGTCTTGTTGTTTTTATTGGCAATTTATATTTTGACCGCTTGGGCCAGGGGCGGTATTTTAGCCGCTTTAGCTTATTTGAAAAAAGGACAAAACAAATATTTTAAAGTCGCTGCTAAGACGGGGTGGTCTCGATTATTTCGACTTTTTTTAATAGATTTGTTTTTTGGTGCGATAGGACTTTTCCTTTTTGTTTTGGGGGCTGAATTTTTATCAGGTTCATATCGGGTTTTGTCTTTTGTGGCCATCGGGGTCTGGTTGATTATGACTTTACTTTTATTTTTGTCTCGACACTATATTTACTGCGCCGCGATTTATGAGGATAAAGGTGTTTTTCCGGCTATAAAGTCGGGCGTTTTATTATATTTTACGAATTTTAAAAAATTAACATTGGTAAAAGTTGTTGAAATAGGCTTATGGCTTTTGAGCGGTTTGGCGATTGCTTTGATTTTGTTTATCAGTTTGATTCCTTTTACAGTCGTTGGACTGGTTTTAATGCTTGGTTTTAATATTTTACCCATAAAGACTCTAGGCTTATTAGTTTTTATAGTTTTGATGATAATTTTTTTGATCGCTCGATCAATTGCCAATATATTTATTTACAGCTATTTGACCGAGGTTTATTGGTTGATTAAACAATAGTTTTAGATATAACAAAAAAAGAGCCAAAAGGCTCTTTTTTTGTTTTTCAAAATTAATGGAGGTCGGTGAAGAGCAGGTAGTCTTCGGCTATAAGATAGACTTTTTCGGTTCCGGAGGAAATTTCAAAGGAGCTGACTTCTTTTATGTTCATATCAATTATAAAGTGACCGTCGCGATTGTCCATTTCAATAATATGTAATCCTTTGTCTTGTAAAGTTAAACAATAGTTTGGATTTGTGTGCCATTTTGCCGAAATTAAACCTTGGCTATAGCGAGTAATATTATAATCAGTCAATGAAGAATCATTAAGATTTATAAAAGAAAGCTCCTGAGGAGTTTGAATAAGTACCAAGTTGTTTTCTTTGTGATAGTCAATGTTTTTTATATTTTTTTTGTAAAAAAGAATTTTGTCCAGTTCCGTGTTTATTATAAAAAGTTTTTCTTGGTCGAGTTGTTTTAGAAGAATTTTATTATCAATAAAATCAATAAGTTTATATTTTTTTTGTTTTAATTCCAATAGTTTATAGTTGATGCTTGGATTCTCCAGGTCTTTTTTTGTTAAAAATTTTTGTTTATTTTGTTCATATATGTAGTAGAGAAAGTCCTTGTTGACAATAAAATCACTTATATTATAATTTTTCATTTCTTGGATTTTTTCAGAGGATTTTTTTAGGAAATTGAACTGATACAATGTCCGATCAGACATAAAATAGGCTAAATGTGGATCATTTTTATCCCAAGTGAAATTTTTGAGATTTTTTGGCAATTTTAATTCTGAAAAAGGAAAAAAGTTGTTTTGTCTCAGGAGGTTGAAAAATATTCTTTTTTGCCCTTCGGAAAAAACAATAAAGGAACTTTTGGCGGACCAGTCTATTTTCGGAGCTAGTATTTGTTTATTCTGGTTATAGATTAATCTTATTTTTCCGTCAATCATATCCAGTAAATAAAGATAACCTTGTTCAAAGTCATTAACAACAAAAAGAGCTTTTTCATTGTTTGGAGAGAAAAATATTTGATCTATCTCGTGATCTATTATTTTTTGCAGTTCAGGTTTTTTAAAAAGATGAATATTTTGAGCAAAGGTTGTTTTTTGACTTTTTACGGGCAAGGTTTTTTCCCAGGTGAAGTATCCCGGTTTTTTTAATTTAATTGTGTAATTGTTGGGTAAAAGGCGGTTTATTCGTGAGTCGGTTTTTTCATTTTGTTTTATACCGTTTAAATATATTTCAGCATTGTCGGGCTTTGTTTCTATTATAATTGAGCCGGTTTTATCCAAACGGCCCTTTTTTAGATTCAATTTATAACCGGCCGTGTATAAAATCAAAAGTGGTGATCCGATTAAAAAAACGGTTAATAAAAATAAAAAAATTAAGACTCTGGTTTTTTTCTTCATATTTTGTATATACTATGTTTTTTTGAAAAAAATAGCAAATTACTATTTTTGGCTATGCTTTAAGGCTGTGGTATAATTATAGTGTAAAATTTAAAAAAAATAAAACGATTCTATGAAAAACAAGGAATTACTTACTGAAAACATTATTAAAATTTTAGACATTGAAGGGTTACCTACGGAAAAAAAACAGCAAATTTTAGACAAAATGGTCTCTTTGGTGCAAAAAAAAGTCATGTTGCGGGTGGCCGAGGATTTAACTCCCGAACAGTTTGATGAACTGGAAAAACGCCACGGCAATGACTTGGATGTTTTGGCTTATTTGGCGGAAATTTTCCCTAATTTTGCTGAAATGGTGGAGGAAGAAACAAAGAAAATTAAAGAAAAAGCAACTAAAACCGCTAAACAAGTGGAAGAATAAACAATATTTGACTTTATTTATGTCAAAGAAACATATTATTGATAAGATGCAAAAAGCTTATGACGAGTTTGAGGAACAGATAAAAGAATTGGAAAAAAAAGCGGATAGGGAAGTGGCTGAATCAATCAAAAAAATAGATAAAAACCAAATAAAACAAACTCTTCAAGAAATAAGGGATAAATTTTAATT
>Ga0102938_10003064_pt1 | contig 12519 bp, 17 predicted proteins | sample SalPonR2_B_D2_MG_FD_84516 | JGI IMG/M metagenome (GOLD analysis project Ga0102938, IMG submission 84516) | Salt pond soil microbial communities from South San Francisco under conditions of wetland restoration - Salt Pond MetaG R2_B_D2_MG | ecosystem: Environmental > Aquatic > Marine >... | reverse complement strand
GTGCTTTCTTTGCCATGTCGTCGCCTCAGCTCACTTCTTCTTGCCGCCGTAGCGAGGGCCACGGTTCTTCTTCTTGCGGGGCTCGTTCTCGGCGTCGGCGCCCTTCTTGAAGGGGAAGCCGAAGGCGTCGAGCAACGCTTTTCCGCCGTCGTTGTCGTCGGCGGTGGTCACGATCGTGATGTCCATGCCGCGAGGCTGGTCGGCCTTGTCCGGATCGATCTCTGCGAACATCGTCTGTTCGTTGAGCCCGAAGGTGTAGTTGCCGTGTCCGTCCCACGAGTGGGCGGGCAGGCCGCGGAAGTCGCGGATACGGGGGATCGCAACCGAGATCAACCGATCGAGGAACTCCCACATCCGGTCGCCCCGCAGCGTCACCTTGACGCCGATGGCCTGACCTTCACGCAATTTGAAGTTGGCGATCGACGTGCGGGCCTTCGTGACGATCGGCTTCTGGCCGGAGATCACGGTGAGATCGGCGACGCAGCCTTCGATCAGCGACGGCTGGCCGGCGGCCCGACCCATGCCCATGTTGATCACGATCTTCTCGAGGCCGGGAACCTGCATGACGTTCTGGATGTCCAGATCCTCCTGCAGCTTGGCCTTGATCTCGTCGTTGTAGCGCACCTTGAGACGCGGCACGGTCGTTTCCACAGTGGCGGTGCTCATCCGATGACCTCTCCGCTCGGGCGGGCGACGCGCACCTTGGTGCCGTCGTCTCGGACCTCGTAGCCCACACGGACCTTCTTGCCCTTGTGCACCAGCATCACGTTGCTGGCGTCGAACGGCAGGTCCTTCTCGATGATGCCGCCGGCCTCGTTGGCACGACGCGGCTTCTGGTGCTTGGACGCCGTGTTGACGCCGTGCACCATGATCTTGTTGGTCTTCGGGAAGACGGAGGCGACCTCGCCCTGCTTGCCCTTGTCCTTGCCGGTGATCACCTCGACGGTGTCACCCTTCTTGAGTTTCATCACAGCACCTCCGGTGCCAGCGACACGATGCGCATGAACTTGCGGTCACGCAGCTCACGGCCGACAGGGCCGAAGATGCGGGTGCCGCGTGGGGTGAGGTCGTCCTTGATCAGCACGGCCGCGTTCTCGTCGAAGCGGATGTAGCTGCCGTCGGGACGACGCTTTTCTTTCTTGGTACGGACGACGACGCACTTGACGACTTCACCCTTCTTGACGGCAGCGCCGGGCATCGCATCCTTGACCGTGGCGACGAAGATGTCACCGATCGAGGCATAGCGACGGCGGGTGCCGCCGAGCACCTTGATGCACAGCACTTCTTTGGCGCCGGAGTTGTCGGCGACACGAAGACGGGATTCCTGCTGAATCACTTCGCACGCTCCAGGACATCGGTGATACGCCAGCGCTTGTTCTTGCTGAGCGGACGGGTCTCCATCACGCGGACCTTGTCGCCCACGTTGACGTCGTTGGTCTCGTCGTGGGCGTACAGCTTCTTGGTCTGCAACACGAACTTGTTGTACTTGGCGTGGCGGACGCGATCGACCACGGCCACGACGGCCGTCTTGTCCATCGCGTTCGACACGACCGTGCCCTCGCGAACTTTCCTGGCGGCCCGCTCGGCGGGCGCGGTGTCTGTGGTGTCAGTCATCTGGGGTTCACTCACTGTCCGGCCTCGGCCGCAGCGATCTCGCGCTGGCGGATGAGGGTGTTGATACGAGCGACCTGCTTGCGCACCTTGCCGATCTCGGCGGTGTTCTCGAGCTGGCCGGTCGCGTTGCGGAAGCGCAGGTTCAACGCCTCCTGCTTGGTGGCCTTCAGTTCGTCGATGAGCTCTCCGAGGCTGAGGTCGGCGAGATCGCTGTTGTTCTTCGCCATCAGATCTCCTCCTCACGGGTGATGATCCGCGCCTTGATCGGCAGCTTCTGGATCGCCTTCTCGAGGGCGGCCTTGGCCATCTCCTCGTTCGGGTACGACAGCTCGAACAGGGTGCGGCCCGGCTTGACGACGGCCACCCAGAACTCGGGGTTGCCCTTGCCGGAACCCATGCGGGTCTCGGCCGGCTTCTTCGTGACCGGCTTGTCCGGGAACACGTTGATCCAGACCTTGCCGCCACGCTTGATCGAGCGGGTCATGGCGATACGGGCGGCTTCGATCTGACGAGCGGTGATCCAACCCGGCTCGAGGGCCTGGATCCCGTACTCACCGAAGTGCAGCCCGGAGCCACCCTTCGTGAGGCCCTTCGTGCGACCGCGATGGTGCTTGCGATGGGCGACCTTGCGAGGCATCAGCATGGTTCGTCCCCTTTCAGTCCTCGCCGCGCAACCGCGGCGTCTCGTGGCCCTCGCCCTGCGCAGTGCGCTTGGCGATCGCCTCTTCTTCGTCGAGCAACTTCTCGAGTTCCGGATCGGCCTCGCCGACCAGCGGCTGGGTCTCCGGAGCCGGCGCCTCACGAGGCCCACCCGACGAGACCACCTTGCGCGGTCCGCCCTGGCCTGACGTCTCGCCGACGGCCATGGCCGCCTCGCGAGCGATCTTGTCCTCGTTGAGCTTCTTGTACGGGAGGATGTCTCCCTTGTAGATCCACACCTTCACACCGACGCGACCGCTGGTGGTCTTGGCCTCACGCATGCCGTAGTCGATGTCGGCACGCAGCGTGTGCAACGGCACGCGACCCTCGCGGTACCACTCGGTGCGGCTCATCTCGGCGCCGCCGAGACGACCCGAGCACTGCACCCGGATGCCGAGGGCACCGGCGCGCTGGGCGTTCTGGACTGCGCGCTTCATGGCCCGGCGGAAGGCGATGCGGTTGACGAGCTGGTCGGCCACACCCTGGGCGATCAGCGCCGCGTCGAGTTCGGGGTTCTTGATCTCGACGATGTTGAGCTGGATCTTCGGGTTGCCGGTGATCTTGGTGATCAGCTGGCGCAGCTCGTCGGCCTGGGCGCCACGGCGACCGATCACGATGCCCGGACGAGCCGTGTGGACGTCGACGCGCAACTTGTCACGGGTGCGCTCGACCTCGATACGGCTGATCGCAGCCGACTCGAGACGGGACATGATCTCCTGACGGATCGTCCAGTCCTCGGTGAGGTAGTCCTTGTACTCGCGCTCCGAGAACCAACGCGACTTCCAGTCGGTGGTCACTCCCAGACGGAAGCCGTACGGATTGATCTTCTGACCCATTATTTGGTGTCCTCTTCGTCGGCCCGCTGGTTCTCCTCATCGGACTGCGCCTCGTCGCTGGCGCTTCCCTCGGCGCCGGCGGTGGCGTCTGCGGTTTCGTCGGTGGTCTCTGCGTCGTCGTCGTCGGTTTCGGTCGCTTCGGCTTCGGCAGCGTCTGCGGACTCGTCGGCCTCCGCCTCGGCGTCGGCGGCGATGCTCGCGGTGACGTCGACGGCGTCCTGCTCGTCAGCGGTCTCCGCGATGGTCTCGTCGTCGACGATCTCGGCGTCGAGGATCTCCTCGTCGGCGTCGATGGCATCGATGGCGTCTTCGGCGCCGGCTGCCTGCTGGCGGCTGCGCTCGACACGCTGGCGGCGGCTGGCGCTACTGCTCTGCGGACGACCACGTCCGGTGCTGCCACCGGCTCGCTCCTGGCGAGCGGTGAGGATCTCGATGCGCTCGTCGCTCATCCGAGCCACGATCACCGTGATGTGACAGCTGCGCTTGTTGATGCGGGTCGCACGGCCACGGGCACGAGGACGGAAACGACGCAACGTCGGGCCCTCGTCGGCGAAGCAGGCGATGACGAACAACTCGTCGGCGTCCTGATCGTCGTTGTTGACGGCGTTGGCGACGGCGCTGGCCAACACCTTGCGCACGTCACGGGCGACGTGACGGTCGGTGAACGCCAACACCTCGTCGGCGCTGCGAACGTCGAGGCCGCGGATCAGGTCGAGTACGGCACGAGCCTTCGAGGCCGACGTGCGCACGTAGCGGGCGGTGGCCTTGGTGCCCGAGCGCTCGCCGGCGACGAACGACTTCTCGTTGAGCTTCGGTCCGGTCATCAGCGGCGACCCTTCGTGTTGCGTTCCATGCCGGCGTGGAACTTGAACGTCCGGCTGGGGCTGAACTCGCCGAGCTTGTGGCCCACCATCGACTCGGTCACGTAGACCGGGACGTGCTTGCGACCGTCGTGGACGGCGATCGTGTGGCCGACCATGTCGGGGATGATGGTGGAGCGACGCGACCAGGTCTTGACGACCTTGCGTTCGCCGGCGGCGTTCTGGGCATCGATCTTCTTGAGCAGGTGCTCGTCGACGAACGGGCCCTTCTTGAGACTGCGAGACATGCGAGTTCCTCCTGCCGCGTCAGCGGCGACCCTTTCCTGAACGACGACGTCGAATGATCAGCGACTGGCTGGCCTTCTTCTTGTTGCGGGTGCGACCCTCGGGCTTGCCCCATGGTGAAACGGCGGGCCGGCCACCGGAGGTGCGGCCCTCGCCACCACCGAGGGGGTGATCGACCGGGTTCATCGCAACACCACGGGTCTGGGGCTTCTTGCCCTTCCAGCGGTTGCGTCCGGCCTTGCCGATCTTGACCAGCTCGTGCTGGGCGTTGCCGACCTCGCCGACGGTGGCGCGGCAGTCGATCATCACCCGGCGCATCTCGGTGGACGGCATACGCAGCGTGGCGTAGTCGCCTTCCTTCGCGACCAGCTGCACGGCGATACCGGCCGAACGGCCGATCTTGCCGCCCTGGCCGGGGCGCAGTTCGACGTTGTGCACGGTCGTGCCGACGGGGATGAAGCGCAGCGGCATGGCGTTGCCCGGCTTGATGTCGGCGCCCTGGCCGCTGACGACGGTGTCGCCGACGTTGAGACCGCGGGGAGCCAGGATGTAGGCCTTCTCGCCGTCGTTGTAGTGCAGCAGGGCGATACGGCAGGTGCGGTTCGGGTCGTATTCGATGGCGGCGACCTTTGCGGTCACGCCGTCCTTCACGCGCTTGAAGTCGATGATGCGGTACTGCTGCTTGTGACCGCCACCGCGGTGGCGAGAGGTCTTGCGGCCGTAGCTGTTGCGGCCACCGGTCTTGCTCTTCTTGACGAGCAGGCTCTTCTCCGGCGTGGTCTTGGTGATCTCGCCGAAGTCGGAGCTCGTCTGGAAACGACGGCCGGGGCTGGTGGGCTTGCGGGAACGGATAGCCATGATGCGCTCAGTTCTCGAACAGCGGGATCTCGCCCGCTGCCAGGGTGACGATGGCCCGCTTCGTGTCGGGACGCTGACCGATTCGGTTGGTGCCGCGGGTGCGCTTGCGCTTGCCGGGCCGGTTGAGGGTGTTGACCTTGAGCACCTCGACACCCCAGATCGCCTCGACGGCGTCGCGGATCTCGGGCTTGGAGGCCTTCGGGCTGACCTTGAAGGTGTAGACGCCCTGCTCGATGAGGTCGTAGCTCTTCTCGGAGACGACCGGAGCGATGATGATGTCGCGGGGATCCTTCATGACGCTTCTCCTGACTCGGCCTCACCGGACACCGGTGCTGCATCCTCGAGGTCGGCCGAGTTGCCGCTCTCGTCGCTGGCGCTTCCCGCGACGGCCGTGCCGGACTCGGGGGCCTCGCTGGGCTCGCTCGACGAGACGGGCGTACCGGCGGGCAGCACGTCCTTGGTGAAGATGACCCACTCGTTGCAGAGCACGTCGTAGGCGTTGAGTTCGCCGGGCCCGATGATCTGCACCTTGGGCAGATTGCGGAAGCTGAGCGCAGCTGCGGCGTCGTCACGGCCGACGACCACCAGCGCGGTACCGCTGATGCCGAGTGCGTCGAGCGCGGCCTTCGCGTCCTTGGTCTTCGGGGACTCGAAGCCCCACGAGTCGACCACGACCACCTTGCCCTCGTTCGCCCGGTCGGACAGTGCGGAGCGCAGCGCTGCCTTCACCATCTTCTTGGGGGTCTTCTGGTCGTACGAACGGGGCTTCGGGCCGAGGGCGACGCCACCACCGCTGAACTGCGGTGAGCGGATCGAGCCCTGGCGGGCGTTGCCGGTGCCCTTCTGGGCGTAGGGCTTGCGGCCACCACCGGACACCTCGGAGCGGGTCTTGGTGCTCTGGGTGCCGGAGCGACGGGCGGCGAGCTGCGCGGTGACGACCTGGTGCATCAGCGACACGTTCGGTCGAACGCCGAAGACCTCGTCGTCGAGCTCGATCGTGCCGCTGTCCTTGCCGGCCGCGGTCTTGAGGGTGAGATCGGCCACGTCAGCCTGCCTTTCCTGCGAACTTCACGGCATTGCGCACGAGGACGACGCCGCCCGCCGGGCCGGGAACCGAGCCCTTGACCAACAGCAGATTGCGCTCGGAGTCGGATTGCACGACCTCGAGGTTCTGCGTGGTGACCTGCTCGTGGCCCATGTGGCCGGCCATGCGCTGGCCCTTGAACACGCGTGCCGGGAAGGCACACGAGCCGATGGCGCCAGGCTTGCGATGGCTCTTGTTGTTGCCGTGTGAGGCCGGCTGACCCGCGAAGTTGTGACGCTTCATCACACCGGCGAAGCCCTTGCCTCGGCTGGTGGCGGTGACATCGACCTTGGTACCGGCGGCGATCTGCTCGACGGTCAGCTCCTGGCCGACCTCGAAGCCGTCGACGGAGTCGAGGCGCAGCTCGACCAGACGCTTGCCCGGGGCCACACCGGCCTTCTCGAAGTGGCCGGCGGCCGGCTTCGTGAGCTTCTTCGCCTCGCGGTGGCCGTAGGTCACCTGCAGTGCGGTGTAGCCGTCGCGCTCGTTGGTCTTGATCTGCACGATGCGCATCGGTTCGACACGGAGCACAGTGACGGGGACGACCTTGTCGTCGACCCATGTCTGTGTCATGCCGACCTTCTCGCCGACGATCGATTGTTGTGCCATGGCGGCAGGTTCCTTTTCGTTGTCCAAGCCCTCGGGGGCTCTCCACGCAAATGCTCCGCCGCTGGCCGTTCCATGTTCAGGACGGACGAGCGTGCGGAGCACGAGATCAGGTTGTTGCTGGGCGGTTCCGATCCCGGACGTTGCGGGCGGCCTACACAGACATCGATTGCAGAATGGTCTGGTGATCGGAATGCCTTCCGATCACGGCCATGCAATGCTATGGGTGCCGTTCGGTGCTTCCAACACGCTCGGCGCACGTTTGTCGGCGCGACCGACGGGTAGGACCGACGTCACATGCCACAACCGCCGACAGCAGCACAGCGCCTGGTCTCCATCGCGCTTGCCCTGACGGTCCTCGCTGCCTCGTGCGGCCGGTCGGACGAGGACGCCGCGACGCCGTCGGTCGACCTCGAGGCGTCGATGACGACCCCGCCCGCCACCCTCGGCACGGCGACCACCACGACAACCCCGGGCACGACAACCCCGGACACGACGACGCCGACCACGACGACCCCGACCACGACGAGTCTCTCGATTCCGATTCCTCGGGGGGACTTCAGCACGCATTCCGGCGATCTCTTCGTGTTGGGTCTCGACGGCGACCTCGAGATCGTGTCCGACGCCTCCGCCGGTCCACCGACGCTGGTCGCCGACTACGCCGACCCGTTCGGACCGGTCAACGAAGGCCCCGGACCGAACGTCATCGATCATGTCGCCGGCATCGTGGACGGCACGGTCGTGTTCGGCGACTGCTGCGAACCGATCTCCGGCAGCATCCGTGTGGCCACGGACTCCGACGTCGTCCGCACGGTCGCAGGGGGCTACTCGCCCGCACTCTCGCCGAACGGCACACTGCTCGGGATCGCCAACGACTTCCAGATCTCCCAGACCGCCGCCGACCCGATGGGCGACGGTGTCTTCCGGTCACTGAACCAGGATCCACGGGAGAGCCACGTGAACGTCGCCGATCTGACCTGGTCGTCGATGGCAACGGCTGCGGCTGGTGACGACCACATGGTACTGCTCGGATGGGACGACGACGGCTGGTGGCTCTTCGACGTCGACCAGACGACGCTCGACCTGACCCGGGCGTTCCAACTCGGTGTGCCTCCGGTCGCCGACGCCCCCGAGACCGATCTCTACTTCGCCGGCCACGGTCCCGACGCCGAAGTCGTCGTGGCGGTGAGCGATGCCACGTCCACGCGGCTGCGGTACTTCGCGCCGACCACGTTGGCCGAGCTCCCACAACTCGAGCGCACCCTGCCGGCGTCCGCGTCGTCCGTCCGTCTCGACCGCGACGGTGAGGGGCTGCTGTGGATCGACGACGGCGGCGTCCTCTATCACCTGCCCGCCGGTGAACTCGAGGCCGAACGGCTGGGATCCGGCCATCTCGCCGCCTGGTTCGTCTGACCCGACCACGTTTGCGTTGCGGTCTCGGTGCGCCGCCCCACCGAGACTGCAACGCAGACATGAGTACATGCTGTCGAGTAGCATGATTTCATGCTGATGGAGAGTACGCCGTTTCCACATCAGGGCCCGCTCGCCCCCGACCGGGTCGGCGGACGCGACGAACTGATCGCCGAACTGGTCGAACGGGTGACCGCCCGACGGATGACGGCGCTGCTCGGCCCCCGTCGCTTCGGCAAGACCAGCGTGCTCGGCGCGGTCGCCGCGCAGCTGGAAGACGCCGGCACCTCGGTCGTCCGCCTCGACCTGTACGAGACGCGGTCGACTGCCGATCTGGTGGTGCGCCTCGACCGGGCCCTCGCCGCCAGTCGCGGCCGCGTGAGCTCGAAGCTCGCGTCGCTCGCGGTCGGCAGTTCGATCAATCTCGGCGTGCTGAAGGTCGAGTTCGCCCGACCACCCGCCCGACGACCGGATGCCGACGCCTCACTCGACCTCCTGCTCGATCTGCTCGTGGAGGCAGCCGCCGCCGAACCCACCCTGCTCGTGATCGACGAGTTCACCGGCATCAACGGGGTCGCGGGTGCTGCGGGCCTCCTGCGCACCAAACTCCAACACCACGTGCAGGAGATCGGGGTGCTCTTCGCCGGATCGGAGCCGTCGGCGATGGCAGCGATGTTCACCGAGCAGACCCAACCGTTCTACGCCCAAGCCGACCTCGTCGAGATCACACCGTTCACCCTGGCCCAGTTGACCGAGATCATCGACGGCGGTTTCACCGCGACCGCTCGACGCTCCGGGGGCCTGGCGGGACTCGTTCACCACGTCACCGGCGGACATCCGTATCGGGCGATGCAACTCGCGGATGCCGCGTGGGTGCGCACCGGGACGGGCGAGTCGGGTGACGGGGCGTGGCCCGAAGCGCTCCGGTCGGTCCAGCGAGGGATCGCGCCGGGGATCGAAACGCTCTTCAGCACCTTCAGCCACGCCGAGCAGGTGGTACTGCGCGCGTTGGCGACCGGCCGGCCGTTGTTCGGCGGCACGCTGGAGTTGTTCGGTGCATCCTCGGGCGCCGTCCAGGCAGCACGCGATCGCCTCGTCGGAAACGGCACCCTGACCCGCGGCCTCGCGATCGTCGACCCGCTGCTGAGCGATTGGATCCGTGCCACGCTCCCCCTCTGAGACCGGACCGGCCACCGCCCAGCCCGACCAACCACGTTTGCGCTGCACTCGGGGTGCTCCACCCCACTGGAAACGTGACGCAAACGGGGGTTTCAGGGGTAGTGGTCGGCGAGCCAGTCGGCGACGTGGGCCATCGCTTCGGGACGGTGACCTTCGAGGTAGTGGGGTGCGCCGGGCACCTCGATGTAGGTGACGTCGTCGGCGCCGGCAGCGTCGACGATCTCGCGCGCCTGCCACACCCGGATCTCGGTGTCGGCGGTGGGGTGCACCAGCAGGGTCGGCACGGTGACCTGCGGCATCGTGTCGGCGAGCTTGGCCCCGCTCGACAGACCCGACCAGGTGCTCAGCCAGCCCCGAGCGGTCATCGTGCGGGCGAGACCGCCACGGCCGTAGTTGGCGTCGAACGGGTCGGGGAACGCGAACAACGACCCCATCGGGCGGTCGTCGGGGTCGATCGACAGGTCGAGATACGCCGGGTCGGCCAGCGTGCGATAGATCGTGAGATATCTGGTGAGAACCGCCCGCCGCCGCAGCTCGCGCCAGCGGAGCGGGTCGGATTCCTTGTCGACACCACGCAGTTCGGGCACCACGTCGAGTGAGTCGGCGATCGACGCCTCGGCGATCGCGTCGATGCGCGCCACCCGCTCGACCTGGGCGGCCCGGTACCGCTCGATCCAGGCCGGGTCGTAGGAACACGGCTCCGGCCAGGGCCGCCAGCCGTTGTCCGGGTGGTACATGTCGAGCTCGGGCACCGTCGAGAGCGGATCGTGCTCGTCCGCCACGGACGGGTCGATCACCTGGAGCATGAACACGCCCTCGCCGGGATGTGCCGCGATCCCGACCCAGCCGTCACCGATGCCCAGCTCGGCGTTGGCCATCGCCATCAGCGACCCACCGCCCGAGTTGCCGAGCAGCACGATGGCCTCGGCGCCACGGCGGACCATCTCGTCGTGGGCGGTGCGCACGTCGGTGATGCACGCTTCGTGCAGACAGTCGATGTCGTTGTTCATGTAGCGGGTGCCGAACCCGAGCACCGCGTAGCCGGCAGCGGCGAGCAGCGGACAGGCATAGTGCACGCTGAAGTCGCCGCGGGGGTGCGACAGGATCACCGCGGTCTTCCACGGCGTACCGACGGGCGGCGTCCACAGCACACCGCGCACGAGCGCACCGTCGGGCGACACGAGCCGGACCGGTTCACGTTGCACGGCGACACCGGGATCGTCCTCCGCGAGCGGCCAGTAGCCGAGCCCGAACGGACGGGTGCCTCCGAGCATGGTGTCGAGCGCTTCCATGTCGGCAACGTACGCGAGTGCCGGTCACCGAGTCGCCGGGGAGCGGCGACCGTCGAGTCGACGACGGTCAGTCGTCCGGGCGTTCGACGAGCGTGACGGTGATGTCGATCCGCTCGCCGTCGCGCAGGATCGTCAGCGTGGTCGAATCGCCGGGACCGAGATCGCGGATCGCAGCGATCAGCCCGGTGGCGCCGTCGATCGCCGCGCCGTCGGCAGCCACGACGAGATCACCGTCTTCGATCCCTGCCTCGGCAGCGGGGGTGTCGTCCTGCACTGCGGAGATGACAGCGCCCTGGCCGCCGTCGCGGCGTTCGCCGAGCTCGACGCCGAGGTAGCCCTCGGTGCGAGGCTCGCCACCCGCCTGGGCGCGCAGCGCGTCGATCACGGGCAGGGCCTCGCCGGCACTGATCGCGAATCCGACGTTGGTGGCTGCCGACGTCGCGGTGCCGCGAGCGACAGCGGTGTTGATGCCGACCACCTCGCCACGAGCGTTCACGAGCGGCCCGCCAGAGTTTCCGGACGAGATCGCCGCATCGGTTTGGACGAGCCCGTCGAGGAACGCGCCGTCGGTACCGATGGTCCGATCGAGCGCCGACACGATGCCGAGCGTCACCGACGGATCGCCGTCGAGGCCGAGTGCGAACCCGATCGCGACGACCTCGTCACCGATCCGGACGCTGCCGGGGTCGGCGAACACTGCTGCGTCGAACTCGTCACCGCTCATGCGCAGCAGTGCCAGGTCGTTGCCGGGGTCCGACGCCAACATGCGCGCCTCGCGCGGTTCGGTTTCACCAGCCAAGCGGACACGGATCTCGGTGGCGCCCTCCACGACGTGGGCGTTGGTCAGGATCTCGCCGTCGGACGACACGATCACGCCGGTGCCGGTCGACTGACCCTGGCCGAACTGGCTGTCGATGTCGGCACTGATCGTCACGACGGACGGCGCCATGTGGTCGATGACCTTGGCGACGTCGAGGCGACCTTCGATCGGGCCGCTCGGATCGGACACGTTGATCGGCTCATCGCTCGCACTGCGAGGTGGCGAGTCGATCCAGTCGGACAGCTGGTTCCCGACCAACGCGCCCGTGAGGCCCGCAACCCAGGCGACGACGCCGACGGCGACGACCACCATCCAGTTCCGTCGCTTCCGTGCCGCTGCCTCGTCCCGCACGGCTGACGGTGGCATGCCAGGGCTGGCGCCGGGAGCCGGAGGCGGCAGCGGAGTCATGCGTCATGTCTACCTGCGAAGTCCGACACCCGCCCCGGTCGGGCGCGCTGTTCTCACCTCGTTCACACCCCTCGACCCGAAAACGCCGAAATTCGGAGCGATCGTCGCGTCGAGCGCGAGATCAGCTCCGAATCTCGGGTTGCGGTGGTGGGGCGAGATCAGCCGTTCTGGATCTTGATCTCGATGTCGACGCCGGCCGGCAGCTCGATGCGCTGCAGGCTGTCGATGGTCTTGCCGTTCGGGTTCACGATGTCGATGAGGCGCTTGTGCACCCGCATCTCGAAGTGCTCCCGGCTGTCCTTGTCGACGTGCGGGCCACGGATGACCGTGTAGCGATGCTTGTCGGTGGGCAGCGGGATCGGACCGCGCACGGTGGCGTCGGTCCGGGTGACCGTCTCGACGATCTTCTTCGTCGACTGGTCGATGATCTCGTGGTCGAACGCCTTCAGGCGAATTCGGATGCTCTGTGCCATGTGTCAGTACCCGATCACTTCAAGATCTTGGTGACGCGGCCGGCGCCGACGGTGCGACCACCCTCACGGATGGCAAACCGCAGACCCTCGTCCATCGCGATCGGCTTGCCCAACTGCACCGTGATCTCCACGTT
>Ga0102938_10003063_pt1 | contig 12527 bp, 9 predicted proteins | sample SalPonR2_B_D2_MG_FD_84516 | JGI IMG/M metagenome (GOLD analysis project Ga0102938, IMG submission 84516) | Salt pond soil microbial communities from South San Francisco under conditions of wetland restoration - Salt Pond MetaG R2_B_D2_MG | ecosystem: Environmental > Aquatic > Marine > Intertidal... | reverse complement strand
GGCATGTGCTTGTCGAAAATCTCCATCGCCACCTGCACCAGCCCCGGGTGCGCCACCCAGGTGCCGTCATGGCCGTCGCCTGCCTCGCGCTCCTTGTCCGCGCGCACCTTGGCCAGCGCGGCCTCATTGGCTTCCGGGTCGCCCTTGATCGGGATCTGGGCCGCCATGCCGCCGATCGCGAGCGCACCGCGCCGGTGGCAGGTGCGGATCACCAGCTGCGAATAGGAGCGCAGGAAATGCGTCGTCATCGTGACCTGCTGGCGATCCGGCAGGGTGAACTCCGGATAGGCCTGGAAAACCTTGATAAAGCTGAAAATGTAGTCCCAGCGGCCGCAGTTGAGCCCGACGATGTGCTCGCGCAGCTCGTACAGGATCTCGTCGATCTCGAAGGCGGCAAGAATGGTCTCGATCAGCACCGTGCACTTGATGGTGCCGCGTGCCAGGCCCAGCGCATCCTCGGCATGGCGGAACACTTCGGCCCACAGCCGCGCCTCCGTGTGGCTCTCCAGCTTCGGCAGGTAGAAATAGGGGCCGCTGCCGATCTCGCCGCTGGCCTTCGCGTTGTGGAAAAGATACAGGCCGAAATCGAACAGTCCGCCGGGTACCGGCCGGTCGCCCACCTGCACGTGCTTCTCGAACAGGTGCCAGCCCCGCGGCCGCACGAACAGCGTCGCGACCTCCTCCTTCAGCTGGTATTGCTTGCCCTCCGGCGAGGTGAAACTGATGGTGCGCGACACGGCATCCCGCAGCGCGATCTGGCCCAGGACCAGGTTGTCCCAGGCCGGCGTCATCGAGTCTTCGAAGTCGGCCATGAAGACCTTTGCGCCCGAGTTGAGGGCGTTGATGATCATCTTGCGCTCCACCGGTCCGGTGATCTCGACGCGCCGGTCGCGCAAATCCGCAGGAATCTCGCCGACGCGCCAGTCGCCGGCGCGCACATCGGCGGTTTCCGGCAGGAAATCCGGCATCTTGCCGCCGTCGATCTCCGCCTGGCGGTCCCGGCGTTTCTGCAACAGGGCGTCCACGCGCGGCCCGAACTCCCGGGCCAGGTCGGCGACGAAACTCATCGCGTCGGGCGAAAGAATGGCCTCGTATCCTTCGCGGATCGGGCCGAGGATCTGGTATTCAGCGTCCGTTGGGCTGCTCGTCATTGGGCTCACCTTTACCGTCCGTGCCGGGAAGCGCAGCGCCGGCGCGGGCTGCAGACGCCGCGACGGGCCGGTGCCGAACCGCCGGCACCCGAAATTTAGTGCACTGCGTCATATTAGTGCCCGGCCGCCTTCATTGCAAAAATACCGGCGTCCGGGCACGGGTTCTGTCAGTCCGCGCGGCCGGCGCGTTCCCGTTGCACAAAGGCGAGCTGGCCGGCATACGTGTCGCGGCTCGGATCATCCTCGGCCGCCAGGGCCAGCGCGCGGCTAAAGGCATGCTCGGCCTCGGCCAGGCGCCCCTGGCGGCGCAGCAGGCGCCCGTGCGCGGACTGGAAACGCGCCGCCTGCTCCGGAAAACGTTCGATGGCCGTGCGCGCGCGCCCTTCCGCATCGTCCAGCAGTACGCCGGTCGGGTCCCGGAATGCGAGATACAAATAACTCGCGACCATGTCCGGATCGTCGCTGCCCAGGAAATTCTCCGCCGCGAAGGCCCGGCCGGCGTCGGCGCGGCCGAGCGAAAGCAGCGACCACGCCCGGGCGTACTTGAAGGCGACCGTTTCGGCGCCTTCCGGGAAGGCGCTCGCCCATGCGTCGAGTTCCCGCAACGCCCGCTCGTAGTCGTTCTCGATGCGTTGCGTCGGGCCGGTGATGGCCTGCAACGCGATTTCCCGGCGCTCTTCCGGGGCGAGCGTCTCGCGCAGCAGCAGGGACTGGAACACGCGACGCGCGGCGTCCGCGTCCCCGGCCATCAGGTAGGCGTCCGCCAGCGCGCGCATCGACTCCGCGTCGTTACTTTCCCGAAAACGCGCCTGCGCCTCGGCAATGGCGTCATAGCCCGCGGACGCCCGGCTCAACTGCTCAAGATAATCGTCCGGCAAGCCGACGATGGCGGCGACCTGGCGGGCGTCGCCGAGCCGGGCATCCCCCTCGGCCGGCTTGAGCAGCAAGGTCGTGGGCGTGCCCAGGAATCCCAGCCCCTGGTCCGCCAGGAATGTCGCGTCGGGCTCGTCATAGCCCAGCACCTCGAGCACGGTCCAGTCCGCGGTCAGCTCCGCGATCGCGGTGGCCTCCGGGTTGCGCAACAGGCGGTTGTCCAGCCGGATGCAGTTGGGACACCAGTCCGGCTGGGTGATGACCACCATCACGAAACTGTCCGCCGACGCGGTCCCCGCCAGCAGCTCGCCGATGTTATCGGCGGACCAGTCCGCGAATCTCACCGCCGCGCCAGCCGGCAGGGCGGCCGCCAGCAGCAGTGCGCTCAAAAGCAGTTTTCTCATTTTGGCACCTCTTCGTACGGGTCCTGGGCCGGGCCCTCGGCCGGGCGCTGGGCGTCGCGGATGGCGCGAAACTCGTTGCCCTCGACCCAGTTGGGCCAGGCGCCGGTGTTCGCGATCGCCAGCCCGATATCGAAATAAAGGCGCAGGTCGGCCACCGCGCCCCGCCAGTCCTGGCCGGAGTGATACTCGTCCGCGGGCTTGTGATAACGCTCTTCGACGAAACGCTGAGCCAGCGCCCTGCCTTTTTCCATGCCGCCGTCGACCAGGTCGTGCCCCATCTTCGGATAAAGCGCCGGCACGCCGCGCTTCGCCAGGTTGAAGTGATCGGACCGGTAATAGGAACCCGCCTCGGGACGCGGGTCCGGTAGAACCCGCCGCCGGTGAGCGGCGGCCACCCGGTCGACAAGATCGTCCAGCTCCGAGGCGCCGTAGCCGATTACCGAGATGTCGCGCGTCGGCCCGATGTAGTTGAGCCCGTCGATGTTGATCACCGCCGCGGTCCGGGCCAGCGGGAATACCGGGTGGGCGCCGTAATGGGCGGAGCCCAGCAGGCCCTGCTCCTCGGCAGTGACCGCGAGGAACACCAGTGTTCTCTCCGGCGGCGGATCGAGTTGCGCATAGGCTTCGGCCAGCACCAGCAGGCCCGCGGTCCCGGACGCGTTGTCCACCGCGCCGTTGAAGATCTCCTCGCCCTCTACGCCCAGGTGGTCCCAGTGCGCCGTGAACAGCACGTACTCGTCCGGCCGCTTGCTCCCGGGCAAGATCGCGACCACGTTGCTGGACGAGAACTCGCGCATCCGGCTGTGAATCTCGATGTCCGCGGTCAGCGCACCCAGCGGGCGGGCGCGGAAGCCCGCCCGCGACGCCGCGTTCTTCAGGGCATGGAAGTCCTCCCCCGCCGCGGCGAACAGGCTTTCCGCCGTGGCCGCGCTCAGCCAGCCCTCCGCCTCCGGGACCGTGGCCGCATCCTGGCCGGGCAGGCCCAGCGATTCGCCGGCGCCCTGGGCGACCACCGCCCAGCCGTAACTTGCCGGCTCGGTTTCGTGCACGACCAGCACCGCGGCAGCGCCCTGGCGGGCGGCTTCCTCGAACTTGTAGGTCCAGCGGCCGTAATAGGTCATGGCGCGTCCGGTGAACAATCCGGGCTCGCCGGTCGCGAAACCCGGATCGTTGACCAGCACCACGACGGTCTTGCCGCGTACATCCATGCCGGCATAGTCGTTCCAGCCGTACTCGGGCGCGACGATGCCGTAGCCGGCGAACACCAGCGGGCTGTCCTCGATGCTGATGCGGGCCGCGGAGCGCCGGGTCGCGGCCACCATCTCGACGCGGTAGTCCAGCGCCCTGCTGAAACCCGGGCCGGTGACCACGAAAGAAGGCTCCGGATCCAGCGTCCAGTTGAGCAGGGGCACTTCCTGCAGGTAGCTCTCGCCGTTGCCCGGCTGCGCGCCGGCCTTGGCGAAACCCGCCCGCAGGTAATCCAGGGTCAGTTTCTCGGCCGGACTGCCGGGGAAACGCCCGGCGAACTCGTCCGCCGACAGGGCGGCGATATGACGCTCCAGCGTGGCTTCGACGATCCGGTCGGTGGCGTTCTCGGCCGCGACATCCAGGGAAAAAACGGCGACAACGAGGCCGAGCAGAGCGCCGGCCAGGCGCCCTTCCCGATGATGGCACTTGCGTGCGGCGGCGTCGCGGGGCCTATGATGCGGCATCGATGAAACACTCCTGGGAAACCGGTCAGGGCCGCAATCATGCCAGATAAACCGGCCGGAAAGCCGCGCCTGCTATTGTTCAACAAGCCCTTCGGCGTGGTCTGCCAGTTCAGTCCGAGCGGAGGAAAGAAGACTCTCGCCGACTTCATCCCGGTGCCGGGAGTCTATCCCGCAGGCCGCCTGGACCACGACAGCGAGGGCCTGCTCCTGCTGACCGACCACGGCCCCTTGCAGGCGCGCCTCAGCGATCCGCGCAGCGCCACCTGGAAAACCTACTGGGCGCAGCTTGAGGGCGTGCCGGATGACCAGGCCCTGCAGCAGTTGCGCGACGGCCTGGCGCTGCGCGACGGGACCACGCGTCCGGCCCGGGCGCGCCGGATCGAGCCGCCGCCCCTCTGGCCGCGGGATCCGCCGATCCGCGCGCGCAAAACGATCCCCGACAGCTGGATCGAGATCGCGCTGCGCGAGGGACGCAACCGCCAGGTACGACGCATGACTGCCGCGGTGGGCCATCCGACGCTGCGGCTGGTGCGCGTCGCGGTCGGCCCCTTCGCCCTGGATCGGCCGCAGCGACTGGCGCCGGGCGAATGGCGCGAGGTGGAAATCCCGGCCGAGTTGCTCAGCGGCCGCGCAGCTCCGCGATCCGCATCGCCAGTTCGAGCGCCTGCTCGTAGTTCAGGCGGGGATCGACCTGCGAGCGGTAGGCGCGCTCGAGGTCGGTCTCGGTAAGACCGCGCGCGCCGCCGATGCACTCGGTGACGTCGTCGCCGGTCAGCTCGAAGTGGACGCCGCCCAGGTAGCTGCCCATCTCCTCGTGGATCCGGAAGGACTGCTCCACCTCGGACAGGATGCGATCGAAGCTGCGCGTCTTGATGCCGCTGGCGGTGGTCTCGGTATTGCCGTGCATCGGGTCGCAGACCCATAGCACGGTGGCGCCGCTCGACTGGACCGCCTCGATCATCGGCGGCAGGTGCGCCGCGAGCTTGTCGGCCCCGAAACGGTGGATCAGCGTCAGGCGGCCGGGCTCGTTGTCCGGGTTGAGCCGCTCGATCAGCGCCATGAGCCACTCGATGCTCATCCCGGAGCCGACCTTGACCGCGATCGGGTTCGCGATGCCCCGGAAATACTCCACGTGGGCGTCGTCGACCTGTGCCGTCCGCATGCCGATCCAGGGATAATGGGTCGACAGGTTGTACCAGCGGCCCTGCCGCTCGATGAAGCGCGTCTGCGCCTGCTCGTACAGAAGGTGCAGGCCCTCGTGAGAGGTGTAGAAATCGATGCGGCGCGTGCGGTGGACCGGTTGACCGGAGATGAACTCGAAAAAGTCCATCGAGTCGGTGATGCTCTTGACGATGCGCTTGTAGGCCTGCTCGAAGGGCGTGGACCGGGCGAAGCCGATGTTCCAGTACTCCGGGTGGTGCAGGTCGGCAAAACCGCCCTCCGCCAGGGCGCGCGCGAAATTGAGCGTCAGCGCGGCGCGATGGTAGCCCTCCAGCATCAGCTCCGGGTCGGGCGTGCGATCGCCCGGCGTGAAGCCGTTGCGGTTCACGAGATCGCCGCGGTAGCTGGGCAGGACCTCGCCGTCGCGGGTCTCGGTGTCGGCGGAGCGCGGCTTGGCGTACTGGCCGGCCATGCGGCCGACGCGGATGACCGGCTTCTTGAGACTGTGCAGCAGCACCACGCTGACCTGCAAAAGGATTTTCAGCTTGCGGGCGATCTGGTCGGAGTTGCAGTCGCCGAAATTCTCGGCGCAGTCGCCGCCCTGCAGCAGGAAAGCCTCGCCGCGCTGCGCGCGCGCGATCTGCTCGCGCATGGCCTCGACTTCCCAGGACACCACCAGCGGCGGCAGCGCGCTCAGCCGGGCCACCACGGAGGCCACCGCCTCCGCGTCCGGGTAGACCGGCTGCTGCCCCGCGACCTTGCTTTGCCAGCTGGCCGGGTGCCAGTCCATGTGTGCGGGCGCCGTGCTCATGGGCGACATCCTAACCCGCAATGCCGCACTGCAAAAGCCCGGCCCGCCAGAGCCGCGTTCACCCGGCGGCTGGCGCCGCGTCGCCCGAGCCGCGATAATTGCGGTTTGGCCGCGCGGGACCTTCGGGGCCCCGGCCCGACATCTGCAACGGAGCCGGCCCGGGGCCGTCCCGAAACCTTTGGAGCACACGCATGCATCGAGTCCTCATCCTGGGAGCCGGCAAAATCGGGGCCCTGATCTCCGGCCTGCTCGGCGAATCCGGCGATTACCTCGTAGACCTGGCGGACATCGATGGGGCCGCCGCCGCATCGGTGGCCCGCGCGCACGGACTGGACAGCGTCAAGCCCCATGCCCTCGACGCCACCGACCAGGACGCGCTCGCCGCGCACCTCGAGGCGCATCCGGCCGACGCCGTCATCTCCGGCCTGCCCTATTTCTGCAACGTGCCGGTGGCCGAGACCTGCCGCCGCCTCGGCATGCATTATTTCGATCTCACCGAGGATGTCGCCGTCACGGCGCAGGTCCGTGATATCGCGGCCGGGGCAGAGACCGCTTTTTCACCCCAGAGCGGCCTCGCGCCCGGCTTCGTCAGCATCGCGGCCGCCGAGCTCGCCCGGCATTTCGACGAGGTCCAGACGGTCAAGCTGCGGGTCGGCGCCCTGCCCCAGCATCCCAACAACGTGCTGAAGTACTCCCTCACCTGGTCCACCGACGGGCTCATCAACGAGTACGGCAACATGTGCCAGAGCGTCCAGGACGGCGACAACATCAACGTGCTGCCGCTGGAAGGTCTCGAGGAGATCGAGATCGATGGCACCCTCTACGAGGCTTTCAATACCTCGGGCGGCCTGGGGTCGCTGGCCGATACCTGGAGCGGCAACGTCCAGGAGATGAACTACAAGACCATGCGCTACCCGGGCCATTGCGGCCAGATGCGCCTGCTGATGAACGGCCTCAAGCTGAACCAGGACCGCGACACGCTGAAGAATATCCTTGAGAAGGCCGTGCCGCGCACCCTGCAGGACGTGGTCGTGATCTATGTTTCGGTGGTGGGCCTGCAGGACGGCGAGTTGCGCGAGGAGAATTACGTCAACAAGGTCTACCCGCAGGTCATCGCGGGCCGCCTGTGGTCGGCCATCCAGGTGACGACCGCGGCCGGCGTCTGCGCGGTGGCCGACCTCGTCATCTGCAACCCCGACGACTACCGGGGGTATATCACGCAGGAAAGTTTCAAACTCAAGGACGTGCTCGAGAATCGTTTCGGTCGGTACTATGCGCACGGCGGCACCAATGCCGTCTCGGTGCAGACCATCGCCACCGGCGAAGTCGGGCGTCAACGCGCAATGGGAGCATAACGATGCAGGATATTCTCACCAGCCTCGGGCTCAGCGACCAGAACTCCGGCGCCTGGGCCGGCAGTCGCGAACTGGCCGGCAAGGGGCCCAAGATCGACTCTTTCAATCCTTCCACCGGCGAGCGCATCGCGACCATCCGCAGCGCCTCCCAGGACGAGTACGAAGACATCATCAACTCGGCGCGCGAGGCCTTCCACCTCTGGCGCGCAATCCCGGCGCCGCGCCGCGGCGAGGCCGTGCGCCTGTGCGCCGAGGCGCTGCGCCGCCACAAGGACGCCCTCGGCAGCCTGGTCAGCCTGGAAACGGGCAAGATCAAGGCGGAAGGCGACGGCGAAGTGCAGGAAATGATCGACATCGCGGACTTCGCCGTGGGCCAGTCGCGCATGCTTTACGGGCGCACCATGCACTCGGAGCGGCCCGGGCACCGCATGTACGAGCAATGGCATCCCCTGGGTGTCGTGGGCATCATCAGCGCCTTCAATTTTCCCGTGGCGGTGTGGAGCTGGAACGCCTTCATTGCCTCGATTTGCGGCGATGTCTGCGTGTGGAAGCCGTCCGCCAAGTCGGCGCTCTGCGCACTGGCCGTGCAGAAAATCTGCAACGAGGCGCTGGCCGGACACGATTTTCCGCCGGTGTTCAACGTTTTCGTCGAAGGCGACGTGGCCATGGCGGAACAATTCGTGGACGACGAGCGGGTGGACCTGGTGTCATTCACCGGCTCCACGCCCGTCGGCCGCAAGGTTGCGCAGCGGGTCGCGGCACGTCTCGGCAAGTCGCTCCTCGAGCTGGGCGGGAACAACGCCATCATCGTCGAGGAGCGGGCCAACCTGGACCTGGCCGTTCCGGCCATCGTGTTCGGCGCCGTCGGCACGGCCGGCCAGCGCTGCACCAGCACGCGGCGGGTATTCGTACATGAAAAGCTGTTTGACGAACTCGCCCATCGCCTGGTGAACGCCTACGAGCAGGTCAAGGTGGGCGACCCGCTGAACCCGGCGACGCTCATGGGGCCGCTGGTGGACGCCGATGCCGTGGTGCGCTTCGAGGCGGCCGTGGAGAAAATCATCGCGCGCGGCGGGCGCGTGCTCACCGGCGGGCACGCGATCGAGGGCCCGGGGCATTTCGTGCAGCCGACCATCGCCAGGGTGAGCAACGAGTGGGACGTGGTCCAGGAAGAGACCTTCGCGCCGATCCTCTACCTCATCCCCTACCATCATTTCGACGAGGCGATCGCCATGAACAACGCGGTACGCCAGGGCCTCTCTTCCGCCATATTCACCGAGGACCTGCAGGCGGCCGAGCGCTTCCTGTCGGCGACGGGCAGCGACTGCGGCCTGGCGAACGTCAACATCGGCACCTCCGGGGCCGAGATCGGCGGCGCTTTCGGCGGCGAGAAGGAGACCGGCGGCGGGCGCGAGGCCGGCTCCGACGCGTGGCGGGCGTATATGCGGCGCCAGACCAACACCATCAATTACAGTCACGAACTGCCGCTGGCCCAGGGCATCAAGTTCGACCTGGAGGACTGAAGAGAGGAGCCTCCCGACCATGCTGATGCAAAAAACCTGGGGCGTTGCCCTTGCGGGACTGGCGCTGGCGACGAGCGCCACGGCGGCGGCCGATGATTCCTCCGACGGCGCGCTGGAAAAGTGGCGCAAGCCCACCGTGGCTCACCAGGGGATCCGCGTGATGAACGCCGCCGGACATCGCGCCGAGTCCGTCTATCACTACGCGCCCCCGGGCAAGATGCACGAGGAAACGACGATGGAAGGCATGTCGCTGTCCATCATCGTGCGCGAGGACCTCGGCCTGATCTGGACGGTTCTCCTCGGCGGCATGTACGTCGAAATGGATATCGGCGAAGCGGGCGACCGCGGCGCGCCGTCCGCGGAAGACATCGTCGAGTTCGAAGCCCTGGGGGAAGAAGAGATCGACGGCTGGCCGACGACGCGCTACCGGGTGGTCTCGATGGAAGATGGCGAGCCGCTGGCGGGCGAGTTCTGGGTCACCGAGCACTGGATTCCCGTGCGCATGGAGCTGGAAGTCGGCGACGGACCCGGCGAAACGGTGGAGTGGGAAATCCGCGACCTGCGCATCACCGCGCAGGACCCCGCGCTTTTCGAGCTGCCCGACGGGGCCACGCCCATGCCCGGCGGCGCGATGATCAAGGGGTTGTTCAACTAGGCGTTGTCGCCTGACATTGCGGCTTGGCATCGCAGCCGGGCATTGCTGCCGCTCACGGCCACGCCCGCCGGCAGTCAGGGCCGCGGGCAGGGATCCCCGACCCGCTCGAAACGGTTCAGGCCGCGATTTTTGCGGACCTCGTCCCACGCGAATACCTGGCCGCTCATGGCGATCCAGACTCCCGGCGGGCAGGTCTGCACCGCCGCCACGGCGAGGCCGATATTGAACACCGCGTCGGACGCCTGGAAGCGCGCCGGACTCAGCGCGCCGGTCAGCACGATGGTCTTGGCCGGAATGCCGGCCAGCGCGGCCGCCGTCTCGACCATGGTGTCCGTGCCATGCGTGACGACGACCTGGGACTCTTCGCGCACCGACACCGCCGCCCGGATCGCCTCCCGGTCGGCGTCCCGCATCTCCAGGCTGTCCCTGCGCATCAGTGGCACCACCTCGAAACCGACGGTGACGCCGCCCTCCCGCAGGATCTTTTCGACCACTGTCTCGCCGACCTCGAAACGGCTGCTGGCGTCGAAGTACACCTTGTCGATCGTGCCGCCGGTGGTGATGAAAACGATCTGCGGACTGCTCATGGTTCTGTTCGCCTGCGGGCCGGGCGCGACAGTATAGCCGCGAGCGGTGGCGCGCCGCCGGGCAGGTGGCTAACATGAGCCCATGAGAACACCGCGCGCACTGCTGGCCTCCCTGCTTGCACTGTTCGCGTTGGCCGGCGTCACCCTCGGGCAGGCGCCGGCCGACGGCAACGGACGGGCGCTGTTGTTCGAGCTCAACGGCCCGCTCGGTCCGGCGACCAGCGACTACATCGTGCGCGGAATCGAGCAGGCCGCCGAGGAAGGCGCCGAACTGGTCATCATCCAGATGGACACGCCGGGCGGCCTGGACACGGCGATGCGGGACATCATCAAGGCGATCCTGGCCTCGCCGGTCCCGGTGGTCACCTGGGTAGCGCCCAGCGGCTCGCGCGCCGCCAGCGCGGGCACCTACATCCTCTACGCAAGCCACGTCGCCGCCATGGCGCCCGCCACCAACCTGGGCGCGGCGACGCCCGTGCCGGTCGGCGGCCAGCCGGCAGCACCTGGCGATGAGCCGGCGCCCGCCGGCCCGGACGACCTCGCTGGAGAAGACGGCGGCAGCGGCGACGAGGCCGCGGGCGCGGCCGACGAGACGGGCGCGGACGCCGCGCCGGCCGAGCCATCGCCGATGAAAGGCGGCCCCGAGGCCAAGGCGATCAATGACGCCGTGGCCTACATCCGCGGGTTGGCCGAGCAGCGCGGCCGCAATGCAGACTGGGCGGAGCGCGCCGTCCGCGAAGCCGCGAGCCTCACCGCCGAACGTGCCGTGGAGCAGAACGTGATCGACCTGATCGCCAGCGACATGGGAGCCCTGCTGCGCGCCATCGACGGCCGCACGGTGCAGACGCCGGCCGGCGAGCGCACCATCGAGAGCGAGGGCCTGGCCGTGGAGCGCGTCGCGCCCGACTGGCGCACGGAATTGCTCGCCATCATCACCAGCCCGACGGTCGCCTACATGCTGCTGCTCGCCGGCATTTACGGGCTCATCTTCGAGGGCTACAACCCGGGCGCGATCCTGCCCGGCGTGGTTGGCGCCATCTGCCTGCTGCTCGCGCTGTATGCCTTCCAGATTCTGCCGGTCAACTACGCCGGCCTGGCGCTGATCGTGTTCGGCGTGCTGCTGATGATAGGAGAGATATTCGTGCCGAGTTTCGGCGCGCTGGGGATCGGGGGAATCGTCGCCTTCGTGGCCGGCTCCGTGATCCTCATGGATACGGACGTGCCCGGATTCGGCGTGCCGGTCGCGCTGATCGGCTCCGTCGCGCTGCTCGGCGGCAGCGCCGTCATGGCGATCATCTGGTTCGCGGTGCGCGCCCGCAATCAGCCCGTGGTGAGCGGGCGCGAGGACATGGTGGGCGCGACTGCGCACGCCGCCACCAGTTTTGAAGGCAGCGGCCAGGTCAGGGTCCACGGCGAACTGTGGAGCGCGGAATCCAGTGTTCCCGTGCGGCAGGGCCAGGCGCTCCGCGTCACCGACATGCATGGGCTGACCCTCACGGTCGAGCCCGACGAAGCCAAGGAGAGCTGAGATGTTCAGTTATTTCGGTACCCTGTTGCTGGCCGCCATCCTGCTGGTGTTGCTCAGCGCCATCAAGATCCTCAAGGAGTACGAGCGCGGCGTCATCTTCCAGCTCGGTCGCTTCTACAAGGTCAAGGGCCCCGGCCTGATCATCGTCATCCCGGTGATCCAGCAGATGGTCAAGACCGACCTGCGCATCGTGGTCATGGACGTCCCCTCGCAGGACGTCATTTCGCAGGACAACGTCTCGGTGAAGGTCAACGCCGTGGTCTATTTCCGCATCGTGGATTCCGAGCGGGCCATCATCCAGGTGGAGAATGTCTACGAGGCCACCAGCCAGCTGGCCCAGACCACCCTGCGCTCGGTGCTCGGCAAGCACGAACTCGACGAGATGCTGTCGGAGCGCGACAAGCTGAACACCGATATCCAGGCCATCCTCGACGAGCACACGGATAACTGGGGCATCAAGGTGACCAATGTCGAGATCAAGCACGTCGACATCGACGAAAGCATGATCCGGGCGATCGCCCAGCAGGCCGAGGCAGAGCGCTCGAGACGCGCGAAAGTCATCCATGCCGAGGGTGAGATGCAGGCATCCACGCGCCTGGTGGAGGCCGCCCAGCAACTCTCCTCGCAGCCGCAGGCCATGCAGTTGCGCTACCTGCAGACCCTCAGCCACATCGCCAACGAGAAGACCAACACCATCGTGTTCCCGTTGCCGCTGGATCTCATCGGGCCGCTGGTGAAAGCGATGCCCGACGCCATCCGGCCGCCGC
>Ga0102938_10003062_pt1 | contig 12530 bp, 14 predicted proteins | sample SalPonR2_B_D2_MG_FD_84516 | JGI IMG/M metagenome (GOLD analysis project Ga0102938, IMG submission 84516) | Salt pond soil microbial communities from South San Francisco under conditions of wetland restoration - Salt Pond MetaG R2_B_D2_MG | ecosystem: Environmental > Aquatic > Marine >... | reverse complement strand
GAGGTGAAGCGGATAATGGTAGATAGTCAATAGTAGATAGAAAAAAGGCAAGACCCAATCTTTTTACCTGTAGGTGCCTAAAATAGGTTGACATAAATTTTCACAAATAACTCGATTATTTATGTCTAAAAAATACCTTCGGCAACGCCGAACTTTTTCACCTACCTTACGCAAAGAGGTTGTCCGGTTAATTGAATCCGGTAAACTCAGTGTAGCGGCAGCTTCGCGTGAGTATCAGGTCTCAGCGACCAGTATTTATCGCTGGATCCACCGCTACTCAACCTATAATAAAAAAGGAAACGTACTCGTGGTCGATAAAGACTCACACAGCAAGAAGCTCGAACGACTCCAGCAGAAGATCGCCGAACTCGAACAGGCCGTAGGCTACAAGCAGATGCAGATCGATTACTATAAGAAGTTTATCGACCTGGCCAGCGAGGAGGTCGGCGAGGATCTAAAAAAAAAGTACGACTCCGCTGCTTCGAGTGGTTCTTCGAAAACAAACAAAAAGTCGACTGGCCAATGAAGCGGATGCTTAACTGGCAGGATATCTCCCGTCAGGGTGCCCATCAGGGCATTGCCCGGCTGGGCCAGAGGAACCGAGATCTGCTTGAAACTGTCGAGCTGGCCAGTGGGGTTCGCGAGAATCATCGCCAAATGGGATGCCGCGACATCTACTATGCCGTTCGCGAGCAGATGCCTCGCGGTCGCGACTGGACCGAACAGGTGTTGCTTGACTGTGGGTTTCGGATAAAAACGCCTCCACGCTCATTTACAGTAGCGGGAGCCAATATCTGCTGCAACCTGATTGAGGGCATGGCCATAACCGGCCCGAACCAGGTGTGGCAAACCGATATCACCTACGTGTGGAGCGGTGGTCGCTGGTATTACGTCAGCTTTGTGATTGATGTACATACCCGTCAGATCCTGGCCAGTCATTGCAGCCGTGACCTGACGGCTGGTAGTCAGGTTCGTTGCCTTGCCAAAGCGTTTGCCAGCCAAAAAGGTGAGGATACAAGCGATCTGATCGTTCACACCGATCGTGGCGTGCAATACACCAGCCGTGAGTTTACGGACTATCTTGATCGTCGGGAGGCCCGTCACAGTATGGCACATTATGCCTGGCAGAATGCGTATTGTGAGCGGGTTAACCGAACGATTAAACATAACTACCTTGCTCATTATACCACCAATAGCTACCGTTCGTTGTGTCAGGGGGTTGCCAAAGCGGTGCGGTTATACAACCGCAGCAAGCCACACCGTGGTCTGCCCTCAAGGTTGTCACCGGATCAATTTGTCAAAGAACGTAATCAGGGTGGCCACCCTGATTATTGCGTCAACATTTGGTCGCCGTTAACGGCGACCAATAAGTTACATGTTAACTAAAAGTGTCAACCATATTTAGGCATCTACACCTCAACACTCAACACTCAACACTCAAAACTCATAACAATACTCTATTGCTAAAACGCCCTAAAACATCGCATTACTTCTGAACAAAAAAAGAGATGCCTCCCATGATCACACTCTTTCGACGCTTCCGGCAAAAAATTATCGCTTCCGGCTCACTTACAAAATACCTGCTCTACGCCATCGGTGAAATTTTACTTGTGGTGGTCGGGATCATGATTGCTCTGCAGGTAAATAATCTGAACGAAAACAGAAAAATCGCCAATGAAGAGCAGACAATTCTGGTGCAGTTACTGGAAGACCTGGAGTTTGCTAAGGTTCAGTCATAATCTTTGATTGATCGGGAGCAGAGAGACGTTGAAAGCCTCATACTCGTTTTGTCAAATAATTGGCTTAAAGCTGAAACGTTCGATCAACAAAATAAAGACCGGTTCTTCTATGACGTACTTTGGAATATCTCTAATACCATACCCGTCATAATCACCTATGAAGACTTGCAGAGTGCAGGTAACACCTGCAAGATTAACAGCACCCAACTGCGTAAAGCACTATCTGAAATGGAGCTCACGATTCAGCGGCTTGTCTCCCTCATAGACGACAGGCTGGCGGTTCATCAGAATCGTATCGATAATATCATTGAATATGAGGTTAACTATCTGCAAATGCTGGCTGCCGAGAGAAATCTGACCGATATTGAAATCGGTGTTACAAATGATTATTACCAGATCATGCAGAAACCAAATGTCAGAAATATATTGGGCGTAAAGCTCGACTTTACGTACGAAGTTGTGCAATTGCGTCAGGATCTTGATCAGAAATTGGCCCAGGTAATTCAAAGGGTGAAATCGGAAATTGAGGAGTCGTGAGTATCAAGTCCTCATTATCTTTTTCACTTTTCACTTTTCACTTTTTACATCTCACGTCTGAATACGCAATACCATCTTGCAAAAACGCCCCGAAGTCAGTTAATTGCGGTTGAATAAAACCAAAGCTTCACATGATCACACTTTTTCGGCGGGTAAGGGAGAAGCTTATCGCTTCCGGATCCATTACAAAATATTTGCTTTACGCATCAGGCGAAATTCTGCTGGTGGTTGTCGGAATATTAATTGCTCTGCAGGTAAATAACTGGAATGAGAATCGTACTTCCGTATACGAAACAAAAAGTTTTCTGTCAAAGAAGCTGATTAATCTTCAGGAAGATTATGATCAACTGATTGGCTTGCATGACTTCAGAGTTCAATTAAGTGAAGAATCGGCATATGCAATGGATACTGGTATTGAAAATATGGCTCAGTCCGATATGGTGGCATTAATCACCACGGTTACTATTGAAAAACGATTCAGAACGTTTATAACCCGCGATCAGATCGTAAATATTGCAAATTACTTTAAGAATATTGATGGAACGGGAATTGATGATATCGAACAGGATTATCTTAAAATGATAGACGTTGTTACTTTTTCAGAGGACAGGCTCAATATTTTCAGTGAAACCCTGGAAACCGACTTGTGGAGAATGGGATTTTTCAATGATAATCGTACCTATTTTAATGATGATGAGTTTCTTATTCCGGAAGGCCCTGGTTCTGAAGATTTGCCACCCTTGATACTTTCTGAGGGGAATGGGCTGAAATCACTCAGTGCCATCATTCGAAGAAATGAGATACAAAATCGAAGGCTGGCGGTTTCGTATATGGATCTGATCGAAATTAATGCAAATTTAAAAAACGCTATTCAGGAATACATATCAAATAACTAAGTACTTTAAAGCCGACAGGAACAATCAGTTTCTCGCATGAATTACAAAAATCGTAAAAGGAACCGTGATCCTGTTTATGGCAGGGAGTCAATAGTCGATAGGAGACAGACGATTAAAAACCTGACTGACCGAAACTCTGCATTAGACATGCCTTCTGCAAAAACTAAACACTAAGTACTCAACAACAACATGATTACACTCTTTCGGCGGGTACGGGAGAAGCTTATCGCCTCCGGATCCATCACAAAATACCTGTTTTATGCCATTGGTGAAATCCTGCTGGTTGTGATTGGAATCCTGATTGCTCTGCAGGTAAACAACTGGAATGAGGAGCGAAGAATATATTCTGAAGAGCAAGCGATTCTTTCAAATCTGAACAAAGAGTTCAGGGAAAATCAAACGGCTTTAAAATTTTCAATTGAGGAAGTAGCGCAAACTGCAAGTGGTTTGAGAGAGATACTGGATGTTACACTACAGCAGGAAATGACTATGAGCTTTGCACAGGCTGATAGCCTGATACAAAAATCGTTTACCATCCCTTCGTGGACACCGAGTTCGTTTGTTCTTATTGATTTAAAAAATTCAGGCCGGCTCTCTAAGCTCAACAATTTGATACTGGTAAATATGCTGTTTGAATGGGAAAGAAAATACGTTGCACTTGAAGAAACTTATGGGTCCTACAGAATGTATGCCCGACAGTATATAGACTATGTAACAAATAATGGCTCTATAAGAAATCTTGATGCTTTAGATCCAATGATGCAGGATTTGCAAAAATCCACGATTGCTCCGGAGAATATCTTTTTATTTAAAGATGCGGTATATGAAAACCATGTCGACAATTTTTACTTTCTGGCAATATCACTGCTTGAAAGCTACCGGGAAACAGAAGCCTTAATGGAGTCAATTATAGAAGAGACTAATTAATTTCCCAGTTCGTCCGTTACATACGAAAATTACTCACCGAACAGCGGCCTCACGCTACGAGGGGGTTATTTGTTGATTGGTTATTCGTTAACTGGTAATCAGCTTGGGAAAAAAATCACTTTCTATTTTTCACTTTCTATTTTTCACATCTCAATATCATATTGCAAATACGCCCCGAATACCGTTGAATAAAACCTAAGCCTCCCCATGACCACACGTTTCCATTGACTGCGCCAGAAACTCATCGACTCTGGTTCTCTCACACACTATCTGCTGTATGCTGTGGACGAAATACTGTTAATAGTGGCAGGCGCAAAGTTGATCTCTATCAAACATCCGGAAGCCAAGTGGCAGGCCTTAATAAACAGGGTTTGCTGCAGTAAGAGAGGTTCGGAATTGAGTGGGACAGTACCCTGGTAATTAGTGGACTGCAGCGGCTTAATATGCGCATGTTTCGAGGTAATTAGATTAAGTGACTTCTGCACCTGTCCGGGAAACTCTCTTAGGTTTTGAGCTTTGAAGTAGCTGCAAGCGCAGCTCCAATAATACCTGCATGATTACGGTTTTTAGCTGGAAGCACGTCAGTATCCAAATGAATATATGGTTTAAAGTCGCTGAATTTTTTACTGACTCCGCCACCAATTATGATCGCATCAGGCCAGAACAGAGCTTCAATTAACTGAAGATATTCATTAACCCGGCCGCCCCACTCTTCCCAGGTCAAGTCATGTTTTTTTCGAATAGAATTTGCCGCGTAATCCTCAGCAGCCATATTATGCAGGGGAATATGTCCCAGCTCCGTATTTGGCACTAAATGCTGGTTGTGAAATATAGCAGTTCCAATTCCAGTTCCGAAGGCAGCCATGAAGATCGTGCCGTACCGATTTTTTCCTGCTCCAAATGTCACCTCCGCACATCCGGCAGCATCTACATCATTAACAAGGTGGGTTGGACAACCGGTCTTATTTTCTATCTGCTCAGATGCATTAACCCCAATCCATGAGTTATCAATATTTGAGGCTGTCTTTACAATCTCATTTTTCACCGCTGCCGGGAAACCACAACCAACAGGTCCCTGCCAGTCAAAATGGTTGATTATGGCTTCGATAGTTTTGATCATGGCTGGCGGTGTGGCAGGTTTTGGTGTGTGAATCCGATGCCGTTTGGTCATCAGTTTACCTTTTTTAGTATTTACAATAGCCCCTTTAATACCCGATCCGCCTACATCAATTCCTAATATTTCCATAGTGATTAAAATAACAAAGAAGTGGGGGAATTAGAAGACTCAACGCAGGTCAAATCAAAAAGGATAACTTAGGGCATGGATATCTTTTCACGTCTCACGTTTCACGTCTCAAATCTCTATTGCTAAAAAGTACTGAAACTATTTAGTTGCCAATGAATAGAACCAACGCCTATTTATGCTCCCACATTCAATAATCAGTCTGGAACTTTAGGTGCTTTGTTGAATTACGGGCGAATAAATCTCGTTACTGACGAACCTCTACGAGCCATGTTGTTGAATTGGCCTGGTCTGGTAGAAGATATGGTAGAAGGTGAAGTTGATCAGAAAGATTTTCAGGTAGAGATTTATGCACCTTTTATTATAGAATACCTCTCACTCAATCGAGTATACAACAAGTTTGCAAGTAAATCCTTCAGAGGTGGGCCATTTGATGTTTACAGGCGTGAAACCAGACTTATACCGAATTAACCGGGTCTTTTCCGTGATCCTGAATTCGAAAATACTCTGGTCAGACGAGAGTTTTTTTAATGGGTGCGTCTACTGAATCAGAAAATCTTATTAATCAAGCTAAACACATCATTGAAAGTATAGACATTCATATCAGCCAGTAAAAGGGCTCACTTACTTTTTTATGTCAAAAAAGAAGAAAACCAGAACATGAATAGAATGATTTAATGAAGAAAGTGGCTTTAAACTATGCAAATACAAGATTGATATTTATTGACTTGTTGGTCATTTCGATCATTGCATTCTGGCCAACTTATTACGCTGTTTTATTGAATACTGATTTTTATGTTCATTTTCATGCATTTACAGCTTTGCTGTGGTTTGGCATGCTGATCGCACAACCATTTCTAATAAAAAATTGAAGACTGAATTTACATCGTCAGATTGGAAAACGGTCGTATACAATAGCAGGACTTGTAATACTCACTATAATACGATTGGCTCATAATCGAATCAGCACTGCTCCTGAATCTCTTTACGCCATTCGGACATACATTCTCTATCTGCAGCTCTCACTGGCATTTGTATTTGGTATCACATATAGGCTGGCTATCTATTATCGTAAAACGAAATCCATACATGTGCGTCTGATGGCGGTAACGGCATTAGCTTTTGTTGGATCCCGTTTTCACCAGGTTTATAAGGTTGGTTATGCCCAATCTGGAAATAAATACTCAATGGCTTACATTTGCTTTGATCAATATTATTTTGGCAGGCCTTGTAAATGTTGATCGCAAGCCTCGAAAAGCAAAGTGGGTTTATCCGGGATTACTGCTTCTTTGCATTCTGATTGAAATTCCCATCTATTTTGATTCGACCACCCTGAGCTGGTGGCAGATATTTTCTCAATGGTTTACCTCATTATTGCTGAACATCATAAGAATGTAGTTTTTGGAACCAGATAAAGTGTGTATACTTTTTCGTTTAATGAAAAAAGGAAATCTGGATCGGATTGCTGCGTAATTTCTTAATGCCATGCCTACCAACAAAAAGGAATGATTTTATCGTTTTTTATTGTTTAGATATATGGTTCAAAGTAAAGTTTGTTTCATAAATTTCGAGAATAAAAGCTTTACATATTCATTACAAGAGACCTCTATATAATGATTGAGATTGAAAATAAAGACTACACATTTCCATTCTCAAAAGGTATACTGGCTCAAAGTATACAACCGACAGGTCTGCCGATAGATGACATTTACAAAATTGTGAGAGAAGTTGAAGATGCTCTAAAATCTGAAAAAACTCCTGTTCCGGCGCATGATGTTCATAAAAAAGTGGTTCAGGTACTAAGCAAAAAAGGGCTTGAAAAAGAGATAAGAAGATATAAGATAAGTCGTAAAATCGCTCTTATCGACAAGCCACTGGTAATATTAATTGGCGGTACATCGGGAATTGGAAAATCCTCAATTGCTGCGGCCCTGACGCGGCGTCTTGGAATTGAACGAGTCATTGGAACAGATGAAATCCGTGAGGTGATGCGCTACACACTTCCGGAAGATTTACTGCCTGCACTTCATAAATCAAGTTTCGAAGCGGGCGAAACATTAGCCGGCCCTGATATCAAAGAAAATGTTTTAGTAGGGTTTACCAGGCAGGCCAGTATTGTTAACAGTGGCGTTCGGGCCTACATCAAAAGAACGGAAAAAGAAGGCTTGAAAGCTATCTTTGATGGTGTTCATCTTGTACCTGGCATGCTTGGTATTGACGAAGAAAACAGTTCCGTGATGATCTTTCATTATTTGTTGACACTCAGTGATAAAGAAGAACATATTCGGCGTTTTCATTATCGCAAGGAAGGAAATCTTCGAAATCCGGAGAGATATATTCAAAAAATTGATCGAATAAGATCGATTCAGAAGTATGCGATAACACAGGTTAAAGAAACTGATGCTAAGAAAATTGAAAATCTGAATAAAGGTCAAACAGTAACTGAAATAGTGGACGACCTGATAGAAAAACTTCCAATTCAAATTTCTGAAAACTATGACGAATAAAAAAGCACCTACAGACAAGCTGACTATTCCAATAAGGCGGTTTATCACCAAGCGACTCATATCGGTGGACCAGGAATCAACGATCAGAGAGGGTGCAACCAGAATGGTTGAGTTTGATATCAGTTCGTTGGGTATTCTTGATGACGAAAAAGTGGTGGGAATCGTAACTGATTCTGATTTGAAAAAAAGAGCACTCAGTGCCGGTAAGTCTCCCGATGATTCGATCAAAGATATCATGACATCTCCGCCAATTACAGTAGATGTAAATTCAACAATAGAGACTGTCCTCGACATTATGACCAGAGATCAAATCAAGCATGTTCTGGTTAGTGAAAGAGGTGAGGTTATAGGCATCACAACACTCAAAGATCTTAAAAATCTTGACCTTCAAGAGCTCGAAACACTTATTGCAAGAGACTAATCTGGATAAACCATGAAGATATTTCACTTTTCTGATATGCATGCCGGAAGTAAGAAACATTTCCGGGAAGAGAATATGCGCCATATTACAAAAGAGATTAATCAAGGTGATTATGACCTGGTCATATTTTCAGGTGATGCAACCAACGAAGGTCAGAGGCATGAGTATGAAAAGGCTTCTGAGATGCTTGACAAAATTGAGGTTCCTCTCATATGCATACCCGGCAATCATGATGCTCGTTCAGGTGGAATTAAATTATTTGAAGAGTACATCGGCCCTCAAAATGGAGTTCATGATTTAGGAGAAGCTGTTGTCATAGCGGTAAACAGCGCAGTGGGCGACAGTAACGATGGCAGGGTGGGCAGAGTAAAGTTTAACCTGCTGAAGGAGGCTCTTAATGAGCATAGTGACAAACCTGTAAAAATACTGGCAATTCATCATCATATTCTTCCGATCCCGATGTCGGGCCGGGAGCGCAATGTATTGGCCAATGCAGGTGATCTACTGGATCTCATTCAAAAAGCGGACGTAGATTTAGTGGTTTCAGGACACCGGCACTACCCAAATGTCTACGATGTAGACGATACGGTGTTCATAAATGCTGGAACGGCATCCTCAAAAAAAACCCGCTATGGTGATGTTAACTCATACTGTGTGATTGATATTGACGAGACGAAGAAAAAAGTTACCACCAAACGCCTAAACGGTAAAAATACAGTTAGTAATTTTCCCAGAAAGACAAAAAAGGTATTTTCTGATTTTGGGTCTCGTGAGTTTCGTGCTATTCAGATGTCAAATACATTTTTTTCGGACAGTGACTCTTTCCTCGAACGTCACTGGAATCAGGCGGTTAAGACGATTGATTCTTTAGACCCAAATTTACTTGTTCACTGCGGAGGGATTGTGAAAGAGGGGTTGCCGGGTAATTACGACAATGCCATCAGACAGCTTAATAAAATTGATTATCCGATGGTATTTACACCGGCTGCCCGTGATATAAATTATATGGGATACCATTTATTTAACCGGCATTTTGGGGAACTTGACCAAGAGTTTGAGCAGGATGAGTTCTTTTTCCAGGGGCTGTCAACACCACAGTACGATTCCTCAATTGGAGTAATGGGCGATACAGAACGCGAGGCTTTGATTCAAAAAATGGATGATATTTCATATGACTTCAGGTGCGTGTTTCTTCACCACAATATTGTGCCAATTCCGCATAGCCGTGAGAAGGGGTTGCTTGAAGATGCCGGTGACCTTCTTCGGGAGCTTGTAGATTCAGACATCGATCTGGCGTTGACCGGAACCAGCTATCACCCGTTTGCAACTCGTGTAGATGGCATGGTAGTTGTGAATGTAAATTCCATCAGCAGTGCCTACCAGCGAAGCCGTTTTGGAAACTCTTTCAACTTGATCGACATATACCAAAAATCCATTGTTGTGTCAGAAGTAAGTTCATTCTGGGGAAAACGCCGATTGCTGGGTATATGGGAGCGATGATGAACTCATTCTGCTTCAGTTTAAAACAATGCATTTCTTGTGACACCATAACAAAAAAAATTATCTCCTCTATGCCAGGCAGGGATGTCGGCAAATATTATCTCGATGGTAAAGTTTATTATAGCTTATTCAATGTAAAAGAATGTAGTTTTCAAATAATTGTGATGTAAATCAATTACTCTTGATTGAATCTTTATGATAATCCAGCTAAAAAGATACTTTCTTAGCCTGCTTTTGTATAGATTAAAGTGAAAGATCTTATGTAGAAAAAGAGATCGGTGAAGAAACAGCATACCAGTAATTTTGCTGCTATGATTAAGTGCCCAGGCTTATCATGAAATAAAAAATAGTGAGTTGAAGCTATATGGAAGCGATAGGATTTATTACGGCCATCGCCATTATTTTATTTGCAAGGCTTGGTATGAGATTGTTAAAAAGGTATATGGAAACACAGAAAAAAGACGAGAAAAACGATTGATACGTTTCGTCTTCCTCGTTAATGAGATATCATAAATTGTTATTATTCTAATTCTCAGAATTACTTCGCCAGGTAAATCTCCAACTCTTCCAGTGATTTTCCTTTCGTTTCCGGGACAACTGTGATAATGAAGATCAAACCGGCTACCGCAAATACGCCATAAATCAGGAATGTGATTGAACTTCCAAAATTGGCAAGCTCCCAGGGAAACACAAGCTGCACCCCAAAGCTGACTGCCGAATTGATGAGTCCCACAAATGAGATAGCGAGCCCGCGAATGTAGTTGGGGAAGATCTCAGAGAAAAGTACCCACATGATAGGGCCGAGCGAGATGGCAAAGGATGCTACAAATCCAAGGATACAGATTAAAATTAGCGTAGCGTTAATATCAGCCGCTGCCGTAATCAGCTGTGATTCATACGCTGCAGCAACATCATCACCCAAATTGGCCGAGAGTGCCTGTTTGAATGACAGGTCATTATCGTATACGACGCCTATCATCGGACTCAGCTGCTGCTGATTGATTTCTGCAGGGAGCTCTGTGATAGATTCTTGTTGCAGTGAATACGTTGCACTGCTAAATGCAAATGAGAGAACCAGCATGCAGAGTGCAATTCCCCCCACACCACCTATCAACAATGGTTTGCGGCCCAGCCTGTCGATGAAAAGAATAGCGAGTACGGTGAACACCAGATTGGTGAGGCCAACTAAAATTGCCTGAACAAAAGAGGCATCAGTGCCAATTCCTGTCTGTTCGAAAATAATGGGAGCATAGAAAAAGACGGCATTAATTCCGGTGATCTGCTGAAGAACTCCAATCACGATACCGACCAGGAGTACCAGCTTAAGAGCAGGCTTAAAAAGATCCCGTAGTGTTCGCTTCTCTTCATCTTTTTCTTTTTCAAAACTATTTTTAACCAGCTTATAAACCTCGCCGGCTTTTTCTTTTCCATTAACTTTGGTGAACACGTCCATGGCCTCGTCATCTCTTTCCTTCATCATCAACCAGCGCGGACTGTTAGGCACGAAGAAAAGCCCGATAAAGTAGAAGATTGCGGGAAGAGTTTCCAATCCAAGCATCCAGCGCCAGTTGTAGGTGTCGAACTGAAGGGCCTGGGCCCACGCCAGATCAGATTGGCCTAGCTGAAGTATCATATAGTTGGTGAAAAAAGCGACCGAGATACCCAGTACAATATTAAGCTGATTAATGGATACCAGGCTGCCCCGGATCTTTGTTGGAGCAATTTCAGCAATGTACATAGGAGCGACAATCAATGAAGCACCCACACCCAATCCCCCAATCATTCGCGCGATCACCAAAATAAGAAATGAAGGAGCGAAGGCAGACCCAATGGCAGAAATAGAATAGAGTATGGCAGCGAGGCTCAAAACCTTTTTTCGGCCCAGTCTATCGCTCAAAGGCCCTGCAATCATCATGGCCAGTGTAGCACTAAGTGTGAGCGAGGCCACGGCCCAGCCCAGCTGGATTTTGGTTAGCTCAAATTCAAGTTCAATAAACCGGTTGACACCCGAAATGACGGATGCGTCAAACCCCATTAAAAAACCACCGAGTGCCACAATGAGCGACACAACATACACGTATTTTTTCTGACTCATAGGATCTGTTTTTTTTCTTGTCTTTAGACCATTCCAACAGTTCCCAATGTATGTGAAAATTTTGAAGGACGATAGAAAAAATATGGCGCCCATTAATCTACAAATTTGAACTACAGTTAGAGGCTCAATTGATTGATAAAATTGAACCAGTATTTTTTGAAAGTACTCAAGAAAATCAAAATTAAGGCAGACGATCAGAACAGTTTTTTTGATCTCATTGATGGGGCTTTATATCTATCAGTGGTATGAGGTAGATAGAAATGTGGTAGTGCTTTGTTATTGAGATCTGTGATATGAAGGGCTGATAATGTACCATCTGATGTGTGATTGCAGTTTTGCATTTTGAAACTCATTGGGTAGGGACGACCCGTCGTTAACGACCAACTTGCCAATCACACAGAGTTTGCCAATCTTAATGCTTTTCGGAAACACCTTAAATTAAACTAGCTTAATGGCTAAGCCAACGTCCTGATTGTTTTTGGTTTGTGGCGGGATAGATTGAAGAGCTTTCTGAATGAATCGATAACTCATCACCAAAATGTGTCATGATGAACTCAAACGTAAAAACGAGCCAGGATATGGGAGTAATAATACTTTGCAGACAACCTCGTATATTTAATCTATTCAAAAAAACATGTATCGATTAAAGTGCCCCTGATTTTTTT
>Ga0102938_10003061_pt1 | contig 12531 bp, 8 predicted proteins | sample SalPonR2_B_D2_MG_FD_84516 | JGI IMG/M metagenome (GOLD analysis project Ga0102938, IMG submission 84516) | Salt pond soil microbial communities from South San Francisco under conditions of wetland restoration - Salt Pond MetaG R2_B_D2_MG | ecosystem: Environmental > Aquatic > Marine > Intertidal... | reverse complement strand
GTCGGGATCGGCCAGACCGTCACCCGCACCAATCTCCGGTCCGAGGCCTCGGCCCGGTTCGAACGTGGCGTCGACCCCTACGGCATGCCCCTTGCGATCGCCCGCTTCGTCGAACTGCTCTCCGAGACCTGTCCGAACCTCGTGGTGCATGCCGGGGCCGTCGATGCCCGTAGCGACCACCTTCCTGCGGAGCACCGATCGGCGACGGTGCGCATCAGTGCCGTCAACCGCATCCTCGGTACCGAGCTGAGCGTCGACGATCTCCCGGTCCTGCTCGACCCGATCGGTTACACCGTCTCCGGCGAGGGGGCGACGCGTGATGTCGTGCTGCCGACGTGGCGGCTGGATTCGACCGACGAGGTGGATGTGATCGAAGAGGTCGCCCGACACCACGGCTACGACCGGATCGGCAAGACCGTGCCCAAGTCGGTGGTGCACGGCGAACTCAGCGCGCGTCAGCGCCGCCGACGCCTCGCGCGCGAGGTGTTGCTCGGGCTCGGCATCTCCGAGGCGATGCCCAACCCGTTCCTCGCTCCGGACACGCTCGCCAAGGCGGGCCTGCCCACTCGGGCGGTACGCATCACCAATCCGCTCGTGACGGAGGAGAGCGTGCTCCGCACGTCTCTGCGGCCGGGGCTGCTCGGAGCGATCTCGTACAACGAGTCGCATCGCCGCACCGGGGTCGCGCTGTTCGAGATCGGCCACGTCTACCCGCCCGCCGAGGGTGAGCTGCCGGGTGAGTACGAGGCCCTCACCGTGGTGCTCGCCGGAGCGGAAGCCCCTGCGGCCATGGCGGTGTGGCGTGAACTCGCGGCTGCGCTCGGAACGGGCGCGCGGCTCGATCAGTCGAGGGTCCCCGCCGGCCTCCACGCGACGCGCTCGGCGACGTTGCAGGCCGGCAGGGATCCGCTGGGTGCCGTCGGTGAGGTGGCTCCGGACGTTCTCGCGTCGTTCGAGGTGGCGGAACGTGTCGCGATCCTCGAACTCGACCTCGACCAGATCCTCGATCGCGAGCCCAAGCCCACCCAGTGGAAGCCGACGAGCAGGTATCCGTCGAGTGACCTCGATCTGTCGTTCGTGGTTCCCGAAGACATCCCAGCCGAGCGCGTCGAGAAGGCAGTTCGTCAGGGCGCCGGCAAGCTGCTCGTCGACCTCGACTTGTTCGACGTCTACCGTGGCGAGCGGGCAGCGGACGGCACCCGGTCGTTGGCGTACCGCGTCCGCCTGCAGGCCCCCGACCGCAACCTGACCGACGCCGATGTCGCCGACGTGCGTCGCAGCGTCGAGGCGACGACGGCGAAACTCGGCGCCCAGCTCCGCAGCTGACAGTGACTTGACGGGTCAGAGCGAGTCGGCGAAGCCCTTGATGTCGCGGATCGTGGCGGACCACACGTCGGGCATCGCGTCGAGGAAGAGACAATCGCCGGCGTGGCACGTGCCGTTCACCGTTCGACCGACGGCGCTGACGCCGGCGTCCAGCAACTTGCGGTAGTACACCAGGCCCTCGTCGCGGAGCGGATCGAGTTGGTTGACCGAGATCACGTGTGGCGGCAACCCGGTGAGATCGTCTGGGGTGGCGTGCATCGGCCATGCGAGCGGATTGGTGCCGTTGGCTCCCGCTGGGTCGTAGACCTTCGCGAGCGCTCCCATGTTCTCGACGTTCAAGAAGTAGTCGTCGTTCTCGACGAGGGACGTCAACTCGGGCGGCGGGTCGGCGTAGAGCCCCGAGATGTAGGGGCACTGCGCGTAGACCCCGGCGATCTCATCGCTCCAGTTCTCCTGCCTCGCCTTCAGGGCGGTGGCGATCGCAAGGTTTCCACCACCCGACTCGCCAGAGATGATCATCGTCGAGATACCGAGCGCGTCACGGTTCTCGGCGACCCATTTCGTTGCACTGACACAGTCGTTCAACCCGGCTGGGAACGGGTGTGCGCCCAGTTTCCCCCCAGCGTTACGGAACTCGACACCGATCACCACCATGCCGGTGGCCGCAAGGTCGTCGCGCCACCGGACGTAGCTCGCGCCGGTGGCGCTCAGGATCGTCATCCCGCCCCCGTGAGTGTGCACCACGCACGGAAGCGGTTCTTCCGGGATGTCGGGACGGTGGATGAACAACGTGATCTCGTTCCCGTCGACGCCCGTGATCGTCCGGGTCGACGACGAGACCCCGATGGTCGGTGGCGTCGCGGAGGTGAGGATCCCGCCGAGCGCTTCGAAGCCGCCTTCGGCGAGCATCGTGTACTCGATCAGTTGGTCGATGGGTGTGTCGGCGGTGACCGGTGATGGCGGTGGTGCGACATCGAGCCCGATCGGGCCCATGGCCGCGACCATGCGCGGGTCGGCGCGAGGGTCGTCTCGGATGTCGAGATTCGGAATGCCGAGTCGGCCGGGCAGCCTCGGTGCGGTGCTCATGTCAGAAGGCCCCTTTCGGTGGGTCGACGCATTGTCGCGTCGTGTCGAGACGGCAGACGAAGCGGCGCGCCACACCGGTTTGACAGAGCTGGGACACTGGAACACATGGTTGCCCCTGGAGAAACTGATCTCGACGCGATGCTCTCGACGCTCGCCGTGCAGCGTCGTCCAGGGGTGTTCGCCTACATCGCGGTGCAGGTTCCGACACCTGGCCTGATCGCCGCCGCCCACGCGGTCGTGAAGGAGGGCCGACTGACCACCATCGTGCTGCCCGTCGACGCCGCCGAACGCGCCGGGCAGGCAACCGATCTCCGGTTCGCCTGGCTGACGCTGACCGTGCAGTCGAGCCTCGATGCGGTCGGCCTCACCGCCGTGGTGAGCGCCCGCCTCGCTGCGGTCGGGATCCCCTGCAACGTGCTCGCCGGCTATCACCACGACCACCTGCTGGTCCCCACTGACCGCGTCGACGACGCCATCATCGCGATCACCGGCATCACATCGTGAGGCGATGAGCGAAATCCCTGGATGTCGGGGTTTGGCTCATCGCCTCGGAATTGTCAGGTGGGCGATGAGCGAAATCCCTGGATGTTGGGGTTTGGCTCATCGCCTCAGGCGTGGACGTCGAGCGCCGGGGTCAATGGTCCGACGGCAGTTCCCAACTCGCGGTCGGCGAATGCCCAGAAGTCTGCAGCGCGCCGGCCGGTCGACGTCCCGACCGGCGTGGTCGCAGGGTCGTGGATACAGCGGACGAAGCCGGTCCCGACCGTGACGCGGGCGCCGTGCCAGTCGCGTCGGCCGGCGTCGGCGCGGTGTGTGAGCCCGCCCATCCAGGTACCGCCACCTCGCTCGGCGTCGGCCCGATCGACCACTTCGGCCTGGATCTCCTCCGCGGTGCGCCCGAGCGCGTGCCCACCCACGACGAGATCGTTGACGAGCAGGATCGGCAAGCCTCCGGCCCGCGCGATCGCGTTGATGCCGGCCCCGAAGCGTGGGTTCAGTTCGGTGGGCCAGAAGCCGTCGGCGGCCGTCACGCCATCGATGGTGAAGGTCCCGCGGAAGTCCACCTCGGCGGCGAGTCGAGTCCCGGCGGTGCGAGCGATCGATCTCATCTGGTCACGAACGGCGTCGGGTGGATCCCAGTAGGTCGCGCATCCGGCGTACACGAAGCCGTTCCCACGGCGAAGTGTGACCATCTCGACCGGCCGCAGCACGGCGACGCCGTCCGGCAGCACGATGCCGTGGATCGAACACGGGATGCCCTCGAGGAAGGGCATGATCCGAACTCGCTCGCACACCGCTCGAAGCCGGGAGAGCGCAAGCTCGCACGAGTCGTCGTCGGTCACCCAGTAGGTCTGCGACGCCCCGCCATGGAAGCCGTCACGTGCGTCGGCCGCCCACACGGTTCCGTCACCTCGATCGATCGAGGTGCTCGCGCCGGCCGCGTCATCGACCGGTACGACCGCCGACGGTTGTCGGGCGATCCCGGCGCGATCCCAGAAGGCGTCGACCACCACCTTGTCCTCCAGTGCCACCCACTCGGGTCGGCGGTACGACACGAATGGTCGACCAGCGAGCAGCGGCGTCGTGTTGAGGAACGTCCCGACGACGAGTGCATCATCGCCCGGATCGAACCCGTCGAGCGCCGCGAGTACCTCGGCCGGAGGTTCGGCGAGGAATGCATTGTCGTAGTGGATCTGCTCCATCATCGTCATCCCGCTCGGCGCCTCGACGACGACGGTCTCGGCATCCGGACGGGAGCCGGCGCCCCAGGCGTTCGCCACCACGAGGAGCTCGTCGACGCCTGCAGCGCGCAGCACGGGCAGATGCTCGTTCCACGCCGCGGCGCTCGCGCCTGCCAACACCACGCGACGCCCGGCGAACACCGATCGCAGCGCAGCGATCCACCAGTCGTCCATCGGGCGACCGTAGACCGCACGCAGTGACGCCCACGACCGAGTTCTGACCTCGGAGGCGCGGGCCTGCGGAGCGGCGCAGCGAGATCAGTTGGCGCTGAGGTCGTCCGGGGCGCCCGCGAGCCAGGCGAGGCGGCCTGGCTGGCGACGCAGCACGGTGCGCCAGAGTTCGTCGGGCTCGTCGGAGAACACGTCGCCCGGCTCGGAGTCGAGCACCAGCCAAGCGCCGGCCTCGATCTCGACCTCCAACTGGCCGGGGCCCCATCCCGCGTAGCCCCGGAACACTCGAACACCCAACACTTCGGCTGCGACGAGCGCCGGATCGGCGGTGAGATCGGCCGATGCGATCGTGCCGACGATGGGGGAGAGGTACTCGCCGTGCTCGTCGACGATGTCGCGGGTCTCGGCGAGCGCGATCAACGCCGATTCCTCCACCGGCCCGCCGGAGAACACCGACGACGGCACGGATTGCAGGTCGATCCACCGGTCGAGTGGCTCGTCGAGTGCCTCGTAGCTGGGTCGGTTGATCACGACACCGATGGCGCCTTCGTCGTGGTGTTCGAGCACGAAGATGACCGTGCGATCGAAGTTGGCGTCCTCCAGTGGCGGTGTCGCCACGAGGAGGCGCCCCTTGGTCGGCGGCGTGCCGGGAATCATCACCGCCATTCTGCCAGTAACTCTCGCCGATGAGTTCCACGGGGCGAGCGGCGATGGCAACCGAGGGGCGGGCCGAGTCGAAGCGACAGCCCTCGAGGGACACCTTCATGGTGAAACTGTCGAATCCGGCGCCGGGCACCTGGGACTAGTCTTGGCACGGGCCGGGCGACTCGCGCTCGATGCGCTCCTCGCATCGCCCATTCGACGACGGAGCGGACACAGACGTGCAAGCCACCAGCGACGAGAGCTCGACCCGACGTCTCGACCGACTCGTGCCGCGAATCGTCCTCGATTGGGTCACCGACGAACCGGGGCGGCGCTGGCGCGTGGTGGAGGGCACGATGGTGTTCGCCGACATCTCCGGCTTCACAGCGCTCTCGGAGAAGCTTGCAACGCGGGGCCGGATCGGCACCGAGGAGTTGGTCGAGACGCTGAGCCGTGTCTTCGGTGGAATGCTCGGGATCACTGCGCAGCGGGGTGGACAGCTCCTGAAGTTCGGCGGTGACGCCCTGCTGTTGTTGTTCACCGGCTCCGACCATGCCCGTCAGGCGGCGTCGGCTGCAGTCGAGATGCGCAGCGAGCTCCGGCGGGTGAGCCAGATCCCGACGTCGGTCGGCAAGCTCAATCTCAAGATCTCGATCGGCGCCCACTCGGGGGCGTTCCACCTCTTCCTGGTCGGCGACCGTTATCGGCAGCTGGTCGTCGGTGGTCCGGCCACCACGATGGCGATGGAGGCAGAGTCTGCTGCCGAGGCCGGCCAGATCGTCGTGAGCGAGGCGACGGCCGGCCTCCTCGGGCCAGGGAGCACGAAGCCGCGCGATGACGGTGAGCTGATGGTCACGTGGCGCAAGGGAGCGGTGGATCCGGTCGGTGCGCCGGGCCGTCGCGACACCGACGCCGAGGCTGCAGCGCAGGTGACGCCACCGATCGTTGCCTCGTTGCTGGAGCACGGCGCACCCGACCCGGTGCACCGGATCGCCACAATGGCGTTCTTCAAGTTCACGGGCACCGACCAGCGTCTCGCCCACGATGGGCCAGACGCGCTGGCTGACGACCTGCACCGGATGCTCGAGATCGCTCAGGCGGCATTCGAGGCCGAGGACATCGCGTTGCTCTACGTCGACGTCGATGCGAACGGTGGCAAGCTGTTCTGCAGTTCGGGCATCCCCGTCACCAGCGAGGACGACGAGGGTCGGATGCTTCGCGCGGCCCGGTCGATCGTCGACGCCGCGCCACCCCTGCCGCTGCGCGTCGGAATCCACCGCGGTCACGTGTTCGCCGGTGAGCTCGGAGCGAACGACCAGGCCGTGTTCTCGATCATGGGTGACACCGTGAACACTGCGGCGCGCATCATGGTGACCGCACCACCGGGCGTCATCCACGCCCACCCGGCCGTTCTCGATGCAGCCCGGACCCGCTATCGAACGGAACAACAGGGCCCGTTCGCGTTCAAGGGCAAGGCCCAGGCCCAGGTCGTGTACCGGGTGGGTGACGAGCTGGGGCCACGTGAGTCGATCGACGGTCACGGCTTCCGGTTCCAAGGTCGGGAGTCCGAACTCGCCGGACTCCGCGATCGTGTGGACGCCGTGGCTGCCGGGCAGGGTGGCGTCGTCACGTTGGTGGGGGCGTCCGGGCTCGGCAAGTCGCGCCTGATCCGCGAGTCACTCGGTTCGGAGCATCCCCGCCTGCTCGAGGTGCACGCCGAGCCCTACGGCTCGAGCAACAGCTTCCGGGTCGTGCGCGACCCTCTGCGCGCCCTGTTCGCACTACGGGGTGACGACCCGAGCGCCCTCGCTGACGCGTTGCGGCACGCCGTGCAGCAGTGCGCCCCGCACCTGGAGCCGTATCTCCCGCTCATCGGCGACGTCCTGCAGCTCCCCGTGCCGTCCACCCCCGAGGTGGAAACGATCGGGCCGCAGTACCGGCCTGACCGGACTGCCGACGCGGTGCTCGAGTTGTTGGGTGCCGTCCACGACGGACCGCTGGTGCTGATCGCCGAGGACATGCACTGGGCGGATGACGCCTCGGCGCATCTGCTCGGCCGGGTAGCCGACGCGACGACGTCGCGTCCGTGGCTGTTGATCGTGGCTCGACGCGAGGATGAGGGTGGGTTCGCACCGGAGTCGGGTGGCCGGATCTCGATCGATCCGCTGCCCGACGACGCCGTACGAGCACTCGCCATCGACGCAACGGAGGCGGCCCCGCTGCGGCCACACGAGATCGACCTGGTGGTCGAGCGTTCCGCTGGTAGTCCGATGTTCGTGGGCGAGCTGATCACCGCCGCCCAGGAGCTCGGATCCCTCGATGCAGTGCCCGAGTCGTTGCAGGGGACACTCGCGGCCCAGGTCGACGCCCTCGACCCGTTGTCGAAGCGGGTGCTCTCCTACGCCTCTGTGCTCGGGCGAAGCTTTCGCCGAGCCGTCGTCGACGAGCTGCTGCGGAGAGAAGGACTCGAGCTCGACCAGGCGACCGTCACCCTCTTGAGCAGGTTCATCGACGCCGACGGTCCACGCCGCTACAGGTTCCGCAACGGCCTCGTCCGTGACGTCGTGTACGACAGTCTGGCGTATCGGGTGCGGGCGAGGCTGCACAGCGAGGCCGGCGAGGCCTACGAGGCACTCGGCACGGGCGACGAGAATGAGGTGGCCGTCCTCTCGTTGCACTTCTCGAAGTCGGGCGACCACGAACGCGCCTACCGCTACGCGCGAGCTGCCGCAGAGCGCGCCTACCGCACGTCGGCTGTAGCGGAGGCCGTCATCCAGTTCGAACGTGCCATCGATGCCGCACGGCATCTCGACGACGTGACCGACGACCAGCTTCGCCGTCTCTACGTCGCGCTTGGCGAAGCTCGACAGGATGCAGGGCTCTACAACGACTCGTTGGTTGCCTACCGACACGCCGGTCGTCTGGCAAGCGACGACGCCATTGCCCGAGCCGAGATCCATCTTCGTCGAGCACGAGCCCGAGAGCGCGCGGGTGCGCTCTCGCTTGCGCTCGGCGAGACGACCCGCGGCTGCAAGATCGCCATGGACCACACGAGCCCCGAGGGCCAGCGCTTGTACGCGCGGCTGCTCGCTCATGCTGCCGTCGTCCACTATCGGCAACAGCACCTGGGCCAGGCGCGACGAACGGGTCTGATGGCGGCTGACCTCGCGGGGCGGTGTGCCGAGCGCGAAGCACTCGCGACGGCCAGCAATGCGATCTTCCTGGCGGAGGTGGAGCTCGGTCTCGAAGGCGCCGAGTCGTGGGCCGAGCGCGCCCTGGAGCTCTACGAGGAGCTCGGCGACCTCCAGGGCCAGGCGGCGACGGCCAACAACCTCGGAGTGATCGCGTTCTACGAGAGCCGGTGGGACGAAACGCTCGACCGGTATCGCGAAGCGGTGGAGTCCGATCGACGGACGGGGCGACTGCTCGGCGCAGCGCTGACCGAGGCGAACATCGCCGAGGTGCTGGTCAGCCAAGGCAGGCTCGACGAGGCCGAACCACTGCTGCGCGACGCCTTGCGGGTGCTCCGTGCATCCGACGACGCAGGAGTCCCCTTCGTCGAGATGCATCTGGGGCGTCTGCTGATGGCGCAAGGAGAGTACGAACGCGCCGAACGTCTCCTCCTCGGCGTCAACGAGCAGTGGAAGGCGATCGGGAGTGCCGCCTCCGTGTACGAGACGTCGGTCCACCTGGCCGACTGCCTCGTGCGAGCGGGCCGTGCCCGCGAGGCGCTCGACGTGCTCGCGCAGAACGACGGGGCCGGGTCGGAGGAGACCACGATGTTCGACGCAGCGCGAGCGGCCGTCGCAGCGCGGGCGCTCGTCGAGCTCGGCGAGCTCGACGAGGCGCGGGCGAGGATCTGTGACGGGTTCGAGACGGCACGGGAGCGCTCGCTGACGTTCGACACCGCCAGGCTCCTGCTGGTGGCTGCCCGCATCGGCCCGCCCTTCGACGAGTGTCTCGGAACGACGGAGCCGGCCGAGGAGGCGTACCGCCTGCTCGACCGGCTCGGTGTGGTCAGCGACTCAGCCGCTGTTACCTGAATCGACCGTAGGGATCGCCCTTGCCGACCATGACCTCGGTCCGCTCGACCAGGCCGTCGCCGTTGATCACGTCCGTGCGGCTGACCACACACCACGGCGCTTCACCGGAGATGTTGCCCGGCCCGTTGTACGACGGGAAGTCGACGGTGAAGGTCGGACCGTCCGGACTCGGTGCCTCGCTGAACGACGAGCAGAACTGCGCGTCGACGTAGTCGCCGGGACCCTCTGCGTCGTAGTCGACCTGAGTGGGCTGGCCGGCCGAGCTGACCGGAGCAGGCGCCCAGAAGATGGTGATCTTGCCGGATGTCGCCTGATCGCTCCCGTCCTCGACCGAGACGAAACCGTTGTTCCAGAACACGCGGTCCTCGTCCTCCGGCGTCGCCGGGTCGTCGGTCTGGATCTCGACGGTGACGCCGACGTCGCTGCAGGCGACGTCCGGGTCCTGCTTGGCGGGATCGTTGGCGCCGCGTACGAAGACCGCCCGCTCGGCGATCTCACCGGGGTCACCCACGTCGGTCACCTGCTCGCCGCAGCTGACCGCCACCTCGAAGTCGCCGGAGAGCGTGACCAACTCGAGCACCGTTGGTCCTTGGAGGGCGAGCCCGCGTTCCTCCCGGGACGAGTCGGAGCCGATGGTGAGCGACGGTGTCGGGGTGGCCGGAGTCACCGTCACGGAGTCGACGCCGCGCTGCACTGCGATCGGGTTCGGGAAGTCGGGGTCCGCAGGGTCGACGAGGAGATCGCCGCTGTTGTTGAACCGCTTGCCCAAGACGAGATCGGCCGAGCTGATCAGCACCGTGGTGTCGGAGGAGGCGGGGTTGACGAACGAGCCGGGTTCGATCTCGAGCCGCTCGCCCGCCGAGATGACGCCCGCCGGGTTGCCGCAGTTGGTGCCGCTGTTGACGCCGATTCCGTCGTCGGGGAGCTGCACCGTGTCGTCCTCGGTCGTCGTGCCACCCACGATCGGCGTGAGAGCGAGCAGCATTTCGACCTCGGTGAGGATCACGCCGTCGCGGACGACCGGCCCGAAGCCGACCTGGGCGCAGGGCTGCTCCGTGACGATCGTCTGCGTCACGGTCGGCTCGGACGGGAACGTCACATCGTCGTAATCGAGTGTGAGCAGGCCGTCGCGATCACGGACTTCGATCGTGAGTGTGCCGTAGGGCTCGAAGACCGGATCGGTCGCCTCGGGAAATTCGTCGACTCCCGACGCCGATGTGGACGTGAGCGCGACCGCACCGGCGATCGCCAGCCCTGCCGCCAAGGTTGCTCCGATGTTTCGACGAGTTCGTACACCCATGCCGCCCTCCCCGGACTGCCCCATCTCCGTACGCGTATCGCACCGAGAGCGACAGTGTCCTCCTGATCCTCCCCGATGTCCAGAGAACCGAAGGTGACAGGCATCACGTCAACTGCTCAGAGTGGTGGAGCGATCGCGGCAGGTCAGATTGTGCACGATTCGGGTGGCCTCGGCCGGTGCTCGGCGCGGTCAGACGTTGAGCGAGGCGAACACGGCCGAGTCGGCGTACTCGTCGAGGCGGGTGATCAGCCCGTCGTCGTCGAAACGCAGCACGACGCAGACGTCGGTCGAAGCAGACTTGCCGTCGGGTCGGGTGAGTGTGACGACGTGCTGTTCGACGACGAAGCCGTCACCGACCGATCGTCGAACATCGGAGTACGCAACGCTCACGCCCTCGTTCTTGAGGCCGTGCACGAACGCCAGCAGACCGTCGACACCGTGCTCGGGATTCCCGTTCTGTTTCATCTTGGCGTCGGGGGCGAGCAGACGTTCGAGGCCGTCGAACTCCTGCGACTCGAAGATCGAGAACAGCTGTGCGGTGCTTGCTGCGGGGTCCATGCCCACAACCGTATCTCCACCCGGTACGACGCCGTCCAGCATGTTGGATGGTCATGCGTCAATGTGTATGATCATGCAATGGCGTCACGTGGGATCAAGGTCGGGATCGTCGGCGCGTCGGGATACACGGGCGCCGAACTCCTTCGCCTCACTGCCCAGCACCCGCACTTCGAGTTGGCGGTTGCGACCGGTGACGCGATGGCCGGCCGCCGAGCCGCCGAGGTGTACCCGTCCCTTCAGATCGGGTATCCCGACCTGGTCTTCTCCGAGTTCGACCCCGACGCCGTCGACGGGCTCGACCTCGTGTTCCTCGGTCTCCCTCACGGCGCCTCGATGGAGCTGGCGCCGTCGCTGGTGGGCAAGGTCGGTTGCGTCGTCGACCTGTCTGCGGCCTTTCGGCTGAAGGACACTGCCGCGTACCCCAGGTACTACGGCTTCGAGCACACGCAACCGAACCTGTTGGAGCGGGCGGTGTTCGGCCTGCCCGAACTTCATCGCGCCGACCTCCGATCGGCGGAGCTGGTGGCGACGCCGGGGTGCCACGTGACCGCCGCGACGCTGGCGTTGCGGCCGCTCGTCGAGGCCGGGCTCATCGAGACCACCGGCATCGTGGTCAACACGCTCACCGGTATCACCGGTGCGGGCCGCGCGCCCACCGACACCAACGTGTTCACCAACATCGACTCGAACGTGATCCCGTACGGCCTGCTCTCGCACCGCCACACACCCGAGATGGAGCAGGAGATCGGTGCTCAGCTGATCTTCACCCCCCACCTGGTGCCGATGAGCCGGGGCCTGCTGGCCACCAGTACCGCTCCCGGCGCCGCCGGATGCTCCGACGCCGGCGTCGCCGAGGCAGTGCGGTCGTTCTACGAGGACGAGCCGTTCGTCGCCGTGCTCGACGTGCCCCCCGCCACCAAATCGGTGCTCGGCTCGAACGCCGCCCACGTCGCTGCCCGCTACGACGAGCGGACCGACACCGTGATCACCATGTGCGCGATCGACAACCTCACCAAGGGCGCCGCCGGGGGTGCCGTGCAGGCCGCCAACGTCGCGCTCGGACTCGACGAAACCGCCGGCCTCGCCACGATCGGGCTCGCACCGTGAGCGCCGCCGACGACGGTGGAACCGGCAACGCCGCCGCATCGTTGAAAGCGTCGGTGCTCGTCGAGGCGCTGCCGTACATCCGTCGTTTCGCCGGCAAGACAGTGGTGGTCAAGTACGGCGGCAACGCGCTCGCCGGCACCTCGGACCACGACGCGCTCTCCTTGTTCGCCGAGGACATCGTGCTGATGCGCCTCGTCGGCATGCGGCCGATCGTGGTGCACGGCGGCGGGCCACAGATCTCCGATCTGATGGCTCGTCTGGGCAAGGAGCCCGAGTTCGTCGACGGCCTGCGAGTCACCGACGCCGAGACGGTCGACATCGCCCGCATGGTGCTGAAGGGTCAGGTCAACCCGCAGCTGGTGGCGGCGATCAATGTCCACGGCCGTTTCGCTGTGGGGATCAGCGGCGTCGACGCCGGACTGATCCGGGCGGCCGCCCGCAACTCTGAGCTCGGCTTCGTCGGCGACGTCACCGAGATCAACCCCGAGGTGATCCACGGACTGATCGACGACGAGTTCATCCCGGTGATCGCCACGATCGGCAGCGACGAGACGGG
>Ga0102938_10003059_pt1 | contig 12533 bp, 13 predicted proteins | sample SalPonR2_B_D2_MG_FD_84516 | JGI IMG/M metagenome (GOLD analysis project Ga0102938, IMG submission 84516) | Salt pond soil microbial communities from South San Francisco under conditions of wetland restoration - Salt Pond MetaG R2_B_D2_MG | ecosystem: Environmental > Aquatic > Marine >... | reverse complement strand
CACGGTCTTGGAGGTGTCGTGCACGAAGGGCTGGTCGAGCAGGGTGACTTCCTTGAGGTAGGATTTCACGCCGCTCTCGACGATCTTGGCCATGACGTGATCGGGCTTGCCCGCGTTCTTCTCACGCAGGATCGCCGATTCACGCTCGATCGTGGCCGCGTCGACGCCCGACGCGTCCACCGCGATGGGATTGACCGCCGCGACATGCATGGCGATCTGGCGCCCGAGCGTGTTGAGGAACTCCTTGTCGCCGGTCGATTCGAGGGCGACGAGCACGCCGATCTTGCCCAGCCCCTCAGCCACCGCGTTGTGCATGTAGGCAGCGACCACACCATCCGTGACGGTGACCTTCTCGACGCGGCGCAGGGTCATGTTCTCGCCAATCGTGGCGATCAGTTCCTTGATGGTGTCCTCGACACTCGCGCCGGCGGCAAGCTTCGCTGTCTGCAGCGCCTCGAGGCTGCCGTCCGTGGCGAGCGCGGCCTGCGCGGTCTCGGCGACGAAACCCTGGAACTGCTCATTGCGGGCGACGAAGTCGGTCTCGGAATTGACCTCCACCACGGCAGCCTGCGAGCCTGAAATCGCCGTACCGACGAGGCCTTCAGCCGCCACGCGCCCGGCCTTCTTGGCGGCCTTGGCCAGACCCTTGGTGCGCAGCCAGTCGACGGCGGCTTCGATATCGCCGTCGGTTTCACCGAGGGCCTTCTTGCAGTCCATCATGCCTGCGCCGGTCTTGTCACGCAGTTCCTTCACCAGAGCGGCGGAAATGTTCGCCATGGCTCTTCCTTTCCTGGTCATGGGGGAACCCGGCGCCATGCTCTGGCCGCCGGGTTACACAAACGGAGTCAACAACAATGCGTCTGCGCGCATGCGCCTGCGGGCCACGCGGCTGAGCGGGCGCTGCAGGCGCAACACGCATTGATGACGCGTGTATGACGAAGCCTTACGCCGCAGCGTCTTCGATCAGCGCCTTGGCCTGGGCGACCCAGCCGTTCTGCGTGATCTTGCCGTTGAGCCTGAGATCGGCATCGACCTTCGCGATATCGGCCTCGTTCATCGCTGCGATCTGCCAGTAATGGAAGACGCCGCCATCGTTGAGCGTGGTCTCGAGCTCGGGGCCGACGCCGTTCAGCTTGGTCAGGTCGTCCGGTGCGCCACGCGGGGCGGCGAGCGCCTCGAACGTGTCGGTCTGCTCCGAGCTGGTGGCGATTTCCGCCGGCAGCTCTTCGACCATCGGGGCCTCGGAGGCACCGACATCGACGCCGACATCGCCCTGGCCGCGCGAGATCCCGTCGATCGCCGCGCGGGCGATCAGATCGCAATACAGCGCGATGGCGCGCGCCGCGTCGTCATTGGCCGGAACCGGGAAGGCGATACCGTCGGGATCGCAATTGGTATCGACCACGGCTGCGACCGGGATGCCCAGACGCTGGGCTTCCTTGATGGCGAGCTGCTCCTTGTTGGTATCGATCACGAAGATCAGATCCGGAACGCCGCCCATATCCTTGATGCCGCCGAGTGCGCGCTCGAGCTTTTCCTTCTCGCGGGCGAGCATCAGGCGCTCTTTCTTGGTCAGGCCCTGGCCACCGCCTTCGAGGATCTCGTCGACCTTGCGCAGGCGTGCAATCGAACCGGAAATCGTCTTCCAGTTGGTCAGCATGCCGCCGAGCCAGCGGGCATTGACGTAATATTGTGCCGAGCTGCGCGCTGCATCCGCGACGGCGTCCTGCGCCTGGCGCTTGGTGCCGACGATCAGCACGCGACCGCCCTTGGCCACCGTATCGCTGACCGCCTGCAGGGCGCGATACAGCGCCGGCACGGTCTGGGCCAGATCGATGATGTGGATGTTGTTGCGAGTGCCGAAGATGTAGGGAAGCATCTTCGGGTTCCAGCGGTGGGACTGGTGACCGAAATGTGCGCCGGCTTCGAGAAGCTGACGCATGGAGAAATCGGGAAGTGCCATTCTTTTATGCTCCGGTTGTGACCTCCGCGAAGCCGTGAACCGCCCTTGAGCAGGACAGTCACCGGGATTGCGTGACGACGGGTCTGCCGCCGACGCCGCTCCGCGTGTGGAATGAGCGCGCGTATAAGACTTCGCGCGCCCGATTGCAAGGATTCGTTTCCGAGCCGTCCGCTCCGCGCCGCGATCTCAGCCCGGCATGAGCTGTTTCACGTAGCCCGGCAGGGCAAAAGCGGCCAGATGCACTTCGGGCGTGTAGTAATCCGCCGTGAAACCGGCTTCGGCGTAGCGCGCCTGCAGAATCTCCAGCGATACCTTGCGGGCATCGCCATCCGTGCCCCAGCCGAAGGCCATCGGCCCGCCGGCGTAGGTCGGCACCGTCGCCAGATAGCAGCCCCGATCGGCAAACAGCGTGCTGAAGGCACGCATGGTACCGATCAGTTCGTCCGGCTGCATGAAGGGTACGCCGTTCTGCGTCACCAGAATGCCGCCAGGGTTGAGGGCGCGCCGGGCATGGCCGTAGAAATGATCGGTGAAGAGTACCTCGCCGGGGCCGATCGGATCGGTCGAATCGACGATAATCACGTCGAATGTCTGATCCGTTTCACGCATGAACACCGCGCCGTCATTGATGACGAGTTCAAGGCGGGGATCGTCGAAAGCACCGTTGGAGAGGCGCGGCAGATACTTTCTGGAGAATTCCACCACGCCGGCATCAATCTCGACCATGGTGACGTGGCGCACACCCTTGTGGCGTAGTACTTCGCGGGCCATGCCGCCGTCACCGCCGCCGATGATCAGCACGCGGTCCACGGATCCATGCGCGAAGATCGGCACATGTGTGAGCATCTCGTGATAGATGAAATTGTCGCCCTCGGTGGTCTGCACCACGTCGTCGAGGGTGAGAACGCGCCCGAATCGCGCGTTCTCGAAAACCCGAAGCCGCTGGTGATCGGTCGCGCTATCATAGAGCACGGCGTCAACGCGCAGGGCCTGCGCGTGGTCGTCGTGCAGTGTCTCGCGCATCCATTCCGTCATGCCGCATGCTCCACGGCCTCGACGAGCCCCTCGCCGCGCAGCAATTCGCGCACGCGCACGTCAGCGGTGCCGAAGGCGGCCTTGAGCACGTCGACCGCGCGCCAGGGATCTGCATCGCCGCACATGAACACGTCGAAGGCGCCGTAGCCGATTTCAGGCCAGGTATGAACCGAGATATGGCTTTCCGCGAGCACGGCCACGCCGCTCACGCCCTGGGGGCTGAACTTGTGGGTGTGAATGTGCAGCAGCGTCGCGCCGCATTCATCGACGCAATCGCGAAAGGCGCGCTCGATGCGATCTTCATCATCGAGCCCGTGACCGTTCACGACTTCGATGATCAGATGCGTACCGGCAAAAACGCGGCCGTCGCGGCGGATGAAGTGGTCTTCGCGAGCCTCGTCCATGACGGAGGCGGGGCGGGCGGAGTGCGTCAGGGAAAGCGTCATGCCGGTCGATCCTTCTGGCCAGCGGGATTACAGAACGTGGATGTAGTGGGAGTGCGTCAGGGGGTTCATCGCAATCGTGATCCGGCGCGTGCGCGCCGCCATACTCCGATTGTCACTGAAGCTGATCTGGTTCGGTCTCATCGTTGCCTCTTCTCAAAACCATCGGCCCGATCCGGCGATGGCGAGAAGGGCGAGACCGGCTCACCCGCACGCCATCCGCGATCGGACGCGATATGACACCTGATTTTCGAGGGCCTGGCTGTCCTTGCAGGCAGCCAAGCCGCGCCTAGGGTGGCAGTCCATGTTTATCTCGGACGAAAATGGGAAAGCCGCACAAGGGCGACCGTCTGCACATATCGCGGCGATGGGCCGGAAAGTCAATGAATTTCGCGCCGCCGAAAACGGTTTTTTCGCTGAACGTTTAACGGCTTGCACGCGCTTTCGGGATTCCGTCTCGGAAACATTAATTCGATATTCGCAGAAATATCGTTGACGCGTGGGGCGCAGCTTTGCTATCCCGTATACGACACACATTCACGGTCAGGATCCGCCATGTCCGCTCCCACATCCACGCCGCTCCCCCTCGCTCCGCCGACGCGCCTTGCCGTCCTGCGGCAACGGCTCGCGGGCTTCGACCGCGTCTTCCTCGCCATTCTCCTCGTCTTCGCCGGCGTCGCCCTGCTCGATCACAACGAGCTCGTGCCGATGGGTGCTTTCGTCGTCGATGCCATCGCAGGCATTGCCCCCTTCCTGCTCGCGGCCGTGGCGATCGCCGCCTATGCCAAGGCGAGCGGCGCCGACAATCTCATCGCCGACGTGTTTCAGGGCAATGCGGTGACCATGATTGCGCTGGCCGCCCTGTTCGGTGGGCTCTCGCCCTTCTGTTCCTGCGGCGTGATACCCCTTGTCGCAGCGCTCCTCGCCATGGGCGTGCTGCTCGCGGCGGTGATGGCGTTCTGGATCGCCTCCCCGCTGATGGATCCGACCATGTTCTTTGTCACCGCCAGCGTGATGGGTCTGCCGTTTGCCATCGGCAAGACGATCGCCGCGATCGGGATCGGTGCCGTCGGCGGCTATCTCACGCTGGCCCTCGGACAGCGAGGCTGGCTGAACGATCCCTTGCGGGACGGTGTCGGCAACGGCGGCTGTGCCGGCGGGCGGGTGCGTACCCGCAAGCCGACTTACTGGGCCTTCTGGCAGGAAGCCGAGCGTCGGCGTCTCTTTGCCGGCGAATTCGGGCGCGTCACGCTGTTCCTGGCGCGCTGGATGACGCTGGCCTTCGCGCTGGAATTCCTGATGAGCACCTATATCCCCGCCACGATGATCGAAGCGGCGCTCGGCAGCGGTAATGCCTTCGCCATCCCCACCGCCGTGCTGGTCGGCATTCCCGCCTATCTCAACGGCTATGCCGCGCTGGGACTGGTTTCCGGTCTGGTCGACGGCGGTATGGCGTCGGGCGCGGCAATGGCCTTCCTGCTCGCCGGCGGCGTCACCTCGATCCCCGCTGCGATTGCGGTCTGGGCGCTGGCGCGTCCTCCGGTCTTCGCGCTCTATATCATCATCGCGGTGACCGGCGCGCTCCTTTCCGGATTGCTGTTCCAGCTCGCCCTCGGCTGAACCCCGCCGCCCATAACGCGGTTGCACACAAAGCCCGTCGCGCCTAGGAAGAAGGCGAGACGGGCTTTTTGCCTTGAGGGGCACAGATGGGAGCGCAGGGGCCATTGCGTGACGGAATTCAGCCGGCGAAGGTGATCGCGGCGCTCACCGGGGCGGGCGCCATCGCGCCGCTGACGCCCTATGCGGGTGACCAGATCCAGCCCGCGAGCCTCGATCTGCGTCTCGGCGCAAAGGCTTATCGCGTGCGCGCGAGCTTCCTGCCCGGGCCGGAGCGCAGGGTCGCGGATTGCCTCGACTATCTCGCCCTGCACGAGATCGATCTGACCAAACCCGTGCTGCTGGAAACGGGCTGCGTCTATATTGCGGAATTGCAGGAGAGCCTCGCCCTGCCCGCCGGCCTTTCGGCTTCCGCCAATCCCAAGAGCTCGACCGGGCGCATCGATGTGTTCACCCGCGTGATTACGGATCGCGCTCGCGAATTCGACGCGATCGAGCCGGGCTATGCCGGCCCTCTCTATGCCGAGATCTCCCCGCGCACCTTCCCGGTGCGGGTGCGGATGGGCTCGCGGCTCTCGCAATTGCGTCTGCGGCGCGGCGAGGTGCGCCTGAGCGATCGCGAACTCGCCGATCTGCACGCCCGCGAGAGCCTCGTCACCAGCGCCGAGCCCTCCTTCCAGGAGGGCGTCGCGGTCAGCGTCGATCTTGCCGGTTTCGGCCCCGACAAGCTCGTCGGCTACCGCGCCAAGCGCCATACCGCCCTCGTCGACGTGGATGCGCCGGGCTCCTGCCGCGCGGTCGATTACTGGGAGCCGCTTTACAATACGGGCCGCGCCGATCTGATCCTCGATCCCGGCCAGTTCTACATCCTGGCATCAAAAGAAGCGGTGCACGTGCCGCCCGATTACGCCGCCGAAATGGTGCCCTTCGATCCGCTGGTCGGCGAATTCCGGGTGCATTATGCCGGCTTCTTCGATCCCGGTTTCGGCCATGCCGGGGCTGGCGGCGCCGGCGCGCGGGCCGTGCTCGAAGTGCGCTCGCGCGACGTCCCCTTCATCCTCGAAGACGGCCAGACCGTGGGCCGCCTCGTCTACGAGCGCATGGCCGAACGCCCGGACGTGCTCTACGGCGCCGGCACAGGCTCGAATTATCAGGCCCAGGGCCTCAAGCTGTCGAAGCATTTTGTCTGAGGGGCGGGACGAGTTCCTCGGCGTCCGGTGCCGTAGCGTCATCCTCATTCTGCGGACCTATCTGCCTGCCGCTCAGGGTCAGCGCGACGGCCATGGCAGCGATGGCGAGGCCGAGAGCCGCCATCGGCGTCAGGCTCTCGCGGAACACGAACCACGCGATCACCATCGTCACGGGAGGCGAGAGATAGGTCAGGCTCGCCACCCGGGCTGCAGGCAAGCGGCGCAGCAGGGCGAACATCAGCCCGTAGGCTGCGAGCGAGACCACGAGACCGAGCCATACGATCGCGAAGACCAGTTCACCGCCCCATCGCGCTTCGAGCCCCTCCAGCCCCACGGCAAGCGGTGCGAGGACGGTGAGCGAAGCCAACGCATGGATGAAGGTGACGAAGAGCAGCGGCGTGGCCGGTTTCGCTGCCTGAGCGTCGCATGCCACATGCGCCGCGCGATCCACAAGAGAGGCGATCGTGATCGCCGCCACTGCGAGGAACGGCAACGCATAGGCAACCAGCGATCCCCCGAGCGCGATCCCGTCACCGATGACGAGCGCGACCGCACCCACACCGAGCACCAGCCCCGCCCATTCCCGCATGCTCACCCGCTCACCCGTCATCCGGGCGGACAAAGCGCCGGTCATGATCGGCTGCAGGGCGGTGATGAAGGCGGCAAGGCCTGCCGAGAGCCCGAGATCGATCGCGCCCAGAACGGCGGCGAGCCAGCCCGCATGGGCGAGTGCGCCGATCACCGCATGGCGCGTCCATTCGGCACGCGTCAGGGGCCGCCATTGCCGCATCAGCGTGACGAGCAGGCCGAGAACCGCAACGACGAGGAGATAGCGCCAGAAAAGCAACGTGAAGGTTCCGGCATGGTCGAGGCCGTATTTGGCCCCGACGAATCCCGAACTCCATAGAACGACGAAGGCGCCGCAGAGGAAGAAGAGCACTGGCTTGCGGTATCGGGGCGCGGGAAGCGGGCGGTGCGCGGGTGAGATGGTCATGGTCGCACTCCGGTACGGGCTGGCCGGAGCATGCGGGGCAGGCAACTTTTGCAGAATAAAGGTTTTTTGCTAAAAGGGTTTGCGTGCTACGCAAACCCTTTTAGGCGGCATCGGCATGGACCTGATCGGCGATCTCGAACTTTTTGAAGCCCTCGCACGCCATGGCAGCTTCTCGGCGGTGGCGCGCCGGCGCGGGCAGGCAGTGTCGAGCATTTCGCGCCGGCTCGACAGGCTGGAGGAGGCACTCGGGCAGCGCCTGTTCAACAGGCTGCCGACCGGGTTGCATCTGACGACGGCGGGCCGGATCAAGCTCGGGGAGGCACGCGGGCTCACCCTCGCCGCACGGGCATTTTCCGAGAAGCAGACGGAAGTGGAAAGGCTGTCGGGTCATGTCAGCCTGGCCGCGCCCACGCGGTTGGGCGAGATCGCCGTTGCGCCGATTCTCGCGGATTTCCTGCGCGCGCATCCCGGAATCAGCGTCGAACTGCATCTTTCCGACCGCTTTCAGGATCTCGATCGCGACCAGATCGATATTGCGCTGCGCATCGGCGGCCATGACGCCGATCATCACATTCCCCGGCGCGTCGCGCCCAACCGGCGCATTCTCGTCGCTGCGCCGGGTTATCTGGAGAACCATGCCTCGATCTCCGCGCCCGCTGATCTTGCCGCGCATGAGGGGCTCTGGCTCGGCGATGCCCTGCGTTGGAGCCTGCGGGGACCGGATGGCGAACAGGCAAGTGTCACCCCGCGCCGGCGTGTGACGAACCTGTCCGGTGACGCACTCACCCGACTCTGTATCGCCGGTCTTGGCGTCGCACTCAAATCGAGCTGGGATGTGCAGGGCGAGGTCGCGGCGGGGCGGCTCGTGCGTGTGCTGCCCGACTGGGAGCAGGCCCAGAGCGCCGATATCCGTCTGATCACCCCCGCGCGCCGCCTCACCCCCCGCCCCGTCCGCGCCCTGATGCAGGCGCTGCAGCAGGGATTGCTGGCGGTTCTGGACGGGGAAGGGTGAGCCGGCGGGAGGGGTATCGCGGAATATTGATTGGTTGTCTGCGCTTCGTGCGGATAGCGATGTGCCGTATGCAGTGGGAAGAAATCATCACGCTTCGGCCACCGGTCCTCGAATTTGATCGGATGGCGCGATTGCCCCTTGAGTTTACCATGGCGGGAAGGTCTATGATCCTGATTGTCGTGTGTGAACAAGGTGTTCCGCATGGCATGGCCAGAGTGCTTCGGAGGGTTGACTGCCCCAAGGTTCGGTGCGCGCGCGATTCGCAGCGTGTCTTGGAGGGTCGAGGATAGAACAACGGCTTGTCCTGCATTGTCTCATCTTTTCCATTGCAGCGATTGCAGACATGCTTGCCGCCGCCATCTTCGCGCTCGATCACGCGCACGTCCATCACGAGGAGCAACATCATGAACCGACGCCAATTCGTCATCACAAGCGGGGCAGCTTTCGCGATCGCCACGATGCCGGCGATTGCTGGCCCGGATGCAGAGACGGTGATCGTGCATTACGATCCCGGCTGCGGCTGTTGCAGCGCATGGGTCGCGCATATGCGGGAGGCGGGCTTCGCCGTGGAGACCCGTGCGACCTCGCAGATCAACCGCATCAAGGCACGGCTCGGCGTGCCCCCGGGGCTCGCCTCGTGCCATACCGCTGAAATTGCGGGTTACGTGGTCGAAGGCCATGTTCCCGCCGAGGCCGTGGGACGCCTTCTGCGTGAACGCCCCGATGCCACGGGGATCAGCGTTCCGGGCATGCCGATCGGCTCACCGGGCATGGAAGTGCCGGGCACGGAGGATGATGCCTATGAGGTCGTCCTCTTCGAGGGCAGCCGTTCCGAACCGTTCGCGCGCTATCGCGGCGTGGCCCGCACCGACCCATGAGGAAACCATCGCGATGATGAGCGAAACCATGCATGGCGGCGGCGCCTTCTGGGGCATGGCGATCACCTCGATCCTCGTCCTCCTGCTGCTCGGCCTCGGCATTGCCGCGCTGATCAAGTATCTGCGCAGCTGATCGCACACGTCATGAAATCAGCCGTCGGATCGCTCACGCAATCGGCCATGCCCGCATTCCTGCGCGCCACGTCGAAATAGCCCTTTGCGAATGCACCGGGCGACATTACATTCGCGAAGCGGTGCTGCGGGGTGCGTCAGGAGAATTTTTCCCCGGGGCCTTAATGATCCTGAAGGGAGCTGTCCCTGACCCGGTCCGTGGACCGGGACACACGGCGCCCACCTACGCTGTAGGTTCCCGGGATCGCATCTCCAACGGCCATCGCGGCACCGCACGTTTTCGTTCCCGTCCGCTGCCCGCATCATCGCGGGGCCATCCGCGAAGAGGCCAGCCCTGAACGACAGAGCCGCCGAGAAGGAAGTCTTGCGCCGTGCCGGCCTCGCCGGGCGCGATGAACTTGATCGTGCCTATCGCGAAAAGGCATCGCGTCTCATCGCGCAACGGGTTCTCGCCCTGCCCGTATGCGATGCTGCCCATGCGCAACGGCGCATCGTGTCCGGCTATGCGCCGATACACTCGGAAGTCGACACCTTCGCGCTCCTCGGGGCGCTCGCGCAGCGCGGCTTCATTCTCGCGCTGCCACTGGTGCGTGATCCGCGTCTGATCTTTCTGCGCTGGCAACCCGGCGAGCCCCTGATTCGCGGCGCTTTCGGCGTCAGCGCGCCATCCGAGGAGAGCGAAACGCTCACCCCGGATATCCTGGTGATGCCGCTTTCGCGTTTCGATCGCGCCCGTAACCGTATCGGCTACGGCAAGGGGCATTACGATCGCGCCATTGCAGCCTTGACGCGGGAAAAACCCATCACCACCATCGGCCTTGCTTTCGACATACAGCGCGCCGACAGCATCCCCGCAGAGCCACATGACCGGCGCCTCGACTGCATCGTGACCGAAACGGAGACCTTGTGTGACTGATACCCGTGTGCGCGGCACGATGCCAGCCAGACCCCGCTGCCCGTTCGTGGCGACGGCCAGAAGGGCCTGAACGGATGCGTCTTTTGTTTCTCGGTGACGTCGTCGGACGTCCCGGTCGCGAAGCCGTGACCGGGCATCTCCCCGGTCTGCGCGATCGCTGGGATCTTGATTGCGTCATCATCAACGGCGAGAATGCCGCCGGCGGGTTCGGCATCACCGAGGCGATCTGCGAAGACCTCTTCGCGGCGGGTGTCGACGCGATCACGCTGGGCAATCATGCTTTCGACCAGCGCGAGGCGCTCGTCTTCATCGAGCGCGAGCATCGTCTGGTACGTCCGGCCACCTTCCCGGCCGGAACGCCGGGTCGCGGAGCCACCATGGTGGAGACGGCGCGCGGGGCCCGGGTGCTCGTGGTCAACGCGATGGGTCGGATCTACATGGACGCGATGGATTGCCCCTTCACCCGGGTCGAGGAAGCGCTCACGGATTGTCCGCTGGGCTACGGCGCGGATGCCGTCGTCGTCGATTTTCACGCCGAGGCGACCAGCGAAAAGCAGGCGATGGGGCATTTTTGCGACGGACGCGCCAGCCTCGTCGTCGGCACGCATACCCATGTTCCGACCGCCGATTATCGTGTGCTGCCGGGCGGCACGGCCTATATTTCGGATCTCGGCATGTGCGGCGATTACGATTCCGTGCTCGGCATGGGCAAGGACGAGCCCTTGCGGCGCTTCCTGCAGAAGACGCCGGGATCGCGATTCGAGGCGGCGCAGGGCGAGGGTGCGCTTGCGGGGCTCGCGGTCGAGACCGATGATGCGACCGGCCTCGCTACCCGTTGCGCGGCGTTGCGGGTCGGGCCGCATCTGCCGCCTGCCCTGCCTGATTTCTGGGATTGAGCATGGATTCGCCCGGTGATCAGCGCTGCGAGAGACTGACCAGCCAACGCGCACGACTCCTGCACGAGGCGATGGAGCACAAGCGCGTCTCCCTCGTCCTGCGCGCCGTGATCGAAACGGCGCCGGGTGACACGATCAGCGTGCGCGAGATCATCGAGGCTTTCGGCGAACGTGCTTTCGGCTTCGTCATCATCCTCTTCAGCCTGCCCAATTGCCTCCCGGCCCCGCCGGGCATGAACTCGGTCTTCGGCCTGCCCGTGCTGCTCTTCGCCGTGCAACTCGCGCTCGGTTTCAAGAAACCCTGGCTGCCCCGGCGCATCCTCGACAAGCGCTTTCGCGTCGCGACGTTCCGAAAGATCATCGATGTGGCCGAGCCGCGCCTGCAACGGGTGGAGAAGCTTCTGCGCCCACGCCATACGGCCCTGTTCGGCGCGCGTGGTGACCGGTTGATCGGCGTCTTCGCCGTCATTCTCGCGCTATGTGTGATCCTGCCGCTGCCCGGCACCAACTGGGTGCCCTCGATCGCTCTGGTGATCCTCTCCATGGCCATCCTGCAGGAGGACGGGCTGGTGCTTGGCCTCGGCATCCTTGCGGGGCTGGCCGGCATCGCCTACACGGTGATCCTGACCAGCACGCTGATTCATTTCGCGCTGGTGGCCATGAGCCGGGCGGTGGGGTACTGAGCGCCGGGCGGTGGGGTACTGAGCGCCGGGGCGGTCGGTACCGGGGGCTTGCAGCGAGGGCATTGCGGAAAGCCTTGCATCGCAAGGCCATTTCCGTTATCCGTGCGCGATCGCGAGTCCGGATGGTGCCGTAGCGCCCGCCGGGTCACGGTATCCGTCTTCGTTCGTCGTCGACGCGCCGGCCCGCTCCAGCGAGAGCGGCCAGGGTCACGCACACATGCGCGGCCCGCGACGAACGGGGATGGCACGCAACACCAGCCGTCGGCGCAATTGCTCGCGAGAGCATCAGGAGAACGAATGTCAGCTCAAACCCAATACGCGCCCAGCCGCGAAGATTTCGCCGCCCTCCTCGAGGAATCCTTCCGCAGCAACGAAGTCGCCGAAGGCGCCGTCGTCAAGGGTAAGGTCGTCGCCATCGAGAAGGACGTCGCGGTCATCGATATCGGCGCCAAGACCGAAGGCCGTGTGGCCCTTAAGGAATTCAACGGCCCCGGCCGTGACGAACCAATCGAAGTCGGTGCCGAAGTCGAGGTCTATGTCGACCGCATCGAGAATGCCCTCGGCGAAGCCGTCATCTCCCGCGAGAAGGCGCGCCGCGAGGAAAGCTGGATCAAGCTCGAGAAGGCCTTCGAGGCCAATGAGCGGGTCCAGGGCCTGATCTTCAACCAGGTCAAGGGCGGCTACACCGTCGATCTCGACGGCGCCGTGGCCTTCCTGCCGCGCTCGCAGGTCGATATCCGCCCCGTGCGCGACATCACGCCGCTGATGGGTGTG
>Ga0102938_10003058_pt1 | contig 12533 bp, 12 predicted proteins | sample SalPonR2_B_D2_MG_FD_84516 | JGI IMG/M metagenome (GOLD analysis project Ga0102938, IMG submission 84516) | Salt pond soil microbial communities from South San Francisco under conditions of wetland restoration - Salt Pond MetaG R2_B_D2_MG | ecosystem: Environmental > Aquatic > Marine >... | reverse complement strand
CCGGACGCTGACCGTCTCCCCCTGGGAGAAAAATCTGATGCCGACCATCGAAAAGGCCATTATGAGCTCCGACCTGGGCCTCAACCCGGCCACCAGCGGCGATATTATTCGTATTCCGATGCCCATGCTGACCGAAGAAACCCGTAAGGAAATGGTCAAGCAGGCGAAAGCCGATGCCGAGCACGGTCGCGTCTCCATCCGTAATGCCCGCCGTGATGCCAACAGCATGATCAAGGATCTGTTGAAGGAAAAGGAAATCACCGAAGACGACGAGCGTAAGGGCGAAGACGATATCCAGAAGCTGACCGACCGTTATATCGCCGAAGTCGAGAAGATGCTCAAGGCCAAAGAAGAGGACCTGATGGCCGTTTAACCGGCCGGGGTCATTTGCACGTGAATTGAAAGGCCGGGGCAGTTGAACGCTCCGGCCGCACAGGGGATTTCATGACGGAAACTGTATCCGCAGAGATTCCGGTGTCGGCAGACAGCCGGCCCCGGCATGTGGCCATCATCATGGACGGGAACAACCGGTGGGCCAAGTCCCGTCGTCTCAAGGGAGTGGCGGGCCACAGGGCCGGTGTGGATGCGGTACGGGCGGTTGTGGAAACCTGTGCCCGTGAAGGCGTGGAAGTCCTTACCCTCTTTGCCTTTTCCAGTGAAAACTGGCGTCGGCCGAAGGATGAAGTGTCGGCCCTGATGAAGCTGTTCCTGTTTGCGCTGGAACGTGAGGTCCGCAAGCTTCACCGGAACGACATCCGTCTGCGCATTATTGGTGACCGATCCGCGTTCAGTTCTGCGCTCCGCGAACATATGGAAGCGGCTGAAGAGCTGACCCGGAATAACTCCCGTATGACGCTGGTGATTGCCGCCAATTATGGCGGTCACTGGGATATCACCCAGGCCACGCGCAAGGTTGCGGAAGAGGTGCGTACGGGGCAGTTGGCGCCATCCGATATCACCGATGACCTGATTCAGCAGCACCTGAGTATTGGTGACCTGCCGGTGCCTGATCTGATGATTCGTACCGCCGGTGAGCAGAGAATCAGTAATTTCATGCTGTGGCATCTGGCTTATACGGAGCTTTACTTTTCTCCGGTGTACTGGCCTGATTTTCAGCATGAAGAAATGCTCAAGGCTTTGCAGGTTTATGCCGGAAGACAGCGTCGTTTTGGCCAGACAGATGATCAGATAGCTGCCAAAGCTCGACAACAATAACGAACGATAGCGACGTTAACCGTGTTAAAAACCCGAATTATAACCGCACTGGTCCTTGCCCCTATCGCTATTGGCGGGATCTTTTTTCTGCCGCCGCTGGGGTTCGCGCTCTTTACAGGTGCCATTATTACCGTGGGTGCCTGGGAGTGGGCGAATATGTCCGGCATTGCCAATCCCGGGGGCAGGGTTGGTTACGCTCTGGCTACTGCCATTATTCTTTACGGGCTACTCAACGTGCCGTTTGTGGCGGTGTTGTGGTTGGCGCTACTCTGGTGGTGCGTCTGTTTCCTTCTGGTTCGCAGTTATCCCGCAGGCTCTGAAAAGTGGGGCAGCCTTCCCGCGAGAGCCGTGATGGGGCTGTTCGTTCTGGTGCCGGCCTGGGTGGGGTTGAATCACTTGCGCACGGGCGGTTTCCAGTTTGGTGACAGCACCAATAACCTGCTTCTCATACTCTACGTGTTCTGTGTCGTTTGGGTCGCCGATATAGGCGCCTATTTCGCCGGTCGGGCCTTTGGCAAGGCCAAGCTGGCGCCCCGGGTCAGCCCTGGCAAGTCCTGGGCGGGGGTCTGGGGTGGTCTGGTGGCCGTGGGTGTCTTTGCCCTGGTGATAAGCGTCCTGGCCTCTGCCGGAGCCCTCGAAACCCTGTTGCTGGTGGCTGCCAGTCTGGCCACCGGTCTGGTTTCGGTGTTGGGCGACCTTTTGGAAAGCATGCTCAAGCGGCATCGGGGCATCAAGGATAGTAGCCAGCTTCTGCCGGGGCACGGCGGCATCATGGACCGGATTGACAGCCTTACGGCCGCCATTCCGGTATTTGCGCTGATCATTACCCAACTTGGTTGGCTGACAACCGGGCACTGGTGAGCATGGAAACCCGTCATATCAGTATACTCGGGGCTACGGGCTCCATCGGTCTCAGCACTCTCGATGTTATTCGACGTCACCCGGACCGTTTCTCGGTCTACGCGCTAACGGCCAGTACCCGCGCTGAAGAGCTCGCCGTACTGTGCCGGGAATTCCGTCCAAGGGTGGCTGTTATGGCCGATCCCGAAGCTGCCGGTGTGCTCTCGGAGTTACTGACTGATTTTCCGGATATTGAAGTGCTCGCTGGTTTGGAAGGGCTTTGCGAGGTGGCGTCGACGCCGGCTGTTGATACGGTGATGGCTGCTATTGTCGGAGCGGCAGGGCTATCGCCAACGCTTTCAGCGGTGCGGGCAGGGAAGCGGGTATTGCTTGCCAATAAAGAAGCCCTGGTTATGTCCGGCAAGCTGTTCATGGATGCCGTGGCTGAGGGTGAGGCGGAACTCCTGCCGATCGACTCCGAACATAACGCTATCTTCCAGTGCATGCCGGCGGACAAGATACGGGATCCTGTCAGTGCCGGCATAACACGGATTCTGCTGACAGCCTCTGGTGGCCCTTTCCGGGAGCACTCCGCTGAAGATCTCCGGTCGGTGACACCGGCCCAGGCCTGTGCCCACCCCAACTGGTCTATGGGGCAGAAGATTTCCGTGGATTCTGCGACCTTGATGAACAAAGGCCTTGAGCTGATTGAAGCCTGCTGGCTGTTCAATACAACACCTCAGAAAGTCGAGGTGCATGTTCACCCCGAGAGTATTGTTCACTCCATGGTTGAGTATGCGGACGGCTCTGTGCTGGCCCAACTTGGTAGCCCGGATATGAAAACGCCGATTGCCAATGGTCTGGCCTGGCCGGAGCGTATTGACGCTGGCGTCCCGCCGCTGGACCTGTTCGCGATCGGCCGCTTTCACTTCGAACGGCCGGATCTGGTGCGTTTTCCCTGTCTACGCCTGGCTGCCGAAGCGTTTGAGGCGGGGGGCACTGCGCCGGCGGTGCTTAATGCTGCCAATGAAGTGGCTGTTGCGGCTTTTCTTGAAGGTAGCCTGTGTTTTTCGGATATCCCCGTTATCATAGAGCGAACGCTCGCTGCGACCGCCGTTGAGCCAGCCGACAACTTTGACGTTATCTTCGCCAAGGATAAAGAAGCACGGGCTCGTGCACGGGAACAGATAGGTCTGTTAACTGTCTGATAGTCGCAGCAGAATGCTGCCCGGCTGAAGCCATTCAATCAGGAACGCTATGCAGATTATTGAAACCGTCCTCGCACTTGCGCTTACTCTGGGCATCCTGGTGACCCTTCACGAATACGGTCATTTCTGGGTTGCCCGGCGTTGTGGCGTAAAGGTACTTCGCTTTTCCGTGGGTTTCGGGAAACCGATGTTTTCCTGGTACGACAAGCATGGGACCGAGTTTGCTGTCGCCGCCATTCCTCTGGGCGGCTATGTGAAAATGCTGGATGAGCGGGAAGGGCCAGTTCCTGAGGAGCTGAGAGATCAGGCCTTTACCTCCAAGCCTCCGGGCCAGCGTATTGCCATTGCGGCGGCAGGTCCTGTGGCCAACTTCATTTTCGCGATTTTTGCCTACTGGCTGTTGAGCGTGGTTGGCGTTACCCACGTTGCCCCGATTGTCGGGCAGATTGCCGATGAGAGTGTGGCCGAGCGGGTAGGGCTGCAGGAAGGCATGGAAATTCATGCTGTGGACGGCCATCGAGTCAGTTCCTGGCGTGATGTGAATATGCGCATTCTGGAGCGGACCGGCGAGCACGGTCTGATTTCCATAGAGGTCTCAGAAGATGGCGCGCGCGGCAAAGTCAGCGGCGAGCTTGGGGGTTGGGGCCTGAGTGATGATACTCCCAATCCGCTAGCCGAGTTCGGAATCACCCCGTGGCGCCCGGCGGTTCCGCCGGTATTGGGTCAGATTTCCGATGGTGGCCGTGCGCAGGCCGCCGGCCTGCAGCCCGGGGATCGCATTGTGGCGGTGGATGGCGAATCGATCAGCAGCTGGTTTGAGCTGGTCGAATTTATTCGCAATGCTCCGGAGCAGACGCTTCAGGTAACCATCGAGCGTAATGGCGCGGAACAAGCCGTCAGCGTGACACCGGAAGCGAAGACTCAGGAAAGTGGTGAGTCAATCGGTTTTGTCGGCGCCGGTGTGGAAGCTATCTCATGGCCGGAAGAGGTGCTGCGTGATGTCAGCTACGGCCCATTCGCCGCCGTTCCCGTCGCCCTCAGCGAAACCTGGGCGGATACCCGCTTGACACTGGTGGCCATCAAGAAGATGGTCACCGGCCTGCTGTCCCCCACCAATCTCAGTGGTCCGATTACCATTGCCCGGGTTGCTGAGGCCAGTGTCAGTTCCGGGTTCGAAGACTTCGTGCGTTTTCTTGCCTATCTGAGCGTGAGTCTGGGCATTCTGAACCTTCTGCCTGTGCCGGTGCTTGATGGTGGTCATATCGTTTACTACACCATCGAAGCACTCCGTGGGAAGCCGCTTTCCGAGCAGGCTCAGGCGTTTGGATTACGAATTGGTATGGCAATGATCCTCACATTAATGGTGTTTGCTCTTTACAACGACCTGATGCGGTTGTGAGAATTGCGAGCTCCTTACGCGCATTAACCAGGCGAAATATTTGAATGAGACGTTCTCTTCTAGGTGTAGCCGTTGGCCTCGCTGTAGCCGTGTCCGGCCTGAAGCCAGCACTTGCTGATCAGTTCACTGTTGCGGATATTGAGGTGGAAGGCCTGCAGAGGGTATCTGCGGGTACTGTTTTTTCCGCGTTCCCTGTCAATATTGGCGAGCAGGTGGACGAGACCGAGCTGGCCGATGCGATCAAGTCGCTGTTCCGGAGCGGGCTGTTTACCGATATTGAGGCCAGCCGGGATGCCGGCGTGCTTATCCTGACGGTTCGTGAACGACCCTCCATCAGCAATATCGAGATTGAGGGCAACAAGAACATTGAAACCGAGATGTTGATGGATGCCCTCGCCGGCGCCGGGCTTCAGGAAGGCCAGGTCTTCCGGCGTGCGACTCTTGAGCGTCTGGAGCTGGAAATCCTGCGCTCCTACATTGCCCAGGGGCGCTACAATGCCCGGGTGAAGGCAACGGCGGAAGAATTGCCCAGAAACCGTGTGGCAATCCGTCTGGATATTAACGAAGGTTCTGTTGCCGCGATTCACCACATCAACCTCATTGGTAACCAGGATTTCAGCGACGAAGAGCTGCAAGAGCTTTTCGAGCTGCAGACCACGAGTTGGTGGAACTCAATAACAAATTCGGACAAGTACGCCAGAGAACGCCTGAGTGGCGATCTTGAATCGCTGCGGTCGTTCTATCTTGACCGCGGTTATCTGGATTTCAACGTCGAGTCCAGCCAGGTATCCATTTCGCCTGACAAGCAAAAGGTATTCATAGCGATTGCCCTGAATGAGGGGCCCCAGTACACCATTTCGGAGATTAACCTTCGTGGTGAGCTTATCGTGGGTGAAGAGGAACTGCGCTCGCTTATCCCGGTTGAGGAAGGCGATGTATTTTCCCGCTCCCGCATGACGGCCATCTCTGAGTCTCTGGCATTTCGCCTTGGCCGCGAAGGCTATGCCTTCGCCAACGTCAATGCCGTTCCCGAACCCGGCGAGAACAATACGGCTGCGGTGACTTTCTTCGTGGAGCCTGGCAAGCGGGCCTATGTGCGCAGAATCAATTTCGAGGGCAACGTGTCTACCCGTGACGATGTACTGCGCCAGGAAATGACGCAGATGGAGGGTGGTGTCGCGTCTTCCGATCGCATCGAGTTTTCCAAGACCAAGCTGGAGCGCCTTGGTTTTTTCCAGACCGTGAACGTGGATACCGTTCCGGTGCCGGGCACCGATGACCTGGTTGATGTTAACTACTCTGTGGAGGAGCAGCCAACGGGCAGTCTGTCTGCGTCCATCGGGTTCTCCCAGGATTCCGGTGTAATTCTTGGTGCCAACGTCTCCGAGAATAACTTCTTCGGAACCGGTAAGCGGGTCTCCTTCGGTGTGAACGTTAGTGATGCCATCAAGAGTGCAAACATCTCCTACCTCGATCCTTACTATACAGTTGATGGAGTGAGCCGCGGGTTCAGCTTATTCGCCCGGGAGACTGACTATGAAGAAGAAGACATCTCTTCCTTCCTCCTTGACGAGTATGGTGGCCGCGTCACCTTCGGCTACCCGACGGACAGCATCACCCGCCTGAATTTCGGCGCTGGTGTGACTCAGTCAAACCTGAAGGAAGGCTTGTTCACGTCCCAGGAGGTGAGTGAGTTCATTGAAGAAGAGGGCGACTCGTTCACCAATTTCTTCCTGTTCGGAAGCTGGCGTCGCAGTACCCTGAACCGGGGTGTGCTGCCAACCGATGGTTACAGTCACTCCCTGTCGATCGACGTGGCTGTCCCGGGTAGTGACCTGACCTTTTATAAGGCCACTCACAAAACCGACTTCTATTATCCGGTGACAGACAACAATCGATGGGTTTTCCGCGCGCGATCCGAAATCGGCTACGGCGATGGCTATGGTGATCGCACCCAGATGCCGTTTTACGAGCATTTCTATACGGGTGGCTACGGCTCGGTTCGTGGTTACGAAGCCAATTCCCTGGGTCTCAGGGCAACCAATAACGTGAACGACCTGTCTGACCCTGATCCCTTCGGGGGTAACCTGCTGACCGAGGGCGGGTTGGAGCTGATTTTCCCGACGCCGTTTGCCGGTGATACCCGTTCGATGAGGACTGCCTTCTTCCTGGATGCCGGCCAGGTATTTGACACGGCGCGGGGGTTCGATCCGGAACTGAGCGAAATCAGAATGGCCGCCGGCGTTGGCTTCCAGTGGATAACGGCAGTTGGACCATTGGCATTCAGTCTCGCTTACCCGCTGAACGACAAGGATGGCGACGACACCCAGGTGTTCCAGTTCTCACTGGGCCAGACCTTCTAAAGCATGGATAATAACAATCTACGGATGAAAACCAGGAGAAAACCAATGTCCCGATTTGTGTTGATGTTCGCTGCTGTGATCATGGCGTTTTCATTCCCGGCCATGGCTGAAACCCGAATTGGTGTGGTCGATCTGCGTCAGGCACTGTTCTCTTCAGACGATGCCAAGACCTTCAGCGAATCCCTCCAGAAGGATTTTGCGGGCGATGAGGCCCGGGTGCGCGAAGCTCAGGAAGAGGCCCGCAAGCTCCAGGAGCGTCTGGAGAAAGACGGTGCCATGATGAACGAGAGCGAGCGCAACAAACTGGCTGGTGAGTTCCAGGAAAAGGTAAAAGAGTTCAACTTCCTGAAGCAGCGGCTTGATTCGACGGTGAATCAGCGTAAGCAGGCGTTTCTGGAGCAGGCCCGTCCCGAGGTGGACGCGGCGGTCAAGGAGCTTCTTGAAGAGAACAATCTCGATCTGATCCTGCCCAGCGAAGCCGTTGTCTACGTGAAGCCCGAAATGAACCTGACCTCTCAGCTTCTTGAAAAACTGAACCGTTAATCTGTGACGGGCACCCCGGTGCCCTGATCGTTGCTTGGGAGCACGCAATGACAGAAAGGTCCTATCGCCTGGGGGATATTGCCAATGCCCTGGGTGCGGAGCTGCGGGGTGATCCTGATGTCAGGGTATCAGGGCTGGCAACGTTGCAGGCCGCCGTGCCCGGCCAGATCAGTTTTCTCGCTAATCCTTCCTATGGCAAATATCTGGCGGATACACGTGCTTCGGCGGTTATTGCTTCGCCAGCCTCGGCGAAGGATGCTCCGACCAACGTCCTGTTACTGGACAACCCCTATCTCGGCTATGCTCGCCTGAGTCACTGGTTTGACCCGGCCCCCGTTGCGTCGCCCGGCGTTCACCCGACCGCTGTCGTCGATCCGTCCGCTATCCTTGCTGATGATGCCTGTATCGGCCCTAACGTTGTTGTGGAGGCGGAAGCCGACATTGGCGAGAAAGTCGTCGTGGGAGCCGGCTCGGTTATTGGAGCCCGCGCCAGGGTCGGGGCGCGGACTTTAATCCGGCCACGGGTGACTCTGGCTCACGACGTGGTTATTGGCGAGCGTTGTCACATCCTTAGTGGCGCCGTTATTGGCTCCGACGGTTTTGGTTTCGCCAATGAGAAGGGCGTATGGCACCGTATCGCACAGCTCGGTCGGGTTGTTCTCGGAAATGATGTGGAAGTGGGTGCCAACACCACCATTGATCGTGGCGCACTCGACGACACCGTCATCGGTGATGGGGTGAAACTCGATAACCTCATCCAGATTGCCCATAACGTTCGCATCGGCGATCACAGCGCCATGGCGGCCATGGTCGGCATTGCCGGCAGTACCCGCATTGGACGGCACTGCGTATTCGGCGGCGCCTCCGGTGTGGCTGGCCATCTGGAGATTGCTGATCAGGTTCATCTGACAGGTATGACCCTGGTAACGGGCGACATTCGTGAGTCCGGGGTCTATTCATCCGGCACCAGCGCCGATAGCAACCGTCAGTGGCGCAAGAATGCTGTGCGTTTCCGGCAACTGGATGCGCTGGCAAGACGGGTAAAAGAACTGGAAAAGAAATTAGAGGGCTGAGGCCGATCAACATGATGAACATCGACGAAATTCTGGAATACCTGCCGCACCGCTACCCGTTTCTGCTGGTGGATCGGGTAACGGAGGTCGAAAAGGGAAAATCGATCAAGGGCTACAAGAATATTTCGTTTAACGAGTCGTTCTTCCAGGGCCACTTCCCGAACAACCCGATCATGCCGGGGGTGCTGATCATTGAAGCCATGGCTCAGCTGTCCGGCATTCTCGGTTTTGTGACTGTGGGCCGGAAACCTTCTGACGGCGTGGTACAATACCTCGCCGGATCCAGTAAGGCCCGGTTCAAACGCCCGGTTTTACCAGGGGACCAACTGTGTATGGAGTCGGAACTCATCTCCGGTAAACGGGGTATTTACAAATTCGAGTGTCGCGCGCTGGTCGACGGTGAAGTCGTCTGCGTGGCAGAGATTCTGACCGCTGAGAGAGAAGTTTGATGGCGACAAATGACTGGTCGGGTGTGCATCCTCAGGCGATTGTAGACCCGTCAGCCAAGCTCGGGAACAACGTCACTGTTGGCCCCTGGAGTTACGTTGGCCCGGATGTAGAAATCGGTGAGGGTACCGAGATCCTCTCCCATGTTGTCGTTAAAGGGCCTACTGTTATTGGCCGCAACAACCGCATTTTCCAGTTCTCCAGTATTGGCGAGGAGTGCCAGGACAAGAAATACGCGGGCGAGCCTACCACCCTGGTGATTGGCGACAATAACGTGATTCGTGAAAATTGCACCATCCACCGCGGCACAGTCCAGGACCGTGGCGAGACCCGCATTGGCAGCGGTAACCTCCTGATGGCCTATGTTCATGTGGCCCATGACTGCACCGTTGGTGACAATACCATTCTGGCGAACTGTGCGACCCTGGCGGGCCACGTATCCGTTGGTGATTACGCCATTCTGGGCGGTGGCGCTATGGTTCACCAGTTCTGCCATATTGGCGCTCACAGCATGGCAGCCGGTGGCAGCATTGTCCTGAAGGATATCCCTGCGTATGTGATGGCCAGCGGCCAGTCAGCGCAGCCACACGGCATGAACGTGGAAGGCCTCAAACGTCGCGGCTTCACTAAGGACGTATTGCTGGCTCTTCGCCGGGCCTACAAGGTCATTTACCGTCAGGGCCTGACCACCGAGCAGGCTGTCGAAGAGCTCGAGAAATCCTATTCCGATGTTACGGAAATTCGGCCCCTCATTGACTCCCTTCGCGGAGCACACCGCGGCATCATCCGCTAACCCGGCAGGAGCCTGTCGGTGACAGATCTTTCTCACGCCACCATTAGTGAACGTAAAATCACATTCGGAATCATCGCCGGCGAGGCATCGGGGGATATCCTCGGTGCCGGCCTGATCCGGTCGCTGCGCCAACGCTATCCCCAGGCCCGCTTCGTGGGAATTGGCGGTGAGGAGATGATGGCCGAAGGCTTTCATTCCCTGGTGCCGATGGAGCGCCTGTCGGTAATGGGCTTGGTGGAAGTCCTGGGGCGAATCCGTGAGTTGTTCAGTATCCGGGCGCGATTGTTGGACTATTTCTTTACCACCCCTCCTGATGTGGTCATAGGTATCGATTCCCCGGATTTCACTCTGGCTATCGAACGACGATGCCGTGAAGCGGGGATTCTTGCTGTCCATTATGTCAGTCCTTCAGTCTGGGCCTGGCGCCAGAAGCGGATTTTCAAGATCGCCAAATCCGTCAACCTGATGCTCACCCTGTTTCCCTTCGAAGCCAGGTTTTACGAGGAGCATCATGTGCCTGTGGAGTTTGTGGGCCACCCCCTGGCGGATCGTATTCCCCTGGAGCCGGACACACTTAAAATGCGGGAATCGCTCGGTATTGATCCTGCTGCGTCCGTGCTGGCGGTGCTTCCCGGCAGCCGGGCAGGAGAGGTGGACAGGCTAGGCACGTTGTTCCTGGAGGCTTCTCGCTGGATCCAGGAAAGACGCCCGGATCTTCAGCTTGTGATTCCCTGTGTAAACCGGGACCGTGAGAAACAGGTGCGCGATCTGGTCGATGCACTTGAGGTGAAGCTACCGGTCACAATTGTGCGAGGCCGGTCCAGAGACGTGATGGCCGCCTCCGACGTGGTGCTGCTGGCTTCCGGAACGGCGACCCTCGAAGCCATGCTGCTGAAAAAGCCCATGGTTGTAGGTTACCGCCTGAGTGGGTTCAGCTATGCCCTGTTGTCGAAGTTGGTGAAGGTGCCTCACGTTGCATTGCCCAATCTCCTTGCCAAGCGCCAGCTTGTGCCGGAGCTGCTCCAGGACGATGCCACGGCTGAAAGCCTTGGTGAAGCGGTGCTTGAGCGACTGGAGAACACTGAAGAGAGGGCGCGGCTCAAAGAAGCCTTTACCGAGTTGCATCATACGCTGAAGCAGGATGCCGACGAAAAAGCAGCCCAGGCTATCTCAGACCTGGTAGAGCGGGGTGCCCACTGATGCCGACGACTCCTTTGCCCCCCTTCGAATGCCGCTATAGGGGTTCTCTTCTGGCCGGCGTGGACGAGGTCGGCCGGGGCCCGCTGATCGGGGCTGTGGTGACCGCCGCGGTGATTCTTGATCCGGATCGGCCGATCGCCGGCCTGGCTGATTCGAAGAAGCTTACTGAAAAGCGACGTAACGCTCTCTATGAGCAGATTCTTGAGCATGCCCACGCCTGGAGCATTGGTCGTTGCGAGGCCCGTGAGATCGACGAGCTCAATATCTACCAGGCCACAATGTTAGCCATGGAGCGTGCGGTTTCGGGGTTGGCCGTCGTGCCTGAATACGTTCTGGTGGATGGTAACCGCTGTCCCAAGTGGCACTGGCCATCGGAGCCGGTCATCAAAGGCGACAGCCGGGTAGAAGCCATCAGCGCCGCTTCAATCATTGCCAAAGTAACCCGTGATCGGGAGATGGCGGAATTGGAAGTCCGTTTCCCGGGGTTTGGGCTGGCGCAACACAAGGGCTACCCAACCCCCATTCACCTGGAAGCCCTGCGCCGCCTCGGCGCAACCTCCGAGCACCGTCGCTCTTTTCGCCCGGTTCAGGAAGTGGTTGAGCAGGTGGGTTTCTATCGAGAGGATGTGACTCCAGAGCCTGAGCAACTGCAGTATCGAACTGACCTTTTTGAAGATATCGATTGAAAGCGTTGTGGCCAGTCCTTAATATACGCGCACGTTGATCGGGGTAGCTCGGTAAACATGCAGTTTTGATGCGGGGTGGAGCAGTCTGGTAGCTCGTCGGGCTCATAACCCGAAGGTCGTTGGTTCGAATCCAGCCCCCGCTACCATAAAAGAGAAAGGCAGATCAGTTATTTACTGGTCTGCCTTTTTTGCGTTTGGGCAGGTAGAAATTCCATGTGACGTATATGTGACAAATATGTGCCAAAGCTTGTGACATCCGGTCTGCTGCCAAGTGAAAAATGACCTTCTGTCATTTTTGTCACAGCGCTCTATTAGCCTGCGGTTGGCACGTTCAAGCGCCCTACCATTTCCTCCGGCTCACTGATCTTTCTGGACCTCCAGAAGATCACCAACTTCACACCCAAATAATCTACAGAGCTTCTCGATAGCGTCCAGGTCTATCCTTTGCGCTGTTTCTTTGTAAAGCAGGGTTACAGTATTTCTGTTAAGCCCCGTCTCTCTGGCTACGTCCACGATCTTCATTTTTCGCTCGCCCATCAGTCGGGCGAGATGGCATCGAACCATTCCTAATCATCCTTAGTTAAAAAATGTTATCCAGAATGACAAAAAGTGCTTGCAAATGAACTTTTGTTGTCTAAAATGTCATTCAGGATGGCATTCTGATATGGGGAATGTCTTTTGTTGATTTAGCGTAGCGCAACAGAAGGAAGATTTCGATGGAAAATTCCTACACCTATCTGACCACCGAAGAGCTTGCTGGCCGCAT
>Ga0102938_10003056_pt1 | contig 12536 bp, 8 predicted proteins | sample SalPonR2_B_D2_MG_FD_84516 | JGI IMG/M metagenome (GOLD analysis project Ga0102938, IMG submission 84516) | Salt pond soil microbial communities from South San Francisco under conditions of wetland restoration - Salt Pond MetaG R2_B_D2_MG | ecosystem: Environmental > Aquatic > Marine > Intertidal... | reverse complement strand
GCCGGCCGATCCGGTAACTGAGCACCGCGCGATCGCCGTGCAAGTAGTGCCCGTGATAAAGCGCGTACCGGCCATCGACCGGGCCGCGGGGCGGTTTGATGCGGTCGGGAGATTCCACCGATCCGGCAAGCTCCCATGCGTAGGCGTCCAGCCCGGCGATCGGGGTGCCGGCCGGCAAGGGCAGACCCTCGCCGCGCTGCCGGTAGTGATGCGTGGCGGACAAGTCCAAAAAACCACCGGTCCACACGCCGCCCAATCGGAAGCGGTGCAAGTCGTAGTTGACCGTCAATCCGGGCAGGCGAAACGTCAACGAGCTGTTGACCGGGCGACCGAGCTGTGACGCCAACACGGGGCCGAAATCCCGATCCCCCGCGATCAAGAACTCACCGCCGTCGGTGCCTTCGGGCAACCCGGCAAGATAGTCCGCATCGATCGCCCGATAGCCGGGATTGCGGTCCCGCATGAACTGCTCACGGATGTAGTGAATGACTTGGTAACGTTCTTTGGGCGAAAGGTGTTGCATCGATGCCATCAAGCCGTTGCCGCGGGTCAGGGTGGCGAGCATGCTGAGCGGATCGGCACCGAACTTGAGCGACTGCGTGCCGAACGCGCGAGCCGTCGGGAGCGTGGGCGTGTTGCCGTCGGCGCCGTGACAATTCGCGCAGTGACTGTGGTAGATCTGCCGCCCCCTTTCGAAATCTTGTCGGCCGAGCCCCCCGAGGATGCCGGCGTGGTCCAAGTCGACCGTGTCGTCTTGGACGATCAACTGATCCGCTGTCGGGCGCAGCTGTTGAGCCCGCGCCGGTCCCCCGCGAGCGACTTCGACGACGTAGCGAACCAAATCGAAAAACTCTCGTTCCTCACGCAGCGATGCGACCAACCCGGACGGCATCATCGAGACTCCGCTTTCGGAAACCTGTTCGATGTCTCCTTTGTCGATCGTGATCTCGCGGGTCAGCTCGCTTGCGTCGCGGAGGATCAACCGATCGTCCGTCTCGCGAACCCGCATTCCGCTGATGATTTCGCCGTCCCCGGTCAATACGTTCACGGTCCGAAAAGCCGGCTTGATCTGTTCGGACGGTTTGAGGATCGACTCGATCACGTGAGCCACCGTCACGTCGCCGCCGATCTCGGTCAGCGTCGGGCCGAGCGGCGACGCGGCGTCATCCCCGCCGTCGCCGTGACACCGCAGGCAAGCGGCGGCCGACTTGTAAAAGACCAAAGCCCCACGCCGGGCGTCTCCCGTCGTCTGCACCTTGTCGATCAGTTCCGCCGTCGTGCCGGCCTGTAACTCGGTCTCCAGATCCAAGACGGCTTGGCCGGACGCGCGGCCCGGCGTCCATGACACAGCGACCAGGGCGACGACGACGAGTACAAAGACAGAGGTAGTGGTTTTCAGATGAGAAACAAGACGATTCATCGAGATGCGATCCGAGGGCTGCAGAGGCGGCTTGAACAGGCGGGAGCCGATTGTAGGCTTCCGAGTCCTCGCGATCCAAGAAAAAAGGGGCCCGAAACGGAGAAGCCCCTGCCTTGACGCAAAGCAAAGGCCATGCTCGCCACACAAAGAGTTGCCACACGAAGCATCCCGTAAGACGCAAAATGAAGTGTCGCCGAGGGCTCCCCGCACCGCGACGGGTCACAGATAATTCAGGACCGTCAAGTTGGCGGTTTGACCGATCAGCCGCATGGAAGCTTCCAACGCCGTTTGCCGGGCGGTCATTTCACTGATCACGGTGGCCAAGTCCGCGTCGATCTCGTCGGACAACTGGGATTTGAGCAGCAAGGTTTCTTGTTCGCTGGCGTCGCGAAGCTGTTCCAAGTTCTGGTTCCAAACGCCGACCCGGCCCCGCGTTCGGCTGGCACGATCCAGGTCCAAGTCCAGACGTTCTTGCAGACGAGAGATTTCCGGGATGTCGCCGGACTCGACGGCTTTTTGTAAACGGATCAAGGTATCGATCGCGCCGCCGGCGTCTTTGACAGCGTAGTCCGTGCCGATCAGACGCATGGAACCGGCAAGGAACTGGCCTTCCGCTTCGGTTTCGCCTTCGGGGATCAAGCCCAAGCGGACTCCCGCGTTGGATAAACCGACTTGCCTGACCGTCAACGGATCGGCCCCCGGGGGAACTTGCAATTCGATGCCGTTGCCGTATTCGTTCAAATCCACCAAGACCCTCAAGGCGTCCTGGTTGTCGGGGTGGTTACGAATCCGGTCGATGACGTCTTCGACGGTTTCGGCCCCCTCCAGTTCGATCCCCAACTGAACCCCGTCGGGCCGGGTGATGATCAAGTCTTCGCCGTCGCTGTTGAGCACCAATCCGCGACCACGCCCCAGGTCGGCCAAGCGACTGTCCTCGGTGGCCGATCGGATGCCCAAGCTTCGCGCGGTCGTGCCGCCGTTTTCGCCGATCGAATAATCGACACCGCTGCGGCGGGCTTTCAGAATGATCCGTCCTTCGGCTTCGTTCAATTCTGCTTGCACATCGGCGGAACTGCGGTTGATGCTGATCAGGATGTCGCCGAGCGTTTCGGCCTGTGACAGGTCGATGTCGATGTCTTGGCCGCCCCGCCTGATCCGCAGTCCGCTGCTGAGATTCAGGCCGGCACCGAAATTCAGATCCGCGACTTCGGTTTCCGTGGTGACCCGCGGCGCCATCCCGTTGCCGACCAGCGGCGGCGCCAGAAGGCCTTGCGGGTTGGACAGCCCCAAGTCGGCCGCGGTTCGACTGCCCGAGGAATCGGCGACGGCCAAGGTTCCCGGCAAGCCGTCGCTGTATTCCAAACGCACGGAGTCCTGAGAAATGGTCAAGGCGAGCTGCCGACCGTCGATCGCGACGTCGTCCAAGATGGCTTCGATGTCGCCGATGGTGGCGGCCTTGCGTAAATCGATTTCGTGGAACTCGTCACCGTCGGAGACGCGAATGACGCCGGCTCGGACCCCCAAACCGCCTTTCATGTCGACCAAACGCGTATTGCGATCCAGCGACGCGCCCAGCGGATCGCCGGTGACGACGGTCGACAACAGCCCCAAACTTTCCGGACCGTTGACGTTCAAAGCCGACGTGATGCCGCCGCCGAGTTTGGTTTTCCCGACCGCTTCGCTGCCGTGAAAGACGACCGAATCGCCGTCCCATTTCAGGGCGGTGCCGTCCTCCAGAATTCCGCCGAGCAATTGGTGATCGCGAAACAGGCTGTTTCCCGCGGCGAAGACGCTGTTCAAAGTCTGTTGGATGGTCGCGCTCAAGGCGGCCCGTTCGTCCTCGGACAAGACGTTTTGGGCGGCCAGCACGGTGGTCCCGCGGGCTTCGATCAAGGCCCCGTCGACGCGGGCCAGCGCTGCGTCGGTCGACTGATAGAATGCTTCGGTGGCGTTCGAGTTGCGGGCGATCTGCTCGCTGCGGTCGATCCCCCGCTGGATTTCGATGGCCCGGGCGGCGGCGGCCGGGTCGTCGGACACCCGCAGCACACGGCGTCCGGTACTCAATTGATCATACTGACGTTGAAGGGCCAGTTGATCGGCGTTGAGTTGGAACAGCAAACGCTGATTGGCGAGCGGGGTGCTCGTGCGAGTCGTATTGACGGGCAACAAGGCCATGGTCGACGCTTTCGAAAAACCGACGGACAAACAGTATCGTTTTATCGGCAAACGTTTCCCATTCGGACCAACCTATTCATTCATCTAATTCATTTCAGCGCGTGAAACGAGATTCCGGATCATGATCTTGATCGGCACCATGAACCTGACGCGGACGCGGGATCGCGGCAGTTTTTACTGTCCCACCTGCGGGATCACCGAGACGTATCGGCTGCGGGCCCGGCGGCCGTTCTTGACGCTGTATTTCATCCCCACGGTGCCCGTCGGCGCGGCCGAAGAGTTCGTGCAGTGCGACCAGTGCAAAGCGACCTGGGACGTCAGCGTGTTGGAAATGGATCGTGCCAGCCACGAAGCGGCCAAGGAAGCTCAATTCCGCGACGAAGCGCTGCGGGCCTCGATCCTGACCGTGCTGATCGACGGGACGATTAGCGAGGTCGAAATCGACACGCTGCGGAAAATCTCCGTCGAAGTGCTCGAGCGACCACTGGACCGCGAGGAACTGGGGGAGCTGTGTTCGATCGCGACGCGAAACCGCATCGAGCCGAAAAATTATGTGCTGACGGTCAGCCGGCGATGGAGCGAAGATCAACGCCGCTTGGCGTTGCAGGCGATTTTCCTGGCCGCGACCGCCGAGGACGAGCTGCAAGGCCCCCGCTTGGAATTGCTCAGTCAGCTTCGCGAGATGTTCGACATGACCGACGCCGAATATCAGTCGGCCATCGAGGACGCGCTGATGCGGTAAGCCGCACCGCCCCCGCGCTAACCCGCGCCAACCCGGGGCGGCACCAACCCGGGGCGGCACCACCCCGGGGATCGGTCCGCGGCGAGGGCCCGCCGACCCGTCCGCGGACGACGCCTTGGCGTTTGCCCGCAGTTCCCTAAAATCTTCGCTTCGACAAGTCGGTCTTTTGGGGCATCGGCACATCAAACGATCAACACGGCCGGCGAAATCGGCTCGCTGTTTCTTCACATTCCGTTTTCAATTTCTCTCGACGAGCCTTTCACCATGACCGTTGCTTCGGACCACCACAGCCTGGACATCAAACGCGTCGCCATTTTGTTTGCCGGCGGTCCCGCGCCGGCCGCAAACGCGGTCATCAGCACGGCCGCTTTCTCCTTTCTGGAGGAAGGCGCCCAGGTTTACGGCATCAAGCACGGCTACAGTCGCCTGGCCGAATACACCGCCGCCGGTCCGCTGCAAGAAGGCACCGACTACATCCGCTTCACGCACGATTCGCTGACCAATGCCCGCAGCAGTCGCGGCATCATGATCGGCACCGCGCGGACCAACCCGGGCAAGCACGTCGGCAGCCCGGCGCATCTGAAAGACCCCGAATTGGTCGCCCCGCTGCGACGCGTTTATGAAGGTCTGTGCAGTCTGGAAATCGATGCTTTGATCAGCATCGGTGGCGACGACACGCTGAAAACCGCCAACAAGTTGAAAATGTTCCAAGACGGCTTGCCCGCCGAAGCCCGTCGATTTCCGGTCGTCCATCTGCCCAAAACGATCGACAACGATTACAGCGGTATCGATTTCACCTTCGGTTTTTTCACCGCCGTGGAAACGTTGGCCGAAGAGATCCGCAACTTGAACTTCGACGCCGCCGCCGGCCGTTCGTATTTTTTGTGCGAAGCGATGGGACGCAGCGCGGGGTGGCTGGCTTACGGCGCCGCGATCGCCGGCGAAGCCAGCATGGTGCTGAGCGTCGAAGACATCCAAGGCGCCTTGGCGACCCAGGAAGTCTTGAATCAGGAATCCGGCGAAGTCCGCAAGGTCATGGCGATGGATCGCGTCGTCGATCGCATGGTCGACATGATGATGGCCAGGGAACGCGACGGCCGCGAATACGGAACCATCGTGATCGCCGAAGGCATGGCCGAATACTTGCCGGCGAAATACTTGGAAGGGATCAGCCGCGACGACCACGGCCACATCAACATTTCCTCGGTCAACTTGGCCGCCTTGATCGCCAAGCTGTTGGCCGAGCGTTATACCGAACGGACCGGCAAGACGCGAAAAATCAACGGATTGCAGTTGGGTTACGAAGCCCGTTGCGCACCGCCGCACGCCTACGACGTGATGTTGGGATCGCAACTGGGCGTCGGCGCCTATCGCGCCCTGGTCGAAGAAAAACTCAACGGCGTGATGGTTTCGGTCTCCGGTCAGTTGGATCTGCATTTCGTGCCGTTCCAAGACTTGGTCGATCCGCAAACCTTGGTCACCAAAGTCCGCTTTATCGAAACCGACAGCGACTTTCATCGCTTGGCGAGATTCTTGGAAACCTGCGTCGACAACTGAGACGGGACCGGCGGCGTGCCCCTCCCGTCGCCGATCACTCGCTTCCCGATCACTCGCTTCCCGATCACTCCGTCGCCGGTCAGGCGTCAAGCCGCCGAACGATTTCCTTGGCGATCGCCAGCGACGCGGTGGCCGCCGGCGACGGCGCGTTCAGGACGTGCAACGAACGCTCGCCCTGACGGATCAGGAAATCATCGAACAAGTCGCCCTCCGGTGTAACGGCCTGCGCCCGAACGCCGGATCGGCCGGGCTTGAGGTGTTCGGCGCGAATCGACGGAATCAGTTTCTGCAAGGCTTTGGTGAACGCTTCTTTTCGCAGCGAGCGATAGATTTCCCCGACGCCCATCTTCCAGTGCTTCATCGCCAGCTTTCGGAAACCGCCGAAACGGAGCGTTTCGCTCAGATCGCCGAAATCAAAATCCCGCCAGGTGTAACCGCTCCGCGACATCGCCAACACCGCGTTGGGGCCGCATTCGACTCCGCCGTCGATCATCCGGGTGAAATGAACCCCGAGGAACGGAAACGAGGGATCGGGAACCGGATAGATCAGGTTGCGACAAAGGTGCTCGCTGCCGGCGACCAGTTCGTAGTACTCGCCGCGGAAGGGCACGATTTTCACCTCCGGGGTGATGCCGGCCGAGCGGCAGACGCGATCGCTGCGGAGCCCGCCGCAATTGATGAATCGGTCACACTCGACGCGTCGGTTCTGCCGGCTGGTCAAGCGAACCGATGTGGAAGCCACATCGATGCGATCGACGTCGAAGCCCCGTCGCACGTCGCCGCCCTTCGCTCGGATCCGCCCCGCCATTGCCAAGCACACGTCGCGGTAGTTGACGATGCCGGTCTCGGGCACGTGCAGGGCGGCCAAGCCGGCGACGGCCGGTTCCAAGTCACGAAGTTCGTCGGTGTCGATCCGCCGATGATCCACGCCGTTCTCGCCGGCCCGTGCGGCGATCGCGTCCAAACGAGGCAGTTCTTCAGCGGTCGTCGCCACCACGACTTTTCCGCAGCGGTCCCACGCGATGTTCTCGGACCGGCAAAAATCTTCCATCAATGATTTGCCGGTGCGGCAGGTGACCGCCTTGAGGCTGCCGGGCTTGTAATAAAGCCCGGAGTGCAGCACGCCGGAATTATGCCCACTCTGGTGCCGGGCGACCTCGGTCTCGGCCTCCAAGACCAGCACGCGGAGGTCCGGTGACTGGTCGAGCAACGTCATCGCCGTCGCTAAGCCTACAATCCCACCACCGACGACCGCGACATCGCATCGGGCGCAGTCATTTTGAGCGTCTTGAATCATTTTGATCGGCCGAACCATGAATTGCGGTCTAACTTTGCTCGGGCAAGCAGGTGACGTGTCGAAGGCCTGGGGGCAATTTTCGGTCCGGAGAAGTTCTCCGGCATCGGGAATCCAGGCGAAGGGCAACGACACGCCCTGCTTTTTTTAACAATCAACAGGGAATCGGCGGGTGGGGCATTCACCGACGGTAACGATTTGGATCGAAGATGTGCAGACGGGTGCCGTCTGCACCCATGCGGTTTTCGACCCTTGCGGCGTTTTGCTGTTAGGGCAGGCGACCGAAATCACTCAAGAGATCATCGACGGCTTGATCGGTCGTGGCATCGATCGGGTGGAAGTCGATCCTCGTGACGCCGAGGCGTTGGGCATCGGGCGGACCGATCAACCGTCCCCGCCGACGCGAAAGCCGACCGCGTCGACGGGCAAACCGCCACGCCTGCCGACGGGGAAACCGCTCAAGGATCGCCTGGTCGATCGCTTCGACGAACCCCTGGACCTCGGCCGCCAAGCGGAGCTGAAACAAGGCTATGCCGATGCCAGTGACCAGCTCGACGAACTGCGTGACGCGATCACGCGAAAAAAATTGCAGACGGTCGAAGCGGTGGATGATTTGACGCGTCGCTTCGCCGATTTTTTGATCCGAGATCACGACCAAACCGTCGGCGCGTTCGGAGGTGCCCAGGCGAGCTGCGAATTGGCCGAACGCTGCGTCAAACTGGCCAGCGTCGGCATGGCCGTGGGCGTGGAAATGGGACTCGACGGACTGGCCGTCACCCAACTCGGAACGGCCGGCCTGCTGCACGACGTCGGCTTGTTTTCGATGGACGACAAATTCCATGTCGTCGGGCCCGAATTGACCGAGGACGAACGCTGGGCGTATCAGAAACACCCGATCGTTTCGCAACAATGTTTGACCGAAGTCGGTGAAATTCCCAACCAAGTGCGGATCGCGATCGAACAAGTCCACGAACAGTACAACGGCGACGGTTACCCGCGAGGCTTGGAAGGCAAACGGATTCACCCGTACGCAAGAATCTTGAACGTCGTTGACGCTTACTTGCAATTGATCCTGCCGACTTCGCGTCGCCCGGGGGTCATGCCGCATGACGCGATCGGCGTGTTGCTGCATCAAGCCCGTCACGGGCTGTTCGAACCCCAAGTCGTTCGGGCCTTTTTGTTGACCGAAACCCTTTTCCCGTTAGGTAGCAACGTCGAACTGAGCGACGGGACGGTGGCCAAGGTGATCCGCCGGCCACGCGACGGATACGCGACGCCGGTGCTGCAAACCGAAAGCGGAGATCGCGTCGACTTGTGCGAAAGCCCCCTGCGGATCACACGACCGGCCCTCAGCGGCGAAGCCGAGCAAATTCGCGTCACGCAGGAGATGATGGGGTCGATGCAGTGGGAGCCGATCCGGCCGGTCACGGCAGACTGACGACAACTTTTTCAGGCCCCCATGCGATCGCCAAACCGGCCCGGCGGGCGACCGTTCGGCTGAGCTGTTCCAGTGTCTGCCCTTTCGCTTCCAGGCTGACCAGCGTCTCCGCGGCAGCCCGGGCTTGGTCGCGAATGTCGCAAGCCATCCCGGCGTTCGCCGCGAAGGTCTGGATCATCTTGCCGGCGGGTTGATTGAGCAGTTTTAAATCGAACGTGGCATCGGGATCGGTGCCGGCTTTCCCGGCGGGGTTTCCGCCGACCGCGACACCGCCGTTGCCGGCCAACTGCCGGAGGATCGCGCCGGTGGCGATCCGGTGGGACGCCGGACCGCCGCTGATTTCGACGGCACCGAGATTCCCCGGCAGGCGGATACCACGGACGCGGGCCTGCGGATCGGCCTTGCCGACGGCCTCGGCCAGCACGCGCGACGAAAACGTCGTGGGGTACCGCGCCGTCCAAACCGATCCGGCCGACCCGCGTGAATCGGTTTCGCCGGAGGCCTGGACGGCGATCAAAGTCGACACGACGGACCGAGGGACTCGATCGATCTTCGCCGCCGGCCATAAATCGTGAGGCAAGTCGTCGTCGACCGCGGGCATCCCGGCGATGTCTTCGTCCGCCAGCTCGGCCGGTTCGACGGTGCCGGCCCGTTGACACAAACGCAGCACTTCGGACGGCGTGACCAAATCCGGCCAAGCGACACTGATGACCTCGGCGTCGGTCGCGGGTGCGGAACGTTCGGATGAACAGCACTGCCGCAACGCCGCCAAGTTCCGATCCAGCCACTCCGGACGCCCGATCAGGACGACTTCGCCGGCCGGCACGATTTCGGCACCGGCCGATTCGGCTAGACGGTTCAGGGAGTCCCAAACGGTCGGTCCCAGACGAACCGTCGAAAGATCTCCGCCACGGTCCAGATCCCGCTCAGCCCAAACGTTCAGGTTGCGGGCGGCCGCCAGTTCCGAAATCACACTGCCGACGGTCTGACCTTGGACGACCATCGTCATCGGTTGCGCCAGCAGCCGAGTCATCCGCCGGGCCGCCAAGTCGATCGTTTCGACCGGATCGGTTCCCCGGGTCGGCGAAGGTCTCTGCGCGAGTAAAGTTTTCTGCGCCGCTCCAGTCTGGGCCGCCACAGATCGGGCGTAACCGATCCATCCGATTCCCGTCAAAACCGACAGCAGGACGAGGCTCCGAATTTTCATGGCATCAGTTTCCGTGGGCGAGCGAGCGGTCTCATTCTAATCGCCGCCCCGAATCGGCGGATCCGAGCCGCGGGGGGGGAAGCCGTGCGGTCTCATCAAGTGTCCATCGCGGTCCGGACGGATGACAGATTCTGTTTCACGATTTCGTTTGTCGAATGCGCAATCTACACAGCCCGGGGAAGACTGTCGCCGGAGGGCGATCGACCATCTTTCGGACGCCTTGAGGAGTTTTGCGAACCTGACGTTTGGTGAGTTGTTCGGCCCAAAGACCGCAATTAGACTCGCGTGTGACGCGTCTCTTGACCGAATCGAGTGCGAATCGGATCGGATCGCAGCGGGCGACAAGGTCGGAGCCGGACGACCTGAATGCTTGCAAAAGGGACGTCATCACGCTGACGACGGCGGGCAAAAAAGTGCGTGCTGACTGGTTGCCGACGAGACCGGCCTGCCTAGGATGCTCGCGACCGGAATCGCGAACACCCACTTTCGACGGATACTCCTGTGACATCACCTGTGGTTCGGACGACTCGGCTCGTGGCTGCCTACCGGCGGTTTTTGGCCTCTGCGGACTCCACCCGATTCGCTTCGGAAGTGGACGAGTATTATTCGGTCCCCACGTTGGCGTCTTTGTTGTCTCGCGGCAATGTGGAGATGCGTCGGGCCGCCGCGTTGTCGCTGGGGATGCTGGGCGACCATCGCACGATCGATCCGCTCGGCCGAGCGTTATCGGACAGCGATCGGGGCGCCCGTTTGGCGGCCGACGATTCCTTTCGCGCCTTGTTGGTCCGCAACGCGGCGCCGCGTCATCACCAACAACTGCTGAAACTGATGCACTTGAACGACGGCGGCGAACACGCCGCGGCGTTGGCGCCGGCGATGATTCTGTGCGATCAGGCTCCGATGTACTCCGAGGCCCATCACCAGTTGGCGATCTGCTGGCACGGACTGGAAAATTTCGAACAGGCCAAGCTGGCGTATCACGGTTGCCTGTGGCGATGCCGGTTCCATTACCCGGCTTGGCAAGGCTTGGCAAAATGCCGTTTGATGTTGGGGCAGGGCGAGTCAGCGATTCGGGCGCTCGAGCGTTGCCTGAAAATCAGTCCCGACGTCGAAACGGCACGACTTCAGATTCGCCAGATCCGACGTCGGATGCGTCAGAAAGACTTTTGATTCGACCCGACGACATGAACAAACAACCACCGCTAGTCAGAAACGGTTTGCATTGATGGGAGATACTTTTGTCGGCGGCTTGTCGCTGCTGTTCGGATTCGTCGCGGCGGGCATCGCCGCCGGGCCCTGGGATCCACCTTATCGGCTGCGATCGATCGAAGCGATCCAGCGACGTTTCGGGCGTGCGGCGGCACGACTGGCGTGGCTTGTCCTGGCGCTGACGTGCTTCGCGTCGGCCATTTCCATTCTCAGCGGCATCCGTCCATCCTACGCCGCACCGTCGGGCGAACCGACGGTGGCCGACCGTTACTGATCCGGCGGCGGGCGATGGCCGCGGTCTAAAGCGGATTGGCGTCCTGAACCGCTTGGCCCATGACCCGGACGGCGGCGTCGCTGTATCGCTGAAACTGGTTTTCGAAATGATCGCGGGCGGCCTGGTCGGCGAAAAAGAACATGCGACCGTGGATGGGATCTTTGACGCCGAAGTCCCGTTTCCCCTGGACGATGCGACGTTCCTCGAAAAACCGCACCACGTCCAGTTCGTTCATGACGGGCGTGTACGGCATCGGATCGGCCAAGAATTTCTCTTTGTTCTCGGACGACGAAAACAGATACAGCCGGCCCAAGTGCACGACGCCGAATTGCGGCTTGCCCTCGACCCAAGCGTAGTCTTCGTTGATCGTCACGGCGCAGTAGCCCTCGAGCGCCAGCGGCGGGACTTCTCGGCCACCGGCGGCGGTCTTCTCCGGCGTGTCACCGGTCGCATCGGTTCGGGCCTTGGCCGGTGACGCGTTCGTCTCGGCGGCAACCTGAGCGGGCATCGTCAAGTCCATGCCGTCGGTCCGCATCCCCACGGTTTGACCGGGCGTGCCGCCGGTGGCGACAGAATCATCGGGCAAGACGAACTCATTCACCGTCGCGCCGGCCGGAGCCTTCAACGCGGCGCCGGGGCCGGGAGCCGCTGCGGTCGAGTCGACCGGCGGCTGCCCGCCGGCGGTCGTCGGGTCGGCGGCCAACATCGGTCCGCTCGTCGGCGTCGGTTGGGCAGGCGGGGTTCCGGCGGGCCGAGCCGATGCCGCCGCGGTGCCGAGCATCGCGACATATTCGTTGGGCTTTTGCGGGCTGACGCGATGCGAAAGCGCGTTGCCTTCGGTAGTCACAATGACGTCCGTGGGCAGACTCTGGACCTTGAACATTTTGGCCAGACTCGGATTCTGACCGACATGAATCTTGACCGGGACGTAAGCCTCCGCGATCGCTTGGCCGACGCCGGGCGATCGGAACGCACCGGCTTCCAACCGATCGCACCACGGGCAATTGTCGCCATAAAAATGCAGCAGCAGCAGCTTGCCTTCGCTCTGCGCCTGACTGTGGGCGGCACGAAGATTGTTCTGCCAAGGGATGCCGGCGGCCGCGGGCGGTGCGGTCTGAGCCGGAGCGGTGTCCGCTTGAATGATCGTCACCACGATCGAGAACGCGATCGTCGCGGCGGGCAGAAGAACAGCGGACGGGTAGGATCTGGACATATCGAAT
>Ga0102938_10003055_pt1 | contig 12538 bp, 9 predicted proteins | sample SalPonR2_B_D2_MG_FD_84516 | JGI IMG/M metagenome (GOLD analysis project Ga0102938, IMG submission 84516) | Salt pond soil microbial communities from South San Francisco under conditions of wetland restoration - Salt Pond MetaG R2_B_D2_MG | ecosystem: Environmental > Aquatic > Marine > Intertidal... | reverse complement strand
TTCCATCTTATTAATCTTATTTCTATCCAAATTAAGTATTTCCAAATTGCTTAAATTCTCCAATCCTTCTATCTTCTCTATTTCGTTATCCGTCAAAGAAAGATCACTCAAATCATACAAAGTTTCTAGCCCTTCAATTTTATCAATTTGGTTAGAACTCAAGTCAAGACTTCGCAAACCTTCTAAAGTCCGTAGCCCTTTTATCTTTTTAATTTCTTTACCTCTTCTCATGCGATCTAAGCCAAGCCTCTCCAGATTATTCAACCCCTCCAATCCTTTTATCTCTCCTATAAAATTAGTACCTAGTTCAAGTACCCTCAAATTCTTCAAACCCTGTAATTCTTCTATTTTTTTTATTAGATTACAACGCAAATGAAATTCCTCTAATTTTTCTAAATTACTTAATTTCTCTATTTTTTTTATTTTATTATGATCCAAATAAAGTTTTTGCAAATTATTCAAATGTTCCAAGCCTCTCATGCTTTGCAGCTCGTTACTTGTCAAATCAAGTTCCTTTAAATTTTTCAAATTTTCCAGACCTTTAATCTTTCTTATTCCATTGTCGGCCAAATCAAGCTGCTCTAAGTCCTTTAAATCTTCTAGCCCCTCCACCTTTACTATATCGTTATTATTCAAGCTAAGTCTTTTCAAATTTTTTAATCTACCAATAGCTTCTGGAATTCTAGTTAAACTTATACCTTCCATACCAAGTTGCACTATTTTGTTATCAACAATATCTACTTCAAGATCATCAGTTTTAACATCTTGAAGATCGAAATTAGGATCTTTTTTTCTTTGTTCAGCGTAATCTTTGTTTATTTGCTCCACTAATTTATGAACTGCCATAAGCTCAAACCTATTAATCATATCAGCCTTGAACTCTCTTAACTCCATTTTTTTCTCTGGTTTTTTATCTTTCCGAAATGAAGGCACACCCATTTTTCCTTCTTTTATCATATTAATAATTCCTTTCTTGCGCTCTTGTTAATTTTAAAATATTAGCAATAACAAGTTTATTTTTTATTAATAAATTATTAGATCTTTGTTTGTTCAAATTCAACCTAAAGGCTCTATTTAAAGAGTAATATATATATATATATATATAAAGAAACTTATCCACAAAAGTTAAAACAAAAAACCGCCGAGCATTCCGACGGTTTTATATTTTATTCAATTCAATTTAATTTAGCAATTATTTATCCTTGCCCAATTTTTCAAACACCACCAAAAGCGGACTGGCTAAAAATATGGAGCTGTAAGTACCGCACAGCACGCCAATCATTAAAGCCAAAACAAAAAATTGAATGGAAGCACCGCCAAAAAGAAAAACCATAAACAGCACCAACAAAGTAGTCAATGAAGTATTGATTGAACGAGTCAAGGTTTCATTTACACTGCGATTAACAATGGCTTCAAAATCCTTTTTTACCAAACGCCCCAGATTTTCTCTGATCCGATCAAAAACCACAATGGAATCATTAACCGAATAACCTAAAATGGTTAAAAGAGCGGCCACAAAAGGCAAACCGATTTCCACTCCCATAAATCGCCCCAGCAAAACAAAAACCCCAAGAGTGATCAAAATATCATGAACCAAGGCAATAATGGCGATTATACCGTATTTCCAAGACTTAACCGGAAAGCTGACCTTGCGAAAAGCCCACGCCACATACAAAATAATGGCCACTATTACCAGCAAAATGGCATAAATCGCTTTGGTGCGCAATTCACGCCCGATTGACGGACCAATGGATTCAAATCTTTGTTGTTGCACATTTTCCGGATATTTTTCCTTTAAACTGGCTAAAACGCTTTGATGCGTATCCTCTTCAATAGCCTGAAAACGAATAATCATATTTTCCGAACCGGCTTCTTGAACAATTACATCGCCTTCAAGATTTAAACTGTCAACATTTTGACGAACCTCGGCCACCGAAGGTCTTTGCTCGGTAAATTTCACTTCCAAAAGACTACCTCCGGTAAAGTCAATACCTAGATTTAAGCCCCAAATAATAACAAAAAGCAGACTAAGTCCGGCCAAAAAACCGGAAAGCGTTAACCAAATTTTTCGTTTTTGAATTATTTTGTACATAGATTAAAGTTAGTATATATTTAATTGATAGATTTAAGGCGAATTGTCTATAACAAGAAAAGGCCCACTTTGACCGCCACCGACAGGACAGGCAAAAAATCGTATTAGGATCTAAAAGGTTGAGAGATGATAGAAAACAGTAAAATTAAAGAGATCCCGAGACCCTGAATCAAATTCCTGCCAACCGGCTGCCTGCCGGCAGGCAGGCGGAATGACAATAAAGAATTATTTTTATAGATTTAATCGAAAACTATACTGTTTTTTAAGATCAATTAACCAAGACCTTTAATCCTGCTTTTTTACTCCGAAAAGCCATAACGGTCTTTTCTTTTTTGAACCGGGTTTAACCAACAAGGTTAAAAACTGTCTAGTCACCACCAAAGCGGAAAACATACTGACCAAAACACCGATTCCCAAGGTTATGGCAAACCCCTTGATCATGCTGGTACCAAACCAAGCCAAAATAAAACAAGTTATTAAAGTAGAAACATTACCGTCGCGAATAGAAGTCCAAGCTCGCTTAAATCCTTCTTCAATGGCCGTACCCAGTGGCTTACCTACTTTTAATTCCTCTTTTAATCTTTCAAAAATCAACACATTGGCATCAACCGCCATACCTACGGATAAAATAAATCCGGCTATTCCCGACAAAGTCAAAGTGACCGGGATGGATTTAAATATAAACAAAACCACCACCCCGTACACGCCAAGCGCCAAAACCGCCAAAAGTCCGGGCAACCGATAATACAAAATCATAAATGCGCCCACTAAAATCAATCCGACAATTCCGGCGAACAAACTTTTTTGCAAAGAATCCTGCCCCAAACTGGCGCCAATGGTTTGTTGACCGACCAATTCAATAGGCACGGGCAAAGCACCGGCGTTCAATCGCTGAGCCAAAAGTTGAGCTTCCTCCAAAGTAAAATCACCCTGAATCACCGCGCTGCCACCGGTAATTTCTTCGTTGACTCGCGGAATACTTATCGGCTGACCATCCAAAAATATAGCTACCGGTTTACCGATATTTCTCTTGGTGATTTCAGCAAAAAGATCTTTACCCTCGGAATTAAATTCCAAAGCCACCAAAGGGGCTTGAGTAGTTTGTTCAAACTCCACCCTGGAACTTTCTAATTGCTTACCACTTAAATCGGTTAAAACCCATTCTTCTTGTGGCGGCAAAATATCGGTTTCAGTTTTTTTATTGATGGAGATATGCGCCACTTCATATTCATATTTACCACGGGAGTCTTGTCTGAAAATCAGATGAAAACCAAAATCCGTTTCCACAGCATCGGAAATTTCACCATTTTCCATAGCAAAAGCGGTATCACTGAATTCCTTAACCATTTGCTCTTTATCAAACCAACCTAAATCTCCACCTTGACTTGCACTCGGTCCGGTGGAGTATTCTTCGGCCAACTGAGCAAAATTTTTGGTTGTTACTTTATCTTTAGCTTCTTGTATTCTGTTTTTGGCTTCCTCACGAGTATAGCCTTCCTCACAACGCGAAGCGCCTTCATAACAAACCAAAATATGAGAAGCTTTTATTTCTTGACCTGATTGTCTTTTATCTTTTAATTTTAGTATTTCATAAGAAGATTCGCTCTCAATCAGTTCGGGATAAACCTCGTCCGGCTCTATTTCCTCAGCCGCTTGAAAAAGCTGGCTATGTGCACCTTTTCCGTCTATCCAACCCAAATTGGCCGATTGATTAATGGTTATACCGGCTGACTCGGCGCCTTCAACTTCAGCCTCCATTCCCGCACTGTATTCCTTGGACAATTGTTCAAAATCTTGACCGTCAAGAGCTTTTTGCAAAGCTTTATTGGCTTTTTCTTTGGCTCGCTCATTGTACTCTTCCATTTCTTGCTTTTCTTCAACGGTCAATTCTCTGGGCGGTTGATCATTTTGCTCTTTGAATTCCAAAAGCGGTGTGGCGCCAATCATTTCAATGGCTTTATTCACATCTTTAACTCCGGCCAATTCAGCAATAATACGCCATTTATCTTGAGCTTTGTTCACTTGCACCACCGGCTCGGAAACACCAAAAGCGTTGACTCGGCGTTCAATCACATCGCGCACGCCTTGCATGGCCTCGCCTTTTTCTCCGGATTCTATTTTGGAAGTATCGGCTTCATAAACCAAATGTGTTCCTCCTTGCAAATCAAGTCCCAACCGATAAGGCACATTAACAAAATGACCAAACTCGGTTCCCAATTTATCGTTCAAATAATCAACTGAGCGGTCATAAAGCGCCGGGGCGTTAAAAACCAACAGTAGCAAGGATACTAAAACAATAAAAAGAACAGTTATCCTGGCTTTGGTAGTTTGTTTCAATTTTTTAGACATAATATAAAATAAAAATTAATTTAATACAGCTTTGGCAAAAAATATCCTTACAAAAAATTGTTTGCCCGTATTTTATAATAAATCAGACAAAAAAGCAACCTCATCAAAAAATGAAATATTATCCGCAACAATTTTTATACTTTTTCCCCGAACCGCATGGACAAGGATCATTACGACCGACTTTTTTGCCGGAAGCGTCCCTGGGCTTGGATTTTATTGGTTTGGCTGAATCATTTTTCTTGGTTTGAGCAAAAGGATCTTTTACTCCGCCAAAAGAATTACCTGATTTTATATCCGAGGTCTTTAAGTCCTGCTGTTGCATGATGGAGGCTTTCATTTGATCAACTTGTCCGATTTTATAAATGGAATAAACCACTTGTTTTTGAATCAAGTTTTGCAACTGCATAAACATACGATAAGTTTCTTTTTTATATTCCACCAAAGGATCTCTTTGACCATAACCTCGTAAACCGATTCCCGAACGCAAAGCGTTGACCGCGTCCAAATGATCAACCCATAAATTATCTATGCTTCGCAGCAAAATTTCTCTTTCAATAATCCGCAAATTATCTTTGTCTCCCGACTGATCCTCTATCCTTTGTTCCAAATTTTCATATTCTTCTTTGGCCACTTTAAGCAAATATTCAATAATTTGAGTCCGAGCCTTGGCATCATCAATATCATCACCAGCTATCTTTTCCAAGCTGAACAAGATTTTTCTTTGACTTTGCCCAAAAGGAAAAATAGTGCCGGCCACCTCGGAGATTTCTCGCATATTCCATTTGGTTTGATCCGAATCAGAAGTATGAAAAGACACTACTTGTTCAATCTCATTTTCAATCATTTCCCAAACCATTTCTTTTGACTTTTCCGGGGATTTTTCCGCGGCCGTTAAAATGGCATGACGCTTTTCATAAATAACTTCTCTTTGCTTGTTGATTACATCATCATACTCCACCAAATGCTTTCTCATGTCAAAATTATGCCCCTCCACTCTTTTTTGCGCTTTTTCCAGAGCATTGGAAATCATTTTATTTTCAATCGGCTGATCCTCGGGCACGCCCAAACTCTGCATTACTCCTTTTATGCGATCAGAACCAAAAACCCGCATTAAATCATCTTCCATGGATACATAAAATTGAGAAGCACCCGGATCACCCTGCCTTCCGGAACGCCCGCGCAACTGATTGTCAATGCGACGCGATTCATGTCGCTCGGTCCCCAAAACAAAAAGACCGCCCAAACTTAAAACCTTATTATAATCTTCTTGATTAAAAGGCTCACCGCCAAGTTTAATATCCACACCGCGACCGGCCATATTGGTAGCCACGGTCACCGCTCCGGCTCTTCCGGCTTGTCGGATAATATTGGCTTCTTTTTCATGATTCTTGGCATTTAAAAGTTCATGCGGCACTCCGGCTGAATTCAAGAGTTTGGAAAGTAACTCATTTCTTTCAATGGAAATGGTACCCACCAAAACCGGCTGTCCTTTTTCATGCAATCTTTTTATTTCCTGAACCACCGCGGAAAATTTACCTTTTTCCGTAGAATAAATCCGGTCAGACAAATCCTGTCTAATCACCGACTTATTGGTCGGAACAACAGTGACATCCAAGCTATAAATCTTGGCAAACTCTTCGGCCTCAGTAGCCGCTGTTCCGGTCATGCCGGATAATTTATTATACATGCGAAAATAATTTTGAATGGTGATGGTGGCCAAGGTTCGGCTTTCTTTTTTTATTTCCACGCCTTCTTTGGCCTCAATGGCTTGATGCAAACCTTCGGAATATCGCCTGCCCTGCATCAATCGCCCGGTAAATTCATCAATAATAACCACTTCTCCATCTTTGACCACATAATCGCGATCTTTTTTAAATAAAACATGTGCCTTTAAGGCTTGCTCCAAATGATGAACCATGTCAATACCGCCTTCAGTGTAGATATTGCCCATGCCCAGCATTTTTTCCACTCGAGAAATACCTTTGTCGGTCAAGGTAACGGTTTTCATTTTTTCATCAATATTATAGTCACCTTGTTCTTCCTCGGGGATTTCTTTACTTAATTTCAATGCATCACCCGGACGCAAATTTTCCGGTTCTGCGAATTTATTTTCTTTCAACTGCGGAACCAAAGAAGCAAAACGCTGGTAAAGATTGGCTGATTCTCCGGCCGGAGCGGAAATAATAAGCGGGGTTCTAGCCTCGTCAATCAAAACCGAATCCACCTCGTCTACAATGGCAAAATTAAGCTCTTTTTGCACTTGAGATTTTAAATCCGAAGCCATATTATCGCGCAAAAAATCAAAACCAAACTCACTATTGGTTCCATAAGTAATATCAGCTTCATAAGCTTCTTTCCTGGTGCAAGGACGCAAATGAATCAAACGTTTATCCGACTGGTTCTCATCTTGATATTCGGGGTCATAAATAAAAGCGGTCTGATTAACTATACAAGCCGTACTCATCCCCAAAAGACTGTTGGCCGCACCGTTCCAACCGGCGTCACGCTTGGCCAGATAGTCATTAACCGTAATAAGATGCGCACCTTTTCCGGTTAAAGCGTTTAAATACAACGCCAAAGCGGCCACATGGGTTTTTCCTTCACCGGTTTTCATTTCCGCAATTTCACCACGATGTAAAACCACTCCACCGACCAACTGCACATCATAATGCCGCACGCCAATGGCTCGCCGATTGGCCTCTCTAACCGCGGCAAAGGCCGGAACCAAAATCTCGTCCAAACTTTTATCTGTTTTTAATTGTTCTTTCAATTCCTCAGTTTTCTTTTTCAGCCCTGATTCATCCATTTTTTCATACTTTTCAGATAAATCATTAATCTGATCCACAATCGGCTGAATCTCCTCAACCACTTTTTTATTGGGATCCTTGAAAAATTTTTTAAATATATTCATAAAATTAGCAAAAATTAAATTTAGATGCTTAATACTCTCACTTTATCACAAATCCATTGCCAAATCAATATAAATATGCTAAACTACCAAAGATAAACAGTTCATTGTCAATTTCAGCTTAAGGAGACAAAAATGAGTGGAACAAGTATAGTCTTTATTTCTTGGCTTATTTTGACTGCTTTGGCCAAAATATGCCATCTTGTTTGGTATTTTCAACACCGAAGTTTTGCCAAAAAAAAACCCACTGTTCAAGGAATCTTTTTTGCTTTGTTGGTCATGTCCATTTACATCACCGCACCGATTCTTGTTAGTGCCATGATTTACGGACTTAGATCAAAGCAAGGCGATTTCCAAGAAAACTATCGCTACTGTTTGGTGGCCACCAGATACGGACCAAACTTGGCCAACAAGCTTTACGGCGAAAGAAGTCTTCCTTTGAATAACAAGATCCAAAAACGGCTAACCACTCTTTTGCAAAGGTTTGAACAAAGCAAAAAAATGTGGCAAAGACTTATCCCCTAAAACAAGGAAAGAAAATGCAAGACATCCCCAAGCTGGAAAAAGCTCTACTAAGCAAATTAAAAAACATCGGAGTACCTCTGGAATATTTTGGTTCACCTCAAGCGTTAAGGTTCTTCAACCTGCCGAAGTTTGAAGCAAAAACCATTTTTGATACACTTCAAAGGCTAATCCATGAAAAAAAGATCCGTTTGAAACCTTTTGGTTCGAACCATGATCTTTTTATGGTGGCTAAAAATAAAAACCGCAGCTAATCTTAGCGCGGTTTTTTTTATTTAAAATTAAATTCAAGAATTAAGCTTGCCCTTGTAAGCTTTGATCTCATTTTGAATCCCTTTTTTTACCACATTAACGGCTTTTATAATATTTTCCATTTCTTGGCGATAACGCAGCAAATCTCCCGGCACACTGACATTGACTTCGCAAAAAAAGATCTCTCCCTTTTGCTGCCCGGTAGTGGTTTTACCCACCTCCACTTCAACCTGCTGAATATTGTCAAAATATTTATCCAAACTTCCCAGTTTTTCCTTAATATGATTTTTAATTAATCCGGTTAGCTCCAAATTAGTGGCTTTGATTTTGATTTGCATAGTTTTTATATATTAAATTTATTAAAAGCCTACATATTGAACTTCTTCTTCCAATTGAAGATTATAACGAACCCTGACCTTGGACTTAATCATACTGATCAACTGCACCACATCATCGGCCGTGGCTTGATCGTGATTAACAATAAAATTGGCATGTTTGTCCGAGACCTTGGCTCCGCCAAGACTAACGCCCTTCATTTGCACTTCTTCAATTAAACGAGCGGCCGGAATTTTACCTTTTATCACCCAATTACGCGGGATTTTTCCCAAATCATCGGGAGCCGGAACATTTTTAAACGAACATCCGGCGCTGGGTTTATTCAATGGCTGTTTTTCCTGCCTTTCTCGCCATTCCTGATTAATTTGCTTTAGTTTTTCTTCGGCTTTTTCACTGGGGCTAAGCTTAAAAACCGCTTCAGCTATAATCCAATTTTTATTTTCCTTAAAAAGGCTATGACGATATGAAAAAACACATTCTTCAGCACTTAAAACTTTTAAATTAATTTCCTTTTTGTCCAAAACAATAACTTCCACGCTTTCAATAAAATCTCCGACTCCTTGACCGTAAGCGCCGGCATTACCGTAAATCGCCCCACCGACCGAACCCGGAATGTTGGCTCCGAATTCCAATCCGGTCAATCCTTTTTCCACGGTTTTTCTCACAAACTTCATCCAATTGTTACCGGCAAAAACCCGAGCACCTCCGCCTAAAAACTCCACTTCTCCGGAACCGAGCTTGATAATCAAACCGTTAAAACCATCATCAGCCACCAAAACATTGGATCCACCACCCAAAATATAAAAAGGCAGATCAAGCTCACGGCAGGCCCGAAGGGCTCTAAGCAGATCAGGTTTGTTGGTTACCTCCACAAAATATCTGGCCGGCCCGCCTATTTTAAAAGTAGTGTAATCCTTCAAAGGCTTATTTTCTTGAATCTTCAAGCCGGTTATATCTTTAATTTGTTCTTTCATATAAAAAATTATTTATTTTATTTTGTTTTATGTTATTTGATTTTAACTTTTGGTTTATTTTTGCCTTTATAACCCTTGGCGGTTTTTATTCTTCTTTTTTGTCCGGCCAAAGTACCCGAAGTCTTAGCAAATTTCTTTTTTCGCTGTTTTTTTTGTCTGGATTTTTTACGCACCAAATGCTCGGTGTTGTTATCCATACACTTTTTTCAATCACTTTTTAACAATGCTCGACAATCATTGATCCTATCCTTAAATAATCCGTTATTATTTTAGGGGATTTTAGATTAACTGTTTTTTATTCTCTTAATCGTTTATTTATCTTTTTTTATCGGGATAAAATAAACAAACCAAACAAACCAGACTATCCAAACCGCTTGCAACCACTCTCCAACAATTAAACCGGCTACACCTTGGAAGCCCATAAATCCTAAAAATCCCAGCATCCAATTTTTACGCATCATATTTTTTTATTAATTAAATTATTTAAGTTAAATTTTTTCCGCAATTTTATACACATCACCGGCGCCCATAATCAGAATAATATCTTCGTCTTTTTTTATCTGATTAACCTTGTCCACGGTTTGCGATAAATCAGGAGCAAAATAAACTTCCTTATTGGGATATTGCTTTTTTATTTCTCTAAGCAAATCCTTGGAACTGATTTCCAAGCCCTCTTCTCGTCCGACCACATCATAAATCTCCGGCAAAATAATCACTTCGGCTTGTTCCAAAGCATCCATAAAGCGCTTAAAAAGTTTTTGCGTACGATCTTTTTGATGCGGTTGAAAAACAGCCACCACTCGCCGTCCCGGCATAAACTCCTTGGTCGCTTTTATAGTTTGCTCTACCGCGGTTGGATGATGCGCATAATCCGAAACCACGGTATATTCTTTGTTTTTAATTATTTCAAAGCGTCGCCAAAGTCCGGAGAAGGAACTGAGTGCTTTTTTTATTTGGCCAATGGAAACGCCTTTTTCCAAAGCGCAAGCCATGGCCCCGAGCGCATTATAAATATTATAATCACCGGGCACATTCAACTCAAAATCACCTAAATCCTGGCCATAGTAAATCACTTTAAAAATCTGCTTGCCCGGTAATTTTCTGATATTTTCCGCCCGCACATCAGCCCCTTCAATCAAGCCAAAACGCACTACCCGACAATTTGGCAAGCGCAACTCACGGAGATTAATATCATCATTATTTATAATTAAAAAATCATTTGGTTTCAATTTTTGGATATATTGCTGAAAGGTCTGAATAATATGGTTAATATCACGATAAAAATCCAAATGCTCTTCTTCCAAATTGGTTATAATAATAGTTTGCGGATTCAAAAGTAACATGTGCGCTCGGTACTCACAAGCCTCCAGCAAAAACAAATCAGATCGTCCGGCGCGAAAATTTTTATCCAATTTTTCATATTGTGAGCCCAAAATAACAGTGGGATCTTTTTCTCCTTCAATCAAGGCCGAAGCCAACATGGCTGTGGTTGAAGATTTTCCGTTGGTGCCGGATACGGCAATGGTTCGATAATCAACGCTGATTTCCGCCAAAACCTCGGGATAACTTTTTTGTTCAATCCCCAATTCTTTGGCTTTTTGTCGTTCCGCATTGTTTTCAGGTACTGCGGCCGAATAGATAAAAAGATCAATGTCATCTTTAACATTTTCCTTGTCTTGCTGATAATAAACAGTTACTCCGGCTTTCTGCAAATCACTGCAGATATCTGACTGCGTTTTATCAGAGCCACTGACTTGGGCTCCTTGCTCAATAAAAAAACGAGCCAGAGCCGATACCCCGATACCACCGATCCCACTGATATAGATTTTTTTCGCTTTTTTATAATCCATATTTTACTATCTATATTTTACCTTAAAAAAAGATTTTTTTCAAAAAAAGGCTCCTGCTTGGCAGGAACCGATAAAATAACGAAATTAAATATAGAACTTACACAAAGGTCTTGGATAATTTTTGAGCCTCTTCGTTGTGCAAAAAAACTCCGTTTCTGTTCCAAGTGTTATAGGCCAAGCGCACCATTACCAAATTTTCATCCGGCAAAGAACTTACCGGAAGATCAACAGGCTCGGGCAACACAAAAACCCCAACAACCTCCACCTCACTGTCTAAAGAGGAATGTGAGCGAACATGCAGGCTATTTCCAAGGATTATTTTGGCCGGCAGATCAAGAGAACAATTGATTCCTACTCCGGAAACAAAAAAATTAAGACTCTTTTTTTCAACCTTTTTTTTCAGGTCCCCACCTTCTGCAAATTTCAAAACCAACAAATTCTCCCTGCATACAACGCACAAAAAGCGTTTCCCTGTTCGGCCCATTGCTTATCCAATAGTTCCAATTCTCCTGTTGAGCAGTCATACAATCACCTCCGCTGATAAAAACTCGCTGAAAATGATGCCAGCGCTCCACATCCATACTCATCTAAAATTTAGTTGAGCGACCTGCTTATACAAACAGGAATTTAAAATAAGTATACTAAATAAAGACCCTTTTGTTAAGATTGTGAAACTTAAATAAAAAAATTCAAGGAATAACCAAGAAATTTTTAAAGGGCACAACACCTAACAGGCTGCATCTGGTTCTACAAAAAAGAAAAATAAAATAAATTTTTGTTTTTTTTACTTATATTTCAATCTCCCCATTCGGACATTTCCCACATATAATAATACTTTTTAGGATCATGTTCGCCAACAGCATTAAGCCTAAAAAAATCCAAGCCGTTTTCGTTTTCATGACGACCTTGTGTTTCCCAAACAACCGGCATAAGCTCTCTATAAAAATGACCCCATTCTATTGCGTTATCTTTTATATCTAATGACCTATCTCCCCAAGATTCTGCACCACCTTTCCACCAGAATTGAGCAAGCGGTTTAGGCAATTGAAAGACCAGCAACAAATTTTTTTTATCAATTTCCGCATAAAATTCATACTCTGCCAGTAATGTTTGTGTTTGTTCTTTACCGGCTATGGTAAAACCTGGGAGAATAAAGTCTTTTTCTAATAAATAATCAAGTATTTTTTGCGATATTTGTCGGCGATCCTGTTTATACTGTTCCAAAAGTGCTAAAAAGGTTTGCTTGAAATCCTCA
>Ga0102938_10003054_pt1 | contig 12540 bp, 12 predicted proteins | sample SalPonR2_B_D2_MG_FD_84516 | JGI IMG/M metagenome (GOLD analysis project Ga0102938, IMG submission 84516) | Salt pond soil microbial communities from South San Francisco under conditions of wetland restoration - Salt Pond MetaG R2_B_D2_MG | ecosystem: Environmental > Aquatic > Marine >... | reverse complement strand
GCAGAAGCAGCGAGTTCTGGATGATCCTCGTGAGCCTGTTGGGGTACCTGCATGCTTAACTGTTTTTCCGGGTAGTTTGTGGTCCAGGATTCGTGCTTATTCACCATGGGTTGCACCGTCTTCTTGAGGAAGTCGGTTTCTCCTGTTTGGTGACAATTGCCGTCGCCAAGGATGCAGAGTGCCTTTCGGTTCCTGTACACCGCCTCTCCGTCCATGGAGTAGAGGATGACAAGGTCTTCGATAGAGTCAAGGATCTTGCCGGTAAGCAGTCCGGGTGCAATTCGCAGGAAGCCGTAGTTCCATATAGCGTAGACCATCGCGGCAACCCAGGGAGTAAAGAGTATAGGAGACCGGGAAGGGGTGTTCCACCAGGGGATGAGCGAAGGCAGGTAGTACTCGGCCATGACGACGAAGATGGTGAAGATTATCATCCGAATGAGGAGGTCCGCCTGTCTGCTTTGCCTGTTAAGCTCTGCCGCACGCCTGTAATGGATATAGAATACTGTTGGTACCAGCCAGCAGAGGAGGGCGTAGATCATCCAGAAGAGGTTTACCGGGGTCCCTACCGCCTGGGTCACCGCCCATGCTCCGGAGCCGGTTTGGACTATCTTCATAGAAATAGGATAGAAGATTTGTGCAGTGGCAAAAGCTGCGGCAGAGCTGTAGAGGGGGAAAAAGAGCCCCTTCGGCATCGTACGGCTGTACACCAGGGAGTAGGCAAAATGAAAATTGAGGGGAAAGAAGAAGAACATGCCTATACAGGATATTGGCAGGAGGATGCGCAGAACTTCGATCTGCTCGCTGTTGTAGACAAAGTATGCGGTAATAGTCCACTGGAAGAGAGATAAGGCGGTGATGCTAAGAATCCTGTGCTCCCTCTGTCGCACCTTCATCCTCCGCACAGCGACAAAGAGGTAAAGAGAAAAGGCCGCCGCTGCAATATTGAGGATGTTTAGAAGGGCCATACTGTATGGTAAGTGTATCTCTGGGTAAAAACAAGAAAAAAAAGAAAAACTGTACTTTAGTACAATACGCTATTTCTTCATCAGTGATACAGTTACGGTATAGATTATGTAGTCCTCGAGCAGCTGCATCCCGCCGCGTGTATACTCCGGCCTCACGGAGGTTTTATATGAAAAATAGGATTAAAAATCGAGACACGAACACACTCGTGTTAATTGCGTGTGCTTTTGTAGTGCTGTGCGGCGCAACTCCCACTGCTTTTGCCCAATCTGAGCCAAGCATAGGAATATTCGCTACCCCGGAGGCGCAGATGCCCGTGGGCCTCAAGGCCGATAACTACAAAACCGGTGTTGTGAGGGGCATTGAAACTCCTCACTTTTCTTAGTATTGAAGGAGTCATATTATGTCTACTCAACAAACCTATTACCATTATTTTTTCATTTTGCTAATACTTCTCGTAATAAATTCGGTTCATGCAGAAGATGATTTTATCATTTCCGCACATCCAAAAATTGTTATTCCAACGGGTCCGGAATTGTATGATGGTACAGCGTATTACTCCACAGGTGGTGGTGTACAAATAGAAGGAACCTATTATCCATCAACGTTGGATTACTTATTCGGTGGTATTGAATTGGATATGTCTGTTTTACCAATAAACGGTGCATCCAATTCGGCGAATTTCATCGGATTAGGTGCGACTCTTGGAGTGAAAGTTTCGCCATATGCTCGTCTTTCTCTCAATTTGAAGGGGCGGGGCGGCCTGTATATGGGAATAATTGATGCGGGAGCGATTCGTGATCCGTATTACGGAGCCGGAGCTTCAATTACTTTTCGTAGTAGCCCCGGTTTCAGTTTTGGAATAGAGTCGTCATACAGTAATTATCTTACTAGCCAGGAACCTGTACTTAAAGCCTTCAGCTTTGGTTTAACCGGGAGATATACTTTTGGTGGTGCGTCAAAAGCTGCGGCTCTCGATTTCACTTCACAACTCAATCCGATTTACCCACTCTTTTTTTCGTATTACGAAAAAAATCCTGCGGGAAAAGTGCACATTCGTAATGAAGAATCTACAAAAGTGAAAGACCTAAAAGTAAGTTTCTATGTCAAACAGTATATGGACCAGCCAAAGATTTGCTTGCAACAATCAGAATTAGCGAGGGATGAGAGAATATCGATACCTGTGTATGCACTGTTCACAGAGGATATACTTAGAGTTACCGAAGGAACTAAGGTCGCCGGTGAGTTCAAGGTAGAGTATACCTACATCGGCAGACGAAAGAAAGAATCGGTACCAGTTTCGGTCGAGATTAAAAACCGAAATGCAATGACATGGAGCGATGATCGAAAAGCTGCAGCATTTGTTACCGCAAAAGATCCAGTGATCATGAGTTTTGCAAAGAATGTTTCTTCTACAGTGGGAAGTTACCATTCAACCGCCGTCAATGAACGTTTTCGCACGGCTTTCGGCATTTTCGAAGCTTTGTCATTGTATGGAATGGGCTACGTAAAAGACCCCAATACTCCGTACGAAGAACTATCGATTACAGAAGATGCAGTCGATTATCTCCAGTTTCCGAATCAAACGATAGCCTACAAGGCAGGAGATTGCGATGACTTAACTGTGCTCTATGCAGCACTGCTTGAATCTGTAGGCGTCAGAACCGCCTTAATTACCATACCGGGTCACATCTATATGGCCTTTGCACTTGATATGGAGAAACATCAAGCTGAAAAGATTTTCCTTGATACAAAAGACCTCATTATTCGTAGGGATGAGGTGTGGGTTCCGGTAGAGATTACATTGGTTAGAGAGGGATTTCTCAAATCTTGGCAGATTGGAGCTAAAGAGTGGCGTAAATCGAGTGAAGAAGGTACTGCAGCACTGTACCCGGTACATGATGCGTGGAATGTGTTCGAGCCCGTAGGTTTTATCAGTGGAGGAGCTGGAGTTGTGATGCCTGACAGAAATATGTTGTTAGACAGGTATCAGAAAGAATTGCGTTCTTTTGTTAACCGACAAATTGGACCGAGAGAAAATATACTCAAAAAAAAGATAGCTGAAACGAATAGCATTAGAGCACATAACAGCCTCGGACTTCTGTATGCGCGATTCGGACTTCTTGATAAGGCAGCCGAACAATTTAGAAGAGTTCTTACATATTCCGAGTATGTTCCTGCAATGATCAATTTAGCTAATATTCATTACATTAAAACTGATATGCAAAAAGCCCTTGAATATTATTCAGATGCGAACAGGAAGTCTCCGCGGAACAGAAATGTTCTTTTAGGACTCGCAAGAACAAATTATGAGCTCGAGCGTTATGAGAAAGCAGACGAAGCTTTAACCCTCCTAGAGACTGAGGCGCCAAAACTGGCGGAGCAGTTTGCGTATCTTGCTTCGAGTAGTACAGAGGTAACAAACCGCGCCTCCAGGGCTATAATACATGAAGTGACTACCTGGGAAGAGGGGGAATGAGATGAAGAACCGGATAATTACATGGACAAGCATTTTCTTTGCGAGTCTTTTCTTGTGTACATGCCATGAACCAATAGATTTTCATGAAGAGGTGGCGCAGGCAGTCATGGAGGCAAATAAAATGCTCTTGGTAATCGAAAGTGTAAGTCCAGAGGACCAGAGTAGTAATATAAATCCCAGTGGTGATATACAGATCCAGTTCGATCGAGCTATATTACTCTCTTCTGTCACTGAAGAAACATTGCGTATTAGAGATGAGAGCAACAATTTGGTCAACTGGAATAACCTTCGGTTCAACTCTTCAACATATACTCTCGTTGTCGATCCTGACCCCTATTTGCTTTCTGCTACAAAATACTCTATCAGCATCAGCGGTATAGTGGGAAAAGACAAGAGTCCTCTCAAAGAGAAGATGGTATGGACTTTTTCTACAGGAGTTTTCCCCGGGGGGGCATTGAGTGTGTCAAGCAATAATCCGGACAGTATTGTTGAGACTACTGCAGATGGAAACATCTATTATACTGATTCCGCAACAGTGAGCTATACGGTAGAAGGTAACTCCCTTTTGAAAAACGAAGGAGGTGAGTTTATCGTGAGTAACTGCGATCTCTCGTCTTTGAGTTCGAGCGATTTGAATCAGTTATCATGGATAGATTACTCGATTTCATCAAACCGAACTAATGACGCATACCAGTTGGCCGTTGGGCAAGGTGAGAGGAATGTGTATGCAATGTTCCGTTACTGGAACAATATAGAGTATGTATACAGCAGTATGGAAGAGGCTTTATTCTCTGTTGATACCGACTTCCCGACAGTCGATGTAGGTTCCGATCGAATAACTAACACCGAGATATCCCTAACTCCAACTGTGGGTGACATGTATAGCTGCAAGTGGTCCGGTGATACGGGAGTGAGTTTCTCAGCGGCTAATTCAGTTAATACCACTGTTGCTGCATCTACCGACGATAACTATTCCATAAATCTAGTGGTGAAGGACAAGGCGGGTAACCAAAGCTCTGACTCTTTGATTATGGTATGGGATACAACTCCTCCAAACCTGAGTTCTGTTTCCATTGACTCTGGCGCTTCGGTTTCTACATCAGCAACTGTTTCAGTCGGTTTCTCCATTAGTGACCAAGTAAGTTCGTCAACTGAATGTCTTTACAAGATTTCCACGAGCGACGGATTCGGAGGGAGTTACCAGAGTGTCACTTCGAGCACGATGAATCAAAATGTAAGCTTTGATTCCGATCATAATTACGAGATCTGTACTGCTACGGTGGAGGTGCAAGACGAGGCGGGGAATACTACCGAAGCAAGCGACGGAATCTACATAGATACGGTAGCTCCTAACCCACCATCGAACTTGTCGAGTCCCGATCCCACCAGCGATAGAACTCCTACATGGACATGGGATTCTGGCGGCAACGGAGGAGCAGGAATTTTTCAATACAAACTAGATGGAGGATCATGGAGCAGTGAAATGAGCGCCGAGAACTATACGCCCGGAACTTTGTCGTATGGAGAGCATACATTAGAGGTGCGGGAAAGAGACGCACGAGACCTCTGGTCGAACAGCAACAGTAAGCAAATAGAGATATGGGATGTGAGTCCGTTAATCGGATCGACAATCACTGATCGGACACCTTTGATCGATTGGCCGGACCGCGGAGGCACATCGTGGACCCTCGAATTGTGGGATCCATTCTCTGGGTGGCAAGATAACGTAGGCCCATATGACCTTTCTGATTTAAGTGAAAGTCAGTTTCAGGTTCCTCAAGATTTAAGTCCTGGTGAAATTATCTGGAGATTTAAAAGCCATAGCACATTTTCTACTTATACCAGCCCGGATTTTGATTTTACAGTACAGTAGGGAATTGGTCTTACACACGAGGCGCTTTCAAAAATAGAAGATTTTTGAAAGCGTCAATGCCTTTTCCTTTTTAATAGGATACCATTTTAACAGAGTTCCTATATTATAAAGAAGAACAGCAGGTATTCGAATGAAGTGCGGGAACGTGCAGTACGACTTGTACTTGTACCGCAGAAAAATTAAAGGGCTCATATGAAGCCAATTGAAGCTATTTCTGAAAATACTGGTTGTGTTCAAGGTGTTTTGTTTTTTAAAACATTAGGTAGGGACGCCCTTGTTTCTCAAGCTTTGTAAGATTATTCGCCTTATCGCTATTCACTGAAAAAGTCTGAGGAATAGCTTTATTTCTTGCGCGTTGTACCCCAGTTAGAAATCTACTGTCTGTAATGGTCTGCACGTGTATACTACAAACTTTTTACAGTTAGTATTCTCCATCAGTGAAAGAGAATCTATTGGGCCCGATTCAATGCTCCGATTGGCGCAGCTGTTGTAATGAATGATCACCCGGAGTGCTCGGTCGTCTTAACCGATTGTCTGTTGATTTTTCTTACCGGTGAAATCGAGTACGAGTATTTTTTGTATTCGTTTTCCGTGCACACTATTAACGTGTAAAGATGTGGAAAGGAAAATGTGTATACGAAAAATATCACCTTCAGTTTCGATGAGAACCTACTTAACAGGGCCAGTGTAAAGGAACACAAGAGCACCGGAGCCTCAATAGGATGGTAAGGTAGGGAACAATATTCGAGCTCATGCGGACACGCCTGGATACGATTCAACAACTAAAACGCTTAATTCATCGGTTTTATAGTCGGTTTGTAGTGCAGGGACTGCCATATAAGGATTCTCAAAATTGTTGGTGATTACATCCCAGACGATTTGAGTATCAATACCAAAGTATTCATGGCTCAGAATATCCTGAAGGCCAGCTATTCGCTTTAAGGGTATTTCTTGATGAATGCTGTCTGGGTAAGTTTCTTTGAGACTTCTTCCGATGCGTTTCAGTATGGAGTAAGCGTGTGAAAACATACTTCTCCCTTTGCGGACAGAATAGGACGTCCTGTGAAGCCGGTCAATGATATACTTTTGTGTTCACGAGACTGGGTAGCTGATTAATTTTATGGGGGGATAAAGACTATTAATTTCTACACCTAACTGGTAAAATCGTCTTAGTACTTTTAGGGAGGGAAGAGATGAGTATACCAGAGGAAGTAATAGATCAGATATTTGAAGAGGTAAAAGAAGAGATTAAAGGGCAGAAAGCCCTTTCGAGTGAAGAGCCACAGACATTTCATGACATTGAAGGCTCTATTCTGGCTATCCGCAAACGGTTTTCTGAACGCCTGGCAGAAGTTGCACTGGAGTATGAGGGGCAAAAAGAACAAAAAAAACTGTCCAATGTGCGGAGGATCAGCAGAGAGCAAGGGGAAGAAAAAAAGGCAGTTAGTAAGCCCCCTGGGCGAACTGAGAGTGAAAAGAAGGGTCTACAAATGCAAGGATTGTAATCACTATTTCTATCCTTTGGATTATCATCTTGAAATAGCTCGCAGTAGTGCAAGTAAGCGTTTCGCAAAAATAAGTGCAATGATGAGCGAGACACTGGTTATACAAGTCAGTCGAACATTTCTCAGCCAGATAGCTCACCGAATCGGCTCGAAGTTCTATCAACAAGCCCAACAGAATTAAGAAACCTCTCTATCTGAAGATCAAGGGCCGGAAACACTGTATATACAGGCCGATGGGGCAATGGTTCCGATCAGTGGATAAGAAGGGCTGGAATTCAAGGAAAATAAGTTAGGTTTGGTCTTTAGTGAAGAGGATATTGAGCATAGAAAAACAAAAAACGGGAAGGAGCATACAGAGATTCACCACCAGCGTTTTACTACCAGCCTGGCCAAAGGAACAGATGAGTTCAAAGAAATGCTCCATAACTCAGCCAAGAGCAAGGGGTTAGAGCAAGCGAAGACTACCATTTTCTTAAGTGATGGGGCCAGCTGGTTGAGAAAATATCGTCGTGAGTGCTATCCCGGGGCGATTCAGATTCTCGATTGGTACCATGTGGTTGATCACCTATGGGCGACTGCACATAATTTATGGGGAGAGACGCAGAAACAAAAATCAGAGAAATGGGTAGAGCCTCTAAAGGATTTACTATGGGAAGGAAAACCCATTGAGGTTTTGGATAGGATTCGAGAGCACGCATTAAAGCGAAAGACAAATCAGAGCCCACTTTGGGAATTACACACGTATCTGTTCAATAATAAAGATTTTATGCGCTACCCTGAGTATCGAAGTAAAGGCTACTACATAGGAATTGGTGCAATTGAGAGTGCAAATAAGTATGTGGTGGCCAATAGAATGAAAATGGCTGGAATGAGGTGGTCAATTCAAAAAGAAAACTCTCTGATCTGGCTCAGATGCAAGTACTTTGAAGATCAATGGGACTCAACCTGGGAACAGATCAATCTTCGTGAGTATCTTGATTGGAATCCTGAAGAGGAGATGGAAAAATCTGCTTAACTGTGGCTTCTTGCCCCCACAAAATTAAACCGCCACCTCGAGACTGTGCTGCAGGAGCTCTATCCCTACAATACTAATATTGGTAAGCGTCTGGTCAAGACAGCAAAAATCTATTTTACCGAAACAGGCCTTCTATCATGGCTGCTCCAGATCGAAGCGGTCGAACAAGCTGCCCGGGACCCATTGTTGGGAAATATCTTTGAAAACATGGTCGTCATGGAGGCGGTAAAATCTGCCTACAACCGCGAGGAATCTCAGCGTCTCTCTTTTTATCGGGACAAGTCGGGGCTGGAGATCGATCTTATACGGCAGTATCAACGGCGGGCGTACGCGGATGATATTACGGTGACTTCCTACCTAAACACAGCGAAGCTGCTCAATTCGGAATAATAATGGGGGAAGCAGTCTGACGAGCACGATCGGCTCACTTGCAGATGTATGCGGTAAGAGGCTGTTGCCTTCAATGGCCTAGCACGGCCTTGGCTGTATCGACCGGAGAACGTATGGTAACCCCGCCGACGGTTTTGCCGAAAAGCTGTCCAAAATGGCGGGAGTCACCGGTCATCAGACTGTCGCAGCAGGCATGAATCGCACCAGCTAATACAGGTATATCCTTGTCGGGTAGTTGAATGTTCGCGGGTATCTTCGTGCACGACCGATGGGTCGGTACGACCGAGAGTGATGTGATAAGTTTATGAAGCACGGAGACCGTTTCGGGCCGATGGATCGAAAGATTCCTGAGCGCCTCTTCGATTACATAGCGATCTGCAACAAGCGTACAGTCGGCGTTTCGGAGATCATTGAGTAAGCGCTGTACCGCACCGTCGGTACATGCTGCCGAAAACAATATGTTGGCGTCCAGAAAGATCCGCATCACTCACCGGGCTCGCCGCTGTACCACTCGGACAGATCCTGCTCCGCCGCGGCAAATTCGTCCAGACGCTCCTGGGAGTAGACCTCTATCGGAAGGGCCACCGCAGGCCGAAGAAGGATCCCCTCCTCGGTGGATTCCGCAATAAGCAGCGATTCCGCATCAATGCCCATTTCCTTCCGCAATTTAGCCGGGAGCGTAATTGTTCCTCTGTCCGTTACCGTAAGGGTTACCTTCATTGTTTCAATGTATACTTTTTTCGCCAATTTTGCAAGCTAAAATGCAGAAATACAGAAAAACTGTTATACGGTAGTTGTAAGCCTATAACCGATCGACGAATGAGCCTTCTAAATCTTGTTACGAGGGATTGATAGGGTGTGCCCTCGCGCTGCGCGATACTCTTCAGTTTATTCATATCGGTCTTTGTCATTCGAAAGTTCATTTGTTCGGTTGTATAATGTGGACTAAAGAATTTTCTCAGGTATTATAAAATATCATACTAGTGTAAAGAGAGGGGATTCACATGGGGAAAAGCCAAGATAGCCATTACGGCTGATCAAGGCCGTTACAACCTTTGTTCCCGATATGCTCTTATCTCTGAAGCGTTTTTCAACTCTGCTCGATGATCTATCCGGCGCCGCTCTTATCTACGGAGGGCATGCAGAGGCCTTGCTCAATGGTATTTCCATCTTACTCTCTACCTTAATTTGTCAACACCGGATAAATTTTCTTTCAGCCTCTCCGGTTTTCCAATTCCTTCAGATGGGTGCCCATCATAGTTTTCCTGTCTTAAGATTGCCAGTACAAATAGTCTGGCCATGCCAGGAATTGAAGCACAATATTCTTCTGTTCTGAAAGACATATTGTAGCGCCCCCTGTCGGCGGCTAATGTCCTGGATGAGGCATATGCGGAGCGCCGGGTAGAGGGGTACGGCTTAGAGAGAAATTAGATAAACAGGGCCACTTTACAGTGGTCACTTTTTTTGACTACCTGTTGTCGAATCGTATTGACCTTTATCAATATTGATAATATTATTTTTATTGATATGAAAACTAACGATGAAGGAAATAAGCAGGAACAGAAGAGTCGCGCCGACCTGGTGTTGCATCCGGATCGTCTTCAAATTATCGGGGTTCTGACTGGGAAAAAGCTCACTCCTGGTCAGATAGCTCAGCGACTATCAGGTATCTCTCAGGCGGGGCTGTACCGTCATCTCAAACGCCTGGAGGAGGGGGGCATTATTGAGGTAGTGGAGACCCACCAGGTGCGGGGAACCCTTGAAAAGGTATATACCTGTACCTCGCCGGACAAAGCCCATTTCTCAGAGGAGGATGTCCGCGGGATGAGTCCGGAGATGCAGCACAACTTATTCACAGCTTTTATGGGCACTCTGTACAGCCAATTCTTGCGAGTACAACGCGTAGCTCGAAAGACCCCGGATGTTTTAGGAAAGATGGGGTATCAGAGTCTACCGGTAGATATAAAGCCGGAGGAGTTTCCACGGTTTCAAAGAGACTTAGCCGCTTTGTTCGAGCAATACTCTAATACTGATGCTGACTCAGCAAGCGAGCGCTATTATCTATCTCTTACTTTATTTCCGGAGGTTTCTAATGAGTATGAATCTTAATGTTCAGCAGATGGCCATATTGATAATGCTCGGTGTTATAGGTTCTGCGGCTGTACTGCCATATTCAGCGGCATTGCAAAGCCAGATGAATCTATCTTTAAAAATCATCGTTTTGTCGCTTGTACAGGGGGTGGTGTTGACAGCGATTGCGGTATTCGTTGGAATGCTGGCATCTAAAAGCTTGGGGCTGCAGGTAACCTCGCCGCCGCAGATACTTCCACTGGCAGTACTTTTAGGGATTGCTGCCGGTACAGTTATTATTGCTTTGGAGCTGCTGGTATTTCATCCTCATTTGCCCGAAGCGATTAGTTTTGCAGCCGCTGATGGCGGAGCTGCTCCAGATATTGCCATCTGGAAGCGATTACTGGCATCGCTGTACGGAGGAATCAGTGAAGAGCTGCTGATGCGGTTTTTCCTGCTTTCGGGTTTTCTGTGGCTTATCACAAGAGTGTGGAGCGGTCCGCAGGGACAAGCCGTGCAGGCGGCATTCTGGATTGTAAATATTGTAATTGCCCTGCTCTTCGGCTTGGGCCATTTACCCGCGTTGCTGCAGATGGTGGAAAAACTGACGCCCATGCTCCTGGCCCGCACCCTCGTCCTAAATGGAATTGCCGGCATCATTTTTGGGTGGCTGTACTGGAAACATGGTTTGGCAGCTGCAATGGTATCCCACTTTTCTGCTGATATTGTATTGCACGTTATATCCCCAATGGTCACACACTATCTGAAAAGCGGTGCCAGTGGAGGGGTCTAATCACACGATGTCATAGGTTGTATAGTTAGATTTTGGCTCTACCACCAAAATTCAACCGCGCCGCCCTCTGCTCCTAGTACCGGGTCGGTATCCGGTAAGGGGACAGCGGCTATGTTTTGATCGGCCTGCGGTCGTTCATCGGGGCGGCCGTAATTCATGTCCGGCTGCTGCCCCGGCGGGTAGGCGCCGACTACTCCCAGGCGGTCGGACTGCTGTAAATTCTTATGGCCGGTGCCGGCCGGCAGTAGAATGATGTCGCCGGCTTCAACCCGCAGCACTTCTCCCCGGTCGCCGCCGAGCAGTACGTCGGCCCATCCGGTGTAGATACCGAGTACTTCATGGGCGGTACTGTGGTAATGATGATAACTGAAAATTCCGTTGCGCCATGCGCCGGACCAGCCGTTTTTACGGAACAACTGTTCGTAGTGCTCCGAACGTTGAGCCTCATTACCTTCAAAGACCGACTTGTAAATAAGCGCTTTTATCTGATTGTTGGGTATGCTGCCGTCATCCTCGAACTGTTTCTGTACAATATTCATTGTAGCTCCTCATATCAATTCTGTTTGAAGGGGTATCAATAAGTGAAATACGCAGCCCTGATGGTTCCGAACCTCATAGCTGCCCCTGATTTGCTTCACCAGTGTATCTATTAACTGAATACCCAGACTCTTGGGCTCGTCCGAATAGTACGTATCGGGCATTCCGATACCGTTGTCTCGAATAATCAATTCAACCGAGCTGTCTTTTATATTACAGCTGATATCAATACGCCCTTTTTCATAATTGGGGAATGCGTGTTGAATGCTGTTGGTTACTATTTCATTGACTATCAGGCCCAGAGGTATAGCCAGGCTTATTTGGACTAGAATTTCCTCGGCATCTATTTCATAAGTAATGAGAGTATCCTGCGAATAGAGATGGACTAGATCGGGGAGTATGCGGTTCAAAAAGGTGTTTAGATCGACCTTCTGAAAGTTTTCCGACTCATAGAGTTCTTCGTGTACCGAAGCCATAGTAAAGATGCGGCTTTGACTTTCTTTGAAATATTGCTGCAAAGTTTCGTCCTGCAGGTAAGTCGATTGAAGATTCAAGATACTCGAGATCAGCTGCAGATTGTTTTTTACCCGATGGTGCACTTCCTTGAGGAGGGTTTCCTTTTCTTGCAGAGAGTTTTCTATCTGGCGCTGGGTGTGGTTGTATTCAGTTACCATGCTGTTTGCATATTGGGCAATCTGTTTGAACTCTTTGTATTTCAAAGAGCCCGGATCAATGCGGGTGTAGGTACGGACTGACTTCTGAAAGAAATCGGCGAACAGATGAAGGCTGCGCTCGACTTTGCGGGTCATAAACAGGACTAATGCAAGGCTTAGTAGAGCCACGAATCCGAACAACCCAAGGGAGATACCAACCCGAGTCCAGGTTTGTTGCTGATACTCAGCGAGTTTGCTGTCG
>Ga0102938_10003051_pt1 | contig 12548 bp, 13 predicted proteins | sample SalPonR2_B_D2_MG_FD_84516 | JGI IMG/M metagenome (GOLD analysis project Ga0102938, IMG submission 84516) | Salt pond soil microbial communities from South San Francisco under conditions of wetland restoration - Salt Pond MetaG R2_B_D2_MG | ecosystem: Environmental > Aquatic > Marine >... | reverse complement strand
CATGGTCACGCGCAGGGCGCCCTCCGAGAGGTCAAAAACACAGGTTGAATAGGCCAGGTCCGGCGCGGGCCGCACCACCGTGCGCGATTGTTCGGTGACTTTCGGCGCATGGTAAATCGCGTTGACACCGCTGAGCCGGCTGGCACCGTTGAGTACCATGCTCATCAAGCCGTAAGGCAATAGCCATACGAGCAACAGGTGCAGGCCGAGCGCGCCGAGTAGCGTCCACGCCAGCCATTTCGACAGACCCTTCATCGGCAGCGCTCCTTGCTGATCGTGGGTAAGGGCGTCTTACCTGGCGCGGTGTAGACGTTTTCCCCCGGGTTGTACAGCCGCAGTGTCAACGAAAACGGTGAGCCGGCATTGCGTGAACTGATCCAGTTTGCGGGCTGCTCTTCAGGTGTGACGAAAGCATCAAAATGCCCCGGACGTGTGCGCTCCAGTGTGCTCTGTGCAACGGAGTGGCGTGCGTCGCCGTTGCGCACCAGGTAGTGGTCGCGCGCGTAGATCGTGATGCTCCACCAGCGCGCGTCCGGGTCCTGCCCGGCAATGCGATAGGTGCAGTCTTCGGTCAGGGTATCGCCGTCGGAGTCAGTGAACGCGGTGTAATAGATGGTCTCTTCTTTGGCGAGTGCCAGCAGACCGCCAATCGCGACCGCGGCCCTGGTGTACATTCCGGCATCTGCACCGCCCACCGTCAGGTTGGTCGACCACGGGCCGTTGTCGATGCCGTTGTTGCGCAGGCCGAATCCCACCGCTGCCACTACACTGGCTACGGCGAGCGCGGTGGCGACTAGAATACCCGCCATAACCGCGGCAAGTTTTTTCATGACGGATCCGTCCATTCCCGCGGGTTGACACGATAGTATGCGGCGAGAGCGGCGTACAGTTCGGGCGCGTCTTGCGCAAACGCTGCCGGGCGTTCATAGAAGAGTTCCGTCACCACCGCGAAGAATTCTGCCGGCTCCGTGGCACCGTAGGGGTCGATGAGTGTCTCGTGGCCGGCATCCAGCGTTTTTCGCAGGCGCTCAAACTCCCGCCCGAACACCTCGGACCAGTTGCTGTAGTCGTCGCGGCGGTAGAGCAGGGGAGCGCCGTCTGCGCTGCCGTCTTCCTGGTCGAGCTGGTGAGCAAATTCGTGCAGCACCACGTTGTAGCCGTCGTTGTCGCGCTGCATGCCGTGGCGCACGCTGTCCCATGCCAGTACGACCCGGCCGTTTTCCCAGGAGACCCCCGCCAGCGAGCCGGAGGCGTGAGAGACCACCCCGGCGTGATCACGCTCCGGAATCCTGGAGCGAAACTCCCCGGGATAGACGTAAATCCATTCGAGATCGGCGTAGTTGGAGGTGGGCCGGTTGAGTAGCAGCACGCAGGCCTGCGCGGCAATCTGCACGCGCATTGCATCGGTTACCGCCAGTCCGTCGCAGCCGACAAACTGTTTCTGGTGCAGGAACAGTTTGATTTTCCCTACCAGCTCCCGCTGCAGTGTCGCAGGCAGGCGCCGGTAGAGTGGCAGCGCCTCCAGCAGTGCTTGCCACTGCGACGGGAATGGCGCGTTCTGCGCACGTCGCTGGCGCGCTCGCGGCAGGTATACCAGCAGCACATACGCTATTGCACTGCCGGCAAGCACCAGCGCGACAAACAGCCAGAAGAGCATGCGCCGAGTTGCCTACTGGCCCCGGTCAAACGCACCGGAGAGATCTGGCGGCCCGTTGTAAAGAATGTGATAGTCCCGTCGGCTGTACACCCAGCGGCCGTTCTCACGCACGCAGATGTCGTCGTAGCGGCCGATCAGCGCGCTGCTGTTGCCGTCGTGGTCGCGAGCGTATTCCTGCAGGTACCAGTGTCCACGCGCGGTATCGCCTTCCACCTCGTAGAGACAGGAACTCGGTAGCAGCAGGGCGAACTCGAAGCTCTGCATCATCTGCTGCCACAGCGCCAGAATGTTGTCGCGGCCGCTCACCGGGTTGCCCAGCAGGTTCCAGACAGCATCGGTGGCCCAGGTGTCGCGCCAGGCGTCGGCGTGAAAACGGTTGACCGCATCGACGTAACGGGCCATCAGGTTGCGCAGGGCGAGGTCGTCTTCAAAAGTCAGCATGTGTGTACTCTCGGGCAAGTGGCGATGCCACTGTAACGGGGCCCAGTGGCAAAAGAAACCGCCCGCACAAAAAGAAACAAACGAGACTGTTTTTTACAAAAGTGCTCTGCTACTATCCATGTCTTGTCGCGTTTTCGTGCGTGCGCAAGCGCAGTGACACTCGCAATAAATCGACAGAGGGCCAGCGCATGGATCTGAGTGCATTTCCATATCTACAGGGTAACTACGCGCCGGTAGACGAGGAACGCGATGTTCCGCATGACGGGCTCAGGGTGGAGGGTGAAGTGCCGCCGCAGCTCACGGGAGCCTATATGCGCGACGGCGCAAATGTGGCCTTCCAGCCCAATCACTATGTGTACCCCCTGGATGGCGACGGCATGATCCACGCCATGTATTTCAACGACGGTCGCGTGCACTATCGCAACCGCTGGGTAGAGACCAGCCACCTGCAGACCGAGCGCAAATTCGGGCGCACGCTCTACGGCAGCGTGGGCAAGTTGCTGGAAGTGCCGCAGGAGGTGATCGCTGCCGGCGGCGAACCGAACCCGGTGCGCAACACCGCCAATACCAATGTGCTTTACCACGGCGGCAAGTTGCTGGCCATGTGGGAGGGCGGTTTCCCGCACTTGCTGAACAATGATCTCTCCACCGTCGGCCTGTACGACTACGATGGCGCTTTGCAGCCCGGCGATGCGCTCACCGCGCACCCGAAGGTATGCCCGGACACCGGTCAACTGATCTCCTGCACCCAGCGCTGGGACAGCCCCGCCTACAACGTGCAGATTTTCGATCGTAACGCGAAACCCCTGCGCACTATTCCCGTGGAATTCTCGCGCAAGGGCATCATCCACGATTTGCAGATCACCGAGAACTATGTGGTCATTTTCTATGCGCCCGCCTTCCACAGCCTGGAGCGCGCCATGCGTGGGGAAGATCCATTCCTCTGGGAGCCGGAGCAGGGCACACGGATTGTCGTTATTCCCCGAGATGGGCGCAGCGAAAACATCGTGTTTGAAACTGATGCGTTCTTCAGTTGGCATTTCTGCAACGGCTTTGAATCCGGCGGCAAGATCGTCATCGACTATATCTGGATCAACTCGATTCCCTTTACCCAGGCGCAGGGCACCGGGGTGGAGAAGCAGCCTCGAAGGCTGTATCGGATGACGCTGGATCTCGCCAGCAAAGCCGTGACCAACGAGCAGTTCTCGGACATATTCAGCGAATTTTCGCGGGTGGATGAACGGCGCATGGGCAAGCCCTACCGCTACGGTTTCGCGGCCTCGTCCAATCGCGACTGGGGCGACGCCCACGGTTACAACTGCACCGGCCAGTTTGATTTCGAGCGCGGTACCACGCAGCTCTGGGAGTATGGCCCCGAGGCCAATGCGGGCGAACCGGTGCACGTGCCCAACCCCGACAGCGAGCGCGAGGAGGACGGCTGGGTGATGTGTTTCGTGTACAACCCGGGCGAGGGCGCGTTCCTGTCTGTGTTGAGCGCGGGCGATGTCACGCAGGGCCCGGTAGCGAAAATTCATATTCCCGGTCGCGTGCCGAATGGTTTCCACGCCAACTGGATGCCCGGCGTCACACTCCCCGGTGGGAGCGCCTGATGGCGCAACAGGTCGCGATCGCCGAGGGGCTGTTCACCTGGCCCGCGGAGAGGCCCGCGCTGCTCGGCGGCCGCTGCGATGACTGCGGGGTGGTCAGTTTTCCGGCGGCGGACGCCTGTATGGCCTGTTGCGGGCGTTCAGTGAGTATTGTGGAACTGCCACGGCAGGGCACACTCTGGACGTGGACCATTCAGCGCTTCATGCCGAAAAGTCCCTACAACAGCGGTGAGACGCCGGAAAGCTTCCAGCCCTACGGGGTAGGCTATGTCGAACTGCCCGGCGGCGTTCGGGTCGAAGGGCGCCTGACGGAGAACGACCCGTCAAAACTGCGCATCGGCATGCCCATGGAAGTGGTCTTTTCGCCGTACCGCACCGACGATGCCGGCAACGACGTTGTCAGCTTCTTTTTTCGCCCGCTGGACTGAGAGTACATGCTGGCTCACCGGGAGATCACCCTATGGACGTAGCGATAGTGGGTATCGGTATCCACCCCTTTGGACGCACGCCCTCACGCAGCGGCCTGCAGCAGGGTGCATTCGCCGCGCGCGCCGCGCTGGCGGATGCCGGCGTTGCCTGGCGCGACATGCAATTCGCCTTCGGCGGCAGCGCCAGCGCCGGGAGCGCCGATGCGCTGGTGAATGAACTCGGGCTCACTGGCATTCCCTTCATCAACGTGGCGAATGGTTGCGCCACCGGCGGTAGCTCCCTGATATCCGCCTACAACGCCATTAAATCCGGCGAGTACGACATCGGGCTGGTAGCGGGCTTTGACAAGCACGAGCGGGGTGCCTTCAACGCCGACCCCGAGGCGCTCGGCATCGGGGCGTGGTACGGCGAGGTGGGCATGATGATGACCACCCAGTTCTTCGCCATGAAGATACAGAAGTACATGCACGACCACGCGATCAGCACCGCTGCGCTGGCCAGGGTGGCGGAGAAGTCCTTTATCAATGGCGCGAAGAACCCCAACGCCTGGCGCCGCGAACCCATCGGCGTGGAGGAGATTGCCAACGCCATGATGGTGAACGACCCGCTCACCAAGTTCATGTTCTGCTCGCCCTCGGAAGGCGGTGTGTCGCTGGTACTGTGCCGGGCGGACAAGGCGCGGCAGTACTGCGATACGCCTGTCTACCTGAAGGCCGCGACGCTGAAATCACGGCGCTTTGGCTCATTCGAGGTGTTTGCGCCAAGCCAGGCGCTGGAGCAGGTGGATGGCCCGACGGTGGACGCCGCGCGGGCCGCCTTTGAGATGGCGGGTGTCGGGCCCGGCGATATCGACGTGATGCAATTGCAGGATACCGAGGCGGGCGCGGAGATCATGCACATGGCCGAGAATGGTTTCTGCGAGCATGGAGAGCAGGAAGCACTGCTCCAGTCCGGCGCGACACACATCGATGGCCGCATGCCGGTGAACACGGATGGCGGGTGTATCGCCAACGGTGAACCGATCGGTGCCTCCGGCTTGCGCCAGGTGTATGAGAATGTACTGCAGTTGCGTGGCCAGGCGGATGCGCACCAGGTGCCCGGTGCCCCGAAACTGGCCTACAGCCACGTGTACGGTGCGCCCGGCATCAGTGCCGTGACGATTCTGGCGCGCTAGCCGCCATGTACGATTCCACCCCGGAGTTACTCAAGCCCTTCCTGCTGCAGGACAAGGTTGTACTGGTGACCGGCGCGTCCAGTGGCTTCGGCCGGCATTTTGCGCATGTGCTGGCCGCTGCGGGCGCGCGCGTGGCACTCGGTGCCCGCCGTACGCAGCTCATTGCCGCGGAGGCGGAGAAGATATCCGCCGCCGGCGGCGAGGCCGTTGCGGTGCCTTTGGACGTGACCGATTCCGCAAGCATTGCCGCCGCGCTCGATGAAATTGAAACGACCTTCGGCGTGGTGAGCGTGGTGATCAACAACGCGGGCATTACCATCCCGAAGCCGCTCGTGCAATTGAGCGACGACGACTGGCGGGGCGTGATCGACACCAATCTCAACGGCGTGGCGCTGGTCACGCGCGAGACCGCGCGGCGCATGATCGATGCCGGTGCCGGCGGCAGTATCGTCAATATTGCGTCGATTCTGGCGGAGCGTGCGCAGAAAGCGCTCACCAGTTACGCGGCCTCGAAAGCCGCGGTGGTGCAGTTCTCGAAAGTCGCGGCGCTGGAGCTGGCCCAGTACGGCATTCGCGTGAACGCGCTGTGCCCGGGTTACTTCCAGACCGAACTGAACGGCGAGTGGTTCACTACCGCCGAGGGCCAGGCGCTGATTCAGCGCATTCCACAACGGCGCACGGGTGAATTGCACGAACTCAACGGCCCGCTGTTACTGCTGGCATCGGATGCCGGTTCGTTGATGACGGGTGCTGCGATCACCGTGGACGGTGGACACGTGCTTTCCTCACTGTAGTGTCCATCGGGCCGATTGAAGCGCGCGAACTGAGTACAGGCACAAGTTTCTTCGCCGCGCCGGTTCGCCGACCGGTTGTCGCAACCCAGGGGGTAGAAGCCGATGAAAACACTGGCAGGTAAAACGGCCGTGGTGCTGGGCGCCTCGGGCAGCAGCAATTTCGGCACCGCGATTGCGCGACGCCTGGCCTCTGAAGGGGCGAGGGTTGTGGTTGCCGCGAGACGTCTGGCCCCGCTCGAGGCACTGGCCGCGGACATCGGTGGCAGTGCGCTAGCCTGCGATGTCACCCGCGAAGAAGATATCGCCGGGTTGTTTGCCTTCGCCGCGGAGGCTTCCGGCGGCGTGGATATCGCGGTGTTTTGCGCGGGGCTGCACTCCGGCGTGAGCATCGCCGGGATCAGCGCGGAAGATATACGCCCCACGCTGGAGGTGAGTTTTATCGGTGCTTTGCTGTTCTTCAAACACGCGGCGGCGAGCATGCCCCATGGCGGCTCGGTCATCACCGTATCGTCCCTGACCGCACGGTTGCCCGGGCCGGGCCTCGCCGCCTACTCCGGCGCGCGCGCCGGGATCGATTACGCTATCCGGGTGGCGGCCTGGGAGTATGCGGAACAGCGCGTGCGCTTTAACTCGATTGCGGCCGGTTTGATCAAAACGGATATGACCGACGGCCTCTTCGACATGCCGGAGATTATCCAGGCGCATCTGGATGCGACCCCGGCCGGGCGCATGGGTACGCTGGACGATATGGCCGAAGCGGCGTTGTTCCTGGCCGACTGCGAGCGCTCCGGCTATATCAATGGCCAGGTGCTGGACCTGGCAGGTGGCCAGCAGATGGGACGCCTGCCGCGCTTCTAGCGATTTGCCCCGCCGCTGGTATTCTCAGGTACACCAGAGGTGTATCGCGAAATGGCCCGCACGTGCTTACAATGTCAGCGGCTTCAGTAATGCACTCAAGGTCAGTACGCGGAAGAGGAAACCTGCCATGAATAAAGATAATCTTGCCTACCAGATGTCACTCGTCTCCCGGGAGTGCCTGAAAACCAAAGACAAACAACGCTGGCTTGGAATGTGGGCGGAGGACGGCATCATTGAAGATCCCATCGGCCCCACCATGCTCGACCCAACCGGCGAGGGACACTCGACGCCCGAGGCACGCGAGGCGTTCTACGACAAGAACATCGCCAACTCCGATATCGAGTACATTCTGCATGAAAGCTATACCTCGCACCTCGAATGCGCCAATGTCATCACGCTCAATATTCGCCTGAACATCGACGGCAAGGTCTACAGCCAGCAGGTCAACGGTGTGTTCACCTACGCCTGCAACGAGGCGGGCAAGCTGAAGGCGCTGCGAGGCTACTGGGAGTTTGATGAAGGTGCTGCAACGCTCAGGGAAGTGGGTGCGGCCTGAGCAACCCGGCAAAAGTCTGGGTCCGTTGAAGCGTCGGGCGAGAGCCCTTTAGCCCTCACCCGCCAGCACCTCGGAGGTGGTGTCACGCATGACGCCGCCATCGAAGCTGATGGTTTTCTCCGGTACGACTTCAATGATGATGCGGGCGGGTGTATCGAGAAACGCGACGAAGGCCTCGGGTGTCGGGGCCGGGCTGTTGGCATGGCGGGCGAAGTCCGGGTAGAACCAGTCCTTCGTCTCCTGGTCCCGGTGCAGGATGGCGTGGCCCTTGAAGGTGATCGACTGGCTGATGTCGTCGTCGACGCCTGCGCTGGAAATCACCACGGCGCAGCGCGGGTCCCGCGCGAGTGCCTTCATGCGCGCGCGCTGCTCGGTTGCGGTGCACCAGATGCGGCCTTTGCGCCAGATATAGCTCATGGTAACCCCCATGCCGTGGCCATCGCTGGTGGTCCATATGAAGGTCAGCTCGTTCTGCCGCAACAGCAGCGCTTCCTGTTTTTCCGGTGATAGTCCGTACATTTTAACGTCGTCATAATTGTCTGTGCTGGCCCCGCTCATGCGCTGTACCTCCCGGAATTTTAAATAAACAGTACGTCCTGACTGTTTTATGCTAAGGTAACATGCACTGTCGCAGATGCAAAGCCGACAGCCACATCTGCTGGCATAGCTGCAGGCACATTTACAGGCGCATCTGCAGGGAAGGCAACACAACTCAGCGCACGCGCTAGATTGCCCGGGGGGTGTGGTCGTCGGGTAAGCGGGCGGAAAAAAATAATGAACAAGCGGGAATGGAAGCGGTATGCAACGTGTAGCAGGTAAAGTGGCCCTGGTTACCGGGGCGGCGAGCGGGCTCGGTTTTACGGCGTCGCGGCGCCTCGCGGAGGAAGGCGCTGTGGTCATCATGGCGGATATCGATAGCGGGGCGGGAGAAGCGGCCGCGGCACACGTGCCCGGCGCCGAATTTGCCCGTCTCGACGTCACCCGGGAGTCTGAATGGCAGGCCCTGGTAGACAGTATTGTCGCCGCCCGGGGCCGGCTGGATGTATTGCTCAACAACGCGGGTATTGTGCGTCTCGCGAGCATTGAGGATACCAGTGAAACGCTCTGGCGGCAGATCAACGCGGTCGGCACCGACGGCACCTTTTTTGGCTGCAAGCACGCGTTGCGTGTGATGAAGCTGAGCGGCGGTGGTTCGATTATCAACATGTGTTCTACCGCCAGCATCCAGGGCGGCCCGCAGATTTTTGCCTACGCGGCGTCCAAGAGCGCCATTCGTGGCATGACCAAGTCCGTGGCGGTGCTCAGTGCCCAGCAGGGCTATGGCGTGCGCTGCAATTCTATCCATCCCGGCAACATGCGAACGCCCATGCTGGATGCCATGCAGGAGGTTGTGCGAGAAAAAGACCCGGAAGCCGCAAGCGCCATGGAGCGCGTGTGGGTGGGTAGGCCGGAGGATGTGGCAAACATGGTGCTGTTTCTCGCATCGGATGAATCCATCGCGGTCAACGGCGCCGCCCTGGTGGTGGATAACACGACAACCATTACCGAGGGCTTTGTCCCCGCTTTCTGAGAGGAGCTGCTATGGTCGACAGTCACGACAGGGTGCTGATTCGCAATGCGCTGATCGACAATTACAATGCTTACGCGCAGGGGCTCGACAGCAAGGACTGGGCGCTGGTGCGCAGTTGTTTCGCGGACGAGGTCTACATCGACTATGGCATTGTGGGCCCGGATGCAGGTGACCCCGCGGTGCCGCGCAGCGCGGATGACTGGCTGCGGGTTTTGCAGGGCGTTATCAATCGCTTCGATATCACCCGTCACACCATCACCAATCATCGCAGCGTGGTCGATGGCGCAGAGGTGAGCTGCCGTGCCTACCTGATTGCCGATCACGTGAAGTTCAGCGATCCAGCCGTGCCGTTCGTCGGGCCGGAGGATGTGATAACAGTAGTGGGTGAATACACCAACTTCTACCAGCGCGAACGCGACAGTTGGAAGATCCATCGCTCAAAGCTGGTGGTGAACTGGAGTTCCGGCAACCCCGCACTGGTGCCGTGACGCCTGCGCTGCATGCGCTTACGCGCTCGCGAAACGGAAGCCGCGCCTCCCCTCGTGCTGTAAAAAAAACTCCACGCTACGGCCGCCAACTTCGGTCTCGGCCAACTGGCGGTTGATGTCCGCGTCGAGGGTCGAAGCGAGGCAGCGCCCCCCGGGTGTGTCCGCCAGTACAATGCCGACGTCGGGCTTGTCGCGCCTGATTACCACGGTAGAGCTGACGATAGCGCCCGGGCCGGTGGGTTCACACAGGTTGATGGCCTGAATATTTTCTGGCGCGACCACCTGGGGATCCTGCGTCCAGTTAAACGCGGCAGCCCCGGCGCTGTCAGCCGCGAGAATCACCGCGGCGTGTTTTGAAAGAATCCCGCCGTTGGCTGTCACCAGCGCGCGGGCGGTAGTGCCGCGCAGCCGTGTCACCATTTCTGCCAGCGCGTGCATGCTGTAGTTGTTGCCCGGCCCACCGAAGTACGGCAGGCCGCCGGTTACCGTTAACGGGAGGTCTCCCTCTGTGGGCAGCTTGAGTGCCAGCCTGGCCGCGTGTACTGCACAGGGGAAACAGCTGTAAATATCCAGCAGGTCCATGTCGCTGGCGCTGGCGCCCGCCATGTCGAGCGCCGCCGCAAACACGCGCTGCATGGCCACGGAGCTGCCGGGGTCGGCACGTTGCGAGAGAAAGCAGTCTTCGCCCTCGGCGTAACCGGTAACGAATATCCATTTCCCCGGGTCCAGGCCCGATGCTTTCGCGTTGCCGACACTGGTGAGCACCAGCGCAGCGGCCTGGTTCACGGCATCCTGTGCGACCAGGCGTTTGCGCAGCGGCAGGCTGATCGGGTAGTTGTCCCTCGATGTGGCCGCGAGATCAGCGACGCTGTACGCCGTGGGCTTCTGTGTAAAGGGGTTGTCCAGCGCGACGGCGGCCAGTGGCGCCATCAGCCGCGCCATATGCTCACGGTGCGCCTCCGCCGAATGCCCCATTGCATGGGCCTGGGCGTTTTCGATCAGCGCGTAGAAGTGCGCGGGCATTTTCAGCCCGCTGTCTATCTCCTCGCGCAGCGCGAACCGGCCGGGCTGGTAGCGATCGTCCAGCGGTACGTCATGGTCTTCATTCCAGTCGTCACTGAAACCGTTGCGCGCGGCAAACCGCTCGCTGGCGATGGCCTCGGCGCCAAGCAGCAGTACGGTGGAGCGTTCTCCACGGGCGATAGCACCGAGCATCTCCCGCATGCGCTCAAGGGGCTCAGTGCCTCCCGAACCGCTGTAGATGCGCTCCGCGGGGGTAGCGCCAAGGCGGCAGGCTATCGATTCCGGCAGGTTGTTACTGCCGCCGAATGCACTGCGCCAGGCTGGCGCCGAATCGGAAAACAGGCGAATCATGGTGATGGTATCGATCTGCCCGGGCAGCATCCGGGCATCGTCGAGGGCTTTGCCTGCCGCCTCCGCCGCCAGTGCCGCTGGTGGGTTGAACGGGGGGCTCGCGTCGTCTGTCAGGCGCTCAACGTGTTGGCCCGCGCCGACGATAATTGGCGTGTTGTCGGGCAGGTGACGAGGATCAATGCTCATAACTTCAGTTCGACGGCCTGCTACAGCTCACGCAGCTCCAGTTGCAACGATTCGCGTAAGGCACGCGTCGCCTCGGCCTGATCGGAGGGTACTATCACAGCAGTGCTCGCTTGTTCGGGTCGCAGGTAGGTGTCGGTCACGCTGCGCAGGTCATCGAGGGTGACTGCGAGTATTCGCTGGCGAAAGTGTTCGCGCTCCGCATGACTGCGGCCGTACAGGCGATTGTGGAAATGCTGCTTCGCTTCGCCGGCGGGTGAACTGGGTCTGTCGATGCTGCCGATAACGCCGAGGATTACCTCCTCCAGGGTGCGGAAATTGTGCGGCGTATCGAGCATCCACTGGATCGCCGCATCGAAGTCGGCGAGCGTCCCTTCCAGGCGCGGGTCGCGGTAGGAGTAGAAGCGGAATGCCGCGATGCCCGAGTCCTGTCCCGCACCGCCACCGTAGGCGCCACCTTGCTCGCGGATCGCCCGGTGCAGATAGCCGTTGCGCAGGAATGCGCCGAGCACCGTTAGCGCGGCGGCATCCGCGTGCTGCGAGGGTACGGTCGGGTAGGCACGCGCGCAGAAGTTCACCTGCGTATTCGCCAGCCATAGCTCTCCGCAGCGCTCCCGCAGCGGCGCCAGCGAGAGTGTTTCGCTGTCCTCGGGATTACGGTGTGTGGACCAGAAACCGCGCATTTCCTGCAGTAGCGCCGGCAGGTGTTGCTGGTCGGCTATCGCCAGTAATTCAAGCGGTGCCGCCTGGACGAGCTCATGCAGTGTTCGCAGGCGGGCCTGGAACTGCTCGCGTCCCCCGGGCTCTTGCAGGCTGGCAGCCAGTTCGCGCAAACGCAATATGCCCGCGAGCCCGGACTGTTGGTGCTGTAACCGGGCCAGCGGGCTCATGCCGGAGCAGGCCGCGGTCATCGCCAGCCCGTGGCCGTTGCCGCTGATGGCCTGTTCTCTGCGCGCGAGTTGCTGGCTGAGCAAATCGCGGAGTCGTTCGGACTCGTCGAAGCGTGTCGTGTGCAGCACCTCGTGCATCAGTCTCGACTGATGGTGAGCGTTGCGGGCGAGGGCTTTGGACGACAAATTGAAATGTGCGGAGGTTTTCTGTTCGTCGTCAGTTGCGCCGCGCATGGTGGTAAACGCGTGTATGGAGCCCACCGTCGCTGCCTGCCTTTCCTGCGCCTGCAGGTAGGATAGCTCACCCATACCGAGTTCAGTGAGGAAGTGGCTGTACAACGGCATCAGTTGCAACTGTGCAGCGTCGAGTTGCGGCAGGGGTGCGACGACCTGTTGGTAGACAATTCCGTTGGTGCCGCGGGCATAATGTGTGAGCGGTACAGGTTCGTCGTCCGCGACATATTGCAGTTCGGGCAGGGTCTGGGGAATATCGCTAAGCTCCACGCGTGGCAGCACGCTGTCGTCAT
>Ga0102938_10003049_pt1 | contig 12551 bp, 10 predicted proteins | sample SalPonR2_B_D2_MG_FD_84516 | JGI IMG/M metagenome (GOLD analysis project Ga0102938, IMG submission 84516) | Salt pond soil microbial communities from South San Francisco under conditions of wetland restoration - Salt Pond MetaG R2_B_D2_MG | ecosystem: Environmental > Aquatic > Marine >... | reverse complement strand
GCGATACTCGGTTTGCCATTCCGGCTGGTTCAGGAGGACGGCGATGAAGGCGACGATCAAGAATCGAAGAGCCTCGAGCATTCCCACGCCGGCCGCGTACCCGCTGCGACGCCAAGCGACCGAGCAGACGATCGCCGTGACCAGGACCAACAACGCCGACAGTAAAATCGACCAACCGGTCGGCAGGAATGTCAACTCGGATCGCGTATCGGCAATGAAACAGAAGCTTGTCATGCGTCCGCCACGCCTCCGCCGGATCGTGCCGGAAACGGTGAATTCGACGCGTCGACCGGGGCCCGTTTTCGCGGCAGACACAACAGAGCTTCGGCGACCAAGGCGATCATCATCAGCCCCAAGAAGAGACGCCAGATTTCCTGGACCAGTGAAGCGGACGATCCGGCTTGTTGCTGCACGCGATCAAAATTCAAGCCGGCAAAGATGCCTTCGAGTTGATCGCCGGTCGCCGTTTCGATGGTGTCTTCCGCGTCGCCACGGTTGACCGCGATCAGGCGTTCGCCTTCGCCATAAACGCCGGAGTATCGCGCGAAATGCGTCGACGTGCCCTCGTCGGGGCCGGCTTTGCGAACCCAATCGTCGCTGAGAACGGATGTCTCGCCGGCGGTCAATTGTCGTGTCGACCCGAGCGTGCCCACGCCGTCGGCGAGAGCCCGTTGGATCAACGCGTACAGCACGATCCCGCTGCGCGCCAGCGACGACGCGTCGGCGTCGACACCGGTGGCCAGGAAGTACACGCTGCGTCCGCCCTGGATCGAGCGGGCCAGCAGCGGCGATTCGTCGGGCAGCGTCGCCAACGACAATTTCGATCCCTCCAAACGTCGATAACGGCTGACCTTCAAATCACCGACCGGCAAGGCCGCGCCGCTGCGGACGCCGGACAGCAAGTCGTGGTCGCCGATCCAAGTGCTGACGCCGACCGGCTGGTCCGCGATGACTTCGTCGCCCCACGTCAGGCCGGCGAAACTGCGCGACGAAGTTTCCTCCGGTGCAAAGAACAGTAACCGCCCACCGCGTTCCAAGAACGGCTGCAGGGCCGCCGTTTCGGTTTCGTCCGGCAGCCTTTCGGTCCACAGGACCATCGCCACGTCATTCAGTTCGGTGCTGACGAATTCCTCCGCCGTCACCGCCGTTGCCAGGCAAACGGTTTCCGCGTCGGGCGGGATGCCGGCGGCCAGCATCAACGGCCTCGCTTCGTCGGTCCGTCCGTCGACCGCATCGCCGCAAACGACCACCGTTTTTCGCACCGTCGGCGCGCCGTAGGCGAAATAAAACTCGTTGTCTTGCAAGTTCGCGTCGGCGGGCAACGAGACTCGTCCCCAACCGGACTGGCTGCCGCCGTCGAGCGGGATGACCAGGTTCGCGATCTCGGTCACGTCACCGGTCAGCTTCACATCGAACTTGCTGCGGGCACCGTCCAGGTCCAACTCGATCGGAATCTCGCCGTCGGGGTCGGCCGTCTCGTCGATTTCGCCGATTTGGCGAACCACCAGGGAGACCAATAAGCGGGTGCCGCCGGCCGGCGGGTCGGACGGCTGCAAGTCTTCGGCGGTGACTTCTTCGCTGGACGCGAACACCGGCTCGGCAGCCCGCGCCGCCTCGGCGGCCGTCTGCCCGTCGACCCGTTTGGCCTGCGTCACACGAATCGAACGATTCAGATTCGATGTTTCGGCGGGCGTCACCAAGTGCAACCGGACGGATTGCGGCAACCGGCGGATCGATTGGTTGATCGCGGACCATCGTCCGCTGGCGACGTTCCAATCCCCGCGTTGCAGGTCCGAGACGATCCAGCACTCGACGCTGCTGGGTTGGTTGTCGCGGATGTAGCCCACCGCGGTTTCGACCATCGACGCGATGTCGGCGGTGGCCGCGGAAGGCTGAGCGACCGAAAGGGCGGCCAACTGATCGACCGATTCGAGCAGGACGGGCCGGTTCGCGTCGTCGTCGATCCACACGTAGCGGTTCGACTCGACGACTCGCAACGATTCCATCAACTGACGCGTCAGCGATGCCAAGTTCGTCTGCCCGTCCGACGCGGCGGCGGCCATGCTGGGCGAACGGTCGACGATGATGATCGTGGTGTCGACACGGCTGCCCACGGCCAAGCCCAGCCAGCCGCTGCTCAGCGGTCGCGCCACGGCAAACACCAAACCGGCGACGGCCAAAGTCCTGGCCGCCAAAATCAGGTACCGACGAATCTTGGCGTAACCGCTGGACATCTTGTTGGCCGTCAACAGGAACGCCATCGCCGCCCAAGGCACGGTTTGATAACGACGTTGGTTGATCAAGTGGATGATGACGGGCAAGGCGATCAACGGCAGGCCCCACAGCATCCAAGGCTGCAAAAAACTCATCCGTGGACACCTTTCGAGGAATCACCGCTGCCCGGAGAAGCCGGTGCCTTGCCGCCCCGGGCGCGACCGATCAAGAACCTCCGCAGCACGCCTTCGTAATCCTCGTCCGTCACGACGCGGACGTAATCCACCGCGCTGACCAGCATCAAATCCTGAACGTCGCGGAGGTAGTTCCCCAGCGCGGTGTGGTAACGCTGCGACACGTCCTCGGGATCGGCAAAGACGTGCGTGTCGCCTTCCATGTCCAAAAATCGGGTCGGACGATTGAAGGCGAAATCCAGTTCTTGTCGATCCAGCAGATGAAAAATCGCCACGTCGTGCTTAGCAAAGCGGAGGTGATCGATCGCGCTGCGAAGTTGTTCCAAGTCGACGAACAAGTCCGAAGCCAATACCACCAAAGACCTCTGCCGGGTCGTCTCGGCGAACTCGTGAAGCCGATCGACCAGGCGGGTCGCGCCGCCGGCCTTGGTGTTTTCCATCACGTCGTACAGCCCCCGCAAGTGACTGGGCGTGCGACGCGGCGGAATCGTTTGGGTGATTTCCTCGGCGATGCTGGTCAGCCCCACCGCGTCGCCTTGCTGCACGGCCAAATGCGCGATCGCGGCCAGCAAACGTCGGGCGTAATCCAGCTTCGTCAGTTCGCCGCTGGCAAAGTTCATCGAACCGCTGGTGTCCAAGACGAGGTGACATCGCAGGTTCGTGTCGGCTTCGAATTCCTTGACGTAAAAGCGATCCGTGCGGCCGTAGGCCCGCCAGTCCAATCTGCGCAAGTCGTCACCGGGCACGTAGCGTCGGTATTCGGCGAATTCGACGCTCGATCCGCGGTGCGGGCTGGCGTGCATTCCCGAAACGCTGCCCAACATCGCGCGGCGTGAGAACAACGGAATGGCTGACAAACGCACCAGCGTTTGCATGTCCAAAAAGTCGCGTTGGTTGTTTTGTGGAATCATGGTTCGGGTCACGACGCGGCGCGAGCGGCGACGTCGCGGACGGATTCTTCCACCAGTTGTTTGACGATCTGCTTGGCGTCGACGCCTTCGCTTTGCGCGGCAAAGGTCGTGATCAAGCGGTGCGTCAAGACCGGCTCGGCGACCGCTTCGACGTCCTCACTGCGGACCATGTACTGTCCCTCCAGCGCGGCGCGGGTTTTGCCACCCAGGATCAAATACTGGACCGCGCGGGGGCCGGCACCCCAGGCCACCAAGCGTTTCAGCCAATCCGGAGCATCCGCTTCGCCCGGCCGGGTCCGGCGGACCAATTTGACGGCGAATTGGTAAACGTGATCGGGGACCGGGATGCGTCGCGCCAAATGTTGGAAGCGGACGATCTGTTCGCCGTCGAGCAAGTGTTCCAGCTCGGGCATCGAATCACCGGTCGTCGTCCTTGCGATCAGGATTTCTTCGGCTTCGCTGGGATAACCCAGTTCGATCAGAAACATGAATCGGTCGAGCTGGGCTTCGGGCAACGGGTAGGTGCCTTCCTGTTCGACCGGGTTTTGCGTCGCCAAAACGAGGAACGGTTCTTCCAAGACGTAAGGTTTGCCCAGTACCGTCACACGACGTTCCTGCATCGCTTCGAGCATCGCGGCTTGCGTCTTCGGCGGAGCCCGGTTGATCTCGTCGGCAAGCACGATGTTGGCGAACACCGGTCCGTGGACGAATTGGAACTCACGGCGGCCTTCGGCGGTGTCCTGCAAAATGTCCGTGCCGGTGATGTCCATCGGCATCAGGTCGGGCGTGAACTGGATGCGACTGAAACGCAACGAAAGCGTTTCGGCCAACTTGCTGACCAGCAACGTCTTGGCCAAGCCGGGCACGCCCATCAACAGGGAATGGCCGCGGGAGAAAAAACAGATCAACAGCTGATCGATCACGTCGGTCTGTCCGACGATGACTTTCGCCAATTCGTCCTTCAATCTTTGGTGCGTTTGTTGAAGCAGTGCCAGGCTTTGAACGTCGTCGTCACTGAGCTGGTTCGGGGCATCTTGGGTCACGTCCGGGGGGACTCCGCAAAAAGTTGGCAAAAGCAGGGGGGCGAATCAGCTTGGCAGAGTATCATCCGGCGAACGCGGCCGCAAATTATTCGGCTCCGACCACGTCTTTTGCCGCTCGGCCGCCGGGCTACTCGGCCGCCGGGCTACTCGGCCGCCGGGTTGCCGGGCCGGTGTCGGCTGGTGCGGGCGATCCGGTGCAGGTCCTCGGCCACCGTCAAGATCCCCCAGTCGAGTGCGCGGTCCTGTTCGTACTGTTTGCCCAATTGCAAGGCGAGCGTCGCTTTGGCCAATTCGTAGCCCAAGTAAAAAGCGTGCGAAGCGTCCACGTTGTCCGACTGAGGCCGTGCCAACAAGGCTTCGAACAGCCGAAACGGATCGTCGTCGCTCAAGTGAAGGCCGGCGGAGACCAGATGAAGCGTCTGATCCTGGGCGAACAATCGATAGTTGTTGTCACGAATCGTCTCGCTGAGCTGATCGAACATGTCGGCGGGATAGGGACGCAGCTTCGCGTCTCGCAACATGACCAAATCGTCGCTCAAACGCTTCGGCGGAATCCGTCGGGTGATCGCATGACGGACCAGCCGCCGCGCGACGTCGCATTCTCGCACCGAGGACCTGGCCCAGTTGATCACCTGGGTCGTCAACACGCTTTCGATCCGCAGTTCTTGGCAGATCGCCAGCAGCAAGAAATTCAAGCCCGCCGAATCCACATCGGTCAGCTCGGTGACGTTCCCGATCCCCATCATCATCGGCGCGTCCGGGTAAGCGGCGCGGACTCGGGCGTAACGTTGCAGGCTGGCGAACAGGCCGGAGCCGATCGGTTCGAGGATCGCATCCAAGCGAAACGCCACGCCGTGATCGTTCAAGTAAGCCACCGTACGGTCCAGACCGGCCGAGTCGTCGGGCGTGTCGGGAATGGCAACGACTTCGCATCCCCAATCCGGGCAGGCGTGACGATTGCTCGCGTTGACCGACAACACCAAGTCGGCCCCCGCCGCGGTCGCCGCCGCCGCCTCGCCGACATCGAACGTGTCGATCGAAATCTTTAGCCCCAAGTCTTTGGCCGCGACAACATAGTCCGCGATTCTCGAGCAAGTGTTCGACGGATCGCACCCGATGTCGATTCGGTCCGCGCCGTCGCCGACCAAGCGGTTCGCCTGTCGTACAAATTCATCGACCGACCGTCTCGGCACGTGATTGATTTCGGCAATGATTTCGATGTCGAATGTCGACAAGTCCGGCGGCACACGAGTCCCGCCGAACCACTCGGGCAGCTCGCGACAATCCGTCGGCCCGATCAAGATCGTTGCCCCCGATTGACGCGAAAGGTCGTCCAACCAAGCGGACTCCTGCTGATCATCCGCGTGTCTTTGTTGACGCAAAAACCCGGGCAAGACGACATGAGTGGCCGTGTCGGGAACGTCCAGATGACGCCGCAGAAACTTCGGCGTCATCAAAGCCGCCACGGTGATCGGTAACACACCAACGGTGTACGAGAATCCGTAGCGATCGGCCAGTTGCGATGCAATGTCGCGCAACGCCTCGGCGGCCAACTTGCCGGTGACGAAGTGATAGTGATGGTCCGGTTTCGGATCGCGGCGTGCGTCGTTCATGCAACCCATCTTGATCCAGGCGTCGCCGTCTGCCCAGCGCCGTCGAAACACAAACCGAACGAAACGATGACGTTTTATGGAAACCGTGCTACCGAAAACATCTTCGCGAAAGCTAGCGACTGCTCTTGACGTATCGGATGGTTCATCTAAAACCGCGATCACGAGAGACTCGTCGTGTGCGAACGTTCTTTGCTTTGCATCACGTGGCCGGGGTCTCTCGTTTTTTCATGCGCTAACGACAACGATGCAGTGATGACTCCGCCGCAAGTGCTTTGGCAAACCGATCAAGCGATGGTCGTGATCAAACCGGTCGGCATCGCGACGCAAGCGCCGCCGGGAATCGACAGCTTGGAATCACGGCTGCGAGGTTGGCTCGGCGAGGATCATTACATCGCGATGGTTCATCGCTTGGATCGCCCCGTCGGCGGTTTGGTGTTGGTGGCGAAAACGAAACGCGCCGCGCGGTTGCTGAGCGAACAGCTCGCCAGCGGCAAAGTCGTCAAGACGTATCGGGCGATCGCTTCGGGTGTTTGGAACGCGAATGACGACGACCGGGCCGAACCGTCCGTTTGGTGCGACTGGATTCGCAAGGTTCCCGATCAGCCACGTTGTGAAATCGTGTCGCCCGGTACGGCAGGTGCAAAGGAAGCGATCACCGAGGTCACGTGGCACGATTACGACGCCTCGGAAAACGAGACCCGTTTGACGCTCGTGCCGAAGACCGGCCGTATGCACCAGCTTCGCGTTCAGGCGGCCGCGCGGGGATTGCCGCTGCGCGGGGATTCGATTTACGGGCCCCGTGCCGACGGTTCGGCGGAAAATCCGCCGACGGCCGGCAGGCCCCGAACGCCCGAGACGCCGGCCGTCGAGCTGGCAGGAGGCATCGAGCGAGCGGGCATCGGTTTGAGGGCGGTCTCCCTGCGGTTTTTTGATCCACGGTCGGGGCGGCTGGTGAGCGTCGCGGAATCGCCGTGAAGAGTCTGAAGCGATTCGGCCTTTTGATGCCAGGGCCTTTTGATGCCGAGTTCGTGCGGCGGTTGCCGGGACGAAGGATTCGCGGTTCATTGGGGGTGCTTCGAACCGACTCTTTCCTGACGCTTGATCGACCATCATGACTCGCATCGGTGCCGTTTCTTACTTGAACACCAAGCCGCTGATCGCCAGTCTCCGCGAGCGACTGGGGGATCGCGGCCGCCTGACGCTGAACTTACCCAGTCGGTTGGCCGACGATTTGCGTGGCGGGCGTCTTGATGTCGCGTTGATTCCGATTGTGGAATATTTTCGGGCCAATGCCGCAGTGCCCGGCAGCCTGAAAATCGTTTCCGATGCCGCGATCGCTTGCCGTGGCCCCGTCTGGAGCGTCCGGCTGCTCAGCCGCGTTCCGGTCCACCGGATCCGCCGCTTGGCCTTGGACGAAGGCAGCCGGACGAGCGCAGCGATGGTCCAAGTGCTGTTGTCCGAGATGCACGGTTTGCGTCCCCAGACGGTGCCTTTGAACATGGAACAGTTGCCCGAATCGGTCGATGCCGACGCCATTCTGCTGATCGGCGACCGCGCGATGCACCCGGCACGTGGCGTGTACGAAGAGATTTGGGACCTCGGCGACCGGTGGTGTCGACACACCGGGTTGCCTTTCGTGTTCGCCGCTTGGGTCGCCCGCGGCGATCTCGTCGACGACGGTTTGACGGAAATCTTGCAGGCCAGCCGCGATGACGGTGTCGCCGACATCGACGCGATCGCCCGCCGTGAGGCCGCGACGCATGGTCTGACGACCGAAGACCTGACGGATTACTTCCACACGAATCTTCATTACCATTTGGGCGACCAGGAACGTGTCGGCATGGAAATGTATCGACACAAAGCGGACTCGCTGGGGTTGATTCGTCCCCGAAAGGTCCCTCCCGCCGACGCCCGATTGCCACTTCACCCCTCCGCCGATTCGAAGACGCCGACTCACGCCATGATCGCCCCCGCCACTTCATCCGTTCGCGACATTTTGGACAAAGCCGTCGACGGCGAACGCCTGACCCCGGACGACGGCTTACGGCTTTTGGAAAGCCACGACTTGGCAGCGATCGGCTCGGCGGCCGACCAGATTTCGCGGCGGATGCATCCGCAGCTTTACCGCACGTACAACGTCGATCGGAACATCAACTACACGAACATTTGCACGGCGGTTTGTGATTTCTGTGCCTTTTATCGCGGCCCGAAAAGTGACGAGGGCTACGTGCTGCCCCGCGAAGTCCTGTTGCAAAAGGTCGCCGAAACCGCGGCCATGGGCGGAAATCAAATCCTGTTGCAGGGTGGCCTGCATCCGAAATTCAAACTCGACTGGTATGAGGAGATGTTGCGGGACATCAAGTCGGCGTTTCCCCAAATCAACATCCACGGCTTCAGTCCGCCGGAACTTCATCACTTCACCAAAGTCAACAAGCTGCCGATCAAGGAGGTGCTGTCGCGGCTCCGAGAAGCCGGCTTGGGAAGCATTCCCGGCGGCGGAGCGGAAATCTTGACCGACCGCGTCCGCGGTGACATGACGCGCGGCAAAGTCATGTCCGACGATTGGCTGAACGTCATGCGGGTCTGGCACGAACTCGGCGGCATCAGCACCGCGACGATGATGTTCGGTCACATCGAAACGTTAGCCGAACGCATCGAACACCTTGACCGGTTACGCGACCTGCAAGACGACACCGGTGGTTTCACGGCGTTCATCTGTTGGACCTTTCAGCCGGATAACACCCAGATGTCCGACATCCCGGCGGCCGGTTCGTTCGAATACCTGAAAACGCAAGCGGTGTCGCGGCTGTACCTGGACAACTTCCGCAACGTGCAAAGCAGTTGGGTCACTCAGGGTTTGAAGATGGGACAACTGGCCCTGTTGTTCGGTGCCAACGACATGGGCAGCCTGATGATCGAAGAAAACGTGGTCGCCGAAGCCGGCACGGTGCACTTTTTGACGTTGAACCAAATCCGCGAAGCGATCGAGGAACTCGGTTTCCAACCGCGACAACGCGACGTCTTTTACAACGTGGTCGATCCGGCGCTGGAACTCAAAGCGATCGCGGCAAGCGGCTCGCGAATCGACGAACCCAAGGATGTGGTGCAACTGGGAAATTAGCGGTTTCGCCATCTTTCGCATTTTGCCCAGTCGTTTGTTTGGGCAGCCGTCCAGAAATGGTGCCGCAAAAAAAACGTCAAATTTCTGCGAAAACCTTAGTGGAAAACGTGTCACGCCCCTGCGGAATGATAAGGTGATCCGGTGCGTGCAACCGACAGGCGGATTGGTCGCCTGAATCGATTGATGGTCGAAGCCAACGGATGGAGCAATATCTCGTGCCAGCATCTCGCCCCGACACAAGCCCCTTCGCCGACGTGGAGGCATCCATCGGCGTCGGCGTTTCTCCCCATCGCCGATCTTTGACGAAGCTGAAACATCGATTTCGGCAATCGGGCTATGGGGATCTGCAAGGCATCCGCGTTCAAATGCGTGGCCGTTTCGTTCACTTGATGGGTGAAGTCCCGTCGTTCCATATGAAGCAGGTCGCCCAAGAGATGGTGCGTCACGATCTGCCCGGTCACCGTGTCGTCAACGAGTTGTCCGTCGGCGACACGCGGCCCTCTCCTCGACGCCGCGACGATTTTCGGGTCGTCCGGCAACCCCGTTAAGCAACCGTCGGACCTAGAAACGTCCCGAACCGGGGTCCGTGGCAGGCTCGTTCAAGGCGGCGATCCATTCCCGCGGTTGATCGCCGTAGTCTTTGCCGGTGGCGTCTCGCAACGAACTGATCACCAACCGCTGCATCGCCGGGTCGCTGTTTTTCAATTGACCACGTAGCGAATCGACGGCCGTACGGTTTTGAAAATTCCCCAGCGCGGCGATCGCCGATTTCCGAACATCATCGTCGGTTTCGGTTCCGACGACGGCCGCGAGCATTCGCGCGGCGGCATCGTCGCCGCGGCGTCCTAGCGCTCGGCAGGCTTCCATGCGGACTTTCAGGTCGTCGTCATCCAAGCCTCGTTCGATCAACGCCAGAGCGGTTTGATCGGCCGCCTTGCCCGCCGCGGCCACGGCCAAGAATCGCATTTCCGCGCTCGGATCGTTCTCCATGATCTTGGTCAATTCGCCCATCCAGTAACGCTGACGTTCGGCCGATTGTGCGGCGATCGACGACGTCAGTTTCACGAGTTCTTGACGTCGTTGGTCATCGGTGACGCCGAGTTCCCGATCTTCTTTCCACTCTTTCATCACGAAATACGGATTGACCTTTTTGATCGCATACAGCGGTCCGTCGTGGCATCCCGCTGCGGCAGTGGTCACGATCGCGGCCAAGCCGACGCCGCCCCACGACAGGCGACGATTCATTCGGGCGCGGTCGGGATCGTGTGGTCGGCGATCATTCATTCGTGAGCAGACGTTTCGGAGCATCGGATGGGGCGTCACGCTCGGAGGTCTTCCGAGTTCTTTACGCTGGCCTGTAACAAACCGGCCGGCCCGATACCAAGGCCAGTTCGTTGAAAGCCCGTTCGTCGTGTTCCTTGACTCCGTACTGATAGGCCGCGACCGTCAATCCGCTGAGCGAAAGCAGAAACACGTTGACCATTTCCATCACCGCGACTTCGTGAAACATCCCGTTGATCACGTAGCCGGCCAGGAAACCGAGCATCGCCAAGCCCGTCGCGCGGGTGGTCGAAAGCGTCAGCGGGTCTCTCGCCAATCGCCATGCCATGGCCGCGATCATCGACAGGATCAATCCGAACGCCGCCAAACCGGTTAAACCCGTGTCCACCAAGATCGATAGAAACACGTTGTGTTGCATGTAGGGTCGGACCCTTTCCAGCGGCAAACCGTGGCTGCGGATCGTGTGATAGGGCGGAGCGTGTTCGAAATAGTGGCCGTAGCCGTGCCCGACCAGCGGTTTGTCCTTGAACATCTCCCAGGCGACGGTGGCCAACAGAGGTCGCAGTTCGATCGACTTGGCCGCCTCGACGGCACTCAAATTCTTGTCCCGTTTGATGCTCAGCAGTTGGTCCTTCAAGCCCATCGCCATGCCGCCGGCCAGAAGGACGGCAACGGCCAATCCCAGCACCCGTACCCAACGAGGCGTGTGGACCAGGGCAACGACGCCGAGCGCCGCGATCGCCCCCAGCCAAACGCTCCGCGTCAAACTGGCGTACGTTCCGGCCGACATCAGAAGGATCAAGCCGGCGTAAAAAACCTTCTCTTGCCACGGTCGCTGGAACAATCGCACCGCGGCAAGGGTCAGCGACAACGTGATCAGCATCCCGTTGGCGACCGGATTCAACAGTGGCCCCCGCCCACGACCGAAAAATTCCCAAGACTTGGGATCGTTGATGTAGCGAGGAAAGACGAATTGTCGAAGCCCCATGACTTCGAACACCGCGGTGAGGGACAAATAAAAGCCGAGCACCAGCATCGTGTTTTGAAACAGCCTCAGGTCAGCCTCGGTCAAGCGAATCTGTCGCCCGATCGCGTAGAAGGTTGCCGGGGCGGCGACGAAGAACAGCCATCGTGCCACGGGGGAACTCCCGTCGGGCACCGCACCGCCGCGCATACAACTGAGCAAAAAATATCCGACAAGGAACGCGATCAACGCGTCGGTCCGTGTCAGCGCGGCCCAGTGCATCTGGCCCATCCGCATGCGAATCAACAACACGCCGACGACACCGACCAGCATCATTCGATCCAAGCTGATTTGAATCGGCCCGTCGATGGCAAAAAAGGAGGGTCCCGACACGACACCCGCGATCATGCAGATCGTCAACAACGGCATCATCCGTCCGGCCCGAAGAACCGGAACCAACCAGACCATTCCGGCCAAGGCGAACAGGAAGATCAATAGGCCCATGGAGGCGGCTTGTGCGGGTCATGACGAAAGGAACACGAGCGGGAGCGACGGCCGCCGTACCCGCGTCCCTTCAACCTACGTCACCAGCGGGCGCGTTTACCCGTCCAAATCGAAATCGAGTTGCTGAGCCCCCGGTTTCACTTCACGGCGAAACGGCGTCGCGGACGGATCCATCATTTCCACGCTCACCCGCGGGGCGGGCGGGCGGCCGCGTCCGCGGAAATTTTCCGGCACCAAGTCGTTGAAGATGACCCGGTGGCCGCCCACCGCCGCGCCTTTCTCCTTCGTTTCCCCTTGATAGGTCAACTCGTAGCGGCCCTGATCGTCGGTGATCGCCGAGGACATCGCGCCCTCGGTGCCGGTTTCCGGGTCGGGCATGAAATTGACCAAAATCGAATCCGCCGGTTCGCCGCCTTTGGTCACCACACCGGTCACTTGACCGATTTCCACGCCGCCACCGCAGCCGACCGACAAGGAGGCAACCGAAAGGGCGAGCCCCAGCATCAGCGACCGACCGCAAAGCATGTTTCGATTCAAATCCGGTTGACTCACTTTTCGATTGATCTGATTGACCATCAACGCATGTTTTTCAGGCAAAGACCGTCAGCCCCACCTAAAAAGACTCTTCGACGATCTCGCTGCCGCTTCTGGTGCTCAGCGCGCGATAGGTCACCATGTTGATCTGGTCGCTGATGAAGGAAACGCT
>Ga0102938_10003047_pt1 | contig 12556 bp, 12 predicted proteins | sample SalPonR2_B_D2_MG_FD_84516 | JGI IMG/M metagenome (GOLD analysis project Ga0102938, IMG submission 84516) | Salt pond soil microbial communities from South San Francisco under conditions of wetland restoration - Salt Pond MetaG R2_B_D2_MG | ecosystem: Environmental > Aquatic > Marine >... | reverse complement strand
GACCGTGCCGCAGGAGATCTTGGCGCTGATGTCACAACTGAAGACAGCGTTCGGGTTGGCGGCGAGTTCGAGGGCATCGACCGCCAGAACGAAGGAGGCGATCAACCCGACGATCGAGCCGATCAGCATCTCCAGGTAGGCGCCGCGGTGGCGGATCCTCGCGGAAGTCTGCTCGGGGAGGCTCACGGGGAGACGGTAGCGAGGGCGGTCCGGGCGGCGTTCGCGGCGGCGGATCCGTAACTGCCACCAAACAAGATCGCATGGACGAGCAGTGGGTAGACCTGATGAAGCGGAACCCGGTGCAACCAGCCTGGCGCTAGCGGCCATTCGGAGTCATAGGCCTCGAGCACCTCATCGAGGTGCGGCAGGCCGAACAGCGCGAGCATCGCGAGATCGGACTCGCGGTGACCGCCGTGCGCGGACGGGTCGATCAGAACGGCGTCGCGTCGGCGCCACAGCACATTGCCGCTCCACAGGTCCCCGTGCAGCCGAGCGATCGGTTCGGGTGGGCCGAGCAGGTGCGGGTCCTCAGTCTCGAGTTGTTCGGCAAGCGCGATGATGACCGCGTACTCGACCGCGGTGAGGGATTGCTGTTCCTTGGATTGCTCGGCCAGCGGGCGGAGGCGGGCTTGGGCGTAGAAGGAGCCGAAGGTCTCCCAGGTGCCTTCCGGGAGTCGAAGATCAGCGATGAATGCCGACGTCGCATTCGGCGGTAGTTCACCAAAGGCTTCAGCACCAGCCTGGTGCGTGCGGGCGAGTTGAGCGCCGAAGTTTCGGGCCGCCTCCGAGGTGGGTGGGCTGGTCGGGACGAAATCGAGGGTCAGGCGGTCGGTGCCAACGTCACGTACCCACGGGACCGGGCATCCCTCGTACTCCGCGTGGGCGTCCCGGAGCCAGGCGAGACCGGCGGCCTCGTAGACATAGGACTCCCGGGTGGCCCCGGCGCGCTGCTTGATGAAGACCTCGCGGTCATCGCGCCAACGTCGTCTGACCAACTGCGATGTGCCCCGAAGTCGCCTAGTAGTTCTGCTGCTCGTCCTTGGCCTTGCTGCGCTTGCGCCAGAAGTAGGCCCCGACCACAACCGCCGTGACAACCACCGTGACGGTGATGATGACCGGCATCGCGCTGCGGGCCTCTTCGAGTGCTTCCTCGGCGAGCTCAAGACCGTCTTCGGCGACACCCAACACCGCATCGGTGTTATCGAGGGCATCGCGCACCTTGTCGAGTTCCTCGCGTAGGTCTTCGACCCGCTCGTGACCTTCGGCCAGTGCTTCCATAACCGCCATGGTGTTCCTCCCGTGTGCTCGCTGGTTGTCGTGTACTCGGCTGTCTAGCGCTCGGCTGCTTGCTCGGCCTTTAGTTCGGCATATGCCGGCTTGATTCGGTTGTTGATGATGTCCAGCCTCTCATCAAAGGGGATGAATGCGCTCTTCATGGCGTTCACTGTCAGCCATTGCAGGTCATCAAGGCTCCAACCGAAGGCCTCGCAGCACAGTTCCATCTCCCTGGTCATGGACGTTCCGGACATCAGGCGGTTATCGGTGTTCAAGGTGACGCGGAAGTTCAGATCCCGCAGCAGGCCGATCGGGTGCTCGGCGATGGAAGCGGCGGCGCCGGTTTGCACGTTGCTCGAGGGGCACAACTCCAGGGGGATCCGGCGGTCGCGCACGTAGGCAGCGAGTTTGCCGAGCTTGGGGTCCTTGGGGTCCGTGACATCGATGTCGTCCACGATGCGCACGCCGTGGCCGAGGCGATCGGCCCCGCACCATTGGATCGCCTCCCAAATCGAGGGCAGCCCAAATGCTTCTCCCGCGTGGATGGTGAAGTGGGCGTTCTCACGTCGTAGGTATTCGAAAGCATCGAGGTGACGGGTGGGTGGAAAACCGGCTTCCGCACCGGCGATGTCGAAACCGACCACGCCTTTGTCCCGATACTCGACCGCGAGCTCGGCGATCTGCTTGGAATGGGTGGCGGTGCGCATGGCGGTCAGCAGTACGCCGATACGGATCCACCGGCCGTTGCTTCGGGCTGTGATTGTTCCTTGCTCGAAACCGGCGAGCACCGCATCGATTACCTCGTGCAGCGTGAGGCCACCTTCTACGTGCAACTCGGGGGCGAAGCGGACTTCGGCGTAGACCACGCCGTCCTCGGCGAGATCCTCGGCGCATTCGCGGGCCACCCGGGCCAGTGCATCGGCGCTTTGGGTGACACCGACCGTGTGTTGGAAGGTCTCCAGGTAGCGCTCGAGGGAACCGGAGTAGGCCGACTCGGCGAACCAGCGAGCAAGTTCGCTGGCGTCGGTGGCCGGGAGGTCCTGGTAGCCGGCCTGTTCGGCGAGTTCGATGACGGTCTGCGGGCGAAGGCCGCCATCGAGGTGGTCGTGCAGGAGCACCTTGGGGGCACGTCGCACGATTGCGGGGGGCAGCGTCACGACATCACCGTAGTTCGCTGGTGGGGGTGAGCCTCCAGCGCCTACCCCCACCAGCATGCCCACTCCCCCGCGGTGGGCAGGTGTGAACAATGTCGCGAAAATCTGACACTTCGCCCGGTGAACGCGTCCTACAGTCGGACATGGCCGGGATAAGGCCGGGAGGGGGACGCAGTTGAACACGAGTTCGTGGTCCAGCGAGCACGGCGGCGGAACCGGGCTGCCGCAATTCCTGCGGTTCTTAGCCGCATTGCCCGAACCGGATGCCGTGGCGCGCGCCCTGCGCCTTGGCCCGATGTCGGTGTTCGACGCGGCAGCCATCTCGCTGACCCGGGTGGTGGGTGAGGCCCTGGAACTGCACGGCACCTCCGGGTACACCCAGGGCGAGGTGGACGGTTACTGGCGGGTGCCGCTGAGCGTGCCCACCCCGTTCAGCCGCTGCGTGCGCGAAGGCGAAGTGGTGATCGACGAAATCGAGGAAGTCACCACCCACTTCGAAGTACTCCAGGTGGACGAAGCGTTGTGGGAAGGGTTCATGGACCGGTTCGGAATCGGGCAAGTCATCAGCGCTCCCATCGTCTTGCAGGGAACGGTGATCGGCGCCTTCGGCGGCATCACCCGCTCGAAGCGGCAGTGGAACTCGTTGGACTTTGCCACGCTCGATGGGATCTCCTCCGCCCTGGGGCTGTGGATGACCCACCCCGACTCCCCGTCACCACGCTCCGACCGTTTGCAGCGAACAGGTCTCGGGCTACTTCACCTCACGGATCGACAGCAACAGATTTTGCGCCTCGTGGAGTTGGGGAAATCAAACACGTCCATCGCCATGGCGCTCGGTTTTTCGTCATCAACTATCAAGCAGGAGTTGCAGCGAGTCACGCGTAGCACCGGCGCAACAGATCGACTGGATGCTGTCGCGCGCGCGAGGTCCCTTGGACTGCTGACGGATCCGCCGGACGGCCAGTAGATTGCAACCGTGAAAAGGATCATCGCGGGCGCCGCATCACTGTCCCTCCTCGCTGTGGTGGGGGTGGCTGCGCAGGCGCAGGCCGACACCCAAACTGCCCGCACGTGGGCGGGAGCCGCGTCGCTCGTCGGGGAAGACGGTTCGCTGTGGAAGCCGACGTATCGATCCGGGGAGCGCCGCGCTGGGCAACCGATCGACGTGACTACCGATACCTTCCCCGGTGATGGTGAGGCGCAACAAGCGATGAATGTCTTCGCCACCTACGGAGACTCCGATCGTGGGTTCACGATCACTCAGAAGTTCGCCGACTATCAGTGGGCGGCGGACCCGGTGTTCGATCGGGCGATCGCCCCGGTGGGAACCGTCGATGTGACGATCGACAACGGTGATCCGGATACGCCCATCACGCTCAAGGCCCAGGTCTCGGCCAACTGCTACCTACCGAAGAACTCCGAGGATCCGCCGCCACCACCGGCAGACTTCACCTGCAGCGAAGCCGACGTCAAGCGGTTCGGCGGCGTGCTGGAGATGACCGTCAAACCACCGTCCACGATGACGGCTCCAGGAACAAGCACCGTGATCATCGAATCCCAGGGCATCTCCTACGCGAAGTTGCTGCGCATCGCCTCGGGTCTCCAACAGGTCATGGGGTAACCACTCATCGACGAGGTGCTGCGGCGTTTGCCGCGCGTGGCGGGGATCGTTGCGCTGCTCGCTGCCCCGGCCGTCCTTGCGCAGAACATCTGGCTGCCGAGCACGGCCGGTGTCTTCATCCTCGGCTCGCTGCCGGCCACCATCGCCGTGGTGGTGGTGGGACCGCGGCGCGCGTGGCAGATCGCTCTAGCGGCCGCGGCTTCGGGCACTTTGGCCGCGTCCTTCTCCGGTAACGCCTGGCTTGGAGCCATCTTGATCGCGGCGTTGGCCGGTTACGCCGGCTACTCCGCGCGCTACGGCAACCAAAGCCCCGTGCTCTTCGTTCCGATCGTGACCTCGTTCATCGTCATTTCCCCACCGGACCTCGTTGATCGGGCAGGGCAACCGATCGGTGACCCGTCCTACGCCGGGATCGTCGGTATCGCGCTACTCATCGGAGGTTGCTGGGCCGCGCTGCTGGGCACCGTGCTCACGCGGGACTTCCAGCGCGCCACCACCGAATCGGTACCCGAGCACGTGGCAGCCGGCTACGGGATCGCTCTCGCCGTTTCCACCGGAGCAGCCACCTTCGTGGCGGCCTATTTCTTCCCCGGCAGTACCGGTGCCTGGGTGGTGTTGACCATCTTGTTGGTGATGAAGCCCAAGGCCACGGACATGTGGCGCACGGCTCGACACCGAGTGGGCGGGACTCTCGTCGGTGCGGTTGTCGCGGCAGGTGTCATTCTCACATTGGACGGCCTGGGCCTGCCTCGCTTGACTTGGGAACTCGTGCTCGGCGCGATCTTCCTGACCTTCGCCTTGAGTTTCCTCCAAGCGCGTCCATATTGGCAGTTCGTGACGTTGCTGACGCCCGCGATCATCTTGCTGAAGTCCAGCGGGCAGGACGAACTCGACCTCGATGCCCAACGGGTGGTCATGACCATCATCGGCACCCTCGTTGCGCTAACGGTTGCAGTGGTGGTGCGAGAGATCAACGATCGAGAGTATTCCGACGCAACGCCTAGATGAATTGCTCTCATTGATCACCCGCTCGACTTCCCTTCGCTGAGTCAACCAACGTACGTTGGAGGCAAGCACCCTCGACGAATGGAGTGATACCGATGAAGGCACTTCGCCTGATGGACTGGAAGAGCGACCCGCAGATCGTCGAGGTGGACCGGCCCTCCCCCGGGCCCGGCGAGGCACTCGTGCGTATCGGAGGTGCTGGCGCCTGCCACTCGGACCTTCACCTCATGCACGAGTTCGAAGGTGGCGTGCTGCCCTGGGGACCGCCTTTTACTCTGGGCCACGAAAACGCCGGATGGGTGGAAGAACTCGGCCCGGACACTGAGGCCGCGGGCATCTCGCTCGGCACACCCGTTGCGGTGTACGGCCCCTGGGGATGTGGGCGGTGCGCGAAGTGTCTGGCGGGAGTCGAGACCTACTGCGAGCACCCAGAGTTGGCACCGGTTCCCGGCGGCGGAGGGGGCCTGGGTGCCGATGGCGGCATGGCTGAATACATGCTCGTTCCCTCGGTGCGTCAGCTCGTGCCACTGCCCGAGGGTCTGGATCCCGCGCAGGCAGCGCCGCTGACCGACGCTGCGCTCACGCCGTACCACGCGGTGAAGCGGTCGTGGAGCAAGTTGCCGCCCGATGCCTGGGCCGTGGTGATCGGTGTCGGTGGCCTCGGTCATATGGCGGTGCAGATCCTGAAGGCCACGACATCTGCTCGCATCATCGCCGTCGACACCCGCGAGGAAGCACGTGCGATGGCACTCGACATGGGTGCCGATGCAGCCGTGGCTCCCGGGGACTCAGCCGCCCAGGAGATCAAGGACATGACCGGTGGCCTCGGGGCCGATGTGGTGTTGGACTTCGTGGGAGTGGACGCCACGCTCGCGCTCTCGGCTGGGATCGTTCGCGTCCTCGGTGATCTCACCGTGGTGGGTATCGGCGGGGGCAGCTACCCGCTGTCCTTCTTCTCGCTTCCGTATGAAGCAAGTGTGCAAACCACGTACTGGGGCAGCCGGCCGGAGTTGGCGGAGGTGCTGTTGCTGGCATCCCGCGGGTTGATCACACCGACAGTCACCACGTTCGGTCTCGACGAGGCGCCGCGGGTCTACGAGGACCTCGCCGCCGGCAAGATCGACGGCCGTGCGGTGATCGTGCCCTGATTGCCGCGTTGCCTAGCTTTCTTCTCGGTTGACGAGTTCGATATCGAAGGCGGGCAGGCACACCGCTACATAACGCGCGCCGGATTCGGTGCGGTAACGAATGCGCTCGCCGGCGCGGGTGATGATCGCCTGACCGGCGGTGATGCTCGTGGTGGTGTCGTCATGATCCACGAGCAGTTCACCCTCGAGCACCACGGTGAACTCATCGAATTGCGGTTGCTGGAACGGCTCGTCCCACCCGGCCGGGGCGACCATATGAGCGATCGAGACTGCCTCGTCTTGACTGGATGCACGCCCTACGTACTCCTCGATGGTCTTACCACCGGGTACGGGGATCTGCGTAGGTGCGGCGATGATCTGGGGCACTGTTCTCCTCGGTGTTGGCTTAGCGCGTTTCTTCGTCGAGTCGTTCGATGATGAGCGGTAGCCGATCCATCGGTTCGCCATCGACCTCGAAGGCGCCGTCGAGTTCGGCGATCGCAGGTGCGAAGCGGGATTCCTCGTCGGTGAGCAGCGTCATCAGCGGTTGACCCTGCGCCACGTGATCGCCCGGCTTGGCGTGCAGCCAGATGCCGGCGCCGTGCGCGATCGCATCCTCCTTGCGGGCCCGGCCAGCACCAAGGCGCCAGGCGGCAACGCCCACGCCGTAGGCCTGCAGGCGCGTGAGGGATCCGGTGGCCGGAGCGGTGATCACGTGCTCGTGCCGGGCTCGAGGCAGCGGTGCATGCGGGTCGCCACCTTGGGCGGTGACCATCGCATTCCAGTGATCCATCGCTTTGCCAGAGGTGATGGCCTGCTGCGGATCGGCGTCGATGCCGGCGATGTCGAGCATCTCGCGGGCGAGTGCAAGCACGAGTTCGATCAGGTCCGCCGGTCCACCACCGGCGAGCACCTCAAGGGATTCGGTCACCTCGATGGCGTTGCCGACCGCGAGGCCAAGGGGCACATCCATCGCGGTGATCAGGGCACGGGTGCGCACCCCAGCGTCGTTGCCGATCTTCACCATGGTGCGAGCGAGCTGCTGGGCGCGCGGGAGGTCGCTCATGAAGGCGCCGTTGCCGGTCTTGACGTCGAGCACGAGCCCGCCGGCACCTTCGGCGATCTTCTTGCTCATGATGCTCGAGGCGATCAGCGGAATCGCCTCGACAGTGCCGGTGACATCGCGCAAGGAGTAGAGCTTCTTGTCCGCTGGCGCGAGGCCATCGCCAGCCGCGCAGATCACCCCACCGGAGGCGCGCATGACGCCCTTCATCTCCTCATTCGACAGCAGTGCCCGCCAGCCCGGGATGGATTCCATCTTGTCCAGCGTGCCGCCGAAGTAGCCAAGGCCGCGACCACTGAGCTGCGGCACGACAGCCCCGCACGCGGCAACGATCGGGACGAGCGGCAAGGTGACTTTGTCGCCCACCCCGCCGGTGGAGTGCTTGTCCACGCTCGGGGAATCGAAATCCGAGAAGTCCATGCGGGTGCCCGAGGCGATCATCGCTTCGGTCCAACGGACGATCTCGCGTTCGTTCATGCCGTTGAGCAAGATGGCCATCGCCAGCGCGCTCATCTGCTCGTCGGCAACTTCGCCACGGGTGTAGGCATCGACTACCCAGTCGATCTGGGCGTCGGAGAGCTCACGACCATCGCGTTTTGCGATGATGACATCGACGGGGGCGAAGGCTTCGCTCATGCTGGTTGCATCGAGTCTTCGCCGCCGGCCATCAAGCGACCGATCCGGTTGCGGTCGGCGTCGTGACCATCGATCTCAGCGACGATGCGGCCGTCGTACATCACCAAAATCCGATCGGACAGACCCATCACCTCGTCCAACTCCGCGGAGACCAGCAGCACGCCAGCCCCTTCGTCGCGGGCTTTGACGATCTGGGAGTGGATGAACTCGATCGAGCCGACGTCCACACCGCGGGTCGGCTGGCTGGCGATGAGCAGACTCGGGTTCGCGGCGAGTTCGCGCGCGATGACGACTTTCTGCTTATTCCCGCCGGACAAGGATTGCGCGGTGGTCTGAATGGACGGCGTGCGGACGTCGTACTCCTCAACCAGGGTGCCGGCGAGTGAATTCACCGCCCCACGGTTGCGAATGCCTTTGCTGGAGAACTCGGGTTCATCGAAACGGTTCAACACCATGTTGTCGGCGATCGAGTACTGACCGACCACACCGTCCTTCTCTCGGTCCTCGGGAACGTGTCCCACGCCCATGTCGTGGATGGTGTGCGGGGTGGCACCGAGGGCGTTGTTGCCGTTGATGGTCACCGCTTTGCCATGGGCCCTGCGAAGGCCGGTGAGCGCTTCGACCAGTTCGCGCTGGCCGTTGCCCTCCACCCCGGCGATGCCGACGATCTCCCCTGCCCGCACAGTCAACGAAACATCCTTGACAGCCGGCAGGCCGAGGTTGCCTTCCACCTCGAGATCCTCGACTTCGAGGACGACGTTGCCGGGGGTCGCGGGCTTCTTGTCCACCCGCAGCAGCACGCTGCGCCCGACCATCATCTGCGCGAGGCCCGCCTGATCGGTCTGGTCCGGGGTGGTGGTGCCTACCACCTGGCCACCGCGCAACACCTCGATGGTGTCGGCAACTTCGAGGACTTCGCGGAGTTTGTGGGTGATGAAGATGACCGCCACCCCGTTGTCGGCGAAACCGCGCATGACCCGTAGCAGTTCGTCGGTTTCTTGCGGGGTGAGGACCGCGGTGGGTTCGTCCATGATCAAGATCTCGGCCTTGCGGTACAGCGCCTTGAGGATCTCCACCCGCTGCTGGGTACCAACAGGCAGGTCCTCGACCTTCGCATTGACGTCGACCTTGAGCCCGTACTCCTCGGAGAGTCTGGCAACTTCGGCGGTGGCCTTCTTCATGTTGACGAACATGGAGTTGCGGGGCTCATCGCCCAAGATCACGTTCTCTGCGACGGTGAAGACCGGCACGAGCTGGAAGTGCTGGTGCACCATGCCGATGCCGCGACGAATGGCATCGCGGGGGCCGCTCAATTTCACCGGCTCCCCGTTGATGAGGATCTCGCCTTCGTCGGGTGAGTAGAGCCCGTAGATCATCTTGACCAGAGTCGACTTGCCGGCGCCGTTCTCCCCCAGCAGCCCGACGATCTGGCCCTGGTGGATCGTCAGGGAGACGTCCTTGTTGGCGACCACGCCGGGGAAACGCTTGGTGATGCCGCGGGCCTCGAGGACGGGGGTGCCGGTTGCACGGAAGGTGGGCCTGGATGAAGACATACTTCTCCCCTACTCCTTCTCGTACGGTTTGCCGACGGCTGCTGGCGGCTTCACCCGACCCGAGACGATCGCCAGCAACACGATGGTCAGGATGTAGGGGAGCATGTTGATGAACTGCTGCGGGATCGCAATCACTTCGTCGGCCTGCAACTGGCTCGCCACCCCGTTGGCGAGACCGAAGAACAGCGCCGCACCGAGCGCACCGATCGGGTTCCACGCCCCGAAGATCATGATCGCCAGGGCGGTGAATCCGCGACCGGCGGTCAGTCCGCGCTCGAAGGTGCTCGCGGCCTCGATCGACAAGTAGGCCCCAGCAAGACCAGCGAGACCGCCGGCGAGGGTGACGTTCAAGAAGCGCGTGCGCTGCACGTTGACGCCGGAAGTGTCAGCAGACCCGGGTTTCTCTCCCACCGCGCGGGTGCGCAGACCCCAAATGGTCTTGAAGAGCAGCACCCACAGCAGTACTGCGGTGAGCAGCGCCGCGTAGGTGAACAGCCCGTTGTCGAAGAACACCGGTCCCACGAGCGGGATATCGGCCAGGATCGGGATGCGCAGCGTGGGCGTGATGGCCGGAAGCACATAACCCTGGGAATAGAAGAAGGACGTCAGACCGGTGGCGATGATGTTGATGATGGTGCCGGCGATGATCTGATCCATTTTCCAAGTGACCGCACCGGTGGCCAAGAAAGCACCCATGATCATGCCGGTACCGACACCGATCATGGTGCCGAGAATGAGGTTGCCGGTGATCGCAGCCCCGAAGAAACCGGCGAAGGCGCTCATCAGCATCTGGCCTTCGATGCCGATATTGATGATGCCGCTGCGCTCACACACGATGCCGACCATCGCGGCCAAGATCAGCGGCACTGCATAGCGAAGCGAGAAACTCAGGACCGAGACCGTGCGGTTCTCATCCATCACGAACGCGACGATGATCCCAGCGACGATGGCGAGGGTGAGGGTGTAGGCGTATCTGGCTCTCATGCGCCACCCCAACCCGAGCTGACGGTGGTCTGCTTCGCCGCGCGCTTACGGAACAGCAACCGGCCGACGATGGGAGCAGCGACGAACAGCAGAGTCAAAGCCAAGATCACATCGACAACTTCGGGTTCGATGCCGGTCTGGAATTGCAGGGAGGCCGCGCCAGCGCGCAGCGTTCCGACTAGCAAAGCCGCAGGGATAGTTGCGATCGGGTTGGCGCGGGCGAGCAACGCGATGGTGATGCCATCGAAGCCGAGCCCGGCGTTGAAGGACGGTTCGAACCGGCCGGTGATGCCCAGTGTCTCCACCGCGCCACCCATGCCAGCGAGCGCTCCACTGACGGCCATCGCCAAGAAGATGGTCTTCTTGACCCCGATGCCGGCGTAGTTAGCGGCACTGGGGTTCAACCCGACGGTGTTGAAGCGGAAACCCTGGGTGGTGCGGGCAAGGAACCAACCGAAGAACAATGAGACGAACAGTGCGATGACGAAGCCGGAGGGGACGATGCCGAAGTCGGCTAGCGCCGCTGATTCGGCGATCTCCGGGGTACGGGTCAAAGGCTGGTCAGGCTCTTTCAGCGGCCTACTGGCCAGATAGTCCACTAACGCGATCGCCACCGCGTTCAACATGATCGTGGTGATGACTTCGGAGACGCTTCGATAGGCGCGCAGCACGCCAGCGATCGAGGCCCACGCTGCACCACACAGCATTCCGAAGGCGATCGCGAACGGAATGTGGATGACCATGGGCATCTGGAAGTTGTAACCAGCCCAAGCGGCGCCGATCGCACCAACGAGCAACTGACCTTGGGCACCGATGTTGAACAGCCCGGTTCGTAGGCCCACGGTCACCGCCAAGCCGGTGAGGATCAGCGGCGTGGACTTCTCCATGACCCGCATGAGGCCGTCAGCATCGCCGAGCGCCGAGGAGAACAGCACCCAGTAGGCCTCGAGCGGATTCACGCCTTGGAACCAGATCAAGATCCCGCCGATGGAAAAGGCCAACAGCACCGAGGCCAGGGGCAGGACGATCGCCTGCACCCGGGTCCAGCGTCCACCGCGCTGCGGATCCGGGTCGGTGAACCCAAGATCGGTTTGCGCGGGATCGGTCACGGACATAGCGGTGAATCCTTGCACAGAGTTGGGGGTCAGTTGATGGAGTTGATCAACAAGCGGGGCGGGAGCAACCAGTGGTCGCTCCCGCCCCGTTTAGGTGTTGCAAGTGGTGCCTAGTTCTCCAGCAGTGCCAGGCCGCCGGTGTCGATCGTGCCGTCGACGAGTCCTGCAAGAACCTCGTCGACCTGCGCCTTCACGTCATCGGGAACAGCACCCTCGGTGTCGTGGTACGGCGCAAGGCCGGTCGGACCGAAGAAGTTGCCACCGGGGAAGGCGCCGTCGTAGGACAGCAGCACCAGTTCCTCGGTGCCCTGGACAAGCTTCTTCTCCGCCGAGGTCAGCAAGCAAGGAGCCGCCTGCGGCACGGTGAAGTACTGATCGATATCCACACCGATGCAGAACACGGTCTCACCAGCGCCCGGATCCTTGGCGATCTCGATCAAGCCGCCGTTACCGGTTTGCCCACCGGCGGCGAAGATGACGTCGATGCCCTGGTCGAGCTGCTTACGGGACTCCGCAGCACCCCACTCCGGGTCGGTGAACGCGTTGTTCGGCTCGTGGTAGACGAGCGTGACGTCCACATCGGGGTTGGCAGCTTGGGCGCCGACCTTGTAACCCTCACCGAAGAGCTTCACCGGCGGAACGGTGTCGGTACCGAGCACCGCGCCCACCTGGTTGGTCTGGGTCATCAGACCTGCGAGGTAACCCGCTGCGTAGCCAGCGCGATCTTCGTTGAAGACCAGGCCCGTCAGGTTCGGGATCTCCTCGCCCTGGAACTGGTCGACACCCACGAAATCGATCTCCGGGTACTCGGCGGCCGCGGCGATGGTGGCCTCTGCCATCAAGAAGCCGACGGTCACGATGGTGTCGTAGTCAGCCTGGGCGAACTGCGCGATGTTGTTCGCGTAGTCCTTGGGATCGGTCGTCTCGATGAACTTGGCGAATCCCCCGACCTGCTCCGCCGCGAGCTGGGTGCCTTCCCACGCGGCCTGGTTGAACGACTTGTCGTCCACCTTGCCGGTGTCG